>JGI24660J20065_1000586_pt1 | contig 11384 bp, 9 predicted proteins | sample MalvirmetaMSP134_FD_20065 | JGI IMG/M metagenome (IMG submission 20065) | reverse complement strand
TGATAACCTTGCTCATCTGTCCTCTCCCCTATCTGTCTTCCAAATGGTCCAAATCCCGGGGGTCTGGGGGCTGGCCCCCAGGGCGCGCCCGCTCAGGTCCCCGACGGGTTCAGCCCACAATCTCCGCCGTTTCCAGCACCGCATGCAGCAAAACATCGGCACCGGCCTTGGCCCATTCCTTGGTGATCTCTTCGGCCTCGTTATGGCTCAGCCCATCCACGCAGGGGCACATGACCATCGCGGTCGGGGCCACCCCGTTGATCCAGCAGGCATCGTGCCCCGCCCCCGAGATGACGTCCATATGGCTGTACCCCAACCGCTCTGCCGCGGAACGGATGGCCGAGACGCAGCCTTCGTCAAAGGCGACGGGATCAAAGCCACCGACCTTTTCGAAAGCGACCTCAAGTCCCATGTCATCGGCGATCTTCTGACCCTCGACGCGCAGGCGCTTTTCCATATCCTCGATCACGCTCAGATCGGGCGACCGGAAATCGACGGTAAAGATCACCTGCCCCGGGATCACATTGCGCGAGTTCGGGTAGACCTCGATATGCCCCGCGGCACCAACCGCATGCGGCGCGTGGGACCATGCGATCTGGTCCACCGCTTCAAGCATACGCGCCATGCCAAGCCCCGCATTCTTGCGCATCGGCATCGGCGTTGATCCGGTATGCGCATCCTTGCCGGTCACGGTGACTTGGGTCCACGACAGCCCCTGCCCGTGGGTCACGACACCGATGTCCTTGCCTTCGGCCTCCAGGATCGGGCCCTGTTCGATGTGCAGCTCGAAAAACGCATGCATCTTGCGCGCGCCGACCTCTTCGTCGCCCTGCCAGCCGATCCGCTTGAGCTCGTCGCCAAAGCGCAAGCCCTCGGCATCGGTCTTGGCATAGGCCCATTCCTGCGTGTGGATGCCGGCAAAAACGCCAGACGACAGCATCGCGGGGGCATAGCGGGTGCCCTCTTCGTTGGTCCAGTTGGTCACGACCACGGGGTGTTTCGTCTTGATCCCCAGATCGTTCATCGTGCGCAGCAGTTCCAGCCCGCCCAGCACACCCAGCACGCCGTCATACTTGCCGCCTGTGGGCTGCGTATCCAGATGCGACCCGACGTAGACCGGCAGCGCATCGGGGTCGGTGCCGTCGCGCTGCGCGAACATGTTGCCCATCGTATCAAGACCCATGGTGCAGCCCGCCTCCTCGCACCATTTCTGGAACAGGGCCCGACCTTCGGCATCTTCGTCGGTCAGCGTCTGGCGATTGTTGCCCCCCGCCACACCGGGGCCGATCTTGGCCATCTCCATCAGACTGTCCCACAAACGATCCGGGTTGATCTTCAGGTTTTCACCGGGCGCGGCCATAGCGGTTTCCTTTGCGTTTTCTACCTTGTGCAAGGCGTAAATTTTTACCATTTGGTAAATCCACGATTGCGGCTAGGGTTAAGTCTGTCAAGAAATGCTTTCCCATAGGACCACCCGTCCGAAGTGGGGTGCCGCATTTTCAGGCACTTACACCGAAAGGGGACGCGCCATGCCCGAGACAACCGCCAAGAAAAAGCCCAGCCGAATCCAAAGGCGCAACCGCCGTGTGATCCTGGATGCGGCGCTTGATGTGTTTTCGACCTACGGGTTTCGCGGGGCCACGCTGGATCAGATCGCCAGCGAGGCGGGGCTGAGCAAACCGAATATATTGTATTATTTCAGCGGGAAGGAAGAAATCCACACGACCCTGCTGAGCCAGCTGATGGAGACATGGCTCGACCCTTTGGTCGAGCTCGACGCCGATGGTGACCCGCGCACAGAGCTGTTGGATTATGTGCAGCGCAAACTGGATATGGCGCGGGATCTGCCCCGTGAAAGCCGCTTGTTTGCTGGTGAAATTTTACGCGGTGCGCCCCATATGGAGCCGCGTTTGCAAAGCGATCTGAAACCGCTGTTCGACGAGAAATGCGCCGTTATTTCCGATTGGATGGCGGCGGGAAAGATCGCGCGGATGGACCCGCGCCATCTGATTTTCTCGATCTGGTCGACCACGCAACACTATGCCGATTTCGCGCCGCAAGTCGCGCTGCTGCTGGAAGGCGATGCCGATCAGCACCAGCAGGCGTCGGACCATCTGCGACTGATGTTCTCGACGTTGTTGACCCCCGCCGCGCCTCAACAGTAGCGGCGGGGGCAAGGGTCACTCGGCCGCAGTGGCGGAGGGGTTGTTGGGGTGCGTCGTCCAGTTGGCGTAATTCGGATCGACGGGCTTGCCCGTGCGCGGGTCCGTGGTGCCGGGGGCCAGCTCCACCATCGAGATACAATCCTCGACCGGGCAAACATTGACGCAGAGGTTGCACGCCACACATTCGTCGTCGATCACGCTGAAGGTGCGATCTTCGGACATGGCAATCGCCTGATGCGAGGTGTCTTCGCAGGCGGCAAAGCAGCGCCCGCACGAGATACACAGATCCTGATCGATCTTGGCCTTGGCGACATAGTTCAGGTTCAGCTGGTTCCAGTCGGTCACATTCGGCACCGCACGGCGCACCAGTTGATCGACCGAGGTCATCCCCTTGTCGTCCATATACTCCGACAGGCCCGAGATCATCTCTTGCACAACCTTGAAACCATAGGTCATCGCCGCCGTGCACACCTGCACATTGCCCGCGCCAAGGGCCAGAAACTCTGCCGCGTCGCGCCATGTGGTCACGCCGCCGATGCCGCTGATCGGCATATCCGCCGTCTCGGGGTTGCGCGCGATTTCCGCCACCATGTTCAAGGCAATCGGCTTNACCGCCGGNCCGCAATAGCCGCCGTGGGTGCCTTTCCCGTCGATCATCGGTTCNGGCGCNAACAGGTCCAGATCAACCGAGGTGATGGAGTTGATCGTGTTGATCAGGCTCACCGCATCCGCGCCGCCGCGTTTNGCGGCCTCGGCGGGGTAGAGCACATTGGTGATGTTCGGCGTCAGCTTCACGATCACCGGCATGCGCGTGTATTGCTTGCACCAGCGGGTGACCATTTCGATGTATTCCGGCACCTGCCCCACAGCCGATCCCATGCCGCGTTCCGCCATGCCATGTGGGCAGCCAAAGTTCAGCTCGATCCCGTCGGCACCGGTTTCCTCCACATGCGGCAGGATCGCTTTCCACGCTTCCTCCTCGCACGGAACCATGATCGACGCGATCAGCGCGCGGTCAGGGTAATCCCGTTTCACCGCTTTCATCTCGCGCAGGTTCACTTCAAGCGGGCGGTCAGTGATCAATTCGATGTTATTGAGCCCCAGCAGCCGCCGGTCCGCGCCCCAGATCGCGCCGTAGCGCGGGCCGTTGACATTGACGACGGGCGGGCCCTCCATGCCGAGGGTCTTCCACACGACACCGCCCCAGCCTGCCTCGTAGGCGCGGCGGACGTTGTATTCCTTGTCCGTGGGTGGCGCGGATGCCAGCCAGAACGGGTTGGGGCTTTTGATGCCCACGAAGTCGCTTCTTAGATCAGCCATTTGCGTTCTCCTGTAGGGGCTTAGCCCATCAATACCATGTGAATGTCCATCGCCGCGTCGCGCCCTTCGGCGACAGCGGTCACGGTCAGGTCGTCGCCGCCACTGGCACAATCGCCACCGGCCCAGACCCCGTCGACACTGGTGCGTCCGGTGCCATCCACCTTGATCTTGCGCGCCTCCAGCGTGGGCAGCGCGTCACCTTGAAGGGTCTGGCCGATGGCCTTGAACACTTGATCCGCAGCGAGGCGCAGGGTCTGACCCGTGCCCTGCATCTGGTCATCCACATACTCGAACTCGATCTCGCGCACTGCACCGTTGCCGATCACGGCGACCGGCGTGGCATGGGTCACGATCCGCACGCCCTTGGAGGCCGCGAGATCCTGTTCAAACACGCTGGCGTTCATCCGGTCGCGCCCGCGACGATAGACCAGCGTCACATTGAGCGCGCCCAGCAGTTTCGCCTGAATGGCGGCATCGATCGCGGTCATCCCGCCGCCGATCACCACCACGTCACGACCGATCGGGACCGCAGCCACATCGCTCGCCTGACGCAGGTGAGAGATAAAATCGACCGCATCCAGCACGCCGGTCTTATCCTCGCCCTCGGCCCCCAAGGCGTTCACACCGCCAAGGCCCATACCAAGGAACACGGCGTCATAGTCGGCCCGCAAACTGTCCAGCGTCATCGCCGCCCCAAGGGCTGCGTTGTTCTGCACGGTGATGCCGCCGATCTTAAGCAGCCAGTCCACCTCTGCCTGCGCGAAGCCGTCGGGTGTCTTATAGGTAGCGATCCCGTATTCGTTCAGACCGCCGGGCTTGGGCCGCGCGTCAAAGACGGTGACATCATGCCCCATCATCGCCAAACGGTGCGCACAAGACAGCCCCGCCGGACCTGCACCGACCACGGCCACGCGCTTGCCCGTCAAGGCCGCGCGTTCAAACGGATGTGCGCCCTGTGCTTGCAGATGGTCGGTGGCATAGCGCTGAAGCTCGCCGATCTTGACCGGCTTGCCCTCGGCCACTTCGCGCACACAGGCCTGTTCACAAAGCTGTTCGGTCGGACAAACGCGGGCGCACATGCCGCCCATGATATTCTGGCTCAGGATCGTTTTGGCGGCGGCATCCGGTGTGCCCGTGGCGATCTGCCGGATGAAGAGCGGAATATCGATATCCGTCGGGCAGGCCGTGATGCACGGCGCGTCGTGACAGAAGTAGCATCGGTCCGCCGCGACAAGCGCTTCGTGCACATCCAGTGGCGGGTGCAAATCGGAAAACTGCGCGGCATAGACGTCGGCGTCCAGCCGTCCGGCAGCCACCCCCGGTTCAAAGATTTTCTGCGACATTTTTTTATCCCTGCTGTCACTATTTATGCTGAAACGCTCCCACGGAATGATTTTTTTATCAACTGGTAAAATTATTTCATAACTGTGAAATTTCTTGCGCAAATGCCCGCCGGTTACGCGTTTCGGGGCAAAAACTCTTGATTTTGTCCTATTTGGCGCCAAAGTCAGAGGTGCGACGCGAAAGACTTTCGACCCCTCAGCCCTCCGGCGCTGGTGCGATCAAGTTCTGACCGAGCCACGCTGCCGCATAATGTGGGCAGGACAAACACGAGGAGAAACGGGGCATGGCGACTGGCACCGTAAAATGGTTCAATACCACAAAGGGATACGGCTTTATCGCGCCTGATGGTGGCGGCAAAGATATCTTTGTTCACATCTCGGCGGTTGAACGCGCTGGCCTGACCGGGCTTGCCGACAACCAGAAGGTGACATTCGACGTAGAAGCGGGCCGTGATGGCCGCGAAAGCGCCGCGAATATCGCATTGGCCTAACCGGCCCAAAACCGGTTCGTAATATTTTTGACGACGGGCGCTTCGGTGCCCGTTTTTTGTGCAAAACTACTCGTTTTCGTTGATCTGATCGATCAGCGTCAGCACTTTCGGGCCCAAAGCATCAACGATTCTCGTGACGCCTTGCGCGTTCGGATGCACCCCGTCGGCCTGGAAAAACCCGCGCGCCTGCGCCAGATCTGGCGTCTCGCCATTGTCGGACAGGCCGTCAAAGAAGCTGCCCATCAGGCTCGCGTCATATTGCGCGGCCAGATCGGGATAGATGCTGTCAAAGGCGGTTTTATATTCAGGGCCAAAGTTGCCCGGCGCGGTCATGCCGACCAGCAGCACCTCTACCTCGGCGTCTTGGGCGGCCTTCATGATTCCATCCAGATTGGCGCGGCTGACCGCGGGGTCGATCCCGCGCAACAGGTCATTCCCGCCAAGGGTCACGATCATGCCATCGACCTCGGGCGTCATGGTCCAGGCGACCCGCGCCAACCCGCCAGCGGTCGTGTCACCAGACACGCCTGCGTTGATCACCGTCACATCCGCGCCATTCTGATCCAGCCAGTTTTGCAACTGTGGCACGAACCCGTCCTCGGCGGGCAGGCCGTAGCCCTGCGTCAGACTGTCGCCCAATGCTGCAATAACAAGCGGTTCCGCCAGTGCGGGGCCTGATAATACCAGAACAAGTGCCGTCGTAACCTTGCGCATCATGGTCGAACCTCCATATCCAACAGGGACCGTATTTCAAAAGGCAGCCCTATGACCGACCCGGTGTTCCAGCTTCAAGATGCATCCCTGAAACTGAATGGCAACGCCGGAAAGGTCGATATCCTACATGGGATCACGCTGGACGTCGCACAAGGAGAGACGGTCGCCTTTACCGGCCCTTCGGGGTCGGGCAAGTCGTCGCTGCTGATGGTCATGGGCGGGCTGGAGCGTGCGACCGGCGGATCGGTGCGCGCCTTGGGCGAAGACCTGAGCACCCTGTCCGAAGACGGGCTGGCCAAATTTCGCCGCGGGCGGATGGGCATCGTGTTCCAGTCCTTCCACCTCATCCCCACCATGACCGCGCTGGAAAACGTCGCCACCCCGCTGGAACTGAACGGCGTCGCGGACGCCTTTGACCGGGCCGAGGCAGAATTGCACGCGGTGGGTCTGGGGCACCGGCTCAACCACTATCCCGCACAGATGTCGGGCGGCGAACAGCAGCGGGTTGCATTGGCCCGCGCCTCTGCCCCGCGTCCGGCGATCCTGTTGGCGGATGAGCCGACAGGGAACCTCGACAGTACCAATGGTGCCGCGATCATGGAGCTATTGTTCGATCTGCGCGAAAAACATCGCGCGACTTTGGTGTTGGTGACCCACGCCGATGAATTGGCCGCGCGCTGTGATCGGATCGTCACCCTGACCGACGGGCGGATCGTCAGCGGGACAGGCGCATGAGCCTGCGTCTGGCCAGCCGCTTTGCCCGCCGCGAGATGCGCGGGGGGCTGCGGGGGTTCCGTCTGTTTCTGGCCTGCCTCGCCCTTGGCGTCGCGGCAATCGCTGCCGTCGGCTCTGTCCGCTCTGCGATCGAGGGTGGCTTGCAGCGCGAAGGTGCGGCCCTGCTTGGTGGCGCGGCAGAGATTGATTTCACCTATCGTTTCGCCACCGATGCCGAACGCGACTGGATCGAGAGCCAAGCCAGCGCCGTCTCCGAGGTTGTCGAGTTCCGGTCCATGGCTGTCGCGGGTGACGGGGCCGCCGCTGACCGTGCGCTGACGCAGGTGAAGGCGGTCGATGATCTTTATCCGCTGGTGGGCGAGATGGTGCTGGAACCGGCGATGCCGCTGGAGCAGGCGCTCGGGCTGGAAAACGGCCTGTCCGGCGCGGTGATGGAGCGCGCCTTGTCCGACCGTCTAGGCCTGTCCCCCGGCGACACCTTCAAGCTTGGCGTCAAGGAATTCCGCCTCTCCGCCCTGATCGTGCGCGAACCCGACAGCGCCGCCAGCGGCTTTGCCCTTGGGCCGCGTACCCTGCTTCGGACCGAGGCGCTGGATGGGGCCGGCCTGCTGGCGGAAGGGACGCTGTTCAACTCCAAATACCGGATGTTGCTGCCTGCCGATACCGACCTTGATCAACTGCGCTCTGCCGCCCGTGCGCGGTTCGAAAACAGCGGGATGCGCTGGACCGATGCGCGCAACGGAGCACCGGGGGTGTCGCGCTTTGTCGAACGGTTGACGGCGTTTCTGATCCTTGTGGGCCTATCCGGTCTGGCTGTGGGCGGTGTGGGCGTATCGGCTGCGGTGCGATCTTACCTCACCGGCAAGACCGAGGTGATCGCCGTGCTCCGCGCGCTAGGGGCAGACCGCGCGACGATCTTCCAGACATATTTCATTCAGATTGGTGCCTTATCGCTTCTGGGCGTCGCCATCGGCGTGGTGCTTGGGGCGGTGGCCCCGCTGGTCTTTGCGCCGCTGATCTCTGCGCGGCTGCCGATCCCTGCGGCCTTTGCCATCTATCCGGCCCCCTTGGCCGAGGCGGCGATTTACGGGTTGCTGACCGCCTTTGCCTTCACGCTGTGGCCGCTGGCCCGCAGCGAGAATATCCGCGCAGCGACCCTGTTTCGCGATGCCTGGGACGGGGCCGCGCGTTTTCCGGCACCGCGCTATGTGGCGATTATCGTGATGACCGTGGCGCTGCTGGTCGCGCTGGCGGGGTGGTTCAATGGCAGTTGGTGGCTGACGCTCTGGACCTTGGGCGGCATCGCAGGCGCGCTCGGGATACTCACGCTGGCAGCGCTGCTGGTGCGGTTCCTCGCACAACGCGCCGCGGTTCTGGCACGCGGGCGCCCGCGGCTGCGTTGGGCCCTCGCCGCGATTGGCGGCAGTGGCGAAGGTGCCGGGGCCGTGGTGCTCTCGCTGGGGCTCGGCCTGTCGGTGCTGGCCGCCGTGGGGCAGATCGACGGCAACCTGCGGCAGGCGATCTCGGGCAACCTGCCCGATGTGGCCCCGTCGTATTTCTTTGTCGACATCCAGAAAGACCAGATCGACGGCTATACCAAACGGCTGACCGACGACCCCGCCGTGCGCCGCATCGACAGCGCCCCAATGCTGCGCGGCGTCGTGACCCAGATCAACGGCAGGCCCGCCAAAGAGGTCGCGGGCGATCACTGGGTGGTGCGCGGCGACCGCGGGCTAACCTATGCCGAGGCCCCCGACGACGACACCGTGATCACCGCGGGCGAATGGTGGGCGCCTGATTACGCGGGCCCGCCGCTCATTAGCTTTGCCGCCGAAGAGGCCGAGGAGATCGGGTTAGAGCTTGGCGATACGCTGACCATCAACGTGCTGGGGCGCGACATCACCGGCACCATCGCCAGCTTCCAAGAGGTCGACTTCTCGACCGCGGGGATCGGGTTTATCCTGACCATGAACCCCGCCGCCCTGACCGGCGCGCCGCATACCTATATCTCGACCGTCTACGCTGACGCAGAGGCCGAGGCACCTATCCTGCGCGATCTGGCCACCGCCTACCCCAACATCACCGCGATCCGCGTGCGCGATGCGATCGACCGCGTGGCGGCGGTGCTTAGCGGGTTGGCAGCGGCGACATCCTACGGCGCGGCGGCTACTCTTCTGACCGGCTTTCTGGTATTGATCGGGGCAGCCGCCGCCGGGGCGGATGCCCGTCGCTATGAAGCCGCCTTGCTGAAAACGCTGGGGGCCTCGCGCCGCAGCATCGCCGCCAGCTTTCTGATGCGTGCCGCTCTGCTGGGGCTCTTCGCCGGTGCCGTTGCCCTGCTGGCAGGTATTTTGGGCGGATGGGCCGTGAGCCGCTTTGTGATGGACACCAGCTTTGCCGTGGTATGGCCTTCGGCGCTGTTGATCGTCACTGGGGGCGCGCTGGCGTCGATCCTTGCCTCGCTTGGCTTTGCGATCAAAGCCTTGAACGCCAGACCCGCACAGGTGCTGCGCGCCCGCGAATAGATGGAACCGATAGACCGAAAGAGGGATANAACAATGACGCAGACCACCCAGACACTGCCCGCCCCCCTGCCACCCGTTCTGACGGCAGCCCAGCAAACGCATGTGGTGAACGTCCTGCGCCGTGCCGCACGGGCCGAGGTGCTGCCGCGTTTCCGCAACCTCGCCCCCGCTGACATCGACACCAAATCCGGCCCCCATGATCTGGTGACCGCTGCCGATCTGGCTGCCGAGGCAATGATCACCCGCGCCCTCGCCACGGCCTATCCGGATGCGCTGATCATCGGCGAAGAGGCGGTATCGGCCGACCCCGCCCTGCAGGACAAGATCGCCGACGCCCCGCTGGCCTTTATCCTTGATCCCATCGACGGCACATCGAATTTCGCCCACGGGCTGTCCACCTTCGGCATGATCCTCGCGGTCACGCGCTTTGGCAAACCGGCCTTCGGCGTCATCTATGACCCGGTCAATGACGACTGGGTGATCAGCGACGACACCAGCACGCCGCGCTTTGAACGCGCCCTTGGGCAGTCGCGCCCGCTGCGGGTCAGCATGGGCAAACAGATTGAGGACCTCAGCGGTTTCGTCCCGCTGGGGAACTTCAGCAAAGAGCTGCGGGTCAAAGTCGCGGCCACCCTGCCCAGCTTTGCCAAGGTAAACTCGCTTCGTTGCTCGGCGCATGAATACCGTACTGTCGCCCAAGGGCACGCCGATTTCGTGCTCAGCGGGACGCTGCACCCTTGGGACCACGCTGCCGGCGCGTTGATCTGCGCCCAAGCCGGTGCCCATGTCGAGATGCTGTCGGGCGGCCCCTATGACGCGACGCTGCGCACAGGGCATATTCTGGTGGCACCGGACAAAACGACATGGAACCGCCTGCGCAAGGTCTTTGCCTTCCTCGCCGACGACTGAGCCCGCAATACAAAACGGGCGCGAGGTTTCCCCCGCGCCCGTTCGATCGCATATATAGGGAACAGCTTACTCAGCCGCCTCTGCGTATTCCTCCATCGGGGGGCAGGTGCAGATCAGGTTGCGGTCGCCATGCACGTTGTCGACACGGTTGACCGGAGGCCAGTATTTGTCGACGCGGAACGCACCGGGGGGGAAGCAGCCCTGTTCGCGCGTGTAGGGACGATCCCACTCGCCGACCAGATCCTCGACCGTGTGCGGCGCGTTCTTCAGCGCGTTGTTCTCGCGCGGCATATCGCCATTTTCAATCGCGCGGATCTCGTCACGGATCGCGAGCATCGCATCACAGAAACGGTCCAGCTCGGCCTTGGTTTCCGACTCGGTCGGCTCGACCATCAGCGTGCCTGCGACAGGGAAGCTCATCGTTGGCGCATGGAAGCCGGCGTCGATCAGACGTTTCGCAATGTCATCCACCGTCACGCCTGCGCTGTCCTCGAACGGGCGCACGTCAAAGATACATTCATGTGCAACGCGTCCCGTCGGCCCTTTGTACAGCACCTCGAACGCCCCTTCGAGCCGCTTGGCAATGTAGTTGGCGTTCAGGATCGCCACCCGCGTCGCCTGCGTCAGCCCGTCACCCCCCATCATCAAGCAGTATGACCACGAGATCGGCAGCAACGATGGCGATCCGTAGGGCGCCGCCGAAACAGCGCCTTCACCGCCGTTCGGATGACCGGGCACATGGGGGATGAGATGTGATTTCACGCCAATCGGCCCCATGCCGGGGCCACCGCCCCCATGCGGGATGCAGAAGGTCTTGTGCAGGTTCAGGTGGCTGACATCCCCGCCCACATCGCCCGGACGCGCCAGACCGACCATCGCGTTCATATTCGCCCCGTCGATATAGACCTGCCCACCGTGGTCATGGGTGATCTTGGTCACCTCGGTCACGGTTTCCTCGAATACGCCGTGGGTGGATGGATAGGTGATCATGCAACCGGCAAGGTTCTCGCTGTGCTTTTCCGCCTTGGCGCGGAAGTCATCCAAGTCGATGTCACCATTGGCCGCCGTCTTGATCACGACCACCTTCCAGCCGACCATATTGGCGCTGGCGGGGTTGGTGCCATGGGCCGACATGGGGATCAGGCAGATGTTGCGATGCCCCTGCCCGTTGGCACGGTGATA
>JGI24660J20065_1000568_pt1 | contig 11598 bp, 11 predicted proteins | sample MalvirmetaMSP134_FD_20065 | JGI IMG/M metagenome (IMG submission 20065) | reverse complement strand
CCTCTACCTGCCCGATGACCGCAACCCCCTGCTGTACGAAAGCAGTGAACGACAGCAAACAGCTCTCGCCACGGCCCGCAACGATGGCGCGGACTACCTGTTCACGGGCACCGTGGAAGAATGGCGCTACAAAAGTGGGCTGGATGGCGAGCCCGCCGTAGGCATTACCCTGGAAATACGCAACGCAGACGACAATCGCGTAGTGTGGTCCGGCACCTCGGCCCGCACGGGATGGGGTCGTGAAAGCCTGAGCGTGGCGGCCCATAAGGTTCTGGACGAGCTGGCCAACGCCATGCCACTGATCGAAAGCCAATAATACCGCCTGAGCAACAGGGTTCACTATGGACGAAGCAGAGCAGATAACGGGCGAGAAGGTACGGGTACCCATTGCACTGAAGTGGCTGGAAACCCTGCTGATTACCGCGTTTTTCCTGGCCTTTAGCGTTTGGCACCGGCCGGATGATCCGTTCTATCTGACGGGAAACTTTCCCTGGCCCGTGCTGGGACCGCTACTGGTAGGCCTGAGGTACGGCTTTTTCATGGCGCTGATTTCAGCCCTGATCATCATCGCCGCCCTGGGTTTTCACTTGCGGTTTGAGATCACCAGCGGCACCCGTGATTTTCCCTACGTGTGGACCACCGGGGTACTCGGCATCAGCCTGTTGGCGGGTGAGTTTCGGGACTACTGGGGCCGCCAGCAGCAAAAACTGGAAGCGAGCAACGACTACCGCGGTTCCCGCCTGGAAGAGTTCACCCGCAACTACTATCTGCTCAAGGTGTCCCATGACCGACTCGAGCAACAACTGGCCGGCAGTTCCAGCAGCCTGAGAGAGGCGCTTAGACGCCTGTACGCACAGATTGGCGAAGCCGATCAGGCCGGCCTGAATCAGGAGACGGCCTCATTGATGCTCCAGCTACTGGGGCGTTACGGACAACTGCAGATTGCCGGCATCTACGCCGTCAATAATGGCGTACCCGAACCGGAACCACTGGCAACGGTCGGTCGCTTCCGCAAGGTGGACCTGAAAGATCCACTGCTGCTGCACGCACTGGCGGAACGGAAACTGGTGTCGGTGCAGACTGAGTTCCGCCAGCGTATGGGCGACCTCGACACCGATCTGCTGGCAGCCATTCCCCTGATTGACTCCGAAGATCGCTTTATCGGCCTGTGTGTTATCGAGGCCATGCCCTTTTTCAGCTTCGAGGCTCGCTCGTTGCGACTGCTGGCGATCCTGGCCGGGCACATGGCAGACATCGCCCATGAACACTCGGAAATACAGGCCGGCGGATCACCGGAATGGCGTTACTTCCGGCGCCATCTGGCCCGTGCAGGCCGCGACGCGGAATTCTTCAACCTACCCGCAGCGATGGTGGGCTTGCCGCTGGCCGACAGCCGCAATGGCCAGTTGATTGCCGACCATATTCAAAAAGTCCGCCGGGGCCTTGATGTGATTGCCGAGCATCGGGCCGGCAATCAGCGCTACATCGTTGTTTTGATGCCGCTCACCGATGAACTGGGCCTGGCCGGCTATCTACAACGGCTGGACGACGGACTGAGGGAACAGCTGGGGTTGCATGCCAGTGACCTGGTGACACCGCAAACCCTGCAAGTCCGTAATCGAGCCCAGGCCGATGAGTGGGTGCAGGCCTTCCTGTTCGACAACCAGGGAGAGCACAACCAGGGAAAGAACAGCCATGGCCAATAGCTGGTTTGCACTGCTNGCCCTGGCGCTGGAAACCGGCGGCGTCACCGGNCTGCTATCACCCACCGCCGGCAACCTTGAGCTNGCCGCTTACCTGATCGCCCATGCCATGGCCTGTGCGCTGCTCACCCTGATCCTGCTGCCNTTGATGCCGTCGCGCTATCGCGGGCAGCCCATTACCACAGGTGTCTTCCTGTTCACCCTGCAGTTTGCCATCCCTTTCATTGGCAGCGTGGGCCTGGTNCTGGGCATGTTNCTGGCACTNTATCTNCCNCGNTCNAGTCGCGACATACCCTGGCAGGAAGTGGACATCCCNGAACTGCCNTTCCAGCCGATCGATATGGANCTNCAGGTGGTNTACAGCCAGGGCGGCCTTCGCCAGGTGNTGCGCGANGCCATTGAGCACCGACAAACGCCTGAAAGCACTGATGGCCACTCGCCAGATGAACGACCGGGACGCCATTGAAATTCTGCGTGAAGCTCTGAAAGACCCGTCTGACGATGTGCGATTGCTGGCCTATTCCATGCTTGAGCAAAAAGAGAAAACCCTGGCCCAACGGGCCGGCACTCTCCAGCAGTCACTGCAGAACGCCGACGACCTGACCAGTGTTTCCCTTCAGCGGAGGCTGGCACAGGTTTGGTGGGAAATGGCTTATCTGGGCCTGGCCCAGGGCGGCCTGCGACACTACTACCTGGACAGTGCGGGGAAACTGCTACGACGACTGGTGGCCCGACGCTCCCAACACAACGACTGGCGCCTGCTCGGCCGTGTGGAACTCGCCCTGGGTAACATCGATAACGCGGAAGAGGCCTTCCGTTCGGCGCTTGCCGGCGGCTCGTCACCGGAATTGATCATGCCCTACCTGGGGGAAGTCGCGTACCTGCGCCGGGACTTTGCTCAGGTGCGCCAACATCTTTCGGCCTGCCCTCTTGAGCGTTTCCACCCCGCCAACCGACCGGTTATCGAGTCATGGTTATGACATTACCCAAAACCAGCGTAACGCCCAAAGCTGACATCGCCCTGTTGCTGGAAGGCACCTATCCGTTCATCCGGGGCGGGGTATCCTCCTGGGTGCACCAGGTCATTACCGGCTTGCCGGAATACACCTTCGCCCTGATCTTTCTGGGCGGCGACCGCGCACATTACGGCGAGCAACAGTATGTCCTGCCAGACAATGTCACTCACCTGGAATGCCACTACCTGATGGACACCGAAGCTGCTGGCAAACCCCGGCCACGTCGGGGTAACAAGGCCGCCTTCGAGGCCCAGAAGTGCCTGCACGAGCAGTTCAAGTCCGAAAAGTCAGTACCGCCAGACATCCTCCACAAGGTGTTTGCCGACCTGGGCCAGAAGCAGGGTATCAGCCGTGACGACTTCCTCTACAGTGAAGAAAGCTGGGAGATGATTGACGAGAACTACCGTAAATACTGTACGGAGCCGTCCTTTGTCGACTATTTCTGGTCGATCCGTATCATGCACGCGCCATTGTTCCAGCTCGCCGAAGTGGCGCGAAAGATGCCGGCCGTGCGCATGCTGCATTCCATTTCCACCGGTTACGCGGGCTTGCTCGGCGCCATCGCCAGCGAGCAGCGGGGCATTCCCTTCGCGCTCAGTGAACANGGCATCTACACCAAGGAACGCAAGATTGACCTCTCCCAGGCCCAGTGGATTCACGACCCCACGGACCAGGTCAGCGGTACGCTGAATGAGCAGTTGGGATACATTCGCCGGCTCTGGATCCGTTTTTTCGAGGCCCTTGGACGACTGGCCTACCAGCAGGCGGACCCGATCGTGTCGCTATACCAGGGCAATCAGCAACGGCAGTTTCAGGACGGTGCACCGCCTGAACGTACCTGTATCATTCCCAACGGCATTGAGCCCACCCGCTTCGACGCCGCAAGGAAGGCCCGCCCCGACCACATCCCGAAAGTGCTGGGACTGGTCGGGCGGGTCGTTCCCATCAAGGATATAAAAACCTTTATCCGTGCCATGCGCTCGGTCAGCGAAACCATTCCCGACGTGGAGGGCTGGATCGTCGGTCCGGAAGACGAGGACGAAACCTACGTACGCGAGTGCAAGGAACTGGTGGATAGCCTGGGCCTCAACCAACGAGTGAAATTCCTGGGATTCCAGAACGTCAACGACATTCTTCCTCAGCTTGGGCTGATGGTACTGACGTCCATTTCCGAAGCGTTGCCGCTGGTAATCCTGGAGGCCCACGCTGCGGGCCTGCCCTGCCTGGCTACCGATGTGGGCGCTTGCCGCGAATTACTGGAAGGCGCCAGCGACGAAGACCGTGCACTGGGCGCCAGCGGTGCTGTGGTGCCCATCGCAGATCCTGAAGCGACGGCGCGGGAAGCGGTGCGGCTGCTGTCGAACCCCGAGCAATGGCAACAGGCTCAGAAAGCGGGGCTGGAGCGGGTACAGAAGTTCTATACCCTGGAAAGCATGTTCGGGGCCTACCGCTCCATTTACAACAAGGGGCTGAACGGCTAATGGCAGGCATCGGTTTCGAGATACGCCGCATCCTCAAGCGCGACAGTTTCCTGAACCTGTTCGAGGCCTACGGCCTGGCCGGTATCATCAGCTCCGGCCCCTGGGTGCTGTCGGTGCTCGGCGTCATGATGATCGGGGTGATCAGTTTCACACTGGCGGTATCTGATACCGAGGTGGTTCAGTTCCTGGTATCGGTGACCTACCTGATGGCCGTCTCCCTGACCCTGTCGGGCCTGTTCCAGCACGTCTTCACCCGCTGGGTGGCAGACCGGCTGTACGCCAAGCGCAATGACCTGATCCTGCCCAATTTGATGGGGCTGATCTGGGTCACTACGGTACTGTCATTGGGGCTGGGGTTGATGGCCATGGTGCTGTTCTTCAGCGACACTTCGGTGCTGTACCGCCTGCTGATGCTGGCCAACTTTGTCGTGCTGTGTAACCTGTGGCCGGTGACAATCTTCCTGTCCAGCATGAAGTCCTATCGTCGCATTGTGGTGGTGTTTGCGCTGGGTTACGCCACCGCCGTAGTCAGCTCCATGGTGCTGTCACAATTTGGCCTTGAGGGGTTGCTGGCCGGCCTTCTTCTGGGCCACAGCCTGCTTTTCTTCAGCTTCTTCTACACCATTATCCGGCAGTATCCGGGTGACCACTTCATCCGATTTGATTTTACCCGGCGGCGGCAGATTTTTCCGGCACTGATCCTCACCGGCCTGCTGTTCAATGCGGCGGTGTGGGCCGACAAATTCATCTTCTGGTTTCACCCGGACACCTCACAGCCTATTATCGCCAGCCTGCGCGCGTCGGTGATCTACGACTTGCCCATCTTCCTGGCTTACCTCTCAATTATTCCCGGTATGGCGGTCTTTCTGGTTCGCATGGAAACCGACTTTGCCGAGGCCTACGAGCGTTTCTACAACGCGGTACGGGAGGGCGACACCCTGGAACGGATCAATCGCTTCCGGGACCAGATGGTCATCGTGGCCCGCAACGGCATCTACGAGATCTTCAAGGTGCAGGGGCTGACGGTCATCGTAATCTTCCTCTGGAGCGAGGAAATCCTGGCGGCCATCGGAATATCTCCTCTGTACCTGCCGCTATTCCACATTGACCTGGTCGCCGTTGGCATCCAGTTACTGTTGCTGGCGATCCAGAACGTGCTGTTCTACCTCGACGCACGAGGCATTAACGTCACTCTTTGTGCACTGTTTTTCTTCGGCAATATTGCGTTTACGTTCATCACCATCGAACTGGGAGCGTCTTTCTACGGCTATGGTTTTGCCGCCGCCGCCCTGCTCGCAGCGCTGACCGGCCTGTGGCTGCTGTCGCGCAAGTTCGACAAGCTGGAGTACGAAACCTTCATGTTGCAGGGACGGTAGCGCATGCTAGGCTGAAATGACCGGCACGTTTTCTTTTGGTTACAGCATTTGACACTATTTTAGGATTCAAGCGATACACGGGCGTAGCGTTCACTCATACTTTGGTTGGGGCGCACAAACCCGGAGTTTGATCGGGCGATCGCGCCAATCCTGGCTTCGAGAAAATCTACTATGCCAATGGGCCGCGAAGACATCATAGAGACTGAAATCCCGGTATCCCAACTGGCAATAGGGATGCATGTGATTCGTCTGGACCGGCCGTGGGAAGATACCGATTTCCTGCTGCAGGGCTTCATTCTTCAGACTGAGGAAGATGTGCTTGCCGTGCAGCAACAGTGCGAAACGGTCATCGTGGAAGGACGTGTACAAGTCGCTCCAACTGCCGAGAGACACGCGCCGGTGAGCCGACGTAAAACATCGGCTAAAACCAGCAAGCCCAACGTTTCTCAACAGCCTTCGGCCATCCCCAAGCGGAAAGTCACCTACGTCAATAAAGTGGACGCGAGCCGGGAAATGGCAACGGCACGGATGAACTATGCCGATGCCAAAGCCACGGCTAAAAACATCATGTCCAGCCTGCGGCTCGGGCGGACCCTGGAAATGAACCAGATCCACCAGGTGGTGGATGATTGCGTGGATAGCGTACTGCGCAACGACAATGCTCTGCTACTGCTCACCAAGATCAAGAACAAGGACGAATACACGGCCGAACACTGCATCAACGTATCAATCCTGTCAGCTGCGTTTGCCAAGCACCTGGGGCTGCTGGAAGGCGAGATTCGCACTGTGGCACTGTGTGGCCTGCTTCACGATGTCGGCAAGATGCGCATTGATGACGAGATCCTGAACAAGCCCGGGGCCCTCACGCCCGAAGAGTTCGCGGTGATGAAAAACCACACCACTTTTGGTCGCGATGTGCTTGCGGCACTCCCCCGACTGGCACACGCGGCCGTTGATGTTGCTTATTCCCATCACGAACGAATGGATGGCAAGGGCTATCCACGAGGCCTGTCCGGGCAGCAGATTCCACTGTTCGCGAAAATCGTGGGGCTGGTCGACACCTACGACGCCATCACCAGCTCCCGGGTTTACGACAAGGGGCGGGCGTCCATGGAAGCGTTGCAGATTATCCACCGCAACAAGGGCGCCCAGTTCGATGCGGAGCTGGCGGTGGAGTTTATCCGCATGGTTGGCGTTTACCCGCCCGGTTCCATCGTGGAAATGACCAACGGTGAGGTAGGCATCGTAGTGGCCACCCATCCCACCAGTAAACTCAAACCGCGGGTGCTGCTTGTGCGAGACGCAAACAAGCAGCCGCTGGCCATCTTTCGCGAAGCAAACCTGTTAAAAGAAACGCAGGACAGCTCCGGACAACCCTACAAGATTGCCCGGGAAGTGCCGGACGAGAGCTTCGGCATCGTAATGAAGGACTTCATCGAACAGGGCATTCTCAACCGTAAAGCACCGGACGTGTCAGCTTCGGTCGATGACGGCCATGGTGAGTCTTGAGATACAGGTCAGCTTGCCTTCCTCGTTTTCCAGCTTTATTTCCCAGACCTGCGTTGTGCCGCCGATATGAACCGGGCGTGCGGTTCCGTATACCCAGCCCTTGGTAACGGAGCGGATGTGGTTGGCGTTGATGTCCAGCCCCACAGCAATCTGGTTCTCCTTGCGCAAGCAATAATTGGCCGCCATGCTCCCCAGGGTCTCCGCCAACACCACTGACGATCCACCATGGAGAATGCCAAACGGCTGAACCGTGCGTTCATCGACCGGAATCCGGCCAATCACGTAGTCATCACCAATCTCCACGTATTCAATACCCATGGTCTCGACAGCGGTGTTTTTACTGGCTTCGGCCATTTGTTCGAGGGTGGGGATACTGCGGGTCCAGATTGCCATCGACTGCTACCTCCTAGTGTTGTGGGCCCTGTAAGCTGAGGGGCCCCAAAGCTCTTTAGTGTATACAGATAGGTAGCGAACGACCATAGGGTGGGTATCCAATAAACGTATGCCATCAGGCAAGATCAACCACACCCCAAATTGTTATTGATAATCGTTTGCATTAAAGATTATTACTGCTAGTCTTTCAGTGAGTCGATGCAAACAGGAGACGGTGTGATGAGCCGAGCAGCAACTCAACTGGCCGGCAACGCCAGCAGCATTTTTCAGGCGTGGCTGGATCTGAAACAGCAGTCCGAGCGCAGCGTACGAAATGATGCCACCCCCGGGCAGGGAATGCCTGGGAGCGCCCAATTCACTCCTACCTGGTGTACAACCGGGTGTACTCACGAATCAACTGACTCGCCCGGCCAGCATTCACCAGTTCATAAAGACGATCAGCGATCGCTTCCCGCATTTCAAACGTGTTACACGGTGAGGCCTTTGAAAACGTAAAGAAAAGACCCTCCCTGCTGACAGGAGGCTCCAGTGCCTCAAACCGGTCCGCAACGCCCAGGCTGTCCAGCTTCACCTGCCCCTGCAGCACTTCGTAGAGAACATAATCCACCCTGCCGGCAAGTGCCATTTTAAAAGATTGCTCGATGCTTCTCACCCCTTCGATTTGAAGGTTGTTGTCTGCGTAACGATCAAAGTTCTGCCCAAAGCTGTTGTTGATCAGCGTGCTGCCGCGCTTCCCTAGCAAGTCCGGCCAGTGGCGGTAGATGAATTCACCACCCTTGGGAACCCAGACAGCCGTGGGGAGATGTGTGATCGGGGGGAGCAGGTAATCCATGTAGCCGATACGCTCTGAGGTAATGAACGCGCCCGCGACCATATCGATATCACCCTTGCGGGCTACATGCTGAACCCGGGCCCAGGACCCAAGGTCCCGGACCACAACCTCCAGCCCCATGGGCTCGACGATTTCCCGCAACAGCGCCGGTACGGCACCAACCAGAACGCCCTCCTTCTCTGTGCTTCGCCACAGCAGGGGTGGGTATTCGGGGTTACCACTCACCGTCAGCGTCTTGCAGTCGGTGTCCTCAGACGCCTGGACAGCAACTGGCACGGTCAGCACCGCAGTCAAGACACACAGCGCACAGAACAGTCGCAACGTTGGTTCAAACAGGTTTTTCAACATCATTCCGCCATGAGTGTTCTGGTGCGATCGCTCGTCCACACGGTTGAATTCCAGCCGGATCACCGCAACAAAGAAGGTTATAAGGCAGTTGTCAGAATACATCCCTTGATCAAAAAGGACAGGTTACATGAAAGTACTGATGGTTCTCACCTCGCACGATCAGATGGGAGATACCGGCCACAAGACCGGCTTTTGGCTGGAAGAGTTCACCGCCCCCTATTACGTTTTCAGGGATGCCGGCGCAGACATCACCATTGCCTCTCCCAAGGGCGGGCAGCCACCCATCGACCCCAACAGTGAAACTGAGGATGCACTGACGGAAACCACCCGTCGCTTCCAGCAGGACGCCCATGCCAAGGAAGCGCTCGCCAGCACGAAGAAACTGGCGGATGTGGATATGAACGACTACGACGCTCTGTTTTACCCCGGAGGCCATGGCCCATTGTGGGACCTGGTCAACGATGACAAGTCCGTCGCTCTGATCAAGGCAGCCTACGAACAGGACAAGGTCATTGGCGCCGTATGCCATGCCCCGGCGGTCTTCAGAGACGTCGAGATCAAACCAGGGCAGAACCTGGTCGGCGGTCGCAACGTGACCGGCTTCAGCAACAGTGAGGAAGAGACCGTTGGCCTGACCAACGTTGTGCCATTCCTGCTGGAAGACATGCTGAAGGAGAAAACCGCCACCTACACCTGCGGGGATGACTTCACACCGCACATCGTGGTGGACGGCAAGCTGATTACCGGGCAAAACCCGCCCTCCTCGGAAGGCACCGCCAAGGCGGTGATGCAGGCCTTGCAGCAGGGCTGATCAGCGATCCTGAACCTGCTCCCCGGCGTGACTGATCAACACGCCGGGAGCGCCTTCCTCCAGCGTTTTCCGGATCGCATCCGGCACTGGCGTCTTCGTCATTGTCGACGGCTGGATCAACACGTAAGTGATATCAGCCTCTGCCACCAGCAATCCATCCCCGTACCGATAGAATTCAAGGTGCACTGTGAATGAGGTGTTACCGATACGGCCAGCTCGTATCCTGGCTTCCAACACATCATCAAATCGCGCAGGTGCCCGATAGTTCACAGTGAGACTCACTACCTGAATGTCCAGATCCTGATCCAGCAGATTCTGGTAATCCCCGAACAGAACGCGGATATATTCGTTAACGGAAATGTCCACGTAATCCGCGTAACGTGCGTTGAACACCACACTCTGGGCATCGCATTCACCGTAGCGGACGCGAAACCGAAACCGGAATGGCAGGTCGGTCAATTCAGTCATGGTCACTCAGCCCCAAAACCCGAGAAGCCCCCAGCCTACCCCATCCAGAAATCATTTTCTGCCGGCATACAGGCTTAGCCCCAATCAGGCGTTTGGCACGCCCAGTGAGTCCACAAAGTAGTCCAGCAGCATTCTCACCTTTGGCGACAGGTGACGGTTATGGGGATACACCGCCCAGATACCGTCATCGTCTTCCTGGTAATGAGTCAGAAGCGGTATCAGCGTACCCGCGTCGAGTGCCGGCCCAACGTAATAATCCGGCAGCTGGACAATACCAACCCCCTTCAGCGCTGCATCCAACAAGGCTCTGCCGCTGTCACAACGCACATTTCCACGAATCCGGACATTGCGGGGATGACCCGCATCCTGAAATCGCCAGTAACCCAGATTCCCCTGAAGGCAATTATGGTGTTCCAGCTCAGACAGAGAGTGCGGGGTGCCATGGACAGCGAGATAAGCTGGCGAGGCGCATACATACAGAGTCCGGGAGGCAAGACGCCTGGCCATCAGGCTGGAATCGTCCAGTTTACCAAGCCGTACCGCAAGGTCGTAACCTTCCGCCACCAGGTCCAGTTGCTGGTTGGTCAGTTTCATTTCAACGTCGAGTTCGGGATACCGCAGTACAAAATCGTTGACCAGCGGTGCGATCGACTTCTCTCCGTAGGTTACCGGCGCCGTCAGTCGCAGCCGGCCCTGGGGCACCAGCTGCATATTGGTCATAGAGCGCTCCGCCTGTTCAAGGGCGTCCAGTATCTGGCGACAATGCTGATAGTAGATCTGCCCGGCCTCGGTAGTGGAGACGCGCCGGGTCGTTCGATAGAACAGATGGGTGGATAACCTGTCTTCGAGCGCGCTGATCTGTCGGCTGACGTGAGCGGTCGAGACGTCCAGGCGTTTTGCCGCCCGGGTGAAGCTCTCCGTTTCAGCCACCGCCACGAATTCGTTTACACCTTCCCAGCGCTGCATGTCACCACCCTATTTTTGCTTCAGCAATCCTGATTATTACACATGAGTAAAAGTGATTTCACGAATACGGTCATTATCAACATCTGTGCATCAAATATAATGACCAGATCATTCGGGCAGTATCCAAATACAGATGCATCACAAACGGAGAGAATTATGAGCGAGATGATCAAATCAAAAGCAGCCATTGCCTGGGGACCGGGGCAACCACTCTCCATTGAAGAAGTGGATGTAATGCCGCCGAAAGCTGGTGAAGTTCTGGTGCGGGTGATCGCTACCGGCGTATGTCACACCGATGCGTTTACGCTTTCCGGAGACGATCCCGAAGGTAATTTCCCCGCGATTCTGGGCCATGAAGGCGGCGGCATCGTTGAGGCCATCGGCGAAGGTGTCACGAGTGTCGAGATTGGAGATCACGTTATTCCCCTGTACACGCCAGAGTGTGGGGAATGTAAATTCTGCCTCTCCGGTAAAACCAACCTGTGCGGGAAGATCCGGGAAACCCAGGGCAAGGGCCTGATGCCCGATGGCACCAGCCGTTTCTACAAGGATGGCCAGCCAATCTATCACTACATGGGCTGCTCCACCTTCTCCGAGTACACCGTGCTGCCGGAAATCTCTCTGGCCAAAGTGAACAAAGAAGCGCCACTGGAAGAAGTGTGCCTGCTGGGCTGCGGAGTAACCACCGGCATGGG
>JGI24660J20065_1000547_pt1 | contig 12123 bp, 10 predicted proteins | sample MalvirmetaMSP134_FD_20065 | JGI IMG/M metagenome (IMG submission 20065) | reverse complement strand
GCTCCGCGCCCGGCGCGCTTGCCCAGCACGAAACCGACGACTATCAAGACCAAACCCGCAGACTCTCGTCATGAGCGAGGGACCAGCGGGGGGCAGGTCAACACCGACCAGGGCAGTCAGTTCACGTCATTCGCCTGGACGGACCGGTTGCGCCGATCCGGCGTGCGTATCTCAATGGATGGCAAGGGACGGTTCCTCGACAACATCTTCGTAGAACGGCTCTGGCGATCTCTGAAATACGAGTGTGTCTACCTGCATGCCTGGGAGACCGGGTCGGAAGCGAAAGCAGGTGTCGGCAAGTGGATCAAGTTCTATAATCGCAAGCGCCCACATTCCGCCCTTGGCGGTCAACCACCCGCTGTGATCTATTGGCAGCGAAATGAAACAACCCAAACCGATCAGCAGGTGCAAAGAGTAGCTTAAATTACGCCAGATCCTGTCCAGCAAATGGGGAGTAGCTCAGTTTCAACGGCAAACTGCGAGACGAATGCCTTAACGAAACGCTGTTTGGCACATTGCGCGGTGCCCGCAAAACGCTTGAAGAATGGCAGGAGGATTACAACTGGCGCAGACCACATTCAGCATTAGGGAACCTGACACAGATGGATTTTTTGCCAAGAAAGGCAATGGACAAGATGGCGGCGTAACGCCAAAGATTTAACCCCAAGCACTCCGCGCAAAAATAGAGGGAACTTGGGGCTCAGATCAGTCTTTGTCCGCGCCCCCCCCGCGGGTCACTTCTACGTGGACATCAAAAGGCTAGGGTGTTTGTTCCAGTGACCGTCTGAATCCATCAGCCCTAGAGACGGGGGATCAACACTAAACTAGTAATTCAATTTATCTTAATCGTTTGAACACAGTTGCTAGCATAAGCCAGACATCGAAACAAAAGGTCTGGTTTCTTGCATAAAGTAGATCTAGATTTGCTTTGCGCGGGATGCAACGTCGCTGATATATACGCTCGTTTTGTACTGCCGTCTGGCAATTGGCCAACAAGAATTCCTCGTGCGCGTGAAAGTAAATTGAAGCCAGCCCCGTCACGCCTGGGCGGGATTTAAGGACTTCTCGATATATTTCCGGAAATCTTTCAACGTATAGCGGCAATGGCGGTCGCGGGCCGACAAAAGTCATATCTCCCTTGAGAATATTCCATAGCTGTGGGACTTCATCGAGGCGGGTCTTACGTAAAAATGATCCACTACGTGTAACTCTTGAGTTCTTGTGTCCGCCCGAGGCACCTGAATCTGAAGTATCTGGGTACATAGTGCGAAACTTCATCAATCGGAAATTTCGATTTGGGGAGTGAGCACGATCAGAAATGTAGAGCACTGGTCGGCCATCGAGAACAGCGATGGCCACTGCGGTTACTATAATAACCGGCGATAAAATGACGGAGAGACCAATAGCGAACAGTATGTCACTTAGACGTTTAGATGCTGTCATTTCAAATGTCCTATTCCACGCACAAACGATCGATAATAATTCAGCAAGTTATGAATGACCAATTTTTGATCAAATTGGCTTTGCGCTCTCGCGATGGCGTTAGATGATAGACGGCGATACTCTGACGGATCATTCACTAGTTTAAGCATCGCATCAGCCAATTGTTCGCTGCTACCTGCTTCAAATAATATTCCTGTCTCGCCATCAGCAACCGCGCAGTCAATACCATAGATCCGCGATGCAATCGCAGGCAGCCCCATAGCTGCTGCTTCGATTAAAGAGGAGCCGAACCCTTCTCGGAAGCTGGGGAGCACGGCAACATCGGCTAGGCGCAGGTATTCTTCAGGGAAGTTAGTATAGGGCCGAATTATAACAGCATCCCCGAGCTCAGCTTGGAGTATAGGCCCTATGTTGTCTTCATCCGGTCCTACCACCAGCAACTGTGTGGCGGATGCCGAACGAGCGCGCGTCTGGCGGTAAGCTTCTCCGAGCACCAGTAGACCTTTATCACGGTGCAAACGTCCTAAGTAAACGAAGACAAATGCATTCTCCAATAATCCGATCTCACGCCTAAGCTCTTGGTTTTCCGGCACCTTGGGATCGAACTGCACAAGGTCTACGCCCGATATCGATCCAGAGCCGATCACTCTGCCTACGTTGGTTCTGATCACGCCTTCATTCCGTAAAAATTCTAACTCAGTCTGGCTGACGGCAAGCACAGCAGTAGATAGACGAGCAGTAACTGCATCGATAAATCGGAATATTTTTCTTTTTATCCCGGTTGTCGTGGCCCAGACTTGCCCTTGGAAAGTGTGGATACGGACTGGCACGCCGGCCATACGACCTGCAAGCATCCCAAGTAGCCCAGCTTTCGGCGTGATAGTCTGCAATAAATCAGGCTTATCACGCCGTAGCTGAAACCAGATTGCGACTAGAGCTTGAAGATCTCTCCAAGGTGAAATTTTTCTTTCGATAGGTATGAAAACCACTCGGCAAGGCAAGTCTAATTCTGCAAAAATTTCCGGCATATCATTTCGAATGTAAAGAATAACGTCGAAATCATTCTTCATAGACTGTAAGATTGGAATCCAAAAGAACTTTAGATTTAGTACAGAGTGCATAATCACTACAACCCTCGGCCGGACTAGATTGGGGTCGTTATTGGAGTTTCTTCTTTGCATAATGATCACTCAATTGGGCTATCAGCCGCGACTAATAATGGAATCATTCAGTAAATGATAGGGAACAAAAGGCGCTCCCCCTAGATTTACTGATCCGAAGATACCTCGTAGGATGTTGGTACCACCTAGAAACCCAGCAAGCGCCAATCCCATCCAAAATCGCCGGTTTATTTTACTTGACCGGTCAACTTTTAACAAAATCATAAATGGGGCTACCGAAGCAATAATTTCTAGGAAGCGCAATCCGGCGTAACTTATTGTCGATGTCGCATATGAAAGCGCTGTCGCCACCAGTAGTACGAAAAATATCCACTTCTTTTCCGAGGCTATAATTGGTAAGTAAATGGCAGAAAAGACAATTATAAGTATTCGGACTACCGGTGATAAGCCGGAAAATATACCTGGTGAAGTAATGGTAGTGTAGTCACCAAATTTATCGAGTAAGTAGCCCTGAGTTGCAATCATTAAGCCAACTGATAATAGCAGCCCGAAAATAGGTATAAATAAACTCTTTGAGCGGGAGACCTTTATTTGGGTAAATGCCAGAATAACAAAGGCGAATATTAATGAAACATGGAACGCGATACCTAATGCTGTATAAAACATCGCATGGTACTTACTACCTCGGCGAAATAGCTGAACAGCACATAAAAAAGCAGCGGTAGCAATTCCAATCCTGAGACCATTCATGCTCATTTGAAAGAAGTAGTTCGGCGCAAAATACGCAACTATGAAGAATAGCTCGTCTCTGCTCGCTCTTAAGCAAAATGCCAACAGCAACGCACCAAAAATGAGCGAAAGCCCGCGGGTGAGTAGAACTGCATTGTCACTTATCATCTCCGCTATACGGACATAAGCAATAAACCCCGGTTCTATTCCCGTCCAACTGTTGCCAAGTGAATATACATTTACGAGGCTTTCATAGGCTAGGGTGTCGGTTCCAATATTACCACGTGCGAACGAGAGTATGGTACAAAACCCAAAGACTGAAATTGTAACTAGCCTACCGTGCTTTGATTGACGAGATGCAGCGACCAAAGCGGCCAGTGCAAACATTATATGCGACGCAACATAGATCATAGGTGGCGGACAAGCCTTCGTACGTACTTAATAAAGGAATATATCTGCCATCCATAAGCTTGGACAGGGTTTATTAGCTTGGCACGCTGTAACCTACGTATCGCGTCCAACTCGGCGACCTCGGACGCATGTAAATTTGCGCTCAATCCAGCATCTCCGAATTTTGCCTTGTAAAGACGTACTAAGTTGAGGTTAATACGCACACCAGTGCCCCCGCCCATAACAATGCGAGACCAGAGTAGGTAGTCTTCCGCGCGGCGCATATCAGGATCGAACCGCTGTGTGATAGTTCGGCGTATCATTACCGATGGAGTAGGCCAAGGATTAGACGCGATTAGTCGGAATTTCCCGACAGTCTGTGTTCTGTTAGCTATGAAACTGTCTTCTACGGTTGACAAGTCCGACCAATCCTGGTTTAGGCTCCCAACTTCGCAGCCGTGGCCAATAATTGACAGGCCGGGAAACATTAAGATGGCTCTAGTCTGAATTTCGACCTTCCGAGGATGCCATGCATCGTCGGAATCCAAAAACGCTACCCATTCGCCGTTTGAATTATCCCATCCTGTGTTTCTAGCGGTTGATGGACCTGCGTTGTGATGAAGAGTAATTGTCTTAACTAGCTCATGTGCGCTGGAAAGCCGCCGAAGGACTTCGGCAGTATTATCGGTACTCCCGTCGTTAACCAAAATAATTTCAGCGACAGGTGCAGTCTGATTTAAAACTGATCGTACCGCGTTCTCAATTGTAGTGGCGCAATTGTAGCAGGGGATTACTACACTGACTTGCAAGGGCTTTTTACATTCGGCGTAGCGCCATTCCGTTAAGTCTCTTCCGGTGAGAGCCTCCAGTTTTTCTATTTCGGGTTCAAACTCTTGGGTTAAGGTTTTGCGTAGTTCGAAAGATAGTTCCTTTGGGCGCTGAGGTACATTATTGAACTCACGCACTTTGTCCCGAATAGCTATCAACGCGGCTCGTGGTGCAATTTGTTTAGCAAGTCTAATTGACCACCTAGGAGGGTGATAAAGGAAGCGGGTTAGCAAACGCGAACGCGGACGAGATGCAGGATTGCGCACTGTTGTATCTATAGGTGTTGTGCTAGGTTCCAACCCTAAGAACTTGCGCACGTTGGCGACAGCTATCGTTGGATTGGCAACGAAGTCTTCGAAGAAGATGATATGAATTTTATCTTTGGGAAAGACATCCATATACCGAGCTAGTTGACTGCCGAGTTGAGCAACCTCCCGGTAAAACAACCCATCGTCGGGGACTAAAATCCCCTTGGGTAGGTTTCGACCAGATCTACGGTCACTCTCTAACCGCAGCGCCTTTGCAAAATCCACCTCATCCTCGTCGCCTTGTGAGACGAGCTGAGCATGCAACGAGTGTAGCAGATCCGCTGGCTGACGCAGCATTACGATTATTTTCGCATTGGGGCAAAATGAGTGTATTTCCTTGGCGGCAGTTTGCGATTTCAAATACAATACAGAGGCTTCGCCAGCGATTTCAGCGTTGTCCATCTCTAGGAAGTGGGACAAGTAACCGTCTAGGGTGAGAGCCGACGATTCCCGCTTTTTTTGGCGTAGGTCGGTACCAAAGAAGTGCATCTCTTTGGCCGTGGGAATATATATATCAGGGAATTGTGCGAGGTATTCATTTAAAGAAGTAGTGCCAGCCTTTGGTGCCCCGACGATGAAAAAAGACGGTTGAGTAGTCATATTATTGCCCTCGCCACGCATGGAAAACCGATATAGCAGTGCCGGTGCGCCGATAGATGAATATAGTTGCTAACAGATTCCTTACAACCAAGGTTAATAAGTTAGCGAGTGCAGCCCCAGTGAGGCCAAAATCCGGAATTAACAGATAGGTTGATAAAAGGCCTGCACCCAATGCCCCCAATGTTACTATGAGCATATCGCGTTGGCCCATGGTCATGTTGAGAAAGATGCCAACTGGACCAAATAATACGGCCAAAACCTGTCCAGCTATGAGTATCAATAGTGCTGGGTATGCCGCTAAAAAGGGGGAACCGAAAACTCCAAGAAAAAAATACCCCGTGGCGGCAACAAAAAAACCCATCGCGGCGGTAAGAGGCACAATCATACGAGTTTGGGCTCGAGCTAGACTTAGTGTGGCGTGGATCCCTTCATTTTGGAAAATACCGGCGACGTTTGGAGCAAATGAGATATTTGCAGAAGCAAGTACCAGTCCTACAAGTGCGGCCAGTCTAACACTGATTGCATACACTCCAACATCTCCAACTGGCAGAAAATAGCCAGCTACTAGAACATCCAACTGGCCAATAATGATTGATGAGCCGGATAAGAAGAAAATAAACGAAACCCTCACGTATCTGAATAGTACAGCCCTACCGAAGCGAAAATCAACTCTCGGTCGGCCTGGAATACGCAGAAATAGCGTTCCAACTATTACTAAAAAAATAATTTCGGTTGTGAAGATTATTATTGGAAGGTTGATATATTTTCCGCCGGCGAGGTAAACAGATATTACAGCTACCAAAATCGAAATCGCGACAAGCGGGCTAACGGCATTGTAAGTACGTATTTTCTGTAACCCTCTCAAGGTCTCTAATGCAAGCACGCGGTAGGCGTTAGCAAGCACCATTGCAGGCAGTAAAAAAATGAAGCTATTCCCAAGTTGCGCATAGGAACCAAGCATGCCGAGCTTGTCCAAAATAAGTAAGATTATTCCTACGGCTATGCCCAATACAGAAGTAGTTAAAAACGCGGGGCCAAGTGTCTCGTTCTGAGATTCGTAGTCGCGTACTGGCAGCCGCTTCAGAATTGTCGTCTGCGATCCAAAAAGCGAGATGTGAGACGTTAGTACAAGTAAGGCCACGACTAGACTCATTTCGCCGACCGCTGCGGCACCAAATAGCCTTGCTAACGTTACAGATGTTAAAAAGCCAACAGCAAGTAAGATGATGCGGGTCCCAAAAGATCCAAGGAAAACTTTATCCAATAATTTAACCTAACTTCTAACATTCAAAGCCAAATATCTTTGGTTCATAGGCACTCTATAGCTGCCAGCATCTTTGTGTGAAATAGTAAGTAAAGATTGCTCAGCCGTTAATGCTCTCTTTTTCCGCGATTTGACCCTAGAATATTTACGCAACGCGTCAACCTCTATGAGGGGACCATCCGATCTCCACCGGGTGTCAGGTGAATAGCAATCCCGCCATCAGCCGTGGCATCGTGAACCTAGAAAACCCGCTTTGCCAAATTTAACCCAACAATGGTAACTTGTTCCGTGGATGCTTCCTCCTATCAGTGATGTGACCCACATCACCTTGGCATATTGCGATGCCGTCGGGAGGGGGTATCCACCCAATCAGTTCTCAATGGCAATCAACAGTCAGTGAAGTTTATAAGTCGAAGGCCCCCGATAGCACGGGTGAAAGAGGCTTGTTCTGTCCGTGGATTTTTATGACCTGCTATTGACGATCACTTTGTATCACAGATGCTTCGGTCTGGTGCTTGAAACTGTATCCGAAGGTTTCGATGTCAGAAGCGTATAGCTCTGCAATATGCGACTGGGTCTTCTCATCATAGAAATTTTGCCAGTCCTTAGCTGTTGTGCGCCGATCAAAGAGGCCAATTTGGCGTCTAACAGCAGAGCATCGCCGCCGAATTGTGGCGAACTTAGGTTTATTATACCCAGTATTGCTAATAGGTTTTTCTTTTCTGACAATTCCGGGGTTAGACCTGTTTACATGTTTCAATGGCGCTATAAGGTTTATTTCTTTTGCAAGATTGCTGAATTCATTTTCAAGCTCTTCAAACTTGATAATACGATCTACGATAGTTTTCCCATGCGTGTCTGTCGTATAGTCAGTCTGCGGACGAAAAAACCAGAAATCTTCATCTGTTTCGCCAGTCGCCAAACTCTTGGTGAGACGCTTGAGCACAAAATCGGAAAAGCTTTCGTTATTATCTAAGTAACGATAGAGGGATACTGTGCGAGCCCAAGGATTACGTACTACTGTAAACACACAGTAATCATCGAATAGATTTTTCGATAAGTGATGGCACCTCACGTAATCGCGGGCAATGAGGTGAGCCAGCCTCGGCGGACCGATACTGGGACAATCGTTTGGGCGTAGCAAAAGGGCCCCGCGGGATTCCCAATTTAACCCTAGATCGTCTAAAAATGCAGTTTCGATGCTTTGCCCAGCGCATTTCGGGATGTGGACAAACACGCTTCGATGCTTATGAGAAATCATTATGTCAATTTCCTTGCTAAATCAGCCCTGCCGTTTCCATTTACCACCCTTTCGTATTGACTTAAATGCATCGACGTAACCAGCGAGGTACTTCGAATTGCCCTGTTTTAATGTCAAAATAACGGCTTGGATCAGCTTGTATGGTATATATGCGAGGTTAAACGGGATTCTCAGGTGCAGAGCTAAGTAACGCTTACGTAATATCATCATATTACGCATTGCGTAGAAAAATGTGAGAGGCGATGTAATACCGAGTGACTTGCCTACCTTGTGGTAGACCAGCACAGATGGAATTACCCTCATTGGAACGCCAGTTTTTGCTGCTCGGAGTGACAGGTCCCATTCTTCGCACCAAATGAAGAAAGTTGGGTCATATAGCCCGAGTTTGTCATAGACACTGCTTGATATAAGGGTTGCGCAGCCCGATACCCATTGTGTCTCAGGCTTTGATCTTGCATCCATACGAACTGTATCTCCCTGCGATAAGTAAGTGGGAGAAAGCAACTTAGAGAACCGACCACCAAACCACCATATGGTTTCCGGTGCGCTAGCATATGCTATTTGTGGGCTGTAGAGTGTCATTCCGTCATCGTCAGCTAATACACTTTGCAGCGTCGCGTTGAAATTGGCCGGAACTACGGTATCGTTGTTGAGAATCAATGCATAGTCCGCGCCTCTTTCAAATCCAAATTTAGCGCCAAGGTTGTTGCCTGCGCAAAATCCAATGTTTTTGTCGCTACGTATCAATGTGATTTTAAGGGAATTTGCCCCAGCCGTGGGTCCTGTTGCAGATAAATGCTGGGTTTCCGAAAGGTAATTTAATTCCTCCAGTGCTATCCCATGCTCATTGGCCCAAGACAATATGCGCTCGACCGAATCGTCGGGAGACGCATTGTCAATAACCACAACATGCAGTGCTTCTGGGTGCGATTGAGTCAGAAATGACTTGAGGCAATCAATTGTATCATCGGCCCCCTTCCAATTAAGTAAAATAGTGCATATTTTTTTCATCATTCAATCCGCATCATCAATTTCTTTTTCTGGTTCACTTTGCGCGTAAGATTTCAAGCATGCAAATAATTCGTCTTCTAAAATATCAGTCGCTACCTTCGTGCTGAATTTTTGACGTGCAAATGTAGCAGTATCGGATAGCCTATCGAGTTGTTCAGACCCTTTCAGCTTTAGCGCTTTATTCACTGCAGAGGCCAGAGACCCTGGATTAGATGCTTCAAAATAGTTGGCGTTACCGTCTCCGGCTACTTCGCGGTTGACGGGTACATCGGCTGCTATCACTGTAGTCTCACATAGCATGGCTTCTACCGTCACACGGCCAAAGCCTTCATCAACCGACGTGATAACGCAACAATCTGCGTGGGCGATTGCTGTGGCTGCATTTGCCAGTGTGCCAAGGTAGATTATATGATCATCCACACCAAGGTTAACAGCCGTTGCAAAAATTTCATGAGCTGAGTTTTGATGATCGTCGCCGATTAGAAATAGCCCGGCGTTCGGTGAATTCTTCAAAATATCCGGCATGGCGCGGACTGCAGTAATCTGGTCTTTTAAGGCCGAAAGTGAGCCCACAACAACTAGCTTTGGGCCAGCCCAATTCGAGAGTTTTTGTAGTAAGGGCGCATCCCGAATGTCAACGGCTTTGTCAACTTCTACGGCTTGATACATTACGCCCACCGGCGTAGTGCGCAGGAGCCTTTCCCACAATTGGGAGACTGTGGCTGAAACTGCTAACATCCGGCAACCTGTCCAGCGCATTAGGATCAGCGACAGGCGTTTGCCTAAGTCAAATGAACCGCGGTCCGGTGTAGTTCCACATGGGCCTGTTTCGTGTAGTTGCCATATGCGGGGTGTTTTGGTCAATTTTGCGACTACGGCACCCACCCCACAGGCAATAGAATGGATATAAATAATGTTAGGTTTTACTGACCGAACAGCTTTGATCAATTTAGGAATCGCCATAGCGTTTGAAAGAATGCGATATGCTCGCCCCTTAAAGGTTCCAGGCCCATTCCAAGAAAAATATTGCACTTGTATAACATTGATGCCCTTCTGGAGTAGAAACTCAGAAAGTCCTCCGGCTGCGCAAGGAACCATTACAGTAACTATCCAGCCGCGTTCAGCGAGCGCCACTGCTTGAGACGCTGCAACACGCTCAGCACCACGGAGGCCACAATCATGTGCAAAGATCAAAATATTCATTGTAAACTACGATGGCACCATTTCTATGAAGCTTTTGAATATTAGATGACAATGAGTGTTGTTAGCATCTCTATGTAGTGGATGTAATGGGCTTTGTCGCACAAATCGGGGTAGAGTGACCTGCCACGGGATTTTTCCTCCACCGTCGATTAGAGTCCGGCCCAACTTGAGGACGGACAATGAAGCGAACGAGATTCACGGACGAACAGATCATCGGCATCCTTGGCGAGCACGAAGCAGGCGCAAAATGCGCGGACTTGTGCCGCAAGCACGGCATGTCGGAAGGCACCTTTTATAACTGGAAGGCCAAATTCGGCGGCATGACGGTGTCTGAGGCCAAGCGGCTGAAGACGCTTGAGGATGAGAACGCCAAGCTGAAGAAGCTGCTGGCCGAGCAGATGCTCGATCTGGCTGCAATGAAGGAACTGGTTTCAAAAAAGTGGTGACGCCTGCCGTGAAGCGCGAGGCGGTCGCGCATCTGAAGGCCCTTCTCGGGCTATCGGAACGGCGGGCGTGCCGGATTGCCGGGGCGGACCGCAAGATGGTCCGCTACCAGGCTAAGCGTGCGCCGGACACGGTTCTACGCGGTCGGTTGCGGGATCTGGCCAACGAGCGTCGACGGTTCGGTTATCGGCGGCTCTTCGTGCTGCTGCGCCGCGAGGGCGAGCCCTCGGGTATCAACCGGATCTATCGGCTTTACCGCGAGGAAGGGCTGGCGGTGCGCAAGCGAAAGGCCCGACGCAAGGCTGTCGGGACACGGGCGCCAATCTTGGTCGAAGCACGGCCGAACGCACGTTGGTCATTGGATTTCGTCCACGACCAATTCGCCAGCGGCCAGCGCTTCCGGGTGCTCAACGTGGTCGACGATGTCACCCGGGAGTGCTTAGCGGCAATCCCGGATACCTCGATTTCGGGACGGCGTGTGGCACGCGAGCTGACGGCCTTGATCGAGCGGCGCGGAAAGCCTGGCATGATTGTCAGCGATAATGGGACCGAACTAACCAGTAACGCGATCCTGCGCTGGCGTTCCGAGCACCGGATCGAATGGCACTACATCGCGCCGGGCAAGCCCATGCAGAACGGCTTCGTCGAAAGCTTTAACGGGCGGATGCGCGACGAGCTACTTAACGAGACCATGTTCCGCAACCTGGCACATGCCCGCGTCGTGATCCCCGCATGGGCCGCCGACTACAACACCGAACGCCCGCATTCGGCCTTGAATTACCAGACCCCGGCCGACTACGCGCGGACCCTGACCACCGCAATCGCCCGCCCCGCTACGCGAGATGAAAGCTCCGCGTGTCGGGCGATTGCTCAACCTGCGCCAATCGGCGTAAACATCAATCGGGCTCAAGTCACAGCTGGATGAGAGTTCCGTGGCAGGTCAGTGACAATCAACACCCCCGGGTCACTTTTGAGTGGAAATTAACATCTGCGTTATACATCGCCATTTTGCGGCCCTTTTTTATGCACGACATCCAACAACACGCACGAAAAAGACCAGCCCATGAAGGCCGGCCTTTCTGTGTTCGACCTGGCGAAAGGGTTACCCCTTAATCAGTCCCATGCTTTCCAGCTTGAGCAGCACCTGATGCGCGCAATTGTCGACGTCGACATTTTCTGTCTCGACGCGCAGTTCGGGGGTTTCGGGAACGTCATAGGGATCTGAAATCCCTGTGAATTCCTTGATTTTGCCTTCGCGGGCCAACTTGTACAGCCCCTTGCGGTCGCGGCGTTCGCATTCCTCGATGGAGGTGGCAACATGGACCTCGACGAAGGCACCAAAGCTTTCCACGTCTTCGCGCACGGCACGGCGGGTGGTGGCGTAAGGCGCGATCGGCGCGCAGATGGCGATGCCGCCGTTCTTGGTGATCTCGGAGGCGACATAGCCGATGCGGCGGATGTTCAGATCGCGGTGCTCTTTGCTAAAGCCCAGTTCCGACGACAGGTTCTTCCGGACGATAT
>JGI24660J20065_1000519_pt1 | contig 12595 bp, 8 predicted proteins | sample MalvirmetaMSP134_FD_20065 | JGI IMG/M metagenome (IMG submission 20065) | reverse complement strand
GTGATGGTGGCGTTGCCGGCGGTTGCGTTGTCGGCGAAGCTCAAGTCGCCGCCGCTCGTCGTGGTGATGGTGGCGCTGCCGGCCGTGCTGTCGTTGTTGAATGCCGTCGTGCCATTGTTTGTGATGGTGGCGCTGCCGGCGGTGCTGTCGCGGAAGCCGAGATAGCCGGCGGCCGCTACTGTGAACTGGCTTGAAGCGTTAGAGCCGTGCACATTCAGAGTGCCGTCACTGACTGTTGTCGCTCCGGTATAGGTGTTGTTCCCGGCCAATGTCAGCATGCCGGTTCCCGTTTTCGTCAGCGAGCCGCCGCCGGAGATCACACCGTCAAGATTGATGATGTAGGAGCTGCCGACATCGAAGGTGCCGCCGCCGCTGCCCAGAGCGATGTCGCGCGCAGAAGAGAACTCCGCCCCCCATTGCAGCGTGCCGTCGTCGAGCGTGACGCCGCCCGAGGAATCGCCGAGCCCGCTATCGGCCAGGACATTCAGCGTGCCGCCATTGACGATGGTGCCGCCGCTATAGGTGTTGATGCCGGTCAGCACGAGCGTTCCGCCGCCGGTCTTTTCCAGTATGCCGGGCGTCGCGCCGCTGTCGGAGATCACGCCGGAGATGGTGTCGGTAGTGCCGGTATCGACAAAGAAGGTCGGCGTCCCCGTCAGGCCGAAATTGTTGGCGAGGGTGAAGGTGCCGCTGGCAAAGCCGAGCGTCGCCGCTCCTGTCATCGTCACATCGCCCGTGCCGAGCGCATCGTCGTCGGCAACCGTGAGCGTACCGGCATTGATGGCCGTGCCGCCCGTATAGGTGTTGGCGCCGGAGAGCGCCAGCGTGCCGCTGCCCGACTTGTTCAATACACCGGGCGTGACGCCGGTGTCGGAAATGATCCCGGAGAGCGTGCTGGCAGAGCCAGTAACGACGTTGAAGTAGGTATTGCCGGTCAGCCCGAAATTGTTGGCGATGGTGTAATCGCCGGCGAAGAACATGTTTGCTCCGCTCGCCATCGTGACATCGCCGGTCCCGAGCGCGCTGTCGTTGCCGATCACGACCGTGCCGCTGTTGATCGCCGTTCCGCCGGTATAGGTGTTGGCGCCGCTCAGCGTCAGTACGCTGGCGCCCCCTTCCTTGGTCAGCGAACCGCCGGTGCCGCCGCCGTCGCCGCCGTCCTGGATCACGCCGGAAAAAGTGGCGACCACGCTGCCGCTGGCGAATGTCAGGTTCTTCGAACCGAGAAAGATGTCGCCGGTCCCTCCAAACAAGCTGACGGTGGTGCCGCTGTTCGTAAGGCCGGAGATGTCGAGCGAGCCTGTGCCATACATGTAGAAACGCGCGTTGCCGGCGCTGGCGGTGTCACCGATGTAGGTGGTGCCGCCGCTGTTGGTGGTGATGGTGGTGCTCAAGCTGCCGCCGCTGACTGAGCTGGCGCCGGAGAAGTCCAGCCTGCCGTCATTCGTGATGGCGAAGCTGTCGACGATGTTGGCGCCATTGTTGATGATGCCGGCACCGTCGAAAGTGAGGTGCTGACCGCTGCCGATCGTGAAATCATAGTTCCCGCTGTTGAACGTCCAGCCGCCGACACTGATCGGGCTCGATGAAAAAGTGACGCTCTGGTTGGCGGCGGTATTGTCGAAGGTGGCGGTGTCGCCGGAGCCCGGAACGGTGCTCGTGTCCCAGTTGGTGCCGGTGTTGTAGTCGGCCGTTGTGCCGTTCCAGGTGGCATCCGCCGCCGAGGCCGTGCCGGACATGGCCGTCAGGGTCAGGCCGAGCGCCGCGAGCGGCAGAACGGACCAGTGATTGCCAGAAAGTTTTGCCCGGCGGGCCTTCCGCCGCGCCGCAAGTGCATTCCGATTTGCCATTGCCCCACTTGCGAGCCGCGACATGCGCAGCCCGTCACCCCCGTTCGGTTTTGCGGCTGCTCTACAACGGCAGGCGCCCCCTTCCGCCATATGGCGGAGCCGGATTTATCATGGGCAGTTTGCTAATTTCGCTCAAGTGCAAATTTAGTGACTGGTTAATTCGAAGGCCGTTCTGGTAGAATTTCGAATCAAATGGCCGCACGTACCCCCAAAACCCGCCAGAGGGCGCAACAGAAGCGCGCCGAAGACACCCGCCGGCTTTTGCTGGAGGCGGCCATCGAGATGTTTGCGACCGTCGGCTTCGAGGGCGTGACGGTGGCGGCTCTTGAGGAGGAGGCCGGCGTCCAGCGCGGTTTGTTGAGGTATCACTTCGGCAGCAAGGATGCGCTGTGGCGGGAGGCGGTGGATCGGGCCTTCACCCAATCGGAGACCGCCATCCGCGAGTTGTTCGTCGATGAACTCGCCAAGCGCGGGGGCGACCAACTGGCCGCGCTCATTGCGGCCTATATCCGCGGCAGCGCGCGCCATCCGGAAATGCTGAACTTCATCATGCGCGAAGCGAAGGTCGAATCCAGCCGCCGCGACTACATCGCCGAGAAGCATGTCAGCCGTTTCGCCGACATGATCTCGCAAGCGAGCGGCCGCCCGAAAAGCGTCTACGACTTTTATGCGCTGGCCGGAGCGATGAACTTCGTCTTCGTCTCGCCCGCAGGCGCGCGGCGCATCTGGAAGAAAGAACCCTTTTCAGACGCCTTCGTCAAACGGCACATCGAATCCGTCATCGGCGTTTTCCGCCACGGCTGGGGCGAGGGTCTATCGTCCTGAGCCCGGCGGCTTTGACGCAGAGAACATGATCGCCGGGTCTGACCGCGTCGCTCATGGCTTCCCTCCATCGTCTTTGGGGGGAGGCCAGGCCTCGAGCCGTAGCGGCGAAAGATCGGTTTTGGCCTAGGGTGTCAGCGAGGTTTCTTGCCTGTTTACGGATATGAACATGGGCACCTTCGCCCTTAGGCAAGGATAGCATTCGTGAAAGCGAACCGTCGCGGGTATTGATGTGCGGAACATCGCGCCCGCCTCCGACCCGAAGCTGACTCTCGTTGGTGAAGCCGTGAGTGACGGCTGTGTAGTGCAAGTTAGCGTGAGCTTTGATCTTTTCCATCATTGCACTATTCATGCACACCGTCATTTTCTTTGGTGGTCTGCTCCACTGCGGGAGCCTCGGTCTGCCGACTGCGTATCCATATCCACTTCGTGTATTCGCGTGCAACGCGAACGCGCGCTTCTTTCAGCGGCAGGTTCTTGTAGTGGGCGACGGTAGGGTTTTCTTTGAAAAACTTGTCTATATGTTCTTGCGTCATGTTCGCGTGCGTTTTGAGTATCCAGTCGTAGAGATCGAAGGGATCGTCATCTCGCAGTTTGCGCGAGGCGTTGTCTTTGCCGAAAACCGCATCCGTATAGCGTCGTGCAGCCTGCGCTTCGCCCGCAGTCAGCGGCATTTTAACGAGCCAGCGACGGTCGTTCGCATGGACCGCAAGCATGGCTTCGTCATCTCCCCATGAACTAATTTCTTCCACCTTCGCAGGAACGGCTTTTCCGTCCGCGTCGGGCACTTCGATCATGTCGCCGATCTTGACTGTGCGCTGCGGCTTACCGTCGCTGTCGAGCAACTCAGGCGGCGAACCATCGAATGTAGTTGGCACAGTGCTAGCTGTTTTCCATGCTTCCATGAGCCAGAAAATATCGCGGTGTTTATCGTAGCCTTCGAGCGCGGCCTCGATCTCCATTGGTCGCCCGAACGGGTAGTCGGCGATCTTGATTGTCTCCAGGAAGCCGAAGCATGGGTGGCCATCAACGTCCTCGTCGGCGAGAAATGTGTGGTTTGTAATGACGACATAGGCGGGAGCGATAGGATCGCCGTCCACCGTCATGCTTACCTCTGCCTCGCGGATCGTTGCTTCGGCTTTTTCGGCGACAATGCGCCAGTCGGCTTCAGCCGTCATGGTTGGGATACTCAGCTCAAACCAATAGACCGGATTCTTGAGCCTCTTTTTAGATGAGCTGTAAATCTGATCGCGCAGATAGCCCTCCAGTTCGCGCTGAAATTCCGCGTTCTTCACATCCCCCGTAGACGCCTTCCAGCTGTTCTTGCGCTTGGCTTCAACCTCATAGGTCTTTCCCGACGCTTTTGACTTCGCTCTGAATTCCGGCACCGGAGTCGATCCAGCTTTTCTCTCCGCGCAGGAGATTTCCATGCCAGCGACAGCCAAGACCGCACCTACGATCGCTTCATGATAGGCTGGCATGAAGCTCAATGGATTGCGCAGGCGCTTGAGCAGCAACTTTGGAATCTCGTCGTGGTGGGCGATCAGGTAGAGCGCATAGGCCAAGTGCAGCCAGCACGAAATGAAACCCATCATGGCAATCATCTTCACCTTCGGATCGCCGGGCTTGTGAGCGCTATACGCTTGAGTCTTTTGCAGCCAGCCGAAAAGTGGATGCTGGCCTTTGCTGCGTTCACGCTCACCCCATTCATTGCCGAGCGTCTTCTTCATGAAGTGATGGAGGAAGTTGGGAAAGATGACCCAATTCTTCCCCCAGTGGATCGTCTGCTTCACTGCCACGAACCGAACGCCATTCGCTTTATCCATCCACGACACGATGGGATTACCGTGACCTTGCTGCTGTTGGCGCACGTTCTCGGCGGCCTGCCGCTGGCGCAGCATGGTTTGCGCCTGTGCCAAGAAGGTGGGGTCAAGCTCAGGCGTAGGCGCGCGTCGCGCACCCGGTTTGGCAGCGTGCAAACAGCATTTCTTGAACTTCTTGCCGCTCCCGCACGGGCACGGCTCATTCCGCCCAGTCTTCATTTTTGGATTATCGCAGATTTGAGCCAATCACACAGTCGCTCAGCGATCCGCGTCTGTGTACAGCGAGCCGCGTGCTTATAGCGCGAATCCGGCAAATCCTCCGGGTTCATCGTTTGAAGGCAGCTTTTGGCGAGAAGTGGAAGGGGCGCTTCCGCGCCCCTTCAATGGGTGGAGGTGGAGACCATCGCACCGGCTACACCAACTCCTGTTGCCCAAACAGTTTCGAAGAAATGGGCGACAATCGACGCTAGTTTGGCACGCATACGCTTAACTCCGCAGGCACAGAACTCCGGCTTCCTGTACTTTTTGCTCATGATGACCTCCTTGATCTGCTCTCCGATAAAACGGAAGGCGGTTAGAAGGACAACAAGGGCTAGCGCAGCCGTGGGACTTGAACCCACCCCAACCCCCAGAGAGGAAAGGCTGCACTTAGATAGCCATGCATCTTCTATATACAAGTGGGATGTTTCGCATTCGATCAGACATCTCGTCGTCTGCACTGTCCAAATGATCTCTGCTGGCGCAAACGCGTCATCGACGTCTCTTGTCCGTCATCCCTTCATGACGTCCGGCCCGGCCGCATCGCCCGCCTGAGCGCCAGCAGCATATGCGCCTCGATTTCCTCCCGCCGCGCCGCGCGCTCTTCCGCCGTCCCCGGCGTCACGAGATAGAGGTCGACGAGACTGCCGATCAGCACATTCATGAAGTGAAGCCGCGCCGGATCGAGCCGCGCGTCGGGCGCGAACCGTTTCAGGAAGGGCGCGATGCGCTCGCCGATGATCGTGACATTGGCGGGGTCCTGCTCTTCCTCCGTGGTGCGGATCGAGCGCATGGCGCGGAGCAGTCCCGTATGCGCCGGGATCGCCTCCGCCTCGTCGAGATAGACATGGAGGAGCAGCCGCGCCGCTTCCTCCACATCCGTCTCCGCGCCGAGCCCCGCCAGTCGTTCGACGCTCGCCGCCGCGATCCGCTCGACCGTCGCGTCATAGGCGGCGAGCAGCAGCGCGTCGCGATCCCTGAAATAGCGATAGAGACTTCCGACCGCGACGCCGGTGCGTTCGGCGACGCTTGTCGTCGTCACCGCCTCCGCGCCCTGCGCCGCGGCGATCTCCTCCACCGCCGCGAGGAGGGCGGCCCGCGTCTTCAGCGCGCGCGGCTGGACCGGGACGCGCTTGGCCCCCCGGAGGGGTGTTTCGGCAGGAAGCCTCGTCGCGCGCATTCTCGGGTCCGGTGCTGTCTCTCTCAAAAAGTGAAACTATTTCATTTTTGTTGACAGGACCAGAGCGAAGGCCGCATTTTGTCATTACTAGATGAGCGCCCGGCAGCTTCCTGTCCGGGCTCTCGGTCCTTGCATGGGCTTTGGGGGAGAAGCAGATGACGTTGAAATTTTCAGCAGGCGCGCTCGCGGTCACGATGAGCCTCCTCATCTCCGGCACGGGCCACGCGGCCGAGATCCGGGTGAGCCCCGCCGACGGCACGGAAAAGCTGATCGAGACCTTCATCATGGTGGAGGAGGGCGACACGATCCTGCTCGGGGCCGGGCGCTGGGACCTTGCCGACGGGCTCCTCCTCGATGCCGACGGCGTGACCGTGCGCGGCGCGGGCGCGGAAGAAACCGTCCTCTCCTTCAAGGGGCAGACGGGCTCCGGCGAGGGCCTCCTCGTCACGTCCGACAATGTCGTGCTCGAAGATTTCGCGGTCGAGGACACGAAGGGCGACGGCATCAAGTCGAAGGGCTCCGACGTCATCACCTTCCGCAACCTGCGCGTCGAATGGACCAACGGCCCGGACGAGAAGAACGGCGCCTATGGCGTCTATCCCGTCTCGTCGAAGAATGTGCTGATCGAGGGCGTCACGGTGCGCGGCGCGTCCGACGCCGGCATCTATGTCGGCCAGAGCCAGGACATCATCGTCCGCAACAGCCTCGCCGAGTTCAACGTCGCCGGCATCGAGATCGAGAACTGCTACCGCGCCGACGTCTACGGCAACATGGCCCGCCACAACACCGGCGGCATCCTGATCTTCGACCTGCCCAGCCTGCCGCAGCAGGGCGGCCACGACATCCGCGTCTTCGACAATTCATCGGTGGACAACGACACGCCGAACTTCGCGCCCGAAGGCAACATCGTCGGCGGGGTGCCGATGGGCACCGGCATCATGATCATGGCGAACCGCAACGTGCATGTCTTCGGCAACCGCCTCGCGAACAACGGCACGGTGCACATCATCGTTGCGGCCTATCCGGAAGAGTATGACGACGAGACCTACATGTTCGTGCCGCGCGGCGTTTACATCCACGACAACACCTATGGCGAGGGCGGGGCTGCGCCGGACAACGAGATGGGCGAAATCATCGCCGGGCGCACCGGCACGCCGGTCCCCGATATCGTCTGGGACGGCGTCACCCGCATCCCCGAATGGCTCACCTGGGTCGCGGCGGAAAACCGTCTTTATATAGATGAGGCCGACGACACGACTTTCGCCAACGCGAAGATGATTTCGCACATGTTGTTGCCGTGGGAGACGAGCCCGGACCGCGACATCTCGAACCATGCAGGCAGCCTCCCCGAGCCCGCGCCCGTCGAGCTGCCGCAGGACGCGGAAGGCTGACATCCATGACGGCGCGCTCCCCTTTGCCGTACCTGAAGCGGGCCCTCCTCGCGGTCCTCTTCCTCGGTGCGATGACCGGGGGCGCCGCCGCCGTCGACGATCAGGCGATCCTCGCGAAGAAGCCGCCGCGCCAGCTTTCCGCTTTCGGCTTTTTCGCGGACGCCGCGCGTCAGGTGCCGGCGACAGGCGTGCTTCCCTTCGCGCCCAGGACGCCCCTCTTCACCGACTTCGCGGAGAAGCGCCGCTTCGTCTATCTGCCGGACGGTCAAAGCGCCGCCTATGACGCCCGCGAGGCTTTTGCCTTTCCGGTCGGGTCCGCCCTCATCAAGACCTTCGCCTATGCGGCGGCGGACCGGCCCGGCGGGCTCCGGCTCGTCGAAACGCGCGTGCTGCTCCGGCAGGAGCAGGGCTGGGAGGCCTGGGCCTATGTCTGGAACGAGGCGCAGAGCGAAGCCGAACTCAAGATCGCGGGCGCGAAGCTCCCGATGGAGATCCCGCTGCCCGGCGGGGCCGTGGAAGCCATCACCTATGCGGTGCCGAACAAGGCGCAATGCAAGGGTTGCCATGAGCTCTCGGGCGAGATCGTGCCCATCGGTCCGAAGGCCCGCAACCTCAACCATGTGTTCGACTATGCGGAAGGGCCGCAGAACCAGCTCGCGCGCTGGGCGGCGGCGGGCATTCTTTCGGGGCTTCCCGACAGGGGCGACATCCCCGCCGTTCCTGACTGGCTCGACGAGGCCGCGCCGCTCGACGCGCGTGCCCGCGCCTGGCTCGACATCAATTGCGCCCATTGCCACCGCGCCGAGGGCCCCGCCAGCAATTCCGGCCTCTTCCTCACCTGGGACGAACAGGACCCCGTCGCACTCGGGATCGGCAAGCGCCCGGTTGCCGCCGGCCGGGGCGCCGGTGACCTCAAGGTCGATATCGAACCCGGCGACCCCGACGCCTCGATCCTCGTCTACCGCGTCGAAAGCAACGAGCCCGGCGTCATGATGCCGGAACTCGGCCGCACCCTCACCGAACCCCGCGCCGTCGCGCTGCTGCGCGCCTGGGTCGCGAAGATGGAGTGAGGGCCACGCCCGTCATTCCTTCCCGCCGCGTCCCTCGCCCAGCGTGTCGGCAACGACCGCGCCGCGCTCGCCCATCGGCTTGCGCGCGCCGACCGTCGAGTCCCGCGCCGTCTGATGTTCGATCTCGGCATTGATCTCCGCGCCGGTAATCAGGATCACGACCGAGAGCCAGCTCCACATCATCAGGCCGATCACCGCGCCGAGCGCGCCATAGGTCGCGTTGTAGTTCGCGAAATTCTCCAGGTAGAAGGAGAAGCCGACGGACGCTGCGATCCAGACAAGGGTCGCGAGCGCCGAGCCCCAGGTGATCCATTGAAGTTTCGCCCCCGCCCGGCTCGGGCCGTAGCGATAGATCAGGCTGATGCCCGCCCCGACCGCAAGCAGCAGGACCGGCCAGCGCCCGAGGCTCACCAGCCATTCCGTCCAGGCGTCGAGGCGGAGCAGGGCGAGCGCGGCCGGCACGACGCCCACCGACAGCAGGAACATTACCCCGATCAGGATGGCGCCCAGCGTGAAGGAAAAGCTGACGAGGTGGAGCCTCACGATGGAGCGCTTTTCCTCTTCCTCATAGGCGACGTTCATCGCCTGGAAGAGCGCCTTCACGCTGTTGTTGGCGCTCCAGAGCGCGACCGCGAGACCCAGAACGAAGCCGAAACCGAGAGAGCCTGCGTTCTGCTCAAGCAGGGCGTCGAGCTGTTCGCGGATGAGGTCGAGTCCTTCATTGGGCAAGAGCCCGCCCAGAAAGGCGATGTGGTCGGCGATGGTCTCGGGATCGGCGACGAAGCCATAGATGGAGACGAAGGCGGCAAGGGCGGGAAACAGCGCGAGCAGGATGTAGAAGGTCACCCCCGCGGCGACGAGCGTCACGCGGTCGCGCCCCAGTTCCGCCCAGACGCGCCAGCCGATCTCCTTCCAGCCCCGGCGGGGAATCTCCGAAGGGGCATCGGCATACCGCCCGCGCCCGGGCGAGAGGCCGGGCTCCGCGTCGGCGGGCCGTTCCGTTTCCCTGTCCATGAAAGAGTGAAACGTCCGGGAGCGTGCCTGCGTTCCGCCTCAGGCCGGAATCACATCCGTATAGACGAAGTCCTCGCGGGTCACCGTCTCGCCGATCTCCACCTCGATCGCCCGGGTAAACATCGGCCCCGCCGTCACCACCGTGTGGAACTCGCCATTCTCGCCGCAGGGGTCGGCCGTCTCCGGCAGCTCGGCCAGCAGGTCGAGGTCGAAGCGCCGCCCCGACAGGCCGGCCGGCACCTGGCTCGGGTCGACGCAGGCAAGATGGGCGGTCAGGCCGCTCGCGATCATCTCGCGGGCGAGGTCGCCGGTGTTCCGCCCCCAGAGCGGGAAGAGGGCGGTCATGTCCACCCGCGCGAGCCGCTCCTCCCGATAGGCGCGGACGTCCTCCAGAAAGAGGTCGCCGAAAACGACATGGGCGATCCCGTCCGCCTTCACCCGCGCCATCGCCGCCGCCATCCGCTCTTCATATATGCCGTTCGGGCAGGGATGAGGGATCGGCACCTTGATCAGCGGCAGGCCCGCCGCCTCCGCCTGCAGGTCGAGCAGTCGCTCGCGCACGCCATGCATCGCCACCCGCTCATGGGTTTCGTTCACGGTCGTCAGCAGCGCGGCGATCTCGGCCGCGCCCGTCCGGCGCACCTCGTGAAGCGCGAAGGCCGCGTCCTTGCCCGAGCTCCAGGAGAGGATGGCTTTGGGTTTCCCGTCCGGCTTTGTCATGGGCCGGGACCTTAGGGGCAAGAGCGCGCGGAGACCAGCCGGACGTCTTGCCACTGGCGCAAGTCGCGTGGCGAGACCAGCCGGCCAACGCGTCGGGGTGTCTATTGCCTTCACGGCAAACCGGCTGGCCGGCACCGCGCGGCATAACTGTGAGACCCGGCATCCCGTTCCGGCGCCGGAGCGCGGCGCTCAGTATTCGAAGTATTCGTGGCCATCGAATATTGTTGACGCAGCGTCACATTTTCATGTTGCCGGAATGTTCCAGCGTGTCGCCAGGGTGACGCCACCGGAATGTCACGCCGTGGCGGAGCGGGCACGGCGGGGATAACCGCCGCCAATGTGACGTTTCGATAACAGTACGGTGACAGTCGCAAGCCGGCCGGTTGAGGATCGGTCGGCAAGCGATTGGAGTCCTTGCGGGATTCGCCAATGGTCTCGCGATCCGGGCCGGAGCGTCACGCTGCCCGTCAGACGACGCCCGCCTTCAGGAAATCGTGGATATGGACGACGCCGACAGGGCGCCCGTCCTCGACCACGAAGAGGCTGGTAATCTTCTTTTCGTTCAACAGCTTGACCGCTTCCGACGCGAGCATGCCGGGGCTCACCGTCTTCGGCGTCGGGTTCATGACCTCGCCCGCGGAGCGCGCGAGCAGGCCCTCGACGGAAGAATTCCGCCTGATATCGCCATCCGTGATCATGCCGACGAGCTTGCCTGCCTTGTCGACGATGCCGACGCAGCCAAGGCTCTTCTGGGACATGATGAGGAGGGTTTCGGACATCGGCGTTTCGGGGCCGGTGAGCGGCAGTTCCTCGCCCGAATGCATGACCTCGTGGACGTGTTTCAGCATCGCGCCGAGCTTGCCGCCGGGGTGGAAGACACTGAAATCCCTGGCAGAAAAGCCCTTCTGCTCCAGCAGCGCGATCGCCAGCGCGTCGCCCAGCGCGAGCTGCATGGTGGTCGAGGTGGTGGGCGCGAGCTTGTTCGGGCAGGCCTCTTCCGCGCGCGGCAGGACGAGGGCGATGTCGGCGGCGGCGCCGAGCGCGCTGTTGGCTTCCGCCGTCATCGCGACGAGCGGGATCGCAAACCGTTTCGCATGAGAAATGATGCTGGAAAGCTCTGCCGTTTCGCCCGACCAGGAGAGCGCCAGGATGACGTCGCCCGCCGCGATCATGCCGAGATCGCCGTGGGAGGCTTCGCCCGGATGAACATATTGCGAGGGCGTGCCGGTCGAGGCGAGCGTCGCCGCCATCTTGCGCGCGATATGGCCGGACTTGCCCATGCCCGTCACGATGACGCGGCCGGTGGCCTGGCCGAGCGCCTCGACGGCCATGGCGAAGGGCCCGTCCAGCGACGCCATCAGGGCCTTAAGCCCCTCTATTTCAAGGGAAATCGTCCGCTTCGCCGAGATCAGGTGAGCGGCGTCCGCCGTCTTGCCGGCGGGGCGGGGGGCATCGGGATCGGTCGAGGGCTTGGACAAGATGCGCTCCTGCGGGGGCGCGCTCGCGCCCGCATGGGTGATTTGCCTCCTTATACAGCAGGCCGCTTGCTTCTCCATACAGCGGACTTAGCATCGAGGGACGGCGCCCTCGTTCCGGACCGGCCCGGCGCCCGGAAACCGGGCACTTCCGGCTTGGCATGTCCTTGTTTATGCAGAGAAATCCACTAGGGTGGCCGGAGTTTCATCGGGAGCTGGCGGCCTCGCGCCGCGAGAGGTGTTCGGATTGAGCGGACTGGTTGGCCGATTGCGGGCCGCCTTCGGGGGCAGGACGGAAGCGGCGGGACTCCCTGAGGGTCTGCGCATCTATGCGGTGGGCGATATTCACGGCCGCGACGACCTGCTGGCCGAGCTTGTGGCCACGATCGAGCAGGATGCGCGCGGTGCGCCGTTCGATCGTAACGTATTGATTTTCCTTGGAGATTACGTCGATCGCGGGCTCCAGTCGAAACAGGTGCTCGACCGGCTGACCGGGGCGGGCCCGGCCGGGTTCGAGCGCGTCTTCCTCAAGGGCAATCACGAGCAGGCCCTGCTCCAGTTCCTGAGCGACGCCGCCTTCGGCAAGACCTGGAAATATTATGGCGGCCTCGAAACTCTCCACTCCTACGGCATCACGGAGCTCACGCTGAGCGACGATCCGGCGGATTTCGAGCGCGCGCGGGAGCGTTTCGACGAGGCGCTGCCGCATGCCCACCGCCATTTCCTGGAGACGCTGCAGCTTTCCGCGGAGTTCGGCGGCTATTTCTTCGCCCATGCCGGCGTCCGTCCCGGCGTCGCGCTGCACCGCCAGATCGAGGAGGATCTGCTCTGGATCCGCGAGGATTTCCTCGAGTCTTCAAGCCGTTACGGCAAGGTGGTGGTCCATGGCCATACGCCGCGCGAGGAGGTCGTCGTGCGGCCGAACCGGATCGGGATCGACACCGGCGCCTACATGACGGGGGTGCTCACCGCGCTTGTCCTCGAAGGCGAGG
>JGI24660J20065_1000516_pt1 | contig 12616 bp, 11 predicted proteins | sample MalvirmetaMSP134_FD_20065 | JGI IMG/M metagenome (IMG submission 20065) | reverse complement strand
GACCCGCCTCGACGACGTGGTGGCGCAGGTCGAATCCCAGCTTGCGAGCCTCAAGCGCCAGGCGCGCCAGGCGGTGCGCTACCGCAATCTGTCGGGCCAGATTCGCGAGACGGAAGCGATCCTGCTTCACCTGCGCTGGACGCAGGCGGTGACCTCGCTGACGCAGTCGGAAGAGAAGCTCGCCGAGACGGATGTGCGCGTCGCGGAACTCACGCGCGAAGCCGCCGCCGCCAGCACGATGGAAGCGGAAGCCGCCGACCGCCTGCCGCCGCTTCGCGAGAAGGAAGCGGAAGCCGCCGCGCGGCTTCACCGCCTCACCGTGGAACGCGAGAACCTCGACGCCGAGGAAGCGCGCGCAAGGGAACAGGCTTCCCGCCTCACCGCCAGGCTGCAGCAGATCGGGCAGGATCTCGGCCGCGAGCGCGAGCTGATCGAGGATACGCAAGGCGCCATTTCGCGGCTGGAAACGGAAGCGCAGGAGCTTCGCGCCGCCGAGGAGGGCCAGGGCGAAGCGCAGGCCAGGGCACAGGCGCGCGTCGCGGAAACCCAGACCGCGCTGGAATCGACCGAGAGCGAACTCGACGCCGTCAATCAGGAGATTGCCGCGCTCAATGCCGAGCGCACGAGCCTTACACGCACGATCGAGGCGGGACGCCAGCGGATCGAGAAGCTCGAACGCCAACTCGGGGAGATCGCGCGCGAACGCGAAACGCTTTCCGGTGCCGAAGAGAAGAAGGCGCAGATCGCGCTGCAGTCCGTCGAACTCGAAGAAATTGCGAGCCGTGTGGGCGAGGCCGAACGGCTTGCGCTCGAAGCCGAAGAAGCCCGCCGCCGCGCGCAGGAAGCCGAAAAGACCGCGCGCGAGCCGATGCAGGTGGCCGAGCGCGCAGCAGGCGACCTCGCAGCGGAAGCAAAAACGCTGGCCGATCTTCTCGCTATCGGCGAAAGCGATCTCTGGCCGCCGGTGATCGACGCCGTCTCCGTCGAGCATGGCTATGAAACCGCGCTCGGTGCGGCGCTCGGCGACGACCTCGCCGTGCCGGACGACGCGGCCGCTCCGATCCACTGGAGTGCATTGCCACCCTTCGATGCAACGCCGGCGCTTCCCGAAGGCGCCACACCGCTTTCCTATTTCGTGAAGGGGCCTTCCGCGCTCGCACGGCGCCTGTCGCAGATCGGCATCGTCGTATCCGTGGAGGAAGGGCAGCGGCTGCAGCCGCAGCTCGCGCCCGGCCAGCGGCTCGTCACGCAGGAAGGCTCACTCTGGCGCTGGGACGGCTACACCGCCGCCGCCGATGCGCCGACCGCTTCCGCGCGCCGCCTCGAACAGCGCAACCGGCTCGCCGATCTCGAAAAGGAACTTGCCGACGCCCGCGCGGCGGCGGCTGAAGCCCGTACGACCTTCGATGCGGCACATGTCGCCGCGGAAGAAGCGACGCAGCAGGAGCAGGCGCGCCGCTCGGCACTGCGCGAAGCGCAGGGCGAGCACAGCCGCATCAGGGATGCGCTCGCCTCGGCGGAACGCGCTGCCTCGGCGCAGCTTTCGCGTCTCGATGCGCTGGCCGAATCCGACGAACGGCTTTCCGGCGACAAGGTCGAAGCTGCCCGCTCGCTCGAGGAAGCCGAAGTCGCGCTGCAGAACCTGAAGCCCGACGAAGAGCCGCGTGCGAAGGCAGGCGAGCTCCGAGACCGCGTTGCGGCGCTCCGTCTCGAGCTTTCGGAAGCGCGGGCCGAACACGAGGGTCTGCGCCGCGAGGCCGATGCGCGGGCGCGCCGCCTCACCGCCATCGGCGAGGAAAGCAATGCCTGGCAGCTTCGTGCGACGAATGCCGAACGCCAGATCGGCACGCTTGAAGAACGCAAGAGCGAGGCAGAAGCCGAACTCAAGGCGCTTGAAGGCGTACCCGCCGAGATCGAAGAGAAGCGTCGTGCGCTGCTCACCTATATCTCGGAAGCCGAGACGGGGCGTTCCCATGCGGCGGACGAACTCGCGACGGCGGAGAAGCATCTTGCGGAAGCCGTGAAGCACGCCAAGGATGTGCAGCACCAGCTCGGCGAGACGCGCGAGGAACGCGCCCGCATCGACGGCCTTGTCGACGGCGCGCGGGAACGGCGCACGGAATCGGAAGAGCGCATCCGCGAGGTGCTCGAATGCGAGCCCGCCGACGCGCTTGCGCAGGCCAATCTCGAGGAAGGCACGGAACTTCCGGACCTCGAACAGATCGACGCCAAACTTGAACGCCTGAAGCGCGAGCGCGAAAGCCTTGGCGGCGTGAACCTTCGCGCCGAGGAAGAAGCGCGCGAGCTCGCCGAACAGCTCGAGACCATGACCGCCGAGCGCGAGGACCTGGTCAGCGCCATCGCGAAGCTCCGTCAGGGCATCGGCAATCTCAACCGCGAGGGCCGCGAGCGCATGCTCGAAGCCTTCGAGAAGGTGAATGCGAATTTCTCTCGCCTGTTCACCCATCTCTTCGGCGGCGGCGAAGCCTATCTGAAGCTCACCGAATCGGACGATCCGCTGGAAGCCGGGCTCGAGATCATGGCGCGCCCGCCGGGCAAGCGGCTGCAGGTGATGTCGCTCCTCTCGGGCGGCGAGCAGGCGCTGACCGCGATGTCGCTCATCTTCGCGGTGTTCCTCACCAACCCCTCGCCCATCTGCGTGCTGGACGAGGTGGATGCGCCGCTGGACGATGCCAATGTGGAACGCTTCTGCGATCTCATGGACGAGATGACGCGGACGACGGATACGCGCTTCCTCATCATCACCCATCACGCGCTCACCATGGCCCGCATGAACCGCCTCTACGGCGTCACCATGCAGGAGCGCGGCGTGTCGACCCTCGTCTCGGTCGATCTCGACGTCGCCGAGACGCTGCGCGAGGCCTCCTGACGGGGCTCATCGGCGCCATGACGCAAGGGAAAGGCCTCTGCTTTCGGAGGCCTTTTTCATGGGCACGAGAGACTCGCTGGACGATGGCGGCGAGGCCGAATGCCGCAGGCGCGAAAGATGCCTTAAAATCCAATGAAATCAATTACTTATATTCCCCCCAGCGGTCCTTGACAGGTTATGACCCTGCCAGTAGGGTGCGCGCGGCTTGAGGCAGGGCTCTGCGCCATTTCTTCCGGTTTGGCAGGGCTTTTTCGTGGAGGTCTCGGGGTTTTGGCGGACGATCAGGACGGCAAATCTCCTCCGGGGTCTCCTGCGGAAAAGAGACGGAATTCCGATCTTGCGGATTTCGGCGCCCGGCTGCGAAAAACGCAGCAGGCTCACCTGAAGCCAGCGCCGGGCAGAGGCCGGGGCACGGCAATGGGCATCGCCTTTCGCCTGACCACCGAACTGGTGGCGGGCGTGTTCGTCGGCGGAGCGATTGGCTGGGTTCTCGACCAATGGCTCGGCACGACGCCCTGGCTGATGCTGTTGTTCTTCTTCATCGGCGTGGCGGCGGGCATTCTGAACGTGTATCGGGCGGCGCAGCAGATTACCGCAGCGGCCGAGCGGGACGCAGGCGGCGATCATTCGGGCTGAGGCCCCATTCAAAAAGGGCGGCGAGCGTGTCGGTAGAAAACGCGGAACATGGCGGCGGTGGTTTTGCCATCGACCCGATGCATCAATTCGAGATCAAGACCTACTTTCCGCTGCAACTTGGCAGCATCGACGCCTCCTTCACCAATTCATCGCTCTTCATGGTCATCGCGGCCGCGCTGCTGACGATCCTGATGCTGGCGGGCATGAGCCGCCGCGCGATGGTGCCGGGCCGGCTCCAGTCCATCGTCGAGCTTTCCTACGAATTCATCGCGAACATGCTGCGCGACAATGTCGGCACGGCGGGCCTGCGCTTCTTCCCGTTCGTGTTCACGCTCTTCATGTTCATCCTGGCGCTGAACCTGCTTGGGATGGTTCCCTATTCCTTCACGGTCACGAGCCACATCATCGTCACCTTTGCGCTCGCCTTCTTCATCTTCATCGGCGTGACGATCCTCGGCTTCGCGGTTCATGGCTTCGGCTTCTTCAAGTTCTTCGTGCCGCACGGCGTGCCAGTCTATCTGCTGCCACTGGTGGTGCCGATCGAAGTCGTCTCCTACCTCACCCGTCCGATCAGCCTCTCAGTCCGACTGTTCGCCAACATGATGGCGGGCCATACGGTGCTGAAGGTGTTCGCCGGCTTCGTGATCGCGCTTGGCGCGTTCGGCTATCTGCCGGGCCTGCTGCCTCTCGCCTTCATGGTCGCGCTGACGGGCCTCGAAGTGCTGGTGGCAGCGCTCCAGGCCTATGTGTTCGCCATCCTGACCTGCATCTATCTGAACGACGCCTTGCACATGCATTGAGGCGTTCGCCAACCGGGGCAAGCGTCCCGTCCGATCAACCGCAACGGGGCGCCAGCCCGCCCTTTACGACAATGGAGACTTAAGACCATGGAAGCAGAAGCCGCAAAGCTCATCGGTGCGGGCATCGCCTGTATCGCTCTCGCGGGCGCCGGCGTCGGCATCGGCACGATTTTTGGCAACTACCTTGCCGGTGCGCTGCGCAATCCGGCCGCGGCCCAGGGCCAGTTCGGTAACGCGCTGCTCGGCTTCGCGCTCGCCGAAGCGACGGGCCTGTTCGGCCTCGCCGTCGCGTTCCTGATCCTCTTCGCGTTCTGATCGGTTAGCGAACGCACTCAAGAGTTCTTGAGGATTCTGGCGCCGCGATCACCGCGGCGCCAGCTATCGCTTTCGGGAGAAGCGGCATGCCGCAATTAGAATTCCATACCTTCGTTCCCCAGCTCGTCTGGCTGGTGATCGTTTTCGGCTACCTCTACGTCATGATGTCGCGCGTGGCGCTGCCGCGCATCGCCACCGTGCTGGAAGAGCGCCGCGACCGCATCGCCGACGACCTCGACCAGGCCGAACAGTTCAAGCGGCAGACGGACGAGGCGATCGAAGCCTATGAAAAGGCGCTGGCGGAAGCCCGCGCCAAGGCGCACGAAATCGCGCAGGAAACGCGCGACCGGCTGCACGAAGAGACGGAGCGGCAGCGGCTCGCCATCGAGGCGCGTCTGGCCGAGAAGATCGCGGAAGCCGAAAAGCAGATCGCGGCGACCAAGGAAGCCGCGCTTGCCAATGTGCGCACCGTCGCCGTCGAGGTGGCGGATGCCATCGTCGCCCAGCTCCTCGGCGAGACCGACCGTTCCGCCGCGGAACGTGCGGTCGACACCGAACTCAAGTAAGCGAAGGACCGGCCACATGTTTGCTACCCCCGAATTCTGGGTTCTGGTGTCGTTCCTCGGCTTTGTCGGGCTCGTGCTCTACTACAAGGTACCGGGGATGATCGGCGGCATGCTCGACAAGCGCGCCGCGGATATCGCCGCCGAGCTCGACGAGGCGCGCCGGCTCCGCGAAGAAGCGCAGCAGCTTCTGGCCTCCTATCAGCGCAAGCAGCGCGAGGCGATGAAGGAAGCCGAAGACATCATCACCCAGGCGAAAGCCGAGGCCGAGCAGCTGGCGAAAGAGACCCGCGCCAATATGGAAGCGCAGGTCGAACGCCGTACGAAGCTCGCCGAGGACAAGATCGCGCAGGCCGAAACCCAGGCGATCAACGACGTCCGCGCTACAGCGGCCGAAGTCGCAGTCGGCGCCGCGCGCCGCGTCATCGCCGACAAGGTCGACGCGGGCGCTGATGCGAAGCTCATCGAGAAATCGATCTCGGATCTCGCTTCGAAGCTGCACTAAGCCGTACTGATTTCGTCAAACCCCGCCCCGCCGAACAGGCCGGGCGGGGTTTTTCGTTGCTTTTCGAGCGTCTGCTCCGGTTCAATGAGCCTCCAACCGGGGAGGCAGCGATGCTTGAGAAATACGAAGCGACGAGTTTCACGCATGAAGGCGAGGCGAAGCCCGTCTATGTGCGGGGAACGGGACCTGCCGTCATCGTCATCCACGAGGTGCCGGGCATCACGCCGGAGGTGATCCGCTTCGCGGACTGGGTGGTGGAGGCCGGTTTTCGGGTCTACATGCCGCTGCTTCTCGGCAAGGCGGGAAAGCCTATCACGCCGGCCTACGCTCTTTCCTCGATCGTCCAGCTGTGCATCCGCCGGGAGTTCCATGTTCTCGCATCGAACAGGTCGAGCCCGGTCACGGCATGGCTGCGCGCGCTTGCGCGCCATGCGCATGGCGAGGCAGGCGGCAAGGGCGTCGGCGCGGTCGGTATGTGTTTCTCCGGCAATTTCGCGCTTTCCATGATGATGGAGCCTGCAATGATGGCGCCGGTGCTGTCCCAGCCCTCCATGCCGCTGCCGCTCGGCGCCAAGCGCAAGGCCGCGCTCCACGTCTCGCCGGAGGAACTCGCCTGCGTCAAGAACCGCTGCGCCCGGGGCGACAAGGTGCTCGGACTGCGCTTCAAGGGCGACGTCATGTGCCCGCCCGAGAAGTTCGAGACGCTGCGCCGCGAACTCGGCGACGGGTTCGAGGGCATCGAACTCGAGGATTTCACTGCCAACCCCGACTCACCCGCACCGAAGCCCCACAGCGTTCTTACCGTCGACCTCATCGAACGCGACGGCGAGCCCACGATGGAAGCGGCAAAGCGCGTCATCTCGTTCTTTCAGGAGCGATTGCTTGCGGCCTAGGCGGGAAGCACCGTCAGCTCCGGCCATTTTTCCTTCCAGCGCGCGGCCTTTTCGGCGTAGCGCTCCGCGCTGAAATTCGGTGCTCGGTTCGGGCGGATGATCATGGTTTCGATGTCGTCGAAGCCGTGAGGCGCATAAACCATCATGTCCGGCGCGATGCCGACCATGCAGGCGGGGGCAAGAAAGCGGTCGATGCCTTCGCAGGAGGAGCGAAGCGGCGGATAGGCGGTGCCGAACTTCTGCTCGTACCAGAGGTGCACCCGCGCCTGGTTCTTCAATTCGATCTCTGCACGAATATCCGCGAAGATGTCCGCGCAACGCCGGATCGCGGCGTCTTCCGCGTCGAAACTCGTGTCCGCGTCGAAATAGAAGATGTCGTAGTCCTTGATGCCATACGCGGGCGGGCGACCTGTCAGTGCATTCCAGACCGTCTGGAAGAGCGAGCCGGAGACGAGCCATGCGTCGGCGAGACCGAGCGATGGCATCCGCTGCAGGATTTCACGGTTCACCTCGTTCGTCAGCGCGAGTTCGATGAACCGGCTTCCGTCCATTACTCCGCCGACGCCTTTTCCGCGATCGCTTCGAAAAGCGCGACCGTCTCGTCTTCGCGCCAGCTCGTCTCGTCGTTGGTCTGGCCGTAGTCGCTGTTCGCGGAGGTCTTTACAATGACGAGGTCATTCGTCGGGTCGATATAGATGAACTGGTTGTAGATGCCGACGGCGGCATAGGGGCCGTCCGCCTCGCGGGGCAGCCACCAGAGATAGCCATAGCCCCAGATCGTGTCCGAAATATCCTGCTTGCCGGGCATGAGCTGTGGGGCGTCCGGCGTGTGGGAGGCCTTTACCCATTCGGCGGGCACGATCTGCTCGCCATGCCAGCTCCCTTCATTGAGATAAAGAAGACCGAAACGTGCATAGTCCCTGAGCGTCATGTTGACGCCGCCTGCGGCGAGTTCGGTTCCGGTGTCGTCCAGCACCCAGTACCCGTCATGCTCGGCGCCGATCTTCGACCAGATCTTCCTTTCCAGATACTCGGACGGGCTCATGCCCGTTGCGTTCTGGAGCACCAGGCCGAGGACCTGCGCATCCATGCTGTTGTAGTAGTTGACGGTTCCCGGCTCGTGCTTGCGCTTCAGCGTCTTCGCGAACTCGACCATGGAGTCGCCCAGCGCCAGCGCGCGGCCGAAACGGGCGATGTCGGATTCGGGATCGCTGTAGTCCTCGTTCCAGGCGACACCGGAAGACATCTCGAGCGCATCCTTGACGGTCACGCCGTCATAGGCAGTGCCTTCGAGTTCCGGCGCATGTTTCACGAGCTGGTCGCCGATGCTGCCGATCTTCCCCTCCTCGACGGCGATACCAACAAGGGCGGAGATGAAGGACTTGCCGACGGACCATGAAATCCAGCGGGTATCGGCATCGTTGCCGCGCCAGTATTTCTCATAAACGAGGGTGCCATCGCCCTTGGCGACAAGGAGGCCGGTCGTGTCCGTTTCATCGAGAAAGGCTGCCGTCTCGCGCGTCTCGCCGTACCAGTCAAAGGTCTCCGGCAGGGTGATCTTCGACCCGCCGGGCAGTTCCGAGACCGGTCCCGAGCGGTGGAAAGCCCGCACGGGGAAGTAGCTATCCATGTCGCGGAAACGGTCGACCTGCTCCACGCCCGAGAACATGCTGGAAACGAAGCGCACGCGATTGATCTCGCGCCACTTGGCAACGCCGAAAATCGTGATGCCAACGACTATGACCGCCAACACCGCAAGCGCGATGCGCCCTGCGCCGAGACGCATGTTCCCCCTCCCCGTCTTTTCAGGCCTTGCGGCCTCCCGTTATTCGGCCGCTTGCGCCGGCATGGGCGGCGCCCAGCGCAGCACAGGTTTGCGGGCCGCGGCCGTTTCGTCGAGCCGGCGGCGCGGCGACATGTAGGGCGCGCCGGTGAAGCGGTCCTTGTCGTTCGACTTCGCCGCGCGCGCGAGGTCTTTCAACGTCGCGATGAAGAGGTCGATGGACTGCTTCGATTCTGTTTCCGTCGGCTCGATGAGCAGCGCGCCGTGGACGACCAGCGGGAAATACATGGTCATCGGATGGTAGCCCTCATCGATCATCGCCTTGGCGAAGTCGAGCGTCTCGACGCCCGTGCCCTTCAGGAAGCGATCATCAAACAGCGCTTCGTGCATGCAGGGGCCCTCGAAGGGCGCCGACATGTCATCCTTCAGCGAGGCGAGCACGTAATTCGCGTTCAGCACCGCGTCTTCCGCCACCTGGCGAAGTCCGTCGGAACCATGGCTCATCATGTAGGCGAGCGCGCGAACGAACATGCCCATCTGGCCGTGGAAGGCCGTCATGCGGCCGAAAGGCTGCGTGCCGTCGGCCTTCGCCGCCTCCTCCGTTTCGACGACGCGGAAGCCGTCCTCGCCGCTCACGACATAAGGCAGCGGCGCGAAAGGCGCCAGCGCCTCGGAGAAGACCACCGGCCCCGCACCCGGCCCGCCGCCGCCATGCGGCGTCGAAAATGTCTTGTGGAGGTTGATGTGCATGGCGTCGACGCCGAGATCGCCCGGCCGCACCCGGCCGACGATGGCGTTGAAGTTCGCGCCGTCGCAGTAGAAATAGGCGCCCGCTTCATGCACGGCATCGGCGATTTCCACGATGTCGCGCTCGAAAAGGCCGCAGGTGTTCGGATTCGTCAGCATGATCGCCGCGACATCGGGCCCGAGCTTCGCCTTGAAGGCTTCGAGATCGACGCGGCCATCCTTCGTCGCGGGGATCGCATCCACCTTGTAGCCGAGCAGCGCGGCGGTCGCGGGGTTCGTGCCATGCGCCGATTCCGGCACCAGCACACGGGAGCGCTGGTCGTCCTCGCCCCGTGCGGTCAGTGCCGCGCGGATCGCCATCATGCCGCAGAGCTCGCCATGCGCGCCCGCCTTGGGCGACAGCGCGACGCCAGGCATGCCGGTCAGTTCCTTGAGCCAGTGCGCAAGTTCGCTCATCAGTTCGAGTGCGCCCTGCACGGTCTGCTGCGGCTGCAGCGGATGCACGTCGCCGATCCCCGGCAAGCGCGCCATCTTCTCGTTGAGACGCGGATTGTGCTTCATGGTGCAGGAACCGAGCGGATAAAGGCCCGCATCGATCGAATAATTCTTCGACGACAGCCGCACGAAGTGCCGCACGACTTCCGGCTCCGACACGCTCGCGAGACCGATCCGGCCCTGCCGTTCGAAATTGCCGAGACGCGAGGCGAAGGGTTCCGGCTCGTCGAGATCGACGCCGCAGGCGCCCGGATTGTCGAGTTCGAAGAGAAGCGGTTCTTCAAGCTCCAGCGCCTTGTTGCCGGTGAAGGTGCTGTGCGTGCCGCCATGCGCCGTATTGTCGATGGAGCTCGGCCGCCCCTGCCTGTTCATTCCGGACATCACAGCACCTCCTTCAGCGCCGCACCGTAAGCGGCGCGGTCGGCATCGGTGTTTATTTCGGTCGAGGCGACGATCAGGAGATCTTCCACCTCCTTGACGCCGGGCAGCAGGCGCGAGGCGGGCACGCCGCCCAGCACGCCCTTTTCCGCCAGCGCGTCCACGACTTCCGCCGCCGGCTTCGGCAGCCGCATGGTGAACTCGTTGAAGAAGGCCTGGTTCAGGATTTCGACACCCGGCACCTTCGCCAGCCGCTCCGCAAGACTGACCGCGGCGGCGTGGTTGATCCGCGCCAGGCGCTTGTAGCCTTCCTCGCCAAGCAGCGACATGTGGATCGTGAAAGCGAGGCAGCAAAGGCCGGAATTGGTGCAGATGTTCGAGGTCGCCTTTTCGCGGCGGATATGCTGCTCGCGCGTCGAGAGGGTCAGCACGAAGCCGCGATTGCCGTCCGCGTCCACCGTTTCGCCGCAGAGGCGGCCCGGCATCTGGCGGACATATTTCTCGCGCGTCGCGAAGAGGCCGACATAAGGCCCGCCGAAATTGAGCCCGTTGCCGATGGACTGCCCCTCGCCCACCACGATGTCGGCGCCCATTTCGCCTGGCGGCGTCACCGCGCCGAGCGACATGATTTCCGGCACCACCGCGATCAGCAGCGCGCCCTTAGCATGGGCGGCTTCCGCGATTGCGCGCAGATCGTGCAGTTCGCCGAAGAAGCCCGGCGTCTGCACGACGACGCAGCTCGTCTTGTCGTCGATATGCGCAGCAACGTCTTCGATCGTGTCCGGCAACGCGGGCGGCAAGATTTCGAGTTCGTAGTCGGCGAAGTCCGAGAGGTTCTTCACGACAGACGCATATTGCGGATGGAGTGTGCCCGACAGAACGGCCTTCCTGCGCTTCGTCACGCGATGCGCCATCAGCACCGCCTCGCCGCAGCCGGTCGAGCCGTCATACATGGAGGCATTCGCCACATCCATGCCGGTGATCATCGCCACCTGCGTCTGGAACTCGAAGAGGTACTGCAGCGTGCCCTGCGTGATTTCCGGCTGGTAGGGCGTGTAGGAGGTCAGGAATTCCGACCGCTGGATCAGATGGTCCACCGAAGCCGGAACATGGTGGCGGTAAGCGCCCGCGCCGACAAAGAAAGGCACGGAGCCCGCCGCCACGTTTTTCGCGGCCATGCGCCCGAGCGCCCGCTCGACATCGAGCTCGCCCTTCCGGCGCGGCAGATCGACGAGCCCGTCGCGGCGCGCGCTTTCCGGCACGTCGCGGAACAGCTCGTCGACGCTTTTCGCGCCGATGACGCCCAGCATCTCGCGCCGGTCGGTTTCGGTCAGGGGCAGGTAACGCATGATCTCGATGTCCTTTCGCCGGATGGCGGGTGGGGATCGTTGAATACCGGTTTACTGCAGGCCTTCGACGAATTCGGCGTAAGCCGCCTCGTCCATCAGCTTGTCGAGTTCGGCGGGGTTCGAGAGGCGGAGCTTCACGAACCAGCCGTCGCCCATCGCGTCCTCGTTGACGCCGGCAGGCGTCGCCTCGATGTCGCCGTTCACATCGACCACTTCGCCGCTCACCGGCGAGTAGACCTCGCTCGCGGCCTTGACGCTTTCGACAACGGCCGCTTCGTCGCCGGCGGCAATGTCCTTGCCGACTTCAGGCAGTTCGACGAAGACAACGTCGCCGAGCTGCTCCTGCGCATAGTCGGTGATGCCGATGGTCGCGATGTCGCCATCGACCCGTACCCATTCATGCTGATCCGTAAAGCGAATGTCGCTCATGACTGTCCCCTGATCCTTGTCCGCGCCGGCCTATTTGCCCGGCTTGTGAAAACGTTTCTTGACGAACGGCATGGCCGCGACCTTCGCCGGCCGCCCCTTGCCGCGCACCATCAATTCGACCCCGGTATCCGCCTTCGCCGAACCGGTTTCGACATACCCCATGGCAATCGGCCCGCCGACGCTCGGCCCGTAGCCGCCGCTCGTGACGACGCCGATTTTCTTTCCCGACGCATCGGTGATTTCCGTGCCTTCGCGGGCGGGCGCCTTGCCTTCCGGCAGCAAGCCGACACGCTTTCTCGGCGCGCCATTCGCGATCTGGTCGAGAATGATCTTCGCGCCGGGGAAGTTCGCTTCCTCGCGGCGGCGCTTCGAGATCGTCCAGGTGAGCGCGCCTTCGACAGGCGTCGTCGTCTCGTCGATGTCATGGCCGTAGAGGCAGAGCCCGGCTTCGAGGCGCAGAGAATCGCGCGCGCCGAGCCCGATGGGCTTCACTTCCGCTTCGGCCAGCAGCTTCTTCGCAAGCGCGGCGGCGTCACCCTCCGGCACGGAGACTTCGTAACCGTCCTCGCCTGTGTAGCCTGAGCGGCTCACCATGCAGGGAAGGCCCGCGACACTCATTTCCTTTCCGGTCATGAAGGCCTGGGTCGCGGCGTCGGGCGCAAAGCGTGCAAAGACCTCCGCCGCCTTCGGGCCCTGCAGCGCGATCAGCGCGCGGTCCGCGAGCCGCGTCAGCGCCACGCCCTTCGGCAGATGGTTCTCGATGTGGGCGAAGTCGGCGTCCTTGCAGGCCGCGTTCACGACGAGGAAGAGCACGCCGTCCTTCGCCGTCCGCG
>JGI24660J20065_1000504_pt1 | contig 12773 bp, 9 predicted proteins | sample MalvirmetaMSP134_FD_20065 | JGI IMG/M metagenome (IMG submission 20065) | reverse complement strand
GTTGCTCGGAATGGATGAGTCGCTCGTCCCGCATGCTCACTCAGAATGCCATGTTCTTCTGAAAGCGTCAGGAGGCGATACGTTTTTTTCGGTCCGGAATCGGCAGCAGCCACTGACCGACCAGACCGCCGTTTTAGTCAATGCCTGGGAGCCGCATTCCTACGACCATCAACATGGCTCCGACGACACCGTGATCCTGGCCCTGTATATTGATCCGAACTGGCTTGCTGCTCTGAAGCATACATTGTCGCTCAGTGGTCGCCCTGATTTTTTCTCGCAACCTTGTATCCAACTGGCCCCGTCTATCCGTACCAAAGCGGATCTGCTGATATCAGACGTGCTATCGTTCGATACGATTCAGCCTCAGCGGCTGGAGGGTATGCTCTTTGATCTGATGATTAGTATTATTGAGAGGTATTCAGACTGGATCCACTTGTCCCGTTTAAGGGTCTATTCCGCTGGCGGCTTCCACGATGCGCGAATCCGGAAAGCCAAGGAGCTTATTCTGAACAAACCTCAGGGTGACCTCCATATGGAGGCTATCGCCCGTGAGTGCGGCTTGTCCAGGGCCCAGTTTTTTGCCCTCTTCAGGAAGAATACTGGCATGACGCCCCAGATGTTGGCCAACATTGGGAAGATGCAGTTGGCTTTCCAATGGCTTTCAGAAAACCGCTCGTGTACGCTTGGTAACCTCTCGGATACTCTGGGCTTTTCCTGCCAGGGGCATTTCACCCGCTTTTTCCGCCGACACATTGGCGCCTCACCAAGCCAGTATCACAGGACGATAGACGTATACCCTACTGAAGGCTCTGATATATACCGCTGAAGGTGTATGCACCCTCATGTCAGCAAACAGTCAACGACCGCGCCGCCCGGACCATGGAGCTGACCGAGCTGCGTGACCGGGAAGTCAGCGACGAACTGCTGCCCATGCTGGACGCCCAGCACACCCCGTTCCAGACCCGTGACCAACTGGTGCAACTGAGGCTGGTCAGGCTGGTAGCGCCAGTGGATCTGTATAAGGCCTTGGAGGGTGGTTGGGATGGTGGGCATGGGCTGGCGCAAGACGAGCATTGATCAGTGCGCTGAGAGTGGCCGGTTATTGAGCTAAAAATGTATTGTAATTGTTCCTTACAGTTCGTTTCGCTAACAGTACTTTAAAATACTTATTTTCCCGATGAGTTGAGCATACATTGAACAATGTGCGGCTTCATCCATCAGGGAGAGAGTGTCATGTTTGGGCGCCATCGTATTGCGGAATTGACGGGTCAGTTAACGGTCTCCAGAGGCGAGCAGGAAAGGGTGCAGCAAACCCTGGATGCCATTGCCGCTCAGATCGGGTATATCGAGTTCAGCCCTTCGGGAATTGTAGAGTCTGCCAATGATATCCTGCTATCCATCGTCGGGTACGAGCGCCAGGAGGTCATTGGCAAGCACCATCGGTCACTGTGTGACTCAAGCTATACGGCATCGTCGGAATATCAGCGCTTCTGGGAGGATCTCGGGCGCGGTATCAAGAAACAAGGCACCTTCCCCCGCTTTGCCAGGGATGGTCGACGTGTCTGGCTGGAGGCCACCTACTTCCCTGTCACCAACGAGGACGGGAAAGTCTTCAAGGTCATCAAGCTAGCAACAGACGCGACCGCCGCCCAGGACAAAGTGGCGGATGATACTGCCATGCTCGATGCCATCGACCGGTACATGGCGGTTATCAAGTTCACGCCTGACGGCACGATACTGGAAGCCAACGATAACTTTCTGGCCACCACCGGTTACGCCAAGGACGAGATCCTCCACCAGCACCACAAGATGTTCTGTTTTGATGATTTCTATCGCAATAATCCGGACTTCTGGGCGCGGTTGGCTCGTGGTGAGAGCTTTTCAGGGCAGTTTGAGCGCAGGGACAAAAACGGTAAAAGTATCTGGCTGGAAGCCACCTACAGCCCTGTGCTGGATGCTGGCGGGCAGGTATACAAGGTGATCAAGTTTGCCTCGGACATTACCGCGCGGGTGAACAATGCCCGTGAGGCGGCCGACGTTGCCGCCGCCACTTCCGAGGAGACGTCACAGATTGCTGCTGAAGCCACTCGAGCTCTCAACCTTGCGGTAGAAACCTCGGAGTCGGCACTGATAGAGGTGGCTAGCGCCACTGAAGTCAGTCGGGATCTGGAAATTCAGGCCGAGCAGATTGGCAGTATTGTCAGCACCATTCGCACTGTGGCAGAGCAAACCAACCTGTTGGCCCTGAACGCTGCGATCGAAGCCGCCCGTGCCGGCGAAATGGGGCGGGGGTTCGCGGTGGTGGCCGACGAGGTGCGTAAACTGGCTGCAAAGACTGCTGAATCCCTGGAAGAAATTTCCACAGTGGTGGGCAAGAACAGCCACTTGATTGAGTCCCTGCGCGCGAATATGGACGGGGTGTCAACGCTTTCACGCCGCAGCTCGGACGAAATCTCCGGCATTGCTACCGGTATTCAGCAGGTGGAAAAGGGCATGACGGATCTGGCGGCGGTGGTGGCGCGGTTGAGTAGCGAGGGGTGATCTGTTTCGGAGATGGGGTTGAAATCCTGGTGTATCGACAGAACGTGTAAGCGCATAAGTCGGCTGAACCAGGAGAGCAAATGGAATACATAAGCCCCATCAGCAGCGCCGTCATGGCGGTTATCTGGATCGTCTATTTTCAGTTGTTCCTGATCCAGTATCAGCGTAATAATCGCCCCTATATGGTTATTCACCATGCCCAGAACGAGAACCCGGACGCCCTGTGTCTGCTGGTGAATATGGGCAAGGAAACCATCCATGTGCAGTGTGTGCAGGTGGTGCTGCAAACCCGTAGCGGTGAAGAGAGAACCCTGACCGTTACCGAGTATCGCCGGGTTGGGGCAGACGACAGNAATGTNCACCAGGTNCTGCGGCAGGGGCCGNTGCAGCCNGGNGGNTACCTGGTGNTGGGNTCNTTNCGCAANATNATCCTGGGCCGCCGAAGTGACGATANCGACAGTGACAGCGACTACCTGTTCGAGGATGTNACTGCTGTAGAAATTCGGGCCGCAGTGGTTCACGGCCCCAGCCGCTATGCCGTGGGTGTACGCCGGCGTTTCTGGCTAAGACATGACGGTGCATCGGAAATTTTCCCCCGCGATATCCACAGTGAACAGCTCAACCGCAGGCGTCACCGGCATGAAGTGCGCCGTTGGCTGGAAACGGAGCTGTGCCCTCAGTAGCCGTGATCAGTTCGGGCCAGAATACGGCGAGAGGGTCAGTGTCACTGAGTGTTTTTCGCCTTTTGCCGTTTGAGAAAGTCCACTTTCCATTGCTCCATGCCAAAGTACTCGGTGCCAATGTTGGCCTCTACCCGATGCTTGGCCTTGATCGCCGCGACCTGTTCGTGGCGCTCATCAAGAAAACTGTCGAAGCGTGGCAGCAAATCCCCATGCCTGATCGTTGAAAGCCGGTAGGAGCTTCGGGTATGCGGGAGGTTGGGGTCGAACACGAGAACGCCCGGTCTTACCCGAACATTGTTGATGTGGTGCAGGGCGACCACCACGTTGTAGTAAGCGCCGTCGCTGTTCTTCAGCAACGCCTGGTGAATCATTTCGGGCAGGCTGTCGCTGGGCACCGGAAGTATCTGTGAGGCTTCGATCTTTTCCTCGTATCCCCGGGCCGTCCAGCCATCGACAAGGCCGATGCGTTTGAGGTGGTCCCCATCCAGGCCGAGTCGCCGCGGAGACACCAGAACGCCGTCAACATATTCCACGACGGGGCGGCTGTAGCTGATCCTGTCCTCGGTTTTTGCCGAACGGGCCCAGTCGGGATGATCCGGGTACTTGAAGTCCACCTCGCCTTCAACGAGGGCCGGCATCAATTCATCGACCGGCAAGGGTTTATAGATGAAGGTTACGCCGGCATGTTCGGCGAAAAGGTCCAGTAGTTCACGGGCGAAGCCATTGTATTGGCCTTGTTCGTCAACCCCGTAATGGGGCAGGAAGTTTCCCTGTTCTACCCCAACCACGTATGTCTGCGCAGTTGCCTGGGCGGTCCAGGCAAACAGCAGGCAGGCGGCGAATATCTGTTTCACTGATGGCTCCCTCTAGTTAGTCGTTGTTGGATGAGCTGTATAGCGCCCGAATCTTTTCTTCATTAAGTCAGTCTTCACGGTCGAGCCGGAACGCTTTCATTTGAGCTTCAAGCTTTTCCGCCATCGCACGTAATTCTTCAATTTCACGGCTGGCTGCCGTCATGTCCTCACTCGAACGTGCGCTGAGATGAGAGATGTCCTGAACGTTTGAGCTGATCTCCTCGGTGACGGAGCTCTGTTCTTCGGTTGCTGCAGCCACCTGGTGGCTCATCTCTACAATCCGGTCCACGTTCTCGCCGATTCCATCCAGGGCTTTGCCCATGCTGGCGGAGGTACTGACGGTTTCTTCGGTGGCTTTCTCGCTTGTGGCCATCGTCTCGACCGCACGCTCGGAGCCCTCCTGCAAACGCTCGATAATGGTTCGAATTTGCTTGGTAGATGATTGCGTCTTCTGTGCAAGGCTGCGAACTTCGTCAGCAACCACCGAGAACCCGCGCCCATGTTCGCCGGCCCGGGCCGCTTCGATCGCTGCGTTCAAAGCCAGTAGATTGGTCTGATCGGATATGGCATTGATCACTTCGATCACCTGGCCAATATCCCGCGCTTCGGTAGCCAACTGCTGGATCGCCGAGGCCGATTCGCGGATGTTATTCGCCATTCCCTCGACCTGGGCGATGGAACGCGACATGCCTTCACGAATGTCACTGGCGCTGTTGCCGACCTGCTCCAGCTGGTTTGCCGTTTCCGTGGCGCTTTTGGCAATCTCCTGAACCGTGGCTTCCATCTCGCACACCGCCGTGGCGACGGAGTCCGTCAGGCTGCTTTGTTCCTTGGCCCGGTCGGTGTTGGCCGTCATCACAGTGGAGGTTTGATCGACAAAGGCCTTGAGCCGGATTGCCGTCTCCAAAAGACCCCGAACCATCTCTCGTTGTGCCCCGACAAACTGGTTAAACCCGGTCGCCAATTGGCCCAGCTCGTCTTTGCGTTCAACCGCCAGTTCCTGGGTGAGATCGCCGCCACCCTTGGCAATTTCGGTCAACGCCCGAGTGATTTTCGTCAGTGGCTTCGTCATGCGAGTGGCGACCAAAGCTATGATGCCGAGGAAAACAAGAGCCACGAGGACGCCGACGAGCAAGGAGGTCTGGTTGGCCCGGCTGGCTTCGCCGTAGATCTCGGTAGACGGAACCTCTACAACGACACGCCAGTCCGTGATCGACAGAGGCAGGCTGGCGGCGATGAAGCGACGGCCATCACGATCAAACTCGGTCAGATGGTATGTCGGGTCTTTCAACAGTTCGGCGGCGGCCGTTGGAGAAATAACCTTCGATAGGGGCTGATCTGTTTGCTGCAGGTCAGGATGAATGTTGACCTGGCCGGTTTCAGACACCAGGTAAACGATACCGGTTTCACCAAAGCGGAATTCCCTGATTCGCTCAGCCATCTGATCAAGCCCGATTCCAACGCCGGTTACTGCGATAGCCTCGCCGCCATCCTCCATGCGGGCATTGATGAAGAGGGTAGGTTTACCCGTCGCTTTGTCCACGTCCAGCGATAGCTCCATNGTCTCGCCGCTTTCCAGGAAATTATAGAACCAGCGGTCCGCCTGGGGAGTCACCACCCTGTCGATGCCCTGATGGGTGTAGTAGTTGCCCGTGTTTACCGACACGAAGTGTGCGGAGGCGGCCTCCTGGCTGCGTCTGACCCCCTCGAGATACCGGGTGGCGGGGGCGAGCCCCTGCTGTGGTTCGTTGTCGCCTATCCACTCTTTGAGGTAGCTGTTCCCCGCGATCAGCCGTGACGCTGTAATAGGCGCCTGGAGGTCACGCTCAACGGAATTTGCTATGGCCTCCAGGCTGGATGGCAGGGCGGAGTTGAGCAGGTATCGATCAAGAAGCCCGCGCATCTGGACGATATTAAGGGAAACCAGCAGCAACGTGCTGGCAAGCAGTGCTGCCCCCATTCCCATGATTAGCTTTAGGCGAATGCTCATCGGTACTCCTGGGCGATTGCGTATTGCTGTCCGACGAAACGCCTTCTCTTGTCCCTCCCTCCTTGAGTGAAATAACGGCGTCCAAGGGGCTCTCCCGGCCCCTCCGGATGTTCAAAGTGAATCAGGTTTTATCACAGTGCTTTCTGTCCGTTCAGCGTCATCGGGCGCCGGTTTATGGACTTTTGGAAGAATAAGGTTCAACGCGATGGCGGTAATGGCCCCGGGGATCAAACCGGATTCGATCATCGCTTGCAGGTTTTCGGACAGGTTGGCATAGAGCCCTTCTTGCGCCGGAAAACCCACCGCGATGGTCAGCGAGGTGCCAATGATCAGCATGTTGCGCTTGTCGAACGGCACCTGGCTGAGCATCTTAATGCCGGCACTGGCGATCATACCGAACATCAGCAGTACCGCACCGCCGAGCACCGCGTTAGGAATACTGGAAACGAGACCGCCGAGCTTTGGCAACAGGCCGGCCAACACCAGGAATCCGCCGCCAATCGCCACCACATAGCGGCTAACGACGCCCGTCAATGCAACCATGCCTACGTTCTGGCTGAAACTGATCTGGGGGAACGCATTGAAAACAGCGGCAAACACGCTCGCGATGCCATCGGCCATGACGCCGCCGGAGAGTTCCTTCTTGGTGGGTTCACGGTTCAGCCCGCCCGCGGTGGTGCCCACTATATCGCCGATGGATTCGGCCACGGTGACCAGCGACAGCACCACCACGGGGATGATGGCGGCCATATGGAACTCGATACCAATGCCCAGCGGGGTGGGGAACGTCACCCAGTCGGCATCGCCCACCTTGGAGAAATCGACATAGCCAAAAGCCGCGGCAGCAACGAAGCCAACCAGCAAACCGGCCAGTGGGGCAACTTCACTCCAGATACCTCGGCCGAACTGGTGAAGCCCCACGGTGACGACGAGAACAAGCGAGGCCAGTCCGATGTGATGGGGGGCGCCGAAATCCGACACGCCGAAACCACCACCGGCGTAGGCAAGACCAACGGGCATCAACAGAATGCCCAGCATCACGACAAAGGTTCCAGTCACCACTGGCGGGAACAAAAACCGGAACCAGGGAAGAAACAACCCCATTAGCGCCATCGCGACGCCACCGCACAACGCTGCTCCAAGGGCGGCGGGCAACCCCATGCCGATGGCTATGGGAATCAGGACCGGTACGAATCCGAAGCTGGTCCCCATAACAATAGGAAGGCGAGCACCGATGGGCCCCAGGCCCAGGGACTGCAACAGAGTAGCGATGCCAGCGACAAACATCGCGGCCTGAACCATAAAAGCCGTCTGATCGGGAGGCAGGTCCGCCGCCCCGGCGATGATGATTGGCACGGTCACGTTGCTAACGAACATCGCCAGAACATGTTGAATGCCCAGCGGTATCGCACGGCGCAAGGGCGGCATGGAATTAACGTCGCGGGTGCTATAACGGTCACCTGGACCGGTATCTGGCCGTTCGGATGTACTTGTTGTCATGAGTCTCTCCTAGGTGTTGTTTTTGTAGGAATGCCTGACTGTTGACTACCAATAGCTCTACAAAGATTTTCTAAATAACTCTCCTTAGTTGGCGGGCTGCTTCATCATGGCGTGCCATCAACGCGTCAAGATCGACGTCGCAGGGCAGGCCGCCGGTCACTCTCCAGCGCCCGGCGACCATGACCCGGTCAGCGCGTTGTGCACCACACAGCAGCAACGCCGCCAGTGGATTCTCCGCGCCTGAGAAACGCGGCTCATCAAGTTTGAACAGCGCCAGGTCAGCCTGCTGGCCTGGCTCCAGTCCACCGATATCGGTTCGTCCCAGGCAACGGGCCGAGCCTTGCGTTGCCCAGCGGATGACGGCTTCGTGTGTTACCTGGCTCGGCGAGTAACGCAGGCGGCCCAGAAGCAGTGCCTGACGCATTTCCGAGGCAAGGTTCGAGTGGTCGCTCGATGCTGATCCATCGACCGCCAATCCGACCGGTGAGCCCGCCGCTTCGAGTTCCAGGGTCCGGCACAGCCCTGAGCCCAGAACCATGTTTGACGAGGGACAGTGAGCGATGCCCGTGCCTGCACGGCCAAGGCGCTGAATCTCGTCGTCATTGAAATGAATGCCATGGGCCAGCCACGTGCGATCGGTGAGCCAGCCACTGTCCTCGAGATAATCCAGCGGGCGCATGCCAAACAGCTTCTGGCAGTAAGCGGTCTCATCTTCGGTTTCGGCAAGATGGGTGTGGAGGCGAACGTCGTTGTTCTCTGCAAGCCGCGCGCTCTCGCGCATCAATGCCCGGCTGACTGAAAACGGTGAACAAGGCGCCAGGGCGATGGTGGTCATGGCCCCTTCAGCACGCTGGTGGTAACGGTCGATAAGACGCTGGCTGTCATCGACAATGGTTTGCTCGTCCTGCACCACGGTCTGTGGCGGCAGACCGCCATCGTCGCGCCCGACGCTCATGGACCCGCGAGTCAGTGCCGCTCGAACGCCGAGGCGCTGGGCGGTTTCGACCTGGCAGTCAATCGCGTTTACCAAGGCACCGGAAAAGACGTAATGATGGTCCGCTACGGTGGTGCATCCCGACATCAGCAGCTCGACCATCGCCAACTCGCTGGCCAGGGCCATCTGGCTGTCGTTGAGATTGGCCCAGACATCGTAAAGCGTGGTCAGCCAGGGAAATAACTCTTTATTGAGCGCGGGGGAATAGGCTCGGGTCAGGGTTTGGTAGAAGTGATGGTGGGTATTTACCAAGCCGGGTAACAGGACATGCCCGGAAGCATCAAAGGTCTCGTTAACGGGCTGGTGAGGTTGCTGCCCCCTGGCCACTTTTTCCACAATTCTTGTTCCCGTGACGACAATACCGCCGGCTGCGCCTGGGTCAGAGCAGGCAAGCGGATTGTGAATCCATAATCTGTGGTCTGTTTCGGTCATTCCTACAGCTCTTCGTTGTATACATTATGACCGATAACTTCGTACAAATATGTATTACTTGTCAAGAAAAATTGTGAGCAAATTGAACTTTTAATGACAGGGTGTTTGCCGGGCCAGCGCTCAAACGGGCGCCGGCCCGGGGTTGGCAGCGATGTCAGGTTGTCTGCTGGGTTACGTTTTCTGGCCCGCGACTTCAACCTCGTTAGGTTTAACTTCTTTCGTAAGCGCTTTGAGAGCCCCCCAGGAGAGGCCTCGTTTTGATGGTTTCTCGGCCGTGTCGGAAGCGACCAGGCTAAGAAGCTCGGCGGAAATGGACACCGCGACTTCCATGGGCCGCTTACCCGGGATGTCACTGCGCCCGACGGGGCACCGGATGCGGTCGATATCGGCTTCGGTATACCCGCGGTGAGCAAGGCGTTGGCGAAAACGCTCCGCCTTGGTCTGCGAACCGATCAGGCCGATCGTGCGCACATCGTCCCGTTTCAGCAGCGCCTGGCAGAGGTCATAATCCAGTGCGTGGTTGTGGGTCAGAATCAGTACATGGGCGTTGCTGCACAGTTCAGGGACGTCCCCAACCGGGTCGTCGGTGCAATGAACCGTGGTGTTGTCGGGCGTCCTGTCCGGAAAACATTCCTGCCGGGAGTCGACCCAGGTGATCTGCCAGGGCAAATCACCCACGATACGCATCAGGGCATGGCTGACGTGACCCGCACCAAAGACCACAAGGCGGGCATCGCCGCCGGACTGGGCCTCCAGCAGGACCGCCACGCTACCACCACAGCATTGTCCAAGGCTGGCACCCAGAGGGAAGTGCGCCAGCTCGTAGCTGTATTCGTGGTTTGCCAGGCGCTCGCGGGCGCGGGCGATCACCCGGTATTCCAGGTGGCCGCCGCCGATGGTGTCGTAGCTGTGTTCCCGGGTGACGACCATCTTACTGGCCGGCTCCCGTGGTACCGAGCCTGTTACGCCCAGTACCGTGACCAAAACATAGGGCTGACCGCGACGTTCGCAGTCAGCAACGGCTTGGATCCAGGTCAGGCGTTCTTGCATGACGGTTCCCCCTGCGCTGCTACCCAGCGCTCGGTTGCTGTGACAGCCTGGAGCACCCGCTCTGGTGTCGCAGGCGTGTCCAGGGGCGGGCTGTAGCGATAGTCCGCCACGCTCGAAACAGCGTCACGCAGGGCAGACCATACTGCCATGCCCAGCATGAGTGGCGGTTCGCCCACAGCCTTTGAGCGGAATACGGTGGCTTCCCGGTTGGGGCTGTGAGGCAGCAGGGCCACCCGGAAATCCGGTGGCGCGTCTGACACAGCCGGGATTTTGTAGGTCGCCGGGCCGTTGGACAACAGTTGGCCTTCGTCGCTGTATACCAACTCTTCGGTGGTGAGCCAGCCCATGCCCTGAACAAAGCCGCCTTCAATCTGGCCAATGTCCACGGCCGGATTCAGCGACTGCCCCACGTCGTGAAGGATGTCCACCCGCATGGTCTTGTACTCTCCGGTGAGGGTATCAACCACCACCTCTGCGCAGGCAGCCCCGTTGGCGTAATACAGGAAGGGCCGGCCTTGACCGGTTTCTCGGTCATAGTGAATCTTGGGTGTACTGTAGAACCCGTTGGAAGACAGCGAAACCCGCGCCATGTAAGCCTGCTGCACGAACTCCGCCCAGCCGAACTGCTGCTCACCGACATTGACCTGGTTGTTTTCAAACCGTACCGAGTCCGCGCTCACGCCGTAGGTTTCGGCGGCAAACTCGACCAGGCGCTGCTTGATTTTCTCGCAGGCATCCAGGGCAGCCATGCCGTTCAGGTCAGTGCCCGAGGAGGCAGCCGTTGGTGAGGTGTTGGGCACCTTGTCGGTCCGGGTCGCGGACACTTTTACCCGGTCCAGGTCTACCTGGAAGGCTGCGGCTACGACCTGGGCTACCTTGATGTAAAGCCCCTGGCCCATTTCGGTGCCGCCGTGATTGAGGTGAATGCTGCCATCGGTGTAAACGTGCACCAGTGCACCGGCCTGGTTGAGGTGCTTGGCCGTGAATGAAATGCCGAACTTCACCGGTGTCAGGGCCAAACCGCGTTTCAGTACCGAGTTCTCTTTGTTGAACCTGGAAATCTCGGTACGACGCTGACGGTAGTCCGAGCTGGCCTCGAGCGTGTCGATCAGGTCCGGTAAAACGTGCTGCTCGACGATTTGACCATAGTGGGTTACATCACGGCCAGGTCCGTACAGGTTGCGCTTGCGCACATCCAGCGGGTCCATGCCGAGATGGCGGGCGATATCGTCCATTGCCCGCTCAATGATCATCATGCCCTGGGGGCCACCGAAGCCTCGGAAGGCGGTATTGGAAACCGTATGGGTTTTGCAGCGGTGGCCAACAACACGCGCCTGCCCCAGGCTATAGGCGTTGTCGGAATGAAACATGGCGCGGTCGACGATGGCATCGGACAGGTCGGGCGAAAAGCCACAGCGTCCAGCCACCATGATGTCGGCCCCCCGCAGCACACCCTCGTTGTCGAACCCAATGTCATAGGTGTTGAAAAAGTCGTGTCGCTTGCCCGTTTGTACCATGTCGTCGTAGCGCGCCATCCGGTATTTAACGGGCCGCCCGGTGCGTCGGGCAAGCAGGGCCGAGATACAGGCCAGCGGTGCGGCCTGGGTTTCCTTGCCGCCGAAGCCGCCACCCATGCGCCGTACTTCCACCTGGACTTCATGAATGGGGAGGTCAAGCACTTCGGCCACCAGCTTTTGCACCTCGGAGGGGTGCTGGCTGGAGGTATGAACAAACACGCCCGCGTCTTCGGTAGGCTCTACCAGGCACGCCTGTCCTTCCAGGTAGAAATGCTCCTGTCCGCCAACGTGCATCTGGGCCTGTAGGCGATTCGGCGCTTCGGCAAGCGCTTTATCCGGGTCGCCCCTCAGCTGGGTATGACTGGGACGCACGAACAACTGCTGATCAAGCGCGGCCTCCGCGGTCAACGCGGCAGGAAGGGGCTCATAGCTGACTTTCGCAAGTCGGGCCGCCTGGCGGGCCGCGCGATGACTCGTTGCCGCAACGGCAAACAGCGGCTGGCCCACATGTTCGACCACATCTCCGGCCAGAACCGGATCGCCAGGAAAGACCGGCCCGATGTCGGTATGGCCGGGCACGTCCTCGACGGTCATGACCGAAACCACGCCGGGGTAGGCCCAAACCTCGCTGAGATCCATGGCGGTGATACGGGCGTGGGCGTGCGTACTCTGGCCGACGGCCGCGTGCAGGAGTTCTGCGGGCTCGGGGAGGTCGTCGATATAGCGGGCCTGTCCACGAACGTGCTTCCAGGCACTGTCATGAAATGCCTGGGTGCCTGTCAGCCCTTTCGCCGTTGTGGTGGGCCGCGGAATATTGGGAGGTAGTTTACGCATAGTCAGTCACCATGAGGGGCTGGTTTGTTGTTGTGGTGTCTTGAGTGCTCTCCAAAAACGCGCGGCGCAGCAGGTTGCCGGCTACTTGCAGGCGATAGGCTGCGGACCCCCGCACGTCTGTCATGGGTTCAAATTCGAGTTCCAGTGCGGCAATAGCGGCCGCAACCGTGTCTGCATTCCAGGGCTGTCCTCGAAGTGCCGCTTCGGCACCACTGGCCCGCTTTGGCGTGGCTGCCATCCCGCCAAAGGCCAGGCGGCAGTCCTTGATGGTTTCGCCGTCGCGCTTGAGCCAAAAGGCACCCAGCACCGCGGAAATGTCGTCATCAATGCGCTTGGAGACTTTGTAGATGAACAGGTTTTCGTCAGGGGCCGGGTTAG
>JGI24660J20065_1000389_pt1 | contig 15104 bp, 10 predicted proteins | sample MalvirmetaMSP134_FD_20065 | JGI IMG/M metagenome (IMG submission 20065) | reverse complement strand
AAGCCCATCGAGACGCCGCCCGCCTCGAAGAGATCCTTCGCGACATAGTTGCCGCCGGGCTTGAGGTCGGTGAGGTACGGTGTCTTCTTGAAGATCTCGGCGACTTCCATGAGGTCGAAGTCGATGCCGACTTCATGGGCGATTGCGGGGAGATGCAATCCGCCATTGGTCGAGCCGCCGGTCGCGGCGACGATGACGGCCGCGTTTTCGAGCGCCTTGCGCGTGACGATGTCGCGCGGGCGGATGTTGTTCGCGAGCAGGTGCATGACCGCGCGGCCCGAGGCTTCCGCATATTCGTCGCGGCTCTCGTAGGGCGCGGGCGCACCGGCGGAGCCCGGCAGGGCGAGACCCATCGCTTCCGAGACGCAGGCCATGGTGTTTGCCGTGAACTGGCCACCGCAGGCGCCGGCGGAAGGACAGGCGACGCATTCGAGCGCGTGCAGTTCCTCGTCCGGCAGATTGCCCGCCGAATGCTGGCCGACCGCCTCGAAGACGTCGACGACGGTGACGTCCTTGCCCTTGAAATGGCCGGGCAGGATCGAGCCGCCATACATGAAGACGGAAGGCACGTTGAGGCGGACCATCGACATCATCATGCCGGGCAGCGACTTGTCGCAGCCGGCAAGGCCGACCAGCGCGTCGTAGCAATGGCCGCGCATGGTGAGTTCGACCGAGTCGGCGATGAGGTCGCGGCTCGCGAGCGAGGACTTCATGCCCTGGTGCCCCATGGCGATGCCGTCCGTCACCGTGATGGTGCAGAACTCGCGCGGCGTGCCTGACGCCAGCGAAACGCCGCGCTTCACGGACTGCGCCTGACGCTGAAGGGCGATGTTGCAGGGCGCCGCCTCGTTCCAGCAGGTCGCCACGCCCACGAAAGGCTGGTTGATCTCTTCCTCGGTGAGGCCCATCGCATAATAATAGGAGCGATGCGGCGCCCGCTCGGGGCCGACCGTGACGTGACGGCTGGGCAGTTTCGACTTGTCGAATGTCTTGGCGTCCATGTGACCGCGCCTCCGGGGAGACGCCTCCGCTATCTCGGGTTTGGGATTGCGGCGGATACTAGGGGGAAGGGCGCGCCGGATAAAGCCCCACTTTGTCACGGTGCCATTCGCGAACGGCTCGCGAAATCACGTTGTTGACCGGGGGGCCTCAGCGGGGGAACATCGCCGCCAACCGGAACTTCAAATCACCATCAAAATCCGGAAATCAGGGAGAAAGTCCATGAAAGCTGCCGTGTTGCGCGAGGTCGGCAAGCCGCTCACCATCGAAGACGTGAAAATCAACAAGCCGGGACCGCACGAGGTGCTGATCCGCACCGTGGCGGCCGGCGTCTGCCATTCGGATCTTCATTTCGTGGAGGGCTCCTACCCCTACCCGCTGCCGGCCGTGCTCGGCCATGAAAGCGCGGGCGTGGTGGAGCAGGTCGGCTCTGAAGTGCGCACGGTGAAGCCGGGCGACCATGTCATCACCTGCCTGTCGGCCTTCTGCGGCCATTGCGAACATTGCCTGACGGGGCACCTGTCGCGCTGCGTGAGCCCCGAGACGAAGCGCGAGGCGGACGAGGAACCGCGCCTCGGCAACGCGCCGGGAGCGATGAACCAGTTCCTCAATCTTTCCTCCTTCGCCGAACAGATGCTGATCCACGAACATGCCTGCGTCGCGATCCGCAAGGACATGCCGCTCGACCGCGCGGCGCTGATCGGCTGCTCGGTGACGACGGGCGTGGGCGCTGTGATCCATACGTCGGGCGTGCGGCCCGGCGAGACCGTCGCCGTTGTCGGCGCGGGCGGTGTCGGGCTCGCCTGCATCAACGGCGCGGCGATTGCGGGCGCGGGGCGCATCATCGCCATCGACATGCAGGGCTCGAAACTGAACCTCGCCAAGGAATTCGGCGCGACCGACGTCGTGAACCCGAAGGACGGCGACCCCGTTGCGCAGGTGATGGAGCTGACCAACGGGCTCGGCGTGCATCACTCGTTCGAGGCCATCGGCCTCAAGGCGACGACCGAACAGGCCTTCAAGATGCTCGGCCGCGGCGGCACGGCGAACGTGATCGGCATGATCCCGGTCGGCGTGCACATCGAACTGCACGGCGTCGACTTCCTCGCCGAGAAGCGCATCCAGGGTTCGACCATGGGCTCGAACCGCTTCCCCATCGACATGCCGCGCTTCGTCGACTTCTACATGTCGGGCAAGCTGAAGCTCGACGAGATGATCTCGCGGCGCATCAAGCTCGACCAGGTGAACGAAGCCTTCGACGAACTGAAGCGCGGCGAACTCGCCCGCTCGGTGATCATGTTCGACAGCTGAGCGACTGTTTTCCCGGAAACGGAAAAGGCGGCCCCAAGGGGCCGCCTTTTTTCTTCCACCCTCCCCTTGAGGGAGGGTCGAAAAAATGAGCGAAGCGAAAGTTTTTCGGGGCGGGGTGGCGGCGGTTCCCCAATGCAGATCGCCGGCGATTTTGTTCAATGAGAATCAGCGCCCCCGCCCCAAACGGCTTGCAGCGGTTTGACCCTCCCTCAAGGGGAGGGTGGGAAGGAAGGATGTTCGCCTTTCCGCTTCTTCCGAAAAACAGCCTGCGGCGGCTTGACGCAGGCTTGCCAGTCCCCATGTCTGGAACGTGGTCATTCACAACCGGAAAGACAAAGACATGCCGACTGCCGCGATGCTCGACGATATCCCGAAGGGAGCGTGGATCGCGCTTATGGTTCTGGGCTTCATCGTCTTCTGGCCCATCGGTCTCGCCATTCTCTTCTACATGTTCTGGAGCGGAAAAATGCACGGCTGGAGGAACGGCCGCAGCCATGCCTGCGGAAACGGCGGCTTTCGCCGCCACAGGTCGAGCGGCAACACAGCCTTCGACAGCTATCGCGACGAGACGCTGAAGCGGCTCGAAGACGAACAGAAGGAATTCCATGCCTTCATGGAGCGGCTGCGCCGCGCGAAGGACGAACAGGAGTTCGAGCAGTTCATGAACGAACGCCGCGCGAATGGTGGCGGCGCCACCGCGAGCTGAGCGTTTCATCCGATACGTGAAGAAATACGGGCGGCCTCGCAGGAGGCCGCCTTTTTCGTCGCTCACAGAAGTGTGAGCGGGCTTGTGGAACCGCCACGATTCTCGAGGCGTTGAAGTGTAAACCGGAAAGAATCGCCGAAAGGGACTGCATGAACATTCTCGCCGACCCGATCAGCCTGATCATCCTCGTGATCGTGCTGATCCTGCTGCTGCCCGCCCTGCTCTGGCTCGGCATCACGGTGCTGTGGATCGGCGTGGGGCTGCTCGCCGGAACCTTCGTCTATTTCTTCGTGCTCAATTTGCTGGGGATGCCGCTGCTGGCGGCGGCAGCGGGCATCGCCGTCGCGATCATGATCTGGGCGGCGTTGCTGCGGGGGTGACGAGGACTCAAAGCGAACAGGAAGAAATTTTCCTTCCCACCCTCCCAACTTGTCCGCCTTGGCGGACAAGCCGCCAAGGATGAGGGAGGGTCGACAATTTGCGAGCGCAAGCGAACAAATTTCGGGGCGGGGTCGCTGAAGCGCGTCAGTATCCACGCCAGCTTTTTTCTTTTCCGCCATCGCCGCGCCCCCGCCCCAAACCGCTTTCAGCGGTTTGACTGCCCTTCGCAGGGCTCAGGGCGTTCGGTACTCGAAAAAGTCCACAGGACTTTTTCGTTTGCTTGCGCAAACCGTCCCTCACCCCTCAAGGGGAGGGTGGAAGAGTCATTTGCGGTTCAGGCAGGATCTTATGCCGCGCCTTCCAGCCGCTTCAGCGCATCGGTGAACTTTGCCATGGCGGCCTGCGCGTCGGACTTCCGCTCGCGCTGCTCTTCCACGACATGCTCCGGCGCGCCGGCGAGGAACTTCGCGTTACCGAGCTTGGCGTCGATCTTCTTCACCTCGTCCTCGAGCTTGCCGAGTTCCTTGCGCAGACGCGCGGTTTCGGCGTCGAGATTAATTACGCCGGCGAGCGGCAGTAGAAGCGTCGCCTCATCTAACACGATCTGGACCGCGCCTTTGGGACGCTCTTCCTTCGGCATTACCGCAGCGCTCCTCAATCCCGCCAATCTCACGACGACACTGTTGTGCCTTAGCATCCTCTCTAAGTTGGCGGGACTGAGGTCCATGCATTTCACATCAAGCTTCGCACCCGCGGGAACGTTCATTTCTGCGCGGACAGAGCGTATGCCGGAAATGAAGCGAATGACCCAGTCCATCTCCCTGTCGGAGGCCGGATCGTCGAGCCCGGTCATCACCGGCCAGGGCGCGGTGACGAGCATGGTCTCGCGCTTCGGCCCCTGCTCGCCCGTGCGCTGCCAGAGCTCTTCGGTGACGAAGGGCATGAAGGGGTGGAGCACCAGGAGTATTTGATCGAGCGCCCAGGCGGCGGTGGCGCGCGTCTCGGCCTTGGCCGCTTCGTCGTCGCCCATCAGCAGCGGCTTGATGAATTCGAGGTACCAGTCGCAGAAGACGTTCCAGACGAAGCGATAGGCCGCGCCCGCCGCGTCGTTGAAACGGTAGGCCTCGATGGCCGTCGTGATCTCGGCGGCGCTGCGCGCGGCCTCGCCGACGATCCACTTGTTGACGGTCTCCTTGACCTGCGCGGGATCGAAGCCCTCGACGCGCACGCATTCGTTCATTTCGCAGAAGCGCGCGGCGTTCCAGAGCTTGGTGCCGAAATTGCGGTAGCCTTCGACGCGGCTCGTCGCGAGCTTGATGTCGCGGCCCTGCGCGGCCATGGCGGCGAGCGTGAAGCGGAGCGCATCGGCGCCGTATTCGTCGATGAGCTGAAGGGGATCGACCACGTTCCCCTTCGTCTTCGACATCTTCTGGCCCTTCTCGTCCCGCACGATGGCGTGGATGTAGACCGTGTGGAACGGCACTTCCTTCATGAAGTGCATGCCCATCATCATCATACGGGCGACCCAGAAGAAGATGATGTCGAAAGCGGTGACGAGAACGTCGGTCTTGTAGTAGCGCTTCAGCTCCGGCGTCTCATCCGGCCATCCGAGCGTCGAGAACGGCCAGAGGCCCGACGAGAACCAGGTGTCGAGCACGTCTTCGTCGCGCGTGAGATCGACGGCTTTGCCGTAATGCCTTTCGGCTTCGGCGGCGGCCTCGTCATCGCTGTAGGCGACGAAGACATGACCATCCGGCCCGTACCACGCGGGAATGCGATGGCCCCACCAGAGCTGGCGCGAGATGCACCAGGGCTGGATGTTGCGCATCCATTCGAAATAGGTCTTCTCCCAGTTCTTCGGCACGAAGACGGTCTCGCCCCGCTCCACCGCCTCGATGGCGGGCCTGGCGAGCGTCGCCGCGTCGACATACCACTGGTCGGTGAGATAGGGCTCGATGACGACCATCTTGGACTTCTCGTCATGGGGCACCATGACGGTCTTGTCCTCGATGCGGTCAAGCAGGCCGAGCGCCTCGATATCCTCGACAACCTTCTTGCGCGCCTTGAAGCGGTCGAGCCCGCGATAGGGTTCGGGCACCTCGCCGTTGAGCTTGCCGTCGGGATCGAGAATGTTGATCTGCTCGAGGCCCTGCCGCTTGCCGACCTCGAAGTCGTTGAAGTCGTGCGCGGGCGTGATCTTCACGGCGCCCGAGCCCTGTTCGGGATCGGCATGTTCGTCGGCGACGATCGGGATACGGCGGCCGACAAGCGGCAGCTCCACGAACTTGCCGATGAGCGGCTTGTAGCGCTCGTCCTCCGGGTTCACCGCGACGCCGGTGTCGCCCAGCATCGTTTCGGGGCGCGTCGTCGCGACGACGATGTAGTCGCGCGTCTCGCTGCCCGCCGGATTGCCGTCCTCGTCGAAGAGCGGCCATTCATAGGTGACGCCGTCGGCGAGCGGATAGCGGAAATGCCAGAAGTGTCCCTTGACCTCGATGTTCTCGACTTCGAGATCGGAGACCGCAGTCTGCAGCTCCGGGTGCCAGTTGACGAGGCGTTTGTCGCGATAGATGAGGCCTTCGCGGTAGAGCTCGACGAAAACCTTGAGCACGGCTTTCGAGAGTCCGTCATCCAGCGTGAAGCGCTCGCGGCTCCAGTCGCAGGAGGCGCCGAGGCGGCGAAGCTGGCCGATGATGGTGCCGCCCGATTCGCCTTTCCACTTCCAGATACGCTCGATGAAGGCCTCGCGGCCCATGTCGCGGCGGCGGATATTGCCTTCGCCTTCGAGCTGGCGCTCGACGATCATCTGCGTCGCGATGCCGGCATGATCGAGCCCCGGCTGCCAGAGCACATCCTTGCCCCGCATCCGCTCGAAGCGGATCAGCACGTCCTGCAGCGTGTTGTTGAGCGCGTGGCCCATGTGGAGGCTGCCGGTGACGTTGGGCGGCGGAATGACGATGCAATAGGGCTGCGCGCCCTCCTCTACCCGCCCGCCCGCTCCGGCGCGGAAAGCACCGCTTTCCTCCCAGAGGTCGTAAAGCCGGGCTTCGGCTTCCTGCGGGTTGAAGGTCTTGTCGAGCATTGGAGGTCACATCCGTGGGAAAAGACGCAAAAAAGGGCGGCGCGGGCCTGTGTTACACAGGCAGCGCCACCCTATCAAGCATTGGAGATGGGAGCCGGTCGGTCCCGGCCCATACCGTCAGACAGCGGGGGCGTCAGCCTCGACGCCGCGATACCCGCTCGATTTCCTCGGCAACGAGGCGTTCGACGAGAGCCGGGAGGTTCTCGTCCAGCCACTCCTTGAGCATCGGCCGGAGCATGTCGGCGACGATGTCCTCGAGCGTGCGGCCGCTGTTCGACGAGGCCAGCGAATTCGCCAGCGCGCCGAAGGCGGCGGAGGCGGCCGTTTCGGCATCGCTGGACAACAGACCGGAAGCTTTGTTCTGGGCCGGATCGGCGCTCATGACGGGCTCCTCAAACTCGGTTTCAGGCACTTCGGCGGGTCCCGGAACGGGCTGCGGCGCGACGCCGGCGGACACCTCCGGCTCGGGTTCGGCGACGGGCGCGGGCTCCGGGATCGGCTCGTAAACGGGCTCGGGTTCGGGTTCCGGCTCGGGCTCCGCAAACTGAACGTCGTCGATGAGTTCGGGTTCCGGCTCGGGCGCAGGCTCCGGTGCGAAGGCAACCGGTTCCGGCTCGGGTTCGGGTTCCTCGACGGCGGGCTCTTCCAGCACCGGTTCTTCCGGCAGCGCCTCGGTCAGTTCGAGAATGTCGTCTTCCGGCTCGGGCTCGGGTTCCGGCGCGGGCGGAGGCGGCGCAGCCTCGGTGGCCTCGGCGGACTCTTCCGGTCCGCTGTCCTCCGAGATGATCCGCCTGATGGAGGCGAGAATTTCCTCCATCGTCGGTTCCTGTGCCTGGCCTTGATTGCTCATGCCTTCTTCCCGCTCATTCGTCTCCCGGTCATCCGGAAATCCATCAATAACAAGAGAACCTTAGGAGAAGTTGAACGAGTTTGCCAACTTCCCCTTAACATCTCCTGAAACCGGATTGAGCTATTCGTCGCCCGCGGTGCCGAAGCCGATCCACTTGTTGCGGACTTCGCCATAATTCTCCGCCGGATCGTAATAATCGACGGGCAGATCGAGATCGCGCGCGGTGAGATGGCCCATCGCTGCGAGAAGACCGTATTCGGCGACGGCGAGATCCCGCTCCGCCGTGACGAGCGTCACACGGGCGTTAAGATATTCCTGCTCCGCATTCAGCACGTCGAGCGTGGTGCGCGCACCGACTTCCGATTCCTGGCGCACGCCTTCGAGCGCGATCTCGCTCGCATTCACTTGCTCGCGGGTCGAGACGATCGCCGAGCGCGAGGCCCGCAGAACTTCCCAGGCATTGCGGACCGCCTCGTCGACCTCGCGAAGCGCGGCCATGACCTCGAGGCGGCTGCGGTTGTTGACCTCCTTGGCCTCGCGCACCTGCGAATACTCGACGCCGCTCTGATAGAGCGGAATGGTGAGCACGCCGAGGATCGAGCTTTCCTCGACATCGCGGATGGTGGAAGACGGGTCGCGGCCATACTGATACTGCGCCTGCACGTCGAAACTCGGCAGCAGCGCCCCCTTGGCGACGCTGACCGCCTCGCGGCTCGCCTCTTCGGCATGGCGCGCGGCCTGAAGCGTCGGATTGTTCTCCGCCGCGATCGCGCGGGCGGCCTCTTCGCTTTCGGGCAGACCGGTGACGCTCGGCGGCCTTTCGAGCGTGCCGGGCATGCTGCCGACGATGCGCTCATAGAAGGAGCGGCTCGCGGTGAGCTGCGCTTCCGCCGCGGTGAGGTTCGTGCGCGCAAGCGACAGGCGCGCTTCGGCCTGCGCCGTGTCGGTGCGCGTCAGTTCGCCGACGCGGAAGCGATCGGTCGTCGCTTCGAGCTGACGCTTCAGAACCTCGAGGTTGTTCTGGTTGAGTTCGACGGTGCTCTGGTCGCGGATGACGTTCATGTAGGCGCGCACCGCATTGAGCAGCGTGTTCTGCTCGACGCTTTCGAGCGTCTCGCGCCCGGCGAGCACCGAGGCTTCCGCCTGGTCGGTCGCGTTCACGGTGCGCCCGCCCGCGAAGAGGTTCTGGCTGAGCGTCACGGAGCCGCTCAGGGGACGCAGGTCGTCGCGCGACTTGATACCGCTGTTGAGCTCCGTCTCGGTCTCCGTATAGCCATAGGAGCCCTGCGCCTGAGCCGAGGGACGCCAGCCGGACAGCGCCTGGGGCACCTGCTCGTCGGTCGCGCGCAACTGCGCGCGCTGCGCCTGCAGCACAGGGTTCGTCTGATAGGCGGCGGCAAGGGCATCCGTCAGCGTTTCGGCGGAAGCCGGCGCAAGCGCCAGCAACCCCGTCAGCGCGGTGGTGCCGAGGGCGAGGGACAGGACACGGATGAGGTTGGGTTTCCTGGGGGACGTGGATACGGCGTGCTTCATTCTCGTTGCTTCTCCGCTTACGGGCGGCTTCGTCCCTCAACGCTTCCGCAGGTGAACTCTCGTCGGGCAGGCTAAATGTAGGAAAGGCGAAATGCTATTCCCATATGGGACACTATTTTCCGGGAATAGGTGCAATCTGCCAGCAATCGTCAGAAAACGAAGCTCTCCGCGGGTTCGAAGCCGGGCAGAAAGCGGATATTCGCATCGAAGGCGTCGCGGCCGCTGAATCCGCCGCCGGAGCGCATGTAGAGCCGGGCGCGGCCGGAAACGCCGTCGCCGAGAACGGTGACGAGACGCCCGTCCTCGCGAAGCTGCGTCTGCAGTGCTTCCGGAACCGAACTGACCATGCCGTTGATGAAGATGACGTCGTAGGGCGCCTGCTTCGCGTAGCCCTCGGCGAGCGGGCCGGTGACGACGACCGCATTGTCGACGCCGAGATCGGACAGCGTCGCGCCGGCGCGGGCGGCGAGATCCTCGTCGCTTTCGAGCGCCACCACCGTGCCCGCGAGCCGGGAAAGGACGGCGGTCGAATAGCCGGTGCCGCAGCCGATATCGAGCACGAGATCGTCGGGCCCGATGGCGGCGAGCTGGGCGAGCTTCGCGAAGACGCGCGGCTCCATCAGGAAGCGCGGCGGATTGCCCTCCGAGATCCGGACGTCCTCATCGACATAGGCGATGCCCTGACGCGACAGCGGCACGAAACGCTCGCGGGGGACGGCGCCGAGCGCGTCGATCACGCGTCCGTCCGTCACCGCGTTCACACGCACCTGGCTTTCGACCATGTTGAGGCGGGCGGCGGGGAAATCGGTCATGATCGGTCCTGAACTGGATTTGCGGGAAGGCGGCCGGCAGCGAAAGCCTCCGGCGCGTTTATAAAGCCCCGGCGGACCAAACTCAATTCGCCGGATGGCCGCAGGGCTGCCCGGTTAACCCCTCCTCAATGCGATCGGCCAATGATCGTTGTACCCGGGCCGGGGAATTGCTATACCCCGCCCGCCCTGCTCTTTGCCGCGCCTTCGTCCGAAGGTGCCGGGATCCGGCGGGGAATGGCCACGTGGCGGAGTGGTGACGCAGCGGACTGCAAATCCGTATACCCCGGTTCGATTCCGGGCGTGGCCTCCAGCGTCTTCTCTACAGATCCGGACAAACGCGCCTCAGGCGCGGAAGCCGGCTCCTTCGGGAGTCCCGGCGATGGCGGCACGGGCACGCGGCAGAAGAATCGCCCGCGGCGCCCTGCCCCGCGACTCGATCGCGAGAAGAGCGCCCCAGAGAAGCCCCGTCAGCAGATAGAAGTGGCGCCAGTTGTCGATGTCGATGATGACGGCCTCGCCGAGATGGCCGGCGAAGGCCGCATAGACGACGATCAGCAGTCCGGTCTCCGGCCCGCTCCGCCCGATCGCGCGCCAGCCGCGCACGAGGGTCATGAGCAGGAAGGCGATGAAGGCGAGCCCCGACAGGAAGCCGCCCGCGACAAGGACATGCAGGTAGACGTTATGCGTGTCGAGATTGTTGATGACCGCCCATTGCGACGGTCCGAGACCGAGCGGGCGCTCGAGCACCGCGCGGAAGGCGCGCGCCTGCCCTTCGAAACGGCCATGCTCGGGGTCGATGTCATAGCTCTGGGTGAGCGAGGCCCGCTCCTCGAACAGCGACGAGACCTTCGGGTTCGACAGCGCGACGCCGATCACGCCGATGCCGACAAGCGCGACGAGAATACCGAAGCCGATGAGACGCATGGTCTGGCGGGCGGAGGTGGAGGTCGCCAGCGTCAGCACGAAGAAGAGCGCACCCGAGAAAAGGAGATTGCCCCAGGCGCCGCGCGAGAAGCTGAGCAGCAGCGCAAGCACCAGCAGACCGAACGGCGCGATCATCCAGAGAGAGCGCAAGGAGGACGCGCGGCTGAGCTTCAGTCCCAGAAAGAGGATCGGCGCGACAAGGAAGGGGCCGAAGACGTTGGGGTCGTTGAAGGTGCCGGTCGCGCGTCCGAACTCGGTGAACATCTCCGCACCCGGCAGAAGCCCGAAATAGCCGACGACGCCCGTCGCGGCCGCCACCGCAGCGGCGGCCGTGTAGGCCCACATCACCTGCGTGAAACGGCGGACGGGATCGGCATAGACGTATGATGCGAAGAAGAGGAACGTCCCGATCAGGTAGATCGTGACCATCAGCGCCGGGCGCACACGCTCAATATAGAGCGCATTGACGGCGCCGATGCCGAAGCCGATGACGACGAGACCCCAAAGCGCCGCTGGCCAGCCGAGGTTGCGCGGAAAACGCAGGCCGAGAAGAAACATCACCGCAACGGTGCCCGCCATCATGATGTCGTAGGGCGTCGGCTGGTCCTGCCCCTGCTCCGACTTGACATAGAAACTCGTCAGCAAAACAAGAATGACGAGCCATTCACCCACCCGCATGAAGAGCGTGCGCCGCGGGATTGCCTGCGGTGCCGGCCGGCCGCTGTCGATCTGCCACCCGTCCATGCTAGTGCCCCGCACCCGTGAGGCCGGGCTTCGCGCCGTCGGCGGCTCCCCCCTGCCGCACCGTGAGCCGTGCCCGGCGCGCCTCGGAAAGCCGCGCGTAGAAATGGCCGACGCTCTCGACCATGCGGGCAGCGGAGAAATGCGCCATGACACGCGCGCGGAGGCGCGCGGCGGCGGCAATCGCATCGGCCGGATCGACAAGCACGAGTTCCATTGCCGCCGAAAGCGCCGCGACGTCGCGCGGCGGCACGAGCCGCCCCGCATCGGGACCGAGAATCTCCGGAATGCCGCCAACCCGCGTCGCAACCAGCGGCAGGCCCGCCGCCGCAGCCTCGAGCACGACATAAGGAAGCGACTCGTTCCAGGAAGGCAGAACGACAGCTCTTGCGAGACGGAATGCCTCACGCGCGGGCATCGGACCCATGAACTCCATGCGGACATGAGCGCCCGCCCGTTTCGACATTTCCTCGAAACGCGCGCGATCCGGACCCGCGCCCACAATCCGGATATGCACGGAATGGCTCATCAGCGAGGCCGCCTCGATCAGCGTCGAAATACCCTTCAGCATCCGCAATTCGCCGATGAAGAGAAAATCTGCGAGCGTTTCGGCAGGCGCCACGGGTTCGAACTCGGCTTCCGACACACCGTTGTGGATCACGGTGACCGGACCGCCCGGCCTGCCGACCTTGTGAAAATAGGCGGCGCGGCTGAAGTCGGATTCGAAGATGATGCCGGCCGTGCGTGTGCGCATCAGCCGTTCCGCCGCGAGATAGGCGAAGCCCTGCGGACTCGCGGCATCGTAATGGAGCGAACCGCCATGCGGCGTATAGACGCGAACGGCCGAGGGCGGCGCGGCGGCGAGACGTGCAAGCAGCCCGCCCTTGGCGCCGTGGCCATGAACAATGTCCGGCCTCAGCCAGCGAATGAGCGCGCCGGTTTCACGAATGTTGACGAGATCGCCTAGTCCCGGCAGACGCGACATCGGAAGAAGATGGAGACCGAGGCCGCAATGCGGCTCGAGCGCCGCGAGCCGCTTCGCGGATACGGTGTCGCCGGGTACCGGTTCAGCGCAGACGACGCCGACCGCAATGCCGTTTTCCTGCTGGCCGAGGACCAGGTCCTGGACGTGACGGAAAAGCCCGCCCATCGGCAGGCGCATGACATGCAGAACCCGCCTGACACCTCCTCCGCTATGCGCGGCGGGGGCCATCAGAAATAGCGTTCCCTGACGAGGATCGTGTCGCCCGGCATCACGGCAGCCGTGCTGTCGACGCCGATCTCGACGACACGGTCGCCGCGGTTGCGCGTGATCGTCACGCGGCCGGCATCGGCGCGATAGGTGAAGCCGCCCGCAATCGCGGCGGCGCTCTGCACCGTCATACCGCTGACATAGGGGTACTGCCCCGCATTCTGAACTTCGCCGAGAATGAAGAAGGGCCGGAACTGCATCACCTGAATGCTGACATTCGGATTGCGAAGCAGACGCTCGCCAAGCTCTGCCTCGACCACATCTTCCAGATCGTCCGTCGTGAGGCCGCGCGCGATGATGGGCGGCAGCAGCGGCATGGAGATGGCGCCGGTGCCGTCGACCGCGAAATCGCCGCTGAGATCGGCCTGGCCGAACACGGTGACGCGCAACTGATCGCCCGTATCGAGATGGTAGACCTCGTTCTCGACCGGAACGGGCCGTTCGGCAATCACACCTCTCGACGCGCAGGAGGCGGCAAGCGCACTCACGGCCAACAGGATGAGGGCAATACGGAGCTTCATTCTCGCTATTCTCCGGACGGGGATTCGTCTCGGAAAGGTACGTCCGGAAGGGTTAATTTTTTGGCAACTCCGGCGCCGGAGCGGGTGCCATTCGCCCCGGAAATTCACGGAAATCCGCGCGGAAACACCATCTTCAGGGTTTCCCGTTAAGTCTTCCGTTACCTAAAGGCCGTCTACTGCGGACTGGATTTTGACGTGGTGTCCGATGGCACCGGCGCGGTTCAGCGCCGGACCTCCACGGCATCTGCGGGCGGAAGGCATGAGCGAGACCCAGACCAACCCCATCGTTTCCTTCGGCGACCGCCGCCGGACGACACCGGACGAAAACGCCATCGGCGACCTTTCGCCGTGGGAAATCCTGCGCGGCATCTGGGCCCGCAAGGAAATCATTCTCTGCGCCTTCGCGGGCTTCATGGCGATCGCGGTGTTCTGGCTGGCAACCGTGACGCCGACCTATACGGTCGAGGCGCGCGTCATGCTGTCGCCCCGCGCGGGCGAGATTTCGACCTTCGACGCCGAAAGCGGTCCTTCCCTGCCCGACAGCGAAACGCTGCAGAGCGAAATCCAGGTGCTGACCTCGCGAGCGCTGGTCGCGCGCCTCATTGCCGATCTCGGCCTTGCCGCCAACCCGGAATTCAATCCGGCCCTTCGTTCACCCGGCTTCCTCGGACGCATCGCCGTCGCGTTCGGCATGCGCGAGCGCAACCCTCAAACGGATATCGAGGAAATCACCGACGTCGTGCTGTCACGGCTCGAGGTCTACCAGAAGTCGGGCTCGCGCGTGATCGCGATCCTCTTCACCTCCGTCGATCCGCGCATGGCGGCGATCATACCGAACCGCCTCGCCGAGCTTTATATCGCGCAGCAGATCGAGCAGCGTTCGGGCGTCAACAACGAAGCCACGAAATGGCTTGCCGAGCAGATCGCGGAACTGCGCGTCAAGGTGCAGGAATCGGAAGCGGCGGTTGAAGCCTTCCGCACCAAGTCCGGTCTCTTCCTCACCAACGGATCGACGCTGCCCCAGCAGCAGCTCACCGAGCTGAACAGCCAGCTCTCTACCGCCGAAGCCGACCGCGCCGCCGCGCAGGCAAAACTCGGCAACGCGCGCGACCTTCTTGCATCCGGCAATGCCGTCAACTCGGCCGCCGAAGTTCTGCAGTCACCGCTGATCCAGAACCTCCGGCAGCAGGAAGTCGCGTTGCGCGCGCAGATCGCGCAGATGTCCGAGACGCTGTTGCCGAGCCATCCGCGCGTGCAGGAAGCCGAAGCGAACCTCGCCGATCTCCAGGTGCAGATCGAGAAGGAAGTCCACAAGGTCATCGAGGCGCTGGAAAACGAGGCGCGGGTCGCAACAGCACGGGTGAACTCGCTGCGCGCAAGCCTCAACCGGCTGCAGCGCCGAATGGGCCAGCTCAATCAGGACGAAGTGAAACTGCGGGCGCTCCAGCGCGACGCGGACACGAACCGCGCGCTCCTCGAATCCTTCCTGTTGCGCTATCAGCAGGCGAATGCGCGCGCCGAGGCCGATGCCCAGGCCGCAAACGCGCGCATCGTCTCCCGCGCACAGCAACCCGCTGATCCGACATTCCCGCGCATGGGCTCCGCCATCACCTTCGCGACACTCGCCGGCATCGTCTTCGCTTTCTGCGTCGCCTTCCTGATCGAGGTCTTCGCGCGCGGTTTCCGCACGGGCGACCAGATCGAACGGGCTACCGGGATGCCCTTCCTCGGCCTTGTGCCGGAACTGAACCCGAAGGGCCGCCGCAACCTTCATCCTGCAGACGAAGTGATGCGCGATCCCTCCGGCCTCTATGCCGAAGCGATCCGGTCGCTCCAGGGGCACGTGCTTCTCGCCCGCGTGGGTGAACGCCACGCGCGTGTGGTCCTTGTCACGTCCTCGCAACCCGGCGAAGGAAAGACAGCGACGGCCGCAAGCCTCGCCCGCATCTTCGCGATGGGCGGCTATCGCACCGTGCTCATCGACGCCGACAT
>JGI24660J20065_1000365_pt1 | contig 15555 bp, 11 predicted proteins | sample MalvirmetaMSP134_FD_20065 | JGI IMG/M metagenome (IMG submission 20065) | reverse complement strand
GAAACCGGCATCGCTGCGCAGAAAGGGAAACCCATGGTCCCGATCATCTTTGGCCCCCTGCGGACCCGTGAAACGCCGCGCCAGTCGCGTGCGGTGACCCGCGTGCATGTCATCCTGAACGCCACGGCGGCGCTGCTGGCCGAGAACCGGTTACAAGACCTCACCACCACCGCCATCGCGACCCGTGCCGAGGTGCCTGTCAGCTCTATCTATCGGTATTTTCCCACGCTTGATGACGTGCTGCTTGAGCTCTATTCGCAGACCGCCAATGAATTACGCGCCAAGCTTTTTGCCAGCCTTGATGATGTTCACGCCCATACGACATGGCGGGACCGGTTGCGTGCCGTGCTGGATGTGCAGCGCAGCTATCTGGCGCGGCATCCCTACTACCGCCCGCTGCTGCTGCATTTCGCGACGAAACGCGGGCCGCTCGCGATCGAGGATGACGACCACGATGATCTGGTCCGCTTTCTATGCAACAGATGGGAAAGCGGTGCCGACGGGTTTCAGGGCGGCGATCCCGTGGTGGTGGCCAAAACCACGATCCAGATCTCCCTTGCGATGGAAGATCTGGTCGCGGCGCAGGCGGATCGGCGCAGCTCTCGCCCCTATTCGCAAGAGCTGACCAAAGTGCTTGAGCATTATCTGGCGCAATACCTGTCGGATTAGCGCCTGCGGGTCAGGCGATCGTATCCGCCCGCCCCGCCTGCCGCCCCGAAAAGATGCAGCCGCCCAGAAACGTCCCCTCAAGCGCGTTATACCCGTGATACCCACCGCCGCCAAAACCGGCGACCTCGCCTGCCGCGAACAGCCCCGGGATCGGCGTGCCAGAGGCATCCAGCATCTGGCTGTCAAGATTGGTCTGCAACCCGCCCAGAGTTTTGCGCGTGATGATGTTCAGCTTGACCCCGATCAACGGGCCGTTTTCAGGGTCGAGGATCTTGTGCAGTTTGGCCGTGCGTTGCAGCTTGTCGCCGCGATAGTTCCGCGCCGCATGGATCGCCATGATCTGCGCGTCTTTGGTGAAGTTGTTGTCGACCTGCATGTCGCGGGCCCTGATCTCGGCCTCGATCTTGTCAAGCGACAACAGATCATTCCCCTCCATCCCGTTCATCTTGGCGATGAGCTCGGGCAATGTTTGGGCGACGACGAAATTCTCGCCATGCTCCTTAAAGGCCTCGACGGCGGGGGTCGCGGCCTTGTTCAGGATACGCTGCTGCAAGACTTTGACCCAGCTTTTGTCGGCGAAATCGGGGTTCTGCTCTGACCCTGACAGGGCAAATTCCTTTTTCACGATCTTCTGCGTCGTGATGAACCACGAATAATCAAAGCCCGTATCAAGGATCATCTTCAAAGACCCCAGACTGTCGAACCCCGGCAGCGACGGCGCGGGAAAGCGGTTGCCCTTTGCATCGAACCACATCGACGACGGGCCGGGCAGGATACGGATACCGTGGTTGGGCCAGATCGGGTCCCAGTTCTTCACGCCCTCGGTATAGTGCCACATGCGGTCATTGTTGATCAGCTGGCCGCCCGCCGCCTCGCTGATGGCGATCATGCGACCATCGACGTGGGCGGGTACGCCGGCGATCATCTCTTTCGGGGCGGGCCCAAGACGTGCCGTCGGCCATGACTTGCGCACAAGCTCGAAATCTCCGCCGATCCCGCCAGAGGTAACAACGACAGAGGGCGCGCGCAGTTCGAAATCGCCCACGATGTCACGGTTGGTCTTTTGCCCGCGCGATGCCCCGTCCGTCGCCAGCACCTCGCCCGAGACACCGACCGCGGCACCGTTTTCCATGATGATATGCGAACAGCGATGGCGGAATTTAAGCGTGATGCGACCGGCCTGCTGATGTTCCCGCACGCGGCGTTCGAATGGTTCCATTGTTCCGGGCCCAACACCCCAAGTCAGGTGGAAGCGCGGCACCGAATTGCCGTGACCCGACCCAAAGCTGCCCCCGCGTTCGGCCCATCCCACGACGGGAAACCACCGCATTCCCATATCGTACAACCAGCTGCGCATCGGGCCTGCGGCGAAATCGACATAGGCCTCGGCCCATTTGCGCGGCCATGCGTCTTCGGGTCGGTCGAACTGCGCCGATCCCATCCAGTCTTGCAGCGCAAGTTCGCGGCTGTCCTTGATGCCCATCCGGCGCTGTTCGGGGCTGTCGATCAGCATCAGCCCGCCAAGGGACCAGAAGGCCTGCCCGCCCAGAAAGGCTTCGGGTTCCTGATCGATGAGAGTGACCTGTTTACCACGATCAGCCAGTTCGGCTGCGGCGACCAGTCCGGCCAGACCGCCGCCCACGATAATAACGTCAGAGGTGTTCATGCAAAGCTCCTTACGCTGTGCCGATGCGGCGGTATTTCAAAACGACGGGCAGGATGATCAGATACATCAGGATACCGTAAACAGCCGACGGCAGCGCATAGGCGGTGAACCCACCCTCGCCGCCGACAATGATCGCGGCAACGGCGATCCCCAGGGTACTGTTCTGCACCCCCGTCTCGACCGAGATGGTCTTGGCCTCGGTCACCGACCGGCCAAGCAGACGCGGCACGACAAAGCCGATGGTGGTCAGCGCGGCCAGCAAGACCAGCAGCGCGGGCCCGATCACCACGATATTTTCCACAAACAGCGCCCAATTCGCCGCCAGCGCCGCCAGCACGATCACCGCAAACAGGATCGTCGCCACCGCGCTCAGTTTAGGCTCGGCCCGGGTCATCGCGGCAGGGGCCATCGCCCGCGCCCCCAAGCCAAGCGTGACCGGCACCACCGTCAGGGCAAACATGGTGACCGCGGTTTTAGTGATGTCGATCGCGGGCGCCGCATCGCCCATGAAATATCCCATCGACAGGCCCAAAATCAGCGGCACGGTCACCACGCTGGCAAGGCTGATCACCGCCGTCAGCGACACCGACAGCGCCACATCCCCTTTCGCCAGCTTCGAGATCACATTGCTGGTCACCCCACCGGGGCAGGCCGCCAAGATCATGAACCCCACAGCCATTTCCGCGCGGATGCCGAAGCCCAGCACACAGATAAAGGTCACGAGCGGCAGCAGGATGCTTTGGTTCAGCGCCCCGATGAAAAACGCGAGCGGCCGCTGCCCGACACGCGCGAAATCCGCAGGTGTCAGCCCGACACCCAAGGTAAACATGATAAACGCCAAGCCAAGCGGCAAGACGACCGAAATCAGTACATCCACGATTATCCCTCCCAAGACATCTGTGAAAAACAGAATATATTTCCGGTATAGCCGTCAAGTGCCGATTCACCTAAGAGAAATCCGCTCTGCCGTAACGTCGCGCACGGGCCCCCGATGGACCCTTCCCCAAAGTAAGGTTACCTTAGCGTAAGGGAACGAAACAACCTGCGCGCCCGAAGGTGGCGGGCGGGCATTGGCACGATGGGAGTACATCTAATGTCGGATACGGTGATTGCGGATTTTGATCGCAAGCTTGCACGAGAGGCGTTTGAACAGCGCGCGGCGCAGGGNGCTGCGGCGTTGACGCGTCTGGGGGCGGGGGCGGATGTGCCTGTGGCGCTGATCATGCGCAACGATCTTACCCAGCTCGAAGTCATGCGCGCTGCGGCCATGGCCGGCACGGTCATCGTGGCGCAGAACTGGCACGCTGCGGCAGAAGAGGCCGGCGCCATCTGTGACGACAGCGGCGCGCAGTTCGTGATCATCCACCGTGACCTGATCGACGCGCTGCGCCCCGCCCTTGAAGGGCGCACGGTCATCGCGGTCACCCCTGATACCGCGCTGCGTCAAGCTTATGGCATTGATGACGCCGCCGCAAAAACCGACCCCGAGACACCGGAATGGTCCGCGCTGGTAGATGCCGCCGACCCCATCACCCCGCGCGAGATGATGCGCCCGCTGATGCGCTATACCTCGGGCTCGACCGGCAAGCCGAAGGGCGTGCGGCGTTTGGGGGGCGGGCCCAAGCGCGACTTTGAAGAGGTGCTCTCGCGCGTAGGCACCGAGATGTTGCAGCTCAAACCCGGCTCGCGGTTCTTTACGGCAGCGCCCATCTATCACTCGGCNCCATCAACGCTGACCTCTGCCGCGCTGGTCACCCCGGGCGTNTCGACCTTTGTCGCGCCCAAGTTCGANCCCGAAAGCTTCCTCGCCACGATCGAGGCTCAGCGCATTACCCATATCTATCTGGTNCCCACCATGATGAGCCGGATGCTNAAGCTCCCCCANGAGGTGAAGGCGAAATANGACCTGTCCTCGGTGGAATTCTGCGTCTCNACGGGGTCACCNTGGCCACATGACCTGAAAGTAGCGATGATCGACTGGTGGGGGCCTGTGTTCTGGGAAAGCTACGGCGCGACAGAGATCGGGTTCATGACGATGGTATCCTCGGCAGANGCTTTGGCACGGCCCGGCACCGCAGGGCGGATGCAGATGGGCGGCACGTTGATGATCCTTGACCCCGAAGGGAACGAGCTGCCCGCCGGTCAGGTGGGCGAGATTTATGCCCGCATGGATGCCTTCGGCGGGTTCGACTATTCCAACGATCCCGAAAGCCGCGCCTCGGCTGAAAAGCACGGGCATTTCTCTGTCGGGGATCTGGGATCNGTGGATGAGGACGGGTTCCTGTTCATCACGGATCGCAAGAAAGACATGATCATCTCGGGCGGGGCCAATATCTTTCCCGCCGAAATCGAGGCGGTGCTGATGCGCGCGCCTTTCATCCGCGATGTCGCCGTCTTTGGCGCGCCTGACCCCGAATTTGGCGAACAGATCGTCGCGGCGGTTGAACTGGCCGACGGGCATAGCGCCGACAAACAGAAGGTGCTTGATTTCCTTGACGGCAAACTGGCCCGATTCAAAGCGCCACGGATCGTCGATTTCCACGAGGCCCTGCCCCGCGAAGACAGCGGCAAGATCTTCAAACCCCGCCTGCGTGCGCCCTACTGGGACGGGGCGGGCCGGTCGATCTGACCCTGACCTGACGCCCCAACACCAACAGGGACCGGTGCAAAGTGCGCCGGTCTCCTTGTGTTGGGGCGCGGGGATTCCTACATCGCGCCGGTACACACGCCGCCCCGAGGCGGCCAAAAACAGGATGATCACGATGACCAGCACCCTACTAGAGCAGCTGAACTGGCGCTATGCGACCAAGAAGATGGACCCGTCCAAGAAAGTCCCTCAGGAAAAAGTCGACACCATCGTCGAAGCCATCCGCATGACCCCCACCTCAAGCGGCACCCAGCCCTTCGAGCTGCTGGTCGTGACCAACCCCGACAAGCTGGCGCAGATCCAGAAAGCCGCCAGCGACCAGACGCAGATCACCGAAGGGTCACATCTGCTGGTGTTCGCGGCGTGGGATAACTACACCAAAGACCGCATCGACGCGGTCACCGATCTGAATGTCGAAGCCCGTGGCGACCTGCCCTTGCTCAGCGCCTATTACGAGAACCTGAAAAACAACTACCTGCCCCGCGATGCCGAGGTAAACTACGCCCATGCCGCGCGTCAGGCGTATATCGCGCTTGGGGTGGCACTGGTTGCCGCCGCTGAACAAGAGGTCGACAGCACCCCGATGGAGGGTTTCGACCCAGCGAAGGTAGACGAGATTCTGGGCCTTAAAGAGCGCGGCCTGCGGTCGGTGATCCTGCTGCCTCTGGGCTACCGCGATGCGGAATCCGACTGGCTGGCCCCGATGAAAAAGGTACGCAAATCCGCGGAAACGCTGGTCACCCATATCGACTGATTGTTGCGGGGCGAAGGGGCGAACACCCGTCTCTCACCGTCAGAAGCATACCAACGCGGGGCCGGTTCTTTGCGACCGGCCCCGCGGTTTTCGTCAGACCGCCGCCTCGCGGGTCAGACGTTTTGACGCCATCCCCGGCTCTGCCCCCCAAACCGCCACATAGCGGTAGAAGACCGGCGTGAGGAACAGGGTGAAGACGGTAGCAAACCCAAGCCCGCCCACGATCACCCAGCCCACGGCGATGCGCGCTTCGGCCCCCGCGCCCGAGGTCAGGATCAACGGCAAGCCGCCAAAGACGGTCGATACCATCGTCATCATCACCGGGCGGATCCGCAGACGCAGCGCGTCACGGATGGCGCTATCGATATCCTGCCCCGCCTCGCGCAACTGGTTGGCAAACTCGACGATCAGGATACCGTTCTTCGCCATCACCCCGATCAACATCACCAGCCCGATCTGACTGTAGTAGTTCAACGATCCACCGCTGAGCGAGATCGCGAAAAGCGCCGCCGCCAAACCAAAGGGCACGGTCAGCATGATCACGACAGCGCTGGCGATGCTTTCGAACTGCGCGGCCAGCACAAGGAACACCACCACCAACGCGACGCCGAACACCATATACATCTCTGCCTGGCTGTCGCTCAGCGTCGCCGCCTCGCCGGTAAAGATGATCCCCATCCCGTCGGGCAGCACGCTATCGGCAATCGCCGTCAGACGGGTCATCGCGACGCTAAGATCGATACCGTCGTTCAGGTTCGCCTGCGCCGATACCGCCAGCGACCCGCCCTGCCGTTCGAGCGTGGACTGGCTGACCACGGGCACCAGCTCTGCCGCCGCGGACAGGGGCACATAGGCACCGCCCGGCAACTGCAACTGGATGTTATCAAGATCAGACGGGTCATCGATCGGCGGGCCACCGGGCACGACATTCACATCCGTCTCGATCTCGTCCGCAAAGACGGTGACGGCGACCTTGCCTTGGGTCATTGCGCCGATGGTCTGGGTGATCTCGGCCTCTGTCAGGCCAAAGACGCTCGCCATTTCGGGATCAACGCGGACCTCGTATTGCGCCTGCACCGCGTCGTTGGAAAGTTGCGGGTTCAAAAACGCCTCATCCTGCGCCATCGCCGCGACCAAAGCCTCGGTTGCCGTGGTCATGGCCGCGATGTCCTTGCCTGTCACCGCGAATTGCAAGCCCTGCCCGCCGCCGCGGATATTGAGGCTGTTGGTCCCCCGCGCAGAGGCCTGAACGCCGGGCACTCGCGCCAACTTGCCGCTGATCTCGGCGACCAGTGCGGATTGGCTGCGGTCACGATTGCTCCAGTCATCGAGCCGCACGATGATAAAGGCGCTGGTGCCACCGCCGACGCCAACGATGCTTTGAACCGAGGTAACCTCGCCGCTTTCCTGATAGGGGGTCAGGATCTCTTCGATCTGATCAACCTGGGTATCAAGGTAGTCGATCGTGGTATCGGACGCGCCGCGCGCCTGTACCAGAAAGAACCCGCGATCCTCGTCGGGCGTGATGGCAGAGGGCAAAGTGCCCGCCGCCCCCGCCGCCACGATCACAAAGGCCCCCGCCGCCCCCAGCACCACCAACGGCATGCGGATGGCTTTATCCATCACCGTGTCAAACATCCGCCCGGCCCAGCCTTGCGGCTTCGCCGTTGCCTCAAGCGCGGATTTCCCCGGATCAAGAAAGGCCGCCAGAACCGGTGCCAGCGTCAGCGCGGTGATGGACGACAGCGTGACAGCAAAGGCCAGCACAAAGCCGAACTCGCTGAACACCCCACCGGCCTGACCGGGGAGGAAAGAGATCGGGATAAACACCGCCGCCAGCGTCGCGGTGGTAGAGATGACGGCAAAGAACACCTCGTTCGTGCCCGCCGCAGCGGCAGCAAAAGCCCCCATCCCCTGTTTGCGCTTGCGCACGATATTCTCGATCACGACAATCGCGTCATCCACCACCATCCCCGTCGCCAGCACCAGTGCCAGCAGGCTGATGGTATTGACCGAAAACCCCGTCAGCCAGATCGCGGCGACTGTGCCCACCAGCGACACCGGAATGGTCACCGCCGGGATCATCACCGCACGGGGGGAGCGTAGAAAGGCAAAGATCACCACAACCACAATCCCCGTCGCCAAAGCGATGGATTTCATCACCTCGGTCAAGGATCCCCTGATGAATGTCCCGTCGTCAGAGGTCACGAAAAGCCGAACGCCGTCGGGCAGCGCCGATTGCAGATCAGCCACCGCAACGGCCACATCTTCCGAGATCGACAGCGTGTTGCCCACGGATTGCCGCGTGATGTCCATGCCGACGGCGGTCTGCCCGTTCACGCGGGTCAGCACGGCGTCCTCTTCCGGCAGCAGCCGCACGAACGCCACGTCAGAAACGCGCGTATTCGCATCAATCGGGATCTGGCCCACGGTATCAACGGTGACATTCGCGTTGCCGACCCGCAGCGCCAAGGTTTGCGCATCTGAATCCAGCGATCCCAGCGGCGTGTCATCGCGCAGCGCTGCCAGCGCNTCAGAGACATCGAACAGGGTCATCCCCCGACTAAGCAGCGCGGGCATATCCAGCGTCACGCGGAACTCGTTNGGTTGNTCGCCGCGCAGGGTGACCTCTGCAATGCCGTCGATGGTGGACAGNCGGTCATAGACGACGCCCTCGGCCAGCTCGGTCAACGCATNAAGNCTCGCGTCGCCCATCAGCGCCAGCCGNATNATCGCATCCGCGTTGCTGTCGCTTTTGGTCACGGTCGGATCATCCTCGATATCATCGGGCAGGTCGCGCAACGTCGATGAAACGATCTCGCGCGCCTCATTTGCCGCGACATCGACATCGGTGCCTTCGGACAGNTCAATGGTGATCCGACTCGACCCCGTGGTCGAGGTGGATTCCATATAAGATAACCCCTCAAGCGCGCTCAGGGCATCCTCAAGGACCTGCGTCACCTCACGGTCGACGGTTGCGGGCACCGCGCCTTCATAGGTGGTCCGCACGGATAGAACCGGCTGGTCAACGTCGGGCATTTCCCGCACGTCCACAACCACAAGCGCCGCCAGACCTGCGATCAGGATCAGCAGATTGATGACGATCCCGAAAATCGGCCGCGAGACGAATAGATCGGCGAGCCCGCCACGGGGCTTTGCAGGGGTATCGCTCATGACGGTGCCTTTTCAGTCTCGGCACCGACCGCGGTGATTTTCGCCCCGTCCCGCAGTTTTTGCGCGCCTTCGGTTACAACCATCGCGCCATCGGCGATATCGGCCTCGACCCAGACGAATTCGTTTTTACGGTAAAGAATCGTGATCGGCACCCGCACCGCGGTCCCACCGTCATCGACCCAGACCGCAGCACCCATGCGCGACCACGTCACCGCGGTCGATGGCAAGACCGGCAGCGGTTCGCTTTCATGCAGCAGGCGCACCGCAAAGGTCATGCCCGGCCAGAGGATGCGTTCCGCATTGTCGATCTTGGCCTTCACCGTGACCGAGCGCGTGACCGCATCGATCCGGCTGTCGAAAGAAAGGATCTCTCCGGTGATCGACCGACCGACAAAGGCAGAGGTAGAGACCAGCACCTCATGCGCCTGCCCTAGGACACCGATAGCGCGTTCGGGCAGTTCGAATTCGACCACCAGCGTTTCGGTCTGGTCAATCGTTGCAATCACGTCATTGGCGCCAAGGATATCGCCGACCTCAACCTCGCTAAGCCCCAGACGCCCCGAGATGGGCGCGCGGATGGTGCGGTCTTCCAGCGCGACTTCGGCCAGACCCACTTCGGCATCGGCCAGTTGCTGCGCCACGCGCGCCTCTGACTGTGCGACATCGGTAATGGTAGAGTTGCCACCGGCCCGCAGCCGGTCATAGCGGTCGACCGTATCGGTCGCCTGCTGCAGATTGGCGCGCGCGATTTCAAGGTTCAGCTCTTGGGTCCGCGCATCCAACCGCACAAGGACCTCGCCCTGTTCAACGTCGCGGTTCGCGGTCAGCCGGGTTTCGACCACTGTACCGGCGGTTTCAGTCACCACATCCGCACTGCGCAAAGAGGATGCTGTGCCCGTCGCGTATAAAGTCACCTCGTAGGGGCGTTGTTCCAGCGCGGTCGTCACCACCGAAGTCGCCCCCCGTGCACGCCCGCCCCCAGGGGGGCCACCTGCAGGGCGCCCGCCCGCCGCGGACTGAGGCTGCGCAGCCTCGCTTGTGGCATCCGTGCCGGGCAGGCCAAAGGTGATGGCATAAGCCCCGAACAAAAGCCCGACGGCCACCAGCAAACTCACAAATTTCCGCATTATTCCAACTATCCAGATCAGGTCATTAAGCCATTTAACGTGGGCCCTGAAAATTCCGTCGCTGAAAACGCGACTAAATGCAGAAAAAATTCCAACGGTCCCGCGGCAGCCTAGTTTTCAGGCTTCACGCTCAGGGTGACCACGCGCCAGGCGTCATCCTCGCCGACCAGCTCTTTGGCGCGCGTCGCATCGGGCAGCAATTCGTCGTCGTCGCCGATCACAACGTGCAGATAGCGTCCGGCCTCGCGCAGCTTGACGACGGGCGCGCCGTCCATGCCTTTCTGAACACGATCCGCCAGATTTTGACGCTCGGCAGAGCCAAGCTTGCGCGGCGCACCGTCCAACAGCTCCGCGACCGAGATACGCAGATTGCGCCCACCGTCTTTCAGCACGTCCAACCCGATCAACCCCGCAGCCACGGCATCGGCCCACCAGAACCCCATCGAGATACCGATGATGCCCAGAATACCCGCAACGCCGGTCTTCCAGTCTGCGGCGTTCATGTCAGCATCCGCATGCAACACCTTGTCCTGAATGTCGGGCGCGATGGCCAGCTTCTTGCGGCCCAAGATCACCGGCGGGATGATCGAATAGACCAATGCCGCCACCATCAACCAGCCCATCCAGACCTCGGTGCCAAACAGTTCGATGCTGCCGATGGTGGGATGTTCCTGCCGCACCAACGTGACCACCGCGTCATACACCAGATAGCCGCCCATCAAGGTCAGCGCCGCCGCCGAGAGGGCAAAGGCCAGGGTGCCGATGCGGTGCAGGCCAAAGGGGTACTTCGGGCTTGGAGGCATCCGTTCAAGCCGCGCGGCGATCAGGAACAGGATCGGCGGCAACAGCGATAGCGTGTCTTCGATCCATGCCGCCTGCATCGCCTGACTTGATCCCATGACCATGAACATCACGAAAATGATCGTGACCAGCCAGAACAGCGTCCACCATTCCAGCCGACGGGCTTTCGCGATTTTGTCGGCGATCTCTTGCGGCAGCGGGGGGTAGCGGTTCATTCCTGCGCCTCCCGCGTCAGCGGACGCAGCGCCATATTGGACCGCATGAGAAACCGGTTCTCGCCGCGCCGCAACAGCAAGACCCGTTCGGGACGGTCGGCCCCGACGGTCACATATCCGATGGGGTTGGTCATGCCCGTATGCTCTGTCAGCGGTGAATCTTTCGGTATCCCGCCCGCCAGCAGATGCAGATCACCCCCCTCAAGCGCGTCAAGCATCTGGTGCGGGTTCTCGCGATGCCATTCGATTTGCGCATCAAGTGCCGCGGCGATCATTGTCACCGCCTGCAGGTCTTGATCCGGCAAAGGATCTTGCAACGCGCCGACTTTCAGCACGGCACCTTGCACGGTATCAGTGGTGTTTTCGGGATCTTTCGGCAACTGGCAGGCAGCCAGAACGACCAAAAGAGTAGCGGCGATGAGGTGGCGGTACATGATCAAAACCCTTCAGGGCGACAACTGCACAGATCATGATTTCGTTCCCGCGGGACCGACACCCGCAGGAACCAGAGGGGGTCACAGCCCCCTTCGACAACAGATCACCCGTTAAATCGGGGCGCCCGTTTTTCGAGGAACGCGGCCACGCCCTCTTTGAAGTCGGGGGTATTCCCCGCTTCTTTCTGCCACTTGCGCTCGTTCGCCAATGCGGTGTCAAAATCAGTGTCGGCAGCGCTCCACGCGGCTTTGCGGATCAAGGCAAGGCTGCGCACCGGCCCGTTCGCCAGTTTGATCGCGATCTCAAGCGCGGTGGCGTCAACCGCGTCATTCTCGACCAGCCGCGTCGCCAGCCCCCAGTCAAACGCCGTCGGCGCGGGAATTTTCTCGGCCAGCAGCATCATCTCCATCGCGCGCACGCGGCCCACGGCGCGTGTCAGCAACCACGTCGCCCCGCCATCGGGGATCAGCCCGATCCGCGCAAAGGCCTCAAGGAAATAGGCATCACGACCGGCGACAATCACATCACAGGCCAGCGCAATCGACGCGCCCACACCCGCGACCGCCCCCTGCACGGCAGAGACCACGGGCACCGGCAGATCGCGAAGCGTCATCATCAACGGGTTATAGGCATTTTCAAGCGCGGCACCCGCGTCGAGCTCTTTGCCGCTTTCGATCGTCCCCTGCTTGAGGTTCGCCCCCGCCGAGAACGCGCGCGGCGACCCCGCCAAGACAATCGCCCGCGCTGTCTGTGCTTCCTGTTGCAGCAGGTCACGCAGCTCTAGCGCCATGGCAGAGGTCAGCGCGTTCATCGTCTCGGCATCATCAAGCCGCAGCACTGTCACCGGCCCGTGCCGTTCGACCTTGATCTTATCCGTCATCCTGCTCTCCTCCCACGCATTCTACGGTCTGTGTCGGGGTATCCCACCACGGGAACAGGGCATGGTAAAGGCGCCATCACCGGAACCCGCAGCGTCGAAGGCTCACTGATCAGGTATCGCCAAACGTCGTGGCGACCCACTCCGGCAAGGTCACCCGCTGCTCGAACACTGTCGATTTCGCCCGCAGCACGTTTTCTTTGGTGTCGCGCACCGGATCCGCGCTGATCGTGGCATAGGCGTGATCGCGCGCGACCTCCCATGTCTCGTCGCGAAATCCCGCCAATCGGGCATAGAACCGTGCCGCCGTCTGTTCCGCCTCTTTCCACGCGGCACCGGGCAAGCCACGCCCCGGCATGTTCCCAACGTCGGTCCGATGCTGGTTTGCCGTCTCTAACGCGTCGATATTGGCGTATTTCAGGTGCATCAAATAGACGCCGCGCGGCAGGTCAAACACCGCCGTTTCAATGCGCTTGGGCCCGACCCATATGCCGTGGCGCCACAGCCCCGTGCCGCGTTTGGTCACCCATGCCTTGCTGTAGTGCCCCGAGAACACCGCTGTGCGCCGATGGCCAAGAGCCATTTGCCCCGCCGCGAGCACATCATCCTCCAAGGTCTCTGCCACATTGAGACCAAGCGCGAACATCGACTTTGCCGATGCCGTCTCTAACACCGCGTGCAGTGACGTATATAGTGCGGGATCATAGCAGATCAGCTCGTCCGCATCGGTGCGGATCACCCAGTCGAAAGACACGGCCAGCCCATCGGCAAAACTGTTCAGCACTTGCCCGCGGCGCCGGTCGAACCCTTCCAGCGTTTCGCGGGGCACGGTGATCACGGTCGCACGCGGGCAAATGCTGGCGACCTTGGCGTCGGCCCCGTGGGCGACGATATAGAGGTTATCAAACCCCAGCATACGCCCGTAATGCGCGTACCACTGGGACAGCGCCCAGTAGTCTTTGTAAACCATTGTGATCGCGCAAATATTCATGGTGTCCTTTTACGCGCTTTGCGATTTTCCGAACAGGGTATTTTGTCACGCACCGGCCTGATGCCTTCGAATTCCCTTGCGCAGAAGAGTGAACGCCTTGTTCCAGCCATATTTTATGTTGCTTTTTGGCGACACCGTTGCCATTATGTTGCCTAGGCCGGGGGGCGAACATGTCATTGGAAAAGCTGATTGATTTGGCAGGTGCCGCGAAAGCGGGCACGGGCGATGTTGCGTTTTGGGACAGCTGCACCCAAACCTTCGCCGATCTGGGCGTCACCGGCATCGGCTATGGCATCATCCCTTACGCCAGTGACGCGACCGTGCGCGGGTTTACCCAAGCCGGTTTCTTTCGCCACACCTACCCCCAAGACTGGGTCACCGCGGTCGAGGAACAAGCGCTGGTGGATGACGATATCTCGGTCGAACTAATCGCCAATGGCACGAAAGAGGTGCTGTGGAATGACGCCAGCCTGCTGGACCACGCGACCGAGCCGCAACAGATGCAATCCGAGCTTGAGAATGACATCGGGATGCAGTTCGGTGCGTCTTTCGCGCTGAACCGCACGCCTGCGGGTCAGGCCATCTCCGGCATCGGTCTTTGGGTGAGCGAGACACGCACCGACCGCGAATTCGATCTTTACTGGCAACAGCATCGCAGCGCGTTACGACGTTTGTCCTTTGCGATGGATGAAGGCATCCGCCGCGATCACATGAGCGTGCTGGTCAACCTCACCCCGCGCGAGCGTGACTGCCTCAGCTATCTTGCCATCGGTCTGCGCCCGGCCGAGATCTGCTGGACCCTCAAGATCAGCGAAAAAACCTTCGAGAAACACATCAAGGGCGCGAAAGAAAAGCTGCGGGCCAGCACACGCGATCATGCGGTCGCCAAATCACTGGTTTTAGGGCTAATCCAACCGTAGATGGGGGTTTTCCCCCGCTTGATCTACCCTTGGGTTACTGGCAGGTAGAGCGCATAGAACGGCATCACGATTTTCTCCAAGCAGGCCGGTGAGATAGGGCATATTCACGCTGCCTTTTCTCGTCATACTGGCATTGCTTCGCAAGTAATTCTTAGACCAAAGCGCGGGGTGGCAGTAATGCCGCCCCCATTTTGTATTCACTAGTCGTAAAACGTGAACCATCGCCCCATCCACAACTGACGCGAGAAGGCCGCTACGTCAACTTATCACAAAGCCGTTAAATCCGTTGCCAGATGCGCATACCGCGATAAAAAGAACGTTAGTTTTTTCACGATTTGCGAAACCTTTGCCGACTTCGGACCGTGGTTTCTTGCAGAAATCACGCGGAGCAGACGACAATGGCAGCGATCAACGGCACGACGGGGACAGACACCCTTCAAGGTACAGCAGAAGACGACCGGATCGATGCAGGTGCCGGCAACGACCGCGTGTCTGGCGAAGGCGGCGACGACCGTATCGACGGTGGCGCGGGCGATGACCTGCTGTATGGAGATGCAGGCGTCGGTACGGCACCGGGCAACGACGCGTCTCCGATCACGTTGTCTTATGCCAGCCGCCTTTTCAACACGGGTAACTCTGCCGACGAAGGCGACAGCGTCTTTTATGACAACGTGGCAACGTTGGACAACGGCGGCGGCGTTTTCGCGCGGCTGGTGCTGGTCGACACCTCGAATGACGACATGCCCATCGACCTTACCGGTGGCACCGGCTTCGAGATCCTGCTGAACTCCGGTGATGGAAGCAGGAGCAGGTATGCCGGTGAAACCGCGACCTTCCGGCTCGAATTCTACGACCGCCAGCACTACGTCGATACGGGCGAGTTCAAGCCGATCGCGCTGAATTCCACCGCGACCTTCAACGATCTCGACCGCAACAACCCCGGCGATCAGGAATCCGTGACGCTGGACACCAACAGCTTCACCTCCTTCGCGACCAGCGATGACACGTCGTTGAATGTCACCAATGCCGATGGCACCGTAACCGCAGCGGGGACCGAGGCGAACTCCCCCGACGATCAGGATGCGTGGTTCTCAGGCCAGTTCGAGAACCGCGAGTTTATCGAATTCACGCTCGAAACCCGTTCCACACAGTCGGGCTTCACCCTGTCTGGCGACCTGATTGACGACGCCGTTGTGACCCCGATCGAAGCGGGCAATGACACCATTCTGGGCGGCGAGGGCGACGACACGATCTTTGGTCAGGGCGGGAACGACAGCCT
>JGI24660J20065_1000329_pt1 | contig 16121 bp, 15 predicted proteins | sample MalvirmetaMSP134_FD_20065 | JGI IMG/M metagenome (IMG submission 20065) | reverse complement strand
GCCGTTCTGGGGGCCGGTGCCTTTGGCACTGCGTTGGCGATCTCTTTGGCGGGTAAGGGCGCGGTGACGCTATGGGCGCGGGATGCGCAGGGCATGGGGCAAAGCCGTGAAAACACCGCCCGCCTGCCCGGTTGCCCGCTGTCCGAGGGCCTGTTCGTGACCGAGGATCTGGCAGAGGCCGCCAAGGCGCAGACCTTGCTCGCCGCCGTCCCGATGCAAAAACTGCGCGGATTTCTGCGCGATAACGCTGCCGCATTGGACGGCAAGACCATCGTCGCCTGTTGCAAGGGGATCGAGCTGAACACCGGCCTTGGCCCTGTCGCCGTGATCCGCGAGGTGCTGCCCCATGCGACCGCAGCGATCCTCACGGGGCCAAGCTTTGCCGCGGATATTGCGCGGGGGCTTCCCACGGCGCTGACCCTTGCTTGCGCCGATAAAACCACCTGCGCGACCCTACAACAGAGCCTAACAACGGCAAACCTGCGTCTTTACCGCACCTCTGATACCGTGGGTGCGGAACTGGGGGGCGCGTTGAAAAACGTTGTGGCCATCGCTTGCGGTGCCGCAATCGGGGCCGGTCTAGGCGAAAGCGCCCGCGCCGCCGTGATGACCCGTGGCTTCGCCGAAATGCAGCGGCTTGCCGCGCATCACCACGCGGATCCGGTGACCTTGGCAGGCCTGTCCGGTTTTGGCGATCTGACGCTGACCTGCACCTCGACCCAATCGCGGAACTACCGGCTGGGGCTGGCCCTCGGCCGGGGGGAGCCCTTTGACAGCGCCACAACCGTCGAAGGTGCCGCCACCGCGCGTGCGGTCGATGCGCTGGCCCATGACAACGGGCTGGATCTGCCGATCACAGCCGCCGTTGCAGGTCTGGTCGAGAACCGCTTAGATGTAGCAAGCGCGATGAAAGCGCTTTTGACCCGCCCTTTAAAGGAAGAATAACATGCTGGTTGCCCTTATTGCCAAAGACAAAGCTGGCGCGCTTTCCGTGCGTCAGGAAAACCGCCCCGCCCATGTGGAATATCTGAAATCCACGGGCGTCGTTGCCCAGGCCGGTCCGCTGCTGGATGATGCCGGCGATATGATCGGGTCTTTGGTCATTCTGGATGTCGCTGACAAAGCCGCGGCACAGGATTGGGCCGACAATGACCCCTATGCCAAGGCCGGGTTGTTCGCCGATGTGCAGCTGATCCCGTGGAACCGGGTGATCGGATAATGGCCTACTGGCTGTTCAAATCCGAACCCTCGACCTGGGGCTGGCCGGATCAGGTCGCCAAGGGGGACGCGGGCGAGGAATGGGACGGCGTGCGCAACTATCAGGCGCGCAACTTCATGCGCGAGATGGCGGTCGGCGATCTGGGGTTCTTCTACCATTCGCAAGGCGAGCGCGCGATTGTCGGCATTGTCGAGGTCTGCGCCGCCGCGCATCCCGATAGCTCGACCGAGGACGCACGCTGGGAATGTGTCGATATCAAAGCCGTGCGCCCGTTTGAAAAACCGGTGACGCTGGACGATATCAAGGCCGATGGCCGGTTCGATGATATGCCGCTGGTCAAAAGCCCGCGTCTGTCTGTCCAGCCTGTCACAGCAGAGCAATGGAGCGCGATCTGCGCCTTGGGAAACACCAAACCCTAGAGCCTAATACACGATTTAGACATACGCTTTGGACATAAAAACGCCCGCTGAACCAAGCGGGCGTTTTCAGTTCGACAGGGACAGATTTACGCGTAAACGGATTCTTTGCCGAAGTGTTTGGTCAGCATATAATAGACCACCGCGCGGTATTTGTTCCGCTCGGATTTACCGTAGGTCTCTACGGCTTTGTTGATACCGTCCATCAGCTCGGGGCTATCCGAGAGACCAAGCTTTTTGATGAGGAAGTTGTTCTTGACCAGCTCAAGCTCGCTTTCCTGCGACGCGGCGATGGTCTGCGCGTCAGCGTTATAGATCGACGGACCGCAACCGATGGTCACTTTCGTCAGCAGGTCCATATCTGGCGTCATGCCGCATTTCGTTTGCAGATCGTCGGCATATTTCGCGATCCATTCATCTCTTTTGCCCATTCGTGGTCTCCAACCGTTGATTTGACCGATGTTTCCGGCCTTGTTTCAGACCCTAAAGCGGTTTTGACGCGCGCAAAAGAAATTTTTCCCGCCTGCGTTGGTCTGTGCGGTTTTCGGCATGTCTTGATTGCGGCTCGCCCCGCGTCAAACGCTTGTACCGAAGCGGTTTTTCCGCAAAACTACGATGATGAAGACCGCCCTTGCCACCGCTTTCGCCCTTTGTCTTGCGCCGTTTCCTGGCGTCGCGGGGCCGCTGCCCGATCCCGTTGATCCGGCCAGCTTTGCGCCCGTCGATCTGGACGAGGCGATCCTCGGGCAATTGCTGTTTTACGACCCGATCCTGTCGGGCAACCGCAATATCGCCTGCGCCACCTGTCACCACCCTGATTTTGCCACCAGCGATGGCGTATCATTGGGTCTGGGCGAAGGTGGGGTCGGGCTGGGGCTGGAACGGCGCGGGGATCCCGACAACATGCCGCCCCACCGCATCCCGCGCAATTCGCCTGCGTTATTCAATCTGGGCGCAAAAGAATTCACCGTGCTGTTCCACGATGGCCGGATCGAGGTTGACGCCGAAATGCCGTCCGGTTTCCGCACGCCGCTGGACGACGATATGCTTGACGGTTTTGCGTCTTTGCTGTCGGCGCAAACCATGTTTCCGGTGCTCAGCCCCGACGAGATGGCCGGCCAGAATATGGAGAATGACGTGGCTAAAGCCGTGCGTCAGGGTCTGATCACGGCGCAGGGCGGGGCGTGGGATATTCTGGCGCGACGGGTGGCGGGTTTGCCCGACTACGCGCAGCGGTTCCAATCGGTCTATGATCATATCACCACGCCCGACGACATCGGATTTACCGATATTTCAAACGCGATTGCCGTCTTTGTGGCCCATGAATGGCGGTCCGACAGCTCTGCCTTTGATGCCTATCTGCGCGATCCGTCAGCCGCGCTGGACGCCGATGCGCAAAAGGGCATGGCGCTGTTTTATGGCGAGGCGGGCTGTAGCACCTGCCACGCGGGGGCGTTCCAGACCGACCATAGTTTTCACGCGATGGGGGCACCGCAGCTTGGCCCCGGCAAGGCAGCCGTGTTTGAAACCCACACCCGCGATACGGGACGCATGGGTGTGACCGGCAATGGGGCCGATGCCTATGCCTTTCGCACGCCGTCCCTGCGCAATGTGATGCAGACCGGCCCTTGGGGGCATGCGGGCGGGCACAGCCAGATAGAGAAGTTCTTGCGCGATCATATGGACCCGGCCCGCGCGGCCAAACGCTTTGCTCCCGGCGCGGCTGACAGAAACGGGGTGCGCCTGCCGCCGCTGGACGGGGATGACTGGCGCGAGATGGACGACCCCGCCGCCCGCGATGCCATCACCCAAGCCGCGATGATCCGCGCGCCCAAAGGGCTGAATCCCGGTGATATCGCCGCGTTAGTGTCTTTCTTGCGCAGTCTGGATGACCCGCAGGCGCTGTCGGGGCGCTTGGGTATCCCTGACACGGTCCCAAGCGGTCTGGCCGTGGGCGGTGCGCCCTGATCAATCGGGCTGCGTCACCGTGATCTGATCGCCTGCCGTCATGCGCATGGGGTCGCTTTGCGTGCCATCGGGCCAGCGGACCTGCACCGTTGCTTCTGCCGCGTCGCCGATGCCGAAATGCAGCGGTGCCAGCACCGCCCCCGCATGACCGCCGCCNANGGTGATCTGCTGGCTTTGCACNGCGTCGCCCACCGTCACGATCACCCGCGCCCCCACGGCAAAGCGATTGCCGCCCGCGCCCCGCACCGCGATGCGCACAAAGCGGCCTGCCTCGGGCGTCACATTGCGGTACATACGCATCGGCGCACGCCGGTTCACCACGGCAAGATCCAGCAGCCCGTCGCCGTCAAAATCCGCCAGTGCCGCCCCCCGTGACCGCGCGATATCGGCCACACCTGCGGTGTCACCAACCTCGGTAAAGCGGCCATCGGCCCCTTGGATCAACAGATTATTCGGATCGCGCATCGCCATGCCGGGCATCTGGTCGACATTGCCCTTGGCGATAAACAGATCGGCGCGGCCATCGTTGTTCACATCGGCGAAACTGGCGTGCCATCCGGTAGACGGGCGGCCATCCCCGGGCACATAGGGGCGCTGCGCATAGGTGCCGATGTCATAGGGCGCGCCGCGATAGCTGCCGTCGGCTTGCGCCACCTGCATCAGCTGGTCCCCCATAGAGGTGAGCATCAGCTCGTCCCGTTGGTCGCCCGTCAGGTCACGGCTGGCGATCCCCATCCCCCAAAGCGAGACTTTGGCCCAGCCATCCGCTTCGGTCAGGAACCGCTGTTCAGCGATATCCCACATCTGCTCCGCCCCGCCGGAGACATAATAGTGTCTATCATTGGAGATTCGCAGCGATTTGAGCCCGCGCGCATCCTCTGCGGCAAGCATCGAGAGCGCGCAATACCCCGGCGACAGCTCTTGCGCGGTATATTGGGGCGAGGTGCCGCCCTTGGGCCTGAGCAGCGTGTTGGTATCACAGGCACCAAACGGCCCGTCGGGATTGGCGCGGTCAACATAATGGCCGATCGCAAGCGTGGGAAAGTATGCGCCATCCTGCCACCAGGCGGTGAAGGCGGTGGTCCATTGATCGGTTTGCGGGATGCCCCATGCCTCTGTCACATCGGTGAACTGGCAGTCCGCGCCGCCCTGAAGTACGCGGTCCGGCCCGACGCGCATGACATATAGATCAAGCAGCCCGTCACCATTCATATCGACAGGATAGGCCCCCGTGGCCCCCGTAATCTCGGGGTCGATCACAGCCCGTTCAAAGGCGATTTCCCCCGTGTCAGAGACGTTTTTGAGCAACAATAGCGGCGCGGTGCCGGCTGCGGCCACCAGATCGGGCAGCCCGTCGCCCGAACAGTCAAACGCCGACACACCGCCGCCGACAAAATGTTCCCACCCGCCGGTATAATGGTGGTCGGGCAGGCCCGCGCTGATGTCCTGAAACAACGGATCGGCATGGGCAACAGAGGCAAAGACACAGGCTGCCGCCAGCAAACGATGGATCACGCAGCATTCTCCCCCAGCAGGGCGTCGGTCACATCGGACAGGGCCAGTGCAGCGGCCCCTTTCGCCCAGACGGACCCGCCCCAAGCGTGGATGTCGACAGGGGTCGGCGCGCGGCCTGCGGGTAGGATCATAGAGTTCATCTCGTTTAGCACATCGTCAACGTTCAGATAGTCATAGCGCATCCGTTCGCCGCTGAGAATGATCCGTTCGGGGTCAAACAACTGCACGATATTGGCAAGCCCGACGCTCAGGAACCGTCCGGCGCGGTTAAAGATCGCCAGCGCAGCCTCGTTGCCTGCGTTCGCTTCGTCATACAGGGTTTCGATCATCGACACGGCAGAGCTTTCGGCGCGCGGGTCGCGTTCAAACGCGGTGCCTGCCTCGCGGATAATGGCGTAATCGGCGACATAGGCCTCAAGACAGCCGCGCTGCCCGCAACGGCACAGGGCACCGTCCAACTGCACCTTGGTGTGGCCCAGCTCCATCCCCGGGCCAAGGGCGCCGCGGAACAGCCGGTTGTTCAGCACCAGCCCCATGCCGACGCCGCGTTCAATGGTCACCACGGCAAAGTTGGAAATCCCCCGACCGGCCCCGAACCACAGTTCGGCCAGCGTCAACAGGTTGGTGTCATTGTCCAATGACACAGGCAGCCCCAGCGTTTTCGCCAGCAGATCGCGCAGCGGCATATCCGTGTCCAGCATCACCGGCGACCATTTCACGATCCCGAGGCTCGCATCCACCAGCCCGGGCAGGCCGATTCCCACGGCGCTGATGTCGGACATCACACGCCCCGATTTCTGCAACAGCCTGTCCATGAGGGAACTGACTTCGGTCAACATATCTTCGGTAGACTGCCGCAGCGACGCACTGGCGACATGGGCCTCGGCGATGATCGTGCCGGCAAGGTCCAGCAAGACCGCGGTATGACGTTCGTCCGACAGCTTCATGCCCACGACGAAACGGCTTTGCGGGGCGACCCGCAGGGCAATGGGCGGGCGGCCACGGCTGGGGCCGCGCTGGCTGTCCTCTACCTCTTGCAGCAGACCGCGCGCGATCAGATCAGAGGTAATGGTGGTCACCGACCCGGGGCTGATGTTGAGCTTGCGCGCCACATCCATGCGCGGCATCTGCCCGTTCGCGCGGACCTGTTCAAACACCTGTTGGCGCAGCGGGCGTGTATCATCCTGCGGCAAGGCCAGCAGCGGGCCACAGCCTGAAGACACAAGTTTTGACCCCTCCGACCCAAGGTCGCGAATTAGTTCGCTCGCCAAACTTTATCCTCCCGATGTATTTTGAAATTCCCCTGCAATAGGTTAATCCCTCTGTCTCCCACGGGAAATAAGCCGTGTTTTGCCGATCTGTGTCAAATTCTTTGTGTCATAATGTAAAATTTATTTTGACAACTGAATTAAAGTGCGCAACCTCATACTACGACGTCACCGATGCCACCAAGGACATCGGATCATTTCATCTGGGAGGAAAGAAATGCGTAAACTCTTTATGGCAGCGGCCGTCGCCACTGCTGGCTTCACTCAGACCGCAGCAGCCGAGGATATCACCGTCGGCGTGAGCTGGTCGAACTTCCAAGAAGAGCGCTGGAAAACAGACGAGGCCGCGATCAAGGCCGCGCTGGACGCTGCCGGTGCGAAATATGTCAGCGCCGATGCGCAATCGTCGTCGGCCAAGCAGTTGTCGGATGTGGAAAGCCTGATCGCCCAAGGCGTTGATGCGCTGATCATCCTTGCCCAAGACAGCCAGGCCATCGGCCCCGCAATCACCGCAGCTGCGGACGAAGGTATTCCGGTTGTGGGCTATGACCGCCTGATCGAAGACCCCCGCGCCTTTTACCTGACCTTCGACAACGTCGAGGTGGGCCGTATGCAAGCGCGTGCCGTGCTGGAAGCGATGCCAAAGGGCAACTATGTGATGATCAAGGGCTCGCCCACCGATCCGAACGCCGACTTCCTGCGCGGCGGCCAGCAAGAAGTGCTGCAATCCGCGATTGATGCGGGCGATATCACCATCGTTGCCGAAGCCTATACCGACGGCTGGCTGCCCGCCAACGCACAGCGCAACATGGAGCAGATCCTGACCGCGCAAGACAATAACGTTGATGCGGTTGTTGCGTCTAACGACGGGACAGCAGGCGGCGCCGTTGCCGCGCTGACCGCGCAAGGCATGGAAGGCACGCCCGTATCCGGCCAGGACGGCGACCACGCGGCGCTGAACCGTGTTGCCAAGGGCACGCAGACCGTCAGCGTCTGGAAAGACGCCCGTGATCTGGGCAAGAACGCTGCCGAAATCGCTGTTGCCCTTGCCGGCGGCACCGAGATGGCAGACGTGGACGGCGCGCAGGAATGGACATCCCCTGCGGGCACAGCCCTGTCGGCCAAGTTTCTGGCCCCCGTGCCTGTCACCATCGACAACCTGAACGCGGTTCTGGACGCAGGCTGGATTTCGAAAGAAGCCCTGTGCCAAGGCGTGACAGACGTCGCGGCCTGTAACTAAGACCAAAACGCACACCCCGCCCCCTGATGCGGGGTGTGCCACCCGTTTGCTTCAGCCCGGCTGCCGCGCTTTGCGGCCCCGCTGATTGACATTGCGACCCAATCCGGAAGCCAATCACATGACAGATACGACCACCGAAACCGGGGCAGATGTACATCCGTCGCCGACAGCGCCCAAGCGCTCTTTTCTTAGCCAGCTCGAAATCGATACCCGTCTGTTAGGGATGATCGGTGCGTTCATTCTGGTCTGCCTCGTGTTCAACGTGCTGACCGACGGGCGCTTTCTGACGCCGCGCAATATTTTCAACCTCACGATCCAGACGGTCAGCGTTGCCATTATGGCGACCGGTATGGTCTTCGTGATCGTGACCCGTCACATCGACCTGTCGGTCGGCGCGATGCTGGCCACCTGCTCTGCCGCGATGGCGATGACCCAGACCGATATCCTGCCGCGTATGCTGGGCATGGGGTTGGGGCATCCGATGATCCCCTGGATCGCGATCGTTGTCGGCCTGCTGTTTGGCACCATCATCGGCGCGTTTCAGGGCTGGCTGATCGGGTTCCTCACGATCCCCGCCTTCATCGTGACCCTTGGCGGGCTGCTGATCTGGCGCAACGTGGCGTGGTATATGACNGACGGTCAGACCATCGGGCCACTGGATGAAACCTTCCGCAAGTTCGGCGGAATCAACGGGACCCTGGGCGAGACATGGTCTTGGGTCGTCGGGCTGATCGCCGTGGTTCTGGCGCTTTGGGCACTGTGGTCGTCACGGCGCAACAAGGTCAACCACGGGTTTCACGTGAAACCGGTTTGGGCCGAGGTNCTGGTCGGTCTGATCATCGCCGTGGGCATTCTGGGNTTTGTCGCNATCCTGAACGCCTACGAGGTTCCGACCGCGCGTCTGATGCGCGAGTTCAAGGCNCGNGGCGATGTGATGCCCGAAGGCTATACCGCGTCTTACGGNATCCCCTATTCGGTGTTGCTGCTGATCGCGCTGGCGATTGGCATGACCGTGATGGCCAAACGCACGCGGCTGGGGCGCTATATCTTTGCCACGGGCGGCAACCCCGACGCGGCAGAGCTGTCGGGCATCAACACCCGTCTGCTGACGGTCAAGGTCTTTGCCCTGATGGGGGCCTTGGTGGCGCTGTCCGCGGTTGTTGCCTCTGCCCGTTTGACCAACCACTCGAACGACATCGGCACGTTGGACGAACTGCGTGTCATCGCGGCGGCTGTCATTGGCGGCACGGCTCTGGCAGGCGGTATAGGGACGATCCACGGGGCCATTCTGGGGGCCTTGATCATGCAATCGCTGCAATCGGGCATGGCTATGGTGGGCGTTGACGCACCGCTGCAAAACATCGTCGTCGGTGCGGTTCTTGTCTTCGCCGTCTGGATCGACATCGTCTATCGCCGCCGTATGGGAGGGAAATCATGACACCGCTTGTAGAGCTCAAGAATATCTCGCTGTCCTTCGGGGGGGTGCGTGCCGTCGATAACGTGTCGCTGGACCTGTACCCGGGCGAGGTCGTCGGCCTGTTGGGGCACAATGGCGCGGGGAAATCCACGCTGATCAAGATCCTTGCCGGTGCCTATCAGATGGACGAGGGCGAAATCTGGATCGAGGGCAAGAAAGCCAGCATCCATTCGCCCCGTGACGCCCGCCGCCACAACATCGAGACCATCTACCAGACGCTGGCGCTGGCCGATAACCTTGATGCGCCCAGCAACCTGTTTCTGGGGCGCGAACTGACCAATAAATTCGGCCTCGTGGATGATGCGCGGATGGAGGCAGAGACCCGCAAGATCATGGCGCGNCTCAACCCCAACTTTAAGAAGATAAGCGAGCCTGTCTCGGCGCTTTCGGGCGGTCAGCGGCAATCGGTTGCNATTGCCCGCGCGGTNTATTTCAACGCCAAGATCCTGATCATGGACGAACCGACCGCCGCNCTTGGGGTGCATGAAAGCAAGATGGTTGCCGATCTGATCAANGANCTGAAGGCCCAAGGGCTTGGCATCTTCCTGATCAGCCACGACACCCGCGAGATGCTGGAGCTNTGCGACCGTGTGTCGGTGATGAAAAACGGCGCGCTGATCGGCACCGAAAAGGTCGGCGACGTGACCGAGGATGACATCCTGAGCATGATCATCATGGGCAAGGCGCGCGACGCCGCATAGGCGCTGACAAAGGGGAAAACCATGTTTCTGGGGCTTGATCTGGGCACCTCTGGGCTGAAGGCCCTGCTGGTGGACGACGCCGAAAACATCATCGCGGAAAGCGTGGCACCCTTGCAGGTGTCGCGCCCCCACGATGGCTGGGTCGAACAGGACCCGCGCGATTGGTTCACCGCCTGCGCCGACGCGATTGCGGGGCTGGGGGTTGATCTGGCCGCCGTGCAGGGTATCGGGCTTAGCGGGCATATGCATGGCGCGACCCTGCTGGATGCCGCGGGCACGCCGCTGCGCCCCTGTATGCTGTGGAACGACACCCGCGCCGCGGCACAGGCCGCCGCGATGGATGCTGATCCCCTCTGGCGTGCGGTCACGGGCAACATTGTGTTCCCCGGTTTCACCGCGCCCAAAGTGGCATGGGTGCGCGACCATGAACCCGGTATTTTCGCGCGGATCGACAAGGTGCTGCTGCCCAAGGACGCGCTGCGCTTCTGGCTGACCGGCGACCCGGTGTCAGAGATGTCGGATTCCGCAGGCACAAGCTGGCTGGATACCGGCGCGCGCGACTGGTCCGACGCTTTGCTGGAACGATCTGGCCTGACGCGGGAACAGATGCCTTCGTTGGTCGAAGGATCGCAGGTGTCAGGGCACCTAAGCGGCTCTATCGCCGCGCAACTGGGCCTACCTGCGGGGATCCCCGTTGCGGGGGGCGGCGGCGATAATGCCGCCTCGGCCATCGGGATGGGTGTGGTGAAACCGGGTCAGGCGTTCGTCTCGCTTGGCACCTCGGGCGTGCTGTTTGCCGCGACGCCGGGCTATGCCGCTGCACCTGAAAGCGCGCTGCACAGCTTTTGTCACGCGCTGCCGGACCTGTGGCACCAGATGGGGGTGATCCTGTCGGCCACGGATTCGCTGAATTGGCTGGCCGGTGTTTTGAACGAGGACGCGCGGACGCTCACCTCTGATCTGGGCGCGCTACAGGCCCCCGGCCGCACGATCTTTATGCCCTATCTTGGGGGCGAACGGACGCCCCATAACGACGCCAATATCCGGGGCGGTTTCCTGCACCTTGCCCATAACACCGACCGCGCCGCCATGACCCGCGCGGTGCTGGAAGGGGTGACCCACGCCCTACGCGACAGTTTCGACGCGATGCGGCACACCGGCACCCACATCGACAGCCTGATCGCCGTCGGCGGCGGGTCTAAATCCGACTATTGGCTATCGGCCATCGCCACGTCGCTGAACATGCCGATCCAGCTGCCCGCCGCGGGTGACTTTGGCGGTGCTCTTGGGGCTGCGCGCTTGGGTCGTATGGCTGCCACCGGCACCGGGGCCGAGATCGCCGTGCCACCCCCCATTTCCCGCGTGATAGAGCCTGTTCCAGCTCTAGTCGACGCCTTTTCAGAGGCCCACGCCCGATATTCAGACACGTATAGCGCCGTAAAACATTTGCGCTAAGACAAGAAGGACCATCCCCATGACCAGCTTTTTCGACGGCATCCCGACGATCTCTTACGACCCGCAAGCGGACCATGATTTCGCCTATCGCAGCTATAACCCCGACGAGATGCTGATGGGCAAGACGATGGCAGAGCATCTGCGCTTTGCCGTTGCCTATTGGCACAGTTTCGCATGGGAAGGCGGCGACCCTTTTGGCGGTCAGACCTTCCTGCGCCCGTGGTTCGGCACCACGATGGACGCCGCGCGCGCCAAGGCTGACACCGCGTTTGATATGTTCAAGATCCTCGGTCAGCCGTATTTCTGCTTCCACGACGCCGATGTCCGTCCCGAGGGCGATACCTTTGCCGAAAGCACCGCGCGGCTGCACGAGATCACCGATTACTTTGGCGAAAAGATGGAGCAGACGGGCACCAAGCTGCTGTGGGGCACGGCCAACCTGTTTTCCAACCGCCGCTATATGTCGGGCGCTGCCACCAACCCCGACCCCGATATTTTTGCCTATGCCGCCGCGACGGTGAAGGAATGTATCGACGTCACCCACAAGCTGGGCGGCGAGAACTATGTGCTGTGGGGCGGACGCGAAGGCTATGAAACGCTGCTGAACACCGACCTGAAACGCGAACGCGAACAGGCGGGGCGTTTCTTGCAGATGTCCGTCGAATACGCCCGCAAGATCGGCTTCAAAGGCGCCATCCTGATCGAGCCTAAACCGCAGGAACCGACCAAGCACCAGTATGATTACGACGTGGCCACCGTCTATGGTTTCCTCAAGGATTACGGGCTTGAGAACGAGGTGAAGGTGAACATCGAACAGGGTCACGCCATTCTTGCCGGGCATTCGTTTGAACACGAATTGGCGATGGCCTCGGCGCTTGGGATTTTCGGGTCGATCGACATGAACCGCAACGATTACCAATCAGGCTGGGACACCGACCAATTCCCCAATTCCGTCCCCGAAGTCGCGCTGGCCTATTACGAAGTGCTGAAAGCGGGCGGTTTCACCACCGGCGGCACCAACTTTGACGCCAAACTGCGCCGCCAGTCGCTGGACGCCGAGGATCTGATTTTGGCCCATGTCGGTGCGATGGATGTCTGTGCCAAGGGCCTGAAAGCCGCCGCCGCGATGCTGGAGGATGGCAAGCTCGAAGCGGCGCGGGACGCGCGCTATGCCGGTTGGGGCTCTGAACGCGGCCAAGGCTTGCTGAGCAGCGATCTGGAGACGATCAACGCGCAGGTCAAAGCCGATGCGCTGAACCCGCAGCCCGCCTCGGGCCGTCAGGAAGCGCTGGAAAATCTGGTTAACCGCTATCTTTAAGCTGTTACATGGCGCTGTTAGGGGTCTAGGCTGACCGATAAGGGGGCCCAAGATGTTCAAACGCTACGCCATTTACTATACGCCGCCGCCGGGGGATTTCGCCCGGCGGGGCGCGGCTTGGTTGGGCTGGGATGTGCAGGCCGGCGAAGCTGTTGCACATCCCGATATCGCGGGGCTTGATGTTGCCAAGTTGACCCAAAGACCACGCAAATACGGGCTACACGGGACGGTCAAGGCGCCGTTCTTTCTGGCGGATGCGACCAGCGCGGCACAGCTGACCGATGGCCTCGCCGCCTTTTGCAAAGGGCAAGCGCCAGTGCAGTTGGACGGGCTGGCCCTGTCGCAGATCGGGCGGTTTCTGGCGCTGGTGCCGCAGGGCGACACGACCGCGCTTGGCAGTCTTGCGGCCTCGGCCAATGTGGTGCTGGACGCCTTCCGCGCGCCGCTGTCAGAGGCGGAGTTCACGCGCAAGAACGCCCCCTACCTGACCGATCAGCAGCGGATTTACCTCAAAACCTACGGATACCCCCATATTATGGAGTATTTCCGCTTTCACATCACCCTCACCGGGCCGCTTGCGCCCGATCAGATCGACCCCGTAAAGACGGCTCTGCACCGCTATTTAGGGTCGGATACCCCTGCCCCTTTCACCATCGATAGTCTGACGCTTTGTGGCGAGGATACGCAGGGACGTTTTCACGAGGTCGAACGCTTCGCGCTTGGCAGCTGACCCACGAAAAACGCCGCCCTGCATCCCTGCAAGGCGGCGTTTTGTCAGACGGTACGCACCGGCTTAGTAGCGGTAGTGTTCCGGCTTGAACGGGCCTTCGGGTGTGACGCCGATGTAAGCGGCTTGTTCGCTGCTCAGCTGGGTCAGTTTCACGCCGATACGATCAAGGTGCAAACGGGCGACTTTTTCGTCCAGATGCTTGGGCAGGATATAGACCTTGTTCTCGTATTTGCCGGTGTTTTCCCACAGTTCGATCTGCGCCAGCACCTGGTTGGTGAAGGACGCGGACATGACGAAGGAAGGGTGACCGGTGGCGTTGCCAAGGTTCAGCAGACGGCCTTCGGACAGCAGGATCAGACGGTTGCCCGAAGGCATCTCGATCATGTCGACCTGTTCCTTGATGTTGGTCCACTTGTGGTTCTTCAGCGCGGCAACCTGGATTTCATTGTCAAAGTGGCCGATGTTGCCAACAATCGCCATATCCTTCATCTCGCGCATATGCTCGATGCGGATCACGTCCTTGTTGCCGGTGGTGGTGATGAAGATGTCGGCNNTGTCCAGCACGTCTTCCAGCAGGACAACCTCGAACCCGTCCATCGCCGCTTGCAGCGCGCAGATCGGGTCGGCTTCGGTCACTTTCACGCGGGCACCGGCACCGGCCAGCGANGCGGCAGAGCCTTTGCCAACGTCGCCATAGCCACAGACNACAGCGACCTTACCGGCCATCATCACGTCTGTCGCGCGGCGGATACCGTCGACCAGCGATTCACGGCAGCCGTATTTATTGTCGAACTTGGACTTGGTGACGCTGTCGTTGACGTTGATCGCGGGGAAGGGCAGCTGGCCTTGCTTCACCAGATCATACAGACGGTGAACGCCTGTGGTGGTTTCCTCGGACACGCCCTTGATCTGGTCACGCATCTTGGTGAACCAACCGGGGGATTGCTCCATCCGCTTTTTGATCTGCGCCTTGATCGCGACTTCTTCTTCCGACGTTGGCACGGGGATCACGTCTTCGCCAGCTTCGGCACGGGCGCCCATCAGGATGTACAGCGTCGCATCGCCGCCATCATCAAGGATCAGGTTCGGGCCGTCGGGGAACTGGAAGGATTTATCCAGGTAATCCCAATGCTCTTCCAGCGATTGCCCCTTGATCGCGAAAACAGGCGTACCGCCTTCGGCAATCGCCGCCGCCGCGTGATCCTGGGTCGAGAAGATGTTGCACGACGCCCAACGGACATCGGCCCCCAATGCGACAAGCGTTTCGATCAGCACGGCGGTCTGGATCGTCATGTGCAGCGAGCCGACGATGCGCGAACCGGACAGCGGTTTGCTGTCGCCATATTCCGAGCGCAAGGCCATCAGGCCGGGCATTTCGGTTTCTGCGATATCAAGTTCCTTGCGGCCATAGGCGGCAAGGCTAATGTCTTTAACGATGTAATCGTTGGCCATCGGGGCATCCCTTTTCAAAAGATCGGCTATGTATCGTATATTTGAAAAGGGCCGTAGCACTTTGATGCGGTGATCTCAACGGTGGCGGTCAAGCGTCACACGAAACGGTTACTCTGCCGAGGCGACGATCATCTCGTCCGTGGTCATCCCCGCCATCCAGTTTGCGCCCTGCGCGGTGACGCAGGCCATTCCGTTCGACAGGGTTTTTACAGCAGACCATGTGCCCGTGTCATCCGAGGCCCAGATTTGGACCGCGCCGTCGTCCTGGCCTTCAACCGGTGTTTCGCCGTACCAATCCACCAACGACGCCTTCAGCTCTTGCGCGGGCATGCAGACATCGCTTGCCATTGCGGGTGCGGCCACGTTCCCGAGGCCAAGTGCGAGTGTGAGAGCAGAAATAACAGGTTTCATGATCGTCTCCTTCGTGGGAAGAACACGGCGAAACCCGCAAATGTTCCACGTGTCAAAGGCAGAGCAATAGAATGGCGCAGCAATCCCGTGCATGGCAACGTATGTTATCCGGCCGCAGGCTTGACCTGCTGGACCCGACACCGGTCGATATAGAGATCGAGGATATCGCCCACGGGCTGGCCTTTGTCGCGCGGTGGAACGGGCAAACGCGGGGGGATTTTGCCTATTCCGTGGCCGAACATTCGCTGCTGGTCGAAACGATTTATGGCCGGATGAACCCCAAGGCCCCGCCAAAGTGGCGGTTGGCTGCGCTTCTGCATGATGCGCCGGAATATGTGATCGGCGATATGATCTCTCCGGTGAAGGCGGCGGTCGGGCCGGAATATGGCGCGCTGGATGACCGGCTGATGTCCGCGATCCATATCCGCTTTGGCCTGCCTGCGGCACTGCCGAAATCGGTCAAGCAGCAGATCAAGCGCGCCGATAAGGTCAGCGCCTGGATGGAGGCGACGCAGATCGCCGGTTTCTCGGAAGCAGAGGCGTCCAAGTTCTTTGGCCGGCCCAACCCCGATCTGATGGAGGGGCTGTCGATTGTGCTGCGCCCGCCGGTGGACACGCGCAATGACTTCACCGCGCGGCATCTGGATTTGCTGGGCGCGCTGTGATGGTCAAGGTCCGCCCGCCAATCGCGCTGGATGCCGGCAATATGGCGCAGCTGCTGAACGAGATCATCACCATCGGGGGCACCACCGCGATGACCCGCCCTGTCACCGGCAAGGATCTGACCCAATGGATGGCCAGCAACGCCGATCAAAGCGCGTGGCATGTGGCGCTGGATGATCAGGAGAACGTCGTGGGGTTCCAGTGGATCAGCCCGCACCCCGATCTGCCGCCCGAGGCCTGCGACATCGCGAGCTTTGTGCAGGTTGGTCGTACCGGTCTGGGCATCGG
>JGI24660J20065_1000327_pt1 | contig 16179 bp, 16 predicted proteins | sample MalvirmetaMSP134_FD_20065 | JGI IMG/M metagenome (IMG submission 20065) | reverse complement strand
CGATCCGGCAGGCGGCCGCGGCGCGCGCTCTTCCCATTCGGGCAATTCGTTCCATATGTCGAAGCCGCGGGACGCTGGCGGCTTGCCGTCCCGCCCCAGCGCATCGCCGAGCGCCGCGACGACGCCCGGCCCCCAGGCCCATCCCGCTTCCGCCATCCGGTAGGCCGTACGCGCGGCGGAAGGCCGGTCGGGCAGGCGCGGGTCCTGCAGCCGCCTCAGCATTTGCGCCGCCGCCTCGCGCAGCATCATCGCCTGTTCCTCCGGCGTCTCTCCGGCCTCGATCCCGAGCGCGCGGGCAAGCCCGTCGGCTGTCGGCAGGCAGGGTTCGGCCGGATGCGCGAAGGCGAAGAGTTCCATCAGGTCGAGGACCTGCGGCCCCGGTTCGCGAAAGGCGCGCCCCCGGGCGACCCGCCGTGCCGTGAACCCCGCATGCACCAGCATCACCGGCTCGCGCTCGATCCGCTTCAGGGCCTCGTCCGGTGAAAGCTCCTCGATCTCCCCGTCGGCGCTCACGCAAACGGCGCCGCCGCCCGGGCCGCGCGCAGGCACCATGGCGGCCGCGTCGGGAAGCATCGGCCCGCCGCGGAAGGCGGGCGAATCGTCGTGAGGGAAGTCGGACATCGCCGCGCAGTATAGCGATGCGCCGCCTCAAAGATATTGCCGGGACGGTAGGGCGAGGGAATGCACCGCCTCAGGCGGCAAGGCTCGGATAGGCCTTGGCGAGCGCGCGCCATGTCGCCGTGATCTTCTGCTGCAGCCGGGGCACGGAACTCATCGCCGCGTCGGTCTCTCCCTGGCCGAGCGCCGTGTCGATGTTCTCCGCGACGGCCGATACGGCGGTAAGCCCGATATCCGTCGCCGCCAGCCGCAGGGCCCGGGCATGTTTCCCGAGCATCTCCTCGTCGCGCAGCGTGCGCGCTTTCTCGATCTCCCGGTGAATTTCGAGGACCCGCTCGAGGCCCGCCACCAGGTGATCGGTAATGTGCTGTCCGCCGACCCGTTGTTCGAGTTCGTAGAGATGGTCGAGGTCGATCAGCCGTTCCGGTTTGCCGCTGCGCGCGGGCCGACCTTCGGCACGCAGCGCGGCGAAATAGGCGGCCGCGCCGCCCGGTTCCGCCGGCAGCAGGAACCAGAAGGTGCTGCCTTGTCCCGGTGTGCTGTCGACGCCGATATGGCCGCCCATCATGCTGACCAGCCTCTCGCTGATCGGCAGGCCGAGCCCGATGCCCGCCGTTTTTCCCGCGAAGCGGAAGTCTTGCGCGTCGGCGCCCTGCGCGAAGGCTTCGAATATTCTCTTGCGTCCGCTTTCCGACAGGCCGGGCCCCGTATCGTTCACCGAAAAACGGAATACGGTTTCGCCCTCGGGTGTCTTCAGCGAAGCGATGCGCACCACCACGCCGCCTTGATAGGTGAACTTGATCGCATTGCCGATCAGATTGGTGAGGACCTGCTTCACACGGTCGGGATCGGCGATCATGTGGTCCGGCAGGTCCATGCTGGTGTCGAGTTCAAGCGATAATCCGCGCGCCACGGCCTGGTGCCGCGTCATGCGCACGATGCTGCCGGTGAGGTCGGCGGGGTCGAAGCTCCGCGGCTTCAGCTCCATCGAATGCGCCTCGATTTCCGAGAAATCGATCATGTCGTCGAGCAACCGCCTGAGAAGCTGGCTGGTTTCCTCCATCGACGCCGCGATCTTCATCTGCGTATCGCTCGTCGCCTCGTCGGCGAGATAGATCGCCAGGTTGCGCAATCCATCGAGCGGCGCGCGGACCTCGTGGCTGATGATATCGAGAAATTCCTGCTTCGCCTGCATCGCGGCGCGCGCCCGCGTTTCCGCTTCTTCGGAATCGCGCCGCCTCTGTTCGCTTGCTGCATGCGCGCGCGCCATGCGCTCGACCAGATCGGCGTTCTCGAACCTGAGCCTGAAGGCTTCCCGGTATCCCTCGTTGATGCGCCGGGTCCATCCCGTAACGGTCGCGAAGAACATCGCGGCAAGAACCACCGTCGCAATGGAGAGCGGGTCTGCGCGCCAGAGCAGCATGACGACGACGGGCAGGCTCGTGGCAAGTCCGTAATAGATGATTGCGGGCGGGTAGTTCGCGCGGGAAACGGCCGTCGCCATGATGAGCGAGGCGAGCACCAGCAGGTAGAAGATCTCATGGGCGAAGCTCGAGCCGGGCAGCCACAGGATCGCTCCCGCGGCCCAGGTCGAACCGCTGACGATCGTGACGAGCGCGTAGCGGTGGGCCCATTTCTTGGCGTTCGGCACCGCGTCCGGATCGGCGCGGAAACCGGCGCGCACGCGGTCGAACAGCAATTGCGCAATCAACTGGATCGCGGCGACCACCGGCGTCGCCCAGATCGGCGCCGTCTCGTAGAAGGCGAGCCCCACGACGGCGATGCCGCCGAAGACCGTCCAGCGGCTTGACTCGCCAAGCGACATCAGCAGGTTCACCTGCTCGGCGGCGATCCTCGTTTCGATGGGATAGGCCCGGCGCATGGGGCCGAGCGGAAGAATGACCTCTTCCTCTGCGGCCGGCACGCCCTGGGCGGGATTATCCGGTGTCGGTGTCGTCAATGTTCTGGCTCTCCGGGCATACCGCCACAATACGCTACAACATGGCTTTCCCGGACAGGCGGCCGGGCAATCGGGCCCCGCTTGCCACCCGTCTTGCGGCACGCGCGCCGCATTGACGGGGGGATAGCCAAAGCATAGGGTCCGCGCGCTTGACAAAGCCTTAAGTCAATATTTTCAGGTACAGACTAGATGTCCGCCGCTCCCGCCGCCATAAGTTCGTCCGACCTCCTTGAAGCCGCCCGCGTCAGCAAGGCCTGGCCCTTCGAGGAAGCGCGAAAACTGGTGGCTCGCCTTGAAAAGAGTGGCGAGACCGACCCGGACGTCCTTTTTGAAACCGGGTACGGACCTTCGGGGCTGCCCCATATAGGCACGTTCGGCGAGGTCGCGCGCACGACCATGGTGCGCCGCGCCTTCGAGCTGATGATGCCGGGCGTGAAGACGCGCCTTCTCTGCTTCTCCGACGACATGGACGGGATGCGCAAGATCCCGGACAACGTGCCGGATCGCGCCTTCCTGGAACCCTATCTGCACATGCCGCTGACCTCGGTGCCGGACCCGTTCACGAACGAATTTCCTTCGTTCGGCCATCACAACAACGCGATGCTGCGGCGCTTCCTCGACACCTTCGGCTTCGAATACGAATTTGCGAGCGCGACCGATTACTACAAGTCGGGACGTCTGGACCCGATCCTGAAGCGCGTCGCCGAGCGCTACGACGAGATCATGGCGATCATGCTGCCGACGCTCGGTGAAGAGCGGCGCGCGACCTATTCGCCCTTCCTGCCGATCTCGCCGAAGACCGGCCGCGTTCTCTATGTGCCGATCAAGAAGGTCGATGCCGAACAGGGGACCATCACCTTCGACGACGAGGACGGCGAGGAAACGACGCTGCCCGTCACCGGAGGCCGCGTGAAGCTTCAATGGAAGCCGGATTTCGGCGCGCGCTGGGCGGCGCTCGGTGTCGACTTCGAAATGTTCGGCAAGGATCATGGGCCCAACATGGGCGTCTATGACAGCATCTGTGCGGCGCTTGGCGGCCGCCCGCCGGAGCACTTCGTCTACGAGCTCTTCCTCGACGAGAAGGGCGAGAAGATTTCGAAGTCCAGGGGCAACGGTCTCACGATCGACGAATGGCTGACCTATGCGCCGACCGAGAGCCTCGCGCTCTACATGTTCCAGCGTCCGCGCCAGGCGAAGAAGCTCTACTTCGACGTCATCCCGCGCGCCGTCGACGAATACTACCAGCACCTCGCGGCCTATCCGCGCCAGGACTGGAAGGAACGGCTCGGCAATCCGGTCTGGCATATTCACGGCGGCAACCCGCCGGAGATCGAACTGCCGGTTTCCTTCGCGCTGTTGCTCAATCTCGTCAGCGCCTCCAACGCGCATGACAAGACCGTTCTCTGGGGCTTCATCTCCAGTCACGTGCCCGGCGTGACGCCCGAGAACCATCCCGAACTCGACCGCCTCGTGACCTATGCGATCCGCTACTTCGACGACTTCGTGAAGCCGGCAAAGGTGTTCCGCGCGCCGGACGAGGTCGAGGTGGCGGCGCTCGAGGCGCTGTCGGAGAAGCTCGGCACGCTCTCGCCCGATGCGGACAGCGCGACAATCCAGAACGCCCTGCTCGACGTGGCGCGCGCCATCGAGCGTTATCAGGATCATACGAAGAAGAGCCCGGAAGGCGGTCCCGGCGTCTCCGTCGCCTTCTTCCAGATGATCTATCAGGTGCTGCTCGGTCAGGAGCGTGGGCCCCGCTTCGGCTCGTTCGTTGCCCTCTACGGCATCGACAACACGCGCGCGCTGATCGGCCGCGTGCTCGCAGGCGAGGACCTCTCCAAAGGCTAGTCACGAAAACCTGTCGCCGCCTCACGGCAATCATGCGGCGGGCCATTGCAGGCCCGCGCCGCATGGCCGAACATGCGCCCCTGTTTCTTCTGCGGGGTATCGGGTGACCGGGACGGCGAACTCAACTGCACGATGGCTGCTCGCGCTCGGCATTTCGTTCGTGCTGGGCGCGTGCGTCGCCGTTCCCGCGTGGCGTTCGGATCCGGCGGACGGCTCTGCGCAAGCTGGCTGCCTCGCGCTCATCCGCGGCATGGACGAAGCCGTGGCGGCGCAGGACGTCGGCGATGCCGGTGCGGCCCGCATGAAGACTTTCCCTTATCTCCGCATCGATCGATTCCTGGCGAGCTTCCGCCATGAACTTTCCGCGCCCGGCGCCTTCGAGGACTGGGTGGATCATCTGCGCTGGCTCGATGCGCGGGCGCGCGAGATCGAAGCATCGAACCTGCCTGCCGAGGCGCGCGCCTCTCTCGCCGCGGACCACGGCATTGCCCATCCGGAAAATCTCGCCGCCGCCGCCAATCGCTGCGGCGATCTCTTGCTGCAAGCCGAAGTCATGAACGGATCGGCAGAGGCGCGTGACGCGCTCGTCCGTGCCGCTGTCCCGCCCAGCCATTACAACAACTGGGTGCGCGCCGCCGGCCTCTACCCGATCACAAATCTCGGCGCTGTCATCGGCTATGCGCGCTGGAAGGACGAGAACACCGGCTCCTTCGCGCTTCCCGACGAACCGCCCGCGCCGTCTGACAACATCGTTTCCTATGTGCCCGCCGCAACGGTGGACAGGGAGCAGGCATCGCGCATCGTCCGCGCGGCGCCGCGCACCGCTCTCGGTCTCCCGAAATTCTCCGCGGACGATGTGGCGCAGCTCACCGCCACCTTCGCGCCCGTCTTCGAGATCGAAACGGAGAGCGGCGATGATCGTCTCGGCGCACCCGTCTGGCGCCGCGAGGACGGAGAACTGCTGCCCGCCGTCGATGTCTCCCGTCCCGTTGCCTCTACCCGCATCGTCTACACGCGCTTCGAGGGCAGGGTGCTGCCGCAACTCGTCTACACGGTCTGGTTCCCCGCCCGGCCGCTTCAGGGAGAGTTCGATCTTCTCGGCGGCCGCATCGACGGCTTCATCTGGCGCGTAACCCTTGATGAGAACGGCGAACCGCTCATCTACGACACGATCCATCCCTGTGGCTGCTACCACATGTTCTTCCCCGTCGCGCCGCTCGTCCGCGTGCCGGTGCCTGAGGACCGCGACACACGCGAAGCTCCCCTCGTGCCGAAAGACGCGCCCCGTCTCGCGCCGGGCGAACGCATCCATCTCCGCCTCGCTAGCGTCAGTCACTACCTGCTCAATCTCGGCGCTCGGAAGCCGGCCGCGACGCCCGCCACCTACGAACTTCAATCCGTATGGGCGGCCCCGGACTTCGGTGCGCGGTCCCTGTCCTTGCCGGAAGGCGGCCGCCGCAGCTTCTACGGACCCTCGGGCATCGTGCCGCATACGGAGCGTCTGGAACGTTTCACGCTCTGGCCGCTCGGCATCGAAAGCCCCGGCGCCATGCGTCAATGGGGCACGCATGCCACCGCCTTTGTCGGCGAAGCGCATTTCGACGAGCCCTTCCTGATCGACGAGGCTTTCGCGCGATGAGGGTCGTGTGCGCTGTCATGCTCCTCTGTGCAGCGCTGTTTGCCGCCGCGCCCGCCGTCGCGCTCGATCGCGGTCTCGTCGAGGCGCAGGCGGCGTTCGACAGCGGCGCTTTCGGCCGCGCCGCCTTGCTCGCCCGCAAGGTTCAGACAGGCGAGGGCGACGCGCTCGCCTCGCGCGCGGAAATGGTGCGCGGCGATTTCGTTGCCACCGGCGAAGCGCGTCTCGCGCATTTCGAAGCGGCGCTGCGCGACGGCCGCCGCGCCGTTGCGCGCGCGCCGGACAGGCCTGAGGCGCATCTCGCCGTCGCCGTCGCACTCGGCCTCGTCGCGCGGCGCGAAGGCAGCATGGCCGCGCATTTCAAGGGCATGGCGAGCGAGGCCCGTGACCATATCGACCGCGCGCTCGCCCTCAATGCGGACAATGCCTGGGCCCATGCCGCGCTTGGCGGCTGGCATCTCGAAATCGCCTATGAGGGCGGGCCGCTCGGCAATGTCGTCTATGGTGCGTCGGCGGAAGCGGGCATCGCCGCCTACGAACAGGCTCTCGCGCTTGACCCCGCCAACATGTCGATCGCCTGGCAATATGCGTTCCAGCTTGCCGGTTTCGGCGGCGCGGACCGCCTCGCGCGCGCTTCCGAACTGATCGGCGGCATTACCGCCCGCAAGCCCCGCACGGCGCTCGAAACCATTCTCCGCGACGCCGCCCTCGAATTGAAGCAGGCGCTCGACGGCGGCGACATGGCGGCCGTGTCGCGCATCGTCGCCCTCCGCCTCGGCCGCATGGAGCCGCTGGACCGGCCTGCCGCCACCCCCGGCAAGAGATAGAAGCTACTGGCTCGCCCAGACGATCCGCGCCATCCAGAGGATCTCCTGCGGCTTCAGCACGCGGGGGTCGTGCTCGGGATTGAAGGAATGAAGTTCCACGCGGGTTTGCGTCCGCCGCACCAGCACCTTCGCCATCACCTCGCCCGCGATCGTCTTCACCACCACGCGGTCGCCGCGCCGGACTTCCGCCGCGGGCGACACCACGATGACGTCGCCCTCGCGGTAGAAGGGTTCCATGCTGTCGCCGGTGACCTCCAGCGCATAGGCATGCTCGTCCCTGATTTCGGGAAACGCCGTTTCCTCCCAGCCGCCGCCGACGGGAAAGCCCGCATCGTCGAAATAGCCGCCTGTGCCCGCCTGCGCGAGCCCGATCAGCGGCACCCGGTTCGGCGTCCGCGCTGCGCCGTCTTCCGGCAGCAGCAGGTCCTCGAGCTCCGCTCCCGTCGCCTGCAGGATGCGCGACAGGCTCTCCGTGTTCGGCCAGCGCGGCCGCCCGGCCGCCGTCACGCGTTTCGACTTGTTGAATGTCGTGGGGTCGAGCCCCGCCGCCTTGGCGAGGCCCGAAACGCTCATGCCGTGCCGCGCCGCCAGCGCGTCGATGGCGGCCCAGATGCGGGCATGGGAAAGCGGGCGGGGCATGGCCGGTATTCCTCCTCCGCGAGGGGCGGCCCCGCAGAATGGCACAGGATTTGGTTCCTGTCATTATACTTCCCGTACCCTTCTAGCCGGAGGGTGCTAGGATGAGCACGGCTCAACATGTCTGGGAGGCGTCTCGTGCGGCCCTCAACGATCAAGATGGAATTATAGTCGTGCTCAAGGCTTTCATTGACGAAAGCGGCACTCACGACGACTCCCCGGTCCTGACTGTGGCGGCCTATCTTGGCCGACAGAAGGAATGGCGGAGTTGGACCAAAAAATGGAACAAAGCCAAGCGCCCGGTAAAGGTGTTCCATGCGACCGATGCCCAGAATTATTGTGGGGAGTTCAAGGGCTGGGACGAGACCAAACTAAACAACTTCGTCAAAGGGCTGCTCCCGGTCATTGCTGAGTCTGACATTCCCGGAATAGCTATTGGCATTCACATGGACGCCTTCAGGGAAGCAACGAAGGGGCGAGAAGATTTGCTTGAGATCTTCGGCACTCCATACGGGGCTTGCTTCCAATGGCTTGTGCAAACGATTCTCTACCTCCAGGCGAGAGCCGAAAGCACAGAAAAAATAGCCTTTTATCACGAGGTTAATCAGTACAAAGCCGAAGCGCTGGCGGCGTTCGATCATCTAAAGACATATGCAAATCCGCAGGGAAGCATTCTAAGCCTGACCTTCGGAGGGAAGGACGATTATGTCCCCCTACAGGCGGCAGATATTCTCGCGTACGAGGCAAATAAACGATTGAGAGAGCCGAGCCGCCCAGAAAGACGGGCGTGGACAGCGTTGGCCCCAAGCAAGAAGCTGATCGTCTTGCACTACGGACGCTCAAACATGGCGGAAATGGTTTCGCGGCTGGAGAAGATTCGCGACGGGCGCATTGACGAAATTAATCTTGGTGTCGGCTGGACTAATTTTCTCGCTGCTGGTCGCGCGCGGGCACTATCCGACTAAGTGCGCGCTCGAATGTCTTGCCCGTCTCGTCGGCTTCCGCCTCGCGCGCAGCCTCAATGAACCGCTCCTTTTGAGAGAGTTTGCGGCTTGGCTTCTTCTTGGGCTTGGCCTTCTTATCCGGCATTGGCTTCACGAGTTGTTTTATAGGTGAGGCGCTTGCCCACGACGCCCTTGAGAGCGTTGCTTGCGCGGGCAACATCGTTCACACCAAGAGCCTCCCGGTTGTTATAGCGGAAGTCAAATTCCGCGAGGTAGCGGTGCAGGTGCTTCTCGTCGCAATGCTGGTAGATGCCCCGCATGCCACGCTTGAAAATCGAGAAGTAGCCTTCCACTGAATTGGTGGTTACGTCGCCACGGGCATATTCGCCCTTGGTGTGGTGGATGGTTTCATGTTGAGCGACATGGGCATCCGCGCCGGTGTAGAGGCGGCTTTCGTCGGTATGCAGACGGCTTTCGCGGGCCACGTTCTTGACCACGATGGAGGCGACGGTTTCCTTGTCGGCCTTCTTGACGTGGAAGGAACGGACTTCGCCGCCGCGCTGCACGAGCGAGACAATGGCGCGCTTGTTGGACGGGCCACGCTTGCCGCCCTTGAGGTAGGGCCGCCCACGGGTGGTTTCGGTGCGCTGTTCCTTCTTGGGGCCATAATAGGTCTCGTCGGCCTCTACTACCTCACCCTCGCCGCCAAGCGGGCCAAGGCCGCCGGAGCGCATCGCTTCGCGGATACGGTGAGCAAGGAACCACGCGCTTTTGAGGGTGATCCCAAGGGTTCGGTGAAGCTGGTTCGCGCTCATGCCCTTCTTGCTGGACGAAAGCAGAAAGATCGCCTGAAGCCAGATATGGAGCTTGATATGCGAAGCCTCGAAAATGGTCCCCACCTTGACGGTGAAGGGCTTGCGGCAGGCATAGCACTTGTAGACGCCCATGCGGGTGCTCTTGCCCTTGAGGGCGCCTGACTGGTCCACGGTGCCGCAATGGGGGCAAACCCGGCCATCCGGCCAGACATGCGCCTCGACATAGGCGAAGGCGGCTTGTTCATCGTGGAAGTGCTTGGCGGTAAGAACGGACATGGCTTGGTGCTCCCTTATGAAAGATATATGGGGACGCCATGTGGGTACGTCAAGTATAATGACAGGATTTGGTTCCTATCCATAGTCTTGTAGCCGGGGCGGGCCCTCGCTAAAGTGCGCCCGCATCGGGAGACCCGCCGTGTCATCGAGTACCAGCCTCATCTACAAGATCGTCAGCGAGCACGAATGGATCGCCGCCGAGGCGGAAGGCCGCTTTATCGGCTCCGCCGTCGACATCGACGACGGCTTCATCCATTTCTCGACCGCCGCCCAGGCGCCGGAAACGGCCGCGCGTCATTTTGCCGGCCGCAAGGGGCTTCTGCTGGTCGCTGTCGATGCGGATGCGCTCGGCGAAGCGCTCAAATGGGAGCCGTCCCGCGGCGGCGCGCTCTTCCCCCATCTCTATGACGTTCTGCCCGTCGCGGCCGTCGCCCGCGTCGACCCCCTGCCGCTCGACGGCGAGGGCGCGCATGTTTTCCCTTCTCATGTGACCGGCGGGGTGGAAAGCTGAACCGCATGGATCTTTTTCCTCTCGTCCGTCCCTTCGCCAGCATCGTCGATCCCGAAACCGCGCACCGTCTGACGATCCGCGCGCTCCGCATGGGCCTCGGGCCGAGCCGGCACGGGTCCGATCCCGTCTCCCTCGGCGTCGATCTTTTCGGTCTTCACTTCGAGAACCCGGTCGGCATCGCGGCCGGTTTCGACAAGAACGGCGAGGTGCCGGACGCCATGCTCGCGCTCGGCATGGGCTTTGCCGAAGTCGGCACGGTGACGCCGCTGCCGCAATCCGGCAATCCGCGCCCGCGCATCTTCCGCCTGCCGGTCCACCGCGCCGTCATCAATCGTCTCGGCTTCAACAACGAAGGCCACGAGGCGCTGAAGAAGCGCCTGCTCGCGCGGCGCCGCCGTCCGGGCATCGTCGGCGTCAACATCGGCGCCAACAAGGACGCCGCCGACCGTGTCGCCGACTACGAGGCGGGCATCCGCATGTTCGACGGGCTCGCCGCCTATTTCACGGTGAACATCTCCTCGCCCAACACGCCGGGCCTGCGCGCGCTGCAGAGCCGGGCGGAACTGCAGGGCCTGGTCGCCCGCGTCCTTGCCGCGCGCCGCACGGACCGCGCGCGCCCGACGCCGGTCCTTCTCAAGATCGCGCCGGACCTGAACGAGGAGGAACTCACCGACATCGCCGAGGTCGCCCTCGCCGAAGGTCTCGACGGCCTCATCGTTTCGAACACCACCATCGCCCGCGAGGGCCTCGTCTCCGGCGTGCACGCGGGCGAGACCGGCGGTCTTTCCGGCGCGCCGCTCTTCGCCATGTCGACCGGCGTGTTGCGCGACATGTACCGCCTGACGAAAGGCCGCATTCCGCTTGTCGGCGTCGGCGGCATCATGTCGGGCGACGACGCCTATGCGAAAATCCGAGCCGGGGCGTCCCTCGTCCAGCTTTACTCCGCGCTCACCTATGAAGGTCCCGCGCTCGTCTCCCGCATCAAGCAGGGGCTCGCCGCCCGCCTTGCCGCGGATGGCTTCGCGCATCTGAAGGATGCCGTCGGCGCGGACGTCGAACTCTAGAAAGGCAAGCTCATGGCCCGCCCCACCATCTATCACAACCCGCGCTGCTCGAAGTCGCGCCAGACGCTCGCGCTCCTGGAAGAGCAGGGCATCGAGCCGCTCGTCGTCGACTATCTGAAGGCCCCGCCCAGCGCCGCCGAACTTCAGGCGATCCTGAAGAAACTGAAGATGAAGCCGCGCGATCTCATCCGGAAGGGCGAGGCGGTCTACAAGGAGCTCGGCCTCGACAGCGAAAAGCTGACGGATGAAAAGCTCATCCGGGCCATGGTCGACAACCCGATCCTGATCGAACGCCCCATCGTCGTCGCGGGCGGCAAGGCGAAGATCGGCCGCCCGCCCGAAAGCGTGCTGGAGATTCTGTAACGCTCAGGCGAGCGCCCGCCTGAGCCTCGGATAATAGAACCCGAGCGACGCCGCCCGCATCAGGTTGAAGCCCGCCAGCGCCGCCCAGAGCCCGTGATTGCCGTAAGGCAGGAACAGCCACCAGAGAACGAGGAAGAGGCCGCTCGAAACGAGCGCGGCATTCCGCATCTCGGTGCTGCGCGTCGCGCCGATGAAGATGCCGTCGAGCTGGTAGCACCAGACCGACAGCGCCGGCAGCACCGCCGCCCAGGCGAGATAGACCCGCGCCGCGCTCCTCACTTCCGCATCGATGGTCAGGAAATCGATCACCGCTCCGCCGAAGAGGAAGATCGCCGCGCTCAGCACGAGCGAAATGCCGCCCGCCCAGGCGGTCGAGAGTTTCGCCGCCATGTCGAACTGTCTCAGGTTCCGCGCCCCCGTCGCCTTGCCGACCAGCGTTTCGGCGGCAAGCGCGAAGCCGTCGAGGAAGAACGCGCTCACCGTCACGAATTGCAGCAGGATCGAGTTGACGGCGAGCGTCACCGTCCCGGCCTCCGCGCTCTTCGCCGTGAACCACGCGAACGACAGCAGCAACACGATGGTGCGGATCATGATGTCGCGGTTGACGGCGATGGTGCGCGCAAGCCGTGCCGCATCGAGCAGCCGTGCCCGCGTCCATGTCCCCGGATAGGCGCCGAGCGCGCGGGCCGCGAGCAGGAGACCGAGCGCCGCCGCCGACACTTCCGCGATCAGCGTCCCCGCCGCGATCCCGGCCACGCCCCAGCCGAGCCCGAGCGCCAGCCAGATGTTGAAGAAGACATTCACCAGGTTGAGGAAGACCTGCAGCACCAGCGCGACCTTCGCGCGCCCGAGTCCGATGAACCATCCGGCCAGCGCATAATTCGCGAGCGCGAAAGGCGCGCTCCAGATGCGGATATCGAAATAGACGCGCGCGAGGCTTTCCACCTCCGCGCCGCCGTCGAGCAGCCGGAAGGCAATGAAGGAAACCGGCCATTGAGCCGCGATGAGCCCCGCGCCGATTGCGCCCGCAATCAGCACAGCCCGCCCGAGTGCGGCGCGGATTTCCTCGCCGTCGTCGGCGCCTTCCGCCTGCGCCGTCAGCCCGGTCGTTCCCATCCGCAGGAAGCCGAACGTCCAGTAGACCATCGTGAAGATCAGCGCGCCGAGCGCCACCGCGCCGATATATTTCGGGTCGCCCATGCGCCCCATCACGGCGGTATCGGCGAAGCCGAGCAGCGGCGTCGAAATATTGGAAATGACGATGGGAACGGCGATGGCGAGCACGGTCCGGTGACTGACCTGCCGGTGCCTGTTTCCCTCGGCGGCGCTCATGACCCGGCGGGGTCGTCCGCCGGCTTCAGCAGGAAATGGCCATGCGCCGCCGCAATCGGCCGCGAGCGGTCGTCCTGCCAGGCTTCCGCCCGCACGGTGGCGACGCGGCGCCCCTGCTTGGTGATCTCGGCGCGGCCATAGGTATCGACCGGCCTGCCCGAGCGCAGATAGTCGATGGTGAGCCCGATGGGTTTCGGCAGCGCGTTCCCCGCCGCGTCGCCCTCGGAAAACTCGAACGCAAGCTGCGCGATCGCCGTCGTTTCGAGAAACGCGCCGATGGTGCCGCCGTGAAGCGCGGGCAGCACCGGATTGCCGATCAGCTCTTCCTTGAAATGCATCACGGTGGTGATCTCGTTGCCGCGCTGGTCGACGGTGATGCCGAGAAAGCGCGCATAGGGGATCGCCTGCATGAGCGCGTTGATGTCGGGCGGCGTCTTCTTCTCGCTCATGCCTTGTCGCCCTTGTTCTTCTCGAGGAACTTCATCGCTTCCGCCGCCGCTTCCGGCGAGATCGGCATCGGCACCGCGCGGTTCGCCGCCAGCATGAAGGTGCCGACGCAGGTCGCGATCGGGTCGTCCTCGTCCGTGTGATAGGCCGTGCCGCGCACGAAGGCGATGTTCGTCGTCACCTTGTAGCAATGCGTATGCGCGGTGAGGTCGAGTTTCGGCGTCGCGGGCTTCATGTAGTCGAGCCGCAGGTCGAGCGTCGCGATCGACATGCGCGCGGGCAGCGCGAGCTGCACCGCGATGCCGCAGGCATTGTCGAGGAGCGAGGTGATGACGCCGCCATGGATCACGCCCGTCTCCGGGTTGCCCACCAGCTTTTCGTCGTAGGGCACCGACAGCCACGCCTCGCCGCGCTTCGCGTTGACGACGTTCATGCCGAGCGCGCGCGCATGCGGCACATGCTGGATCAGCACGTCCTTCATCAGCGCAATATGTTCCTCGGTAATCTCGTCGTCCGTCATGCCGCCCTCGCATTGTGGGCCCCTAGTAGCGCCATCGCCCGCATGTGAGTCAACCGGCATTTCCCCGCCGTTTGAACAGGATTGAAATGGTTGCATCGCGTGAATCCGAGGCAGAGAATATTCCGGTCAGGAGGTCGGCCATGCTGGTCGCCGAGGGAGGATTGACGCCGCTCGAGGATCTGGATGCGCTCTGGCAGCCGCTTCCGGGCCTGATCTCATATTGGGAAAGGAAGCGGGGTGCGCGGCGCATGCCCGCACCGTCCGACATCGATCCGGTCGAGATCCCCCGCCTCATGCCCTGGATCACCATCGCCGACGTCACCTACCATCCGCTCGATTTCCGTTACCGTCTCGTCGGCACGCGCATCGTCGAAATGGGCGGCATCGACCGCACCGGTCAGTCGCTCCGCGAGGGGCATGAAGGTGAACGCCTGGAAGAGCGTCTCGCCGCTCTCGAAAATCTGCTCGCGGGCAAGGGCCCCGTCGCGCTTGGCGGCCGGCTCGACTGGCTCGGCCGCGGCTACCGCAAGTTCCAGTGCGTGCACCTGCCGCTGTCGGATGACGACGAAACGGTCACGCGGCTTGTCGCCGCCTATGCGTTCGATTGAGGCCTGCGCGGTCCGCTTCTGTCCATCTGAAGCTAACCATATGAAATAAAAGGTCTTCTCCGGGCAGGCGGACGCTGCGGAAAGTTGACGATTGTCGTCATTGCTCTAGAGTGAAGCGATTGAAGTTGAGTCTGGGTGCCGGAACGGAGGGAGCGGGGCAGCTCCTGTTTCGCGGCACTCCGGAGGGGAAAATGAAAATGATGGATACCCGTTTCGGGGAAGGCGGCGGCGCATGAGCACCGGCGTCAAGGAAGCGCCATCCGGCGACGACGGGAAGACGAAGGCCCCGGGCAAGCGCGAACTCACCAAGCACAACAACCGCGAGGCGATTCTCGATGCCGCGCGCACCGTCTTCGCCGATCTCGGCTACGGCGCCACATCCGTACGCGACATCATCCGCAAGACCGGCCTCGCGTCGGGCACCTTCTACAACTACTTCAAGAGCAAGGAAGAAGTCTTCGAGGCGCTGATGGACGAGGGCATGCGCCGCATCCGTCCGCGGCTTCGCGCCGAGCGCATCCGTTCGCGCACCTTCGAGGATTTCATCCGCAACGCCTACCGCACCTATTTCGACTATCTCGCGACCGACCGCGTCACCTTCCAGGTCATGCGCCGCAATCCGAACACGGTGCGCGTGCGCATGGACTCGCCCGAGATCATCGCGGGCTTCGAGGAAATCCGCGAATATATCGAGGAAGACATAAGGAACGGCACGCTGCCCGATGTCGACGCGGAATATCTCATGGCCGCCGTCGTCGGCATCGCCATGGAAATCGGCGACCGCATGCTGCGCCGCCCGGAAATGGACCCGGACCACGCGTCGGCCTTCGCGACGGCGCTGGTCCTGAACGGCTTCCGCGCCCTCCCGCACAAGGGCGAGGGAGAGTAGCTGTTCGACGAGCGGTGTGGAGGCGACGTCCCCACATCTCGGTACGTCATTGCGAGAGTGAGGAACGAGTCGCGCAAGCGAACGAAAAGGTCCAGTGGACCTTTTCGAGTTCCGAACGCCCGAAGCGAAAGCGAAGGGCCGAAGAGCGACGAAGCAATCCAGGGGCCGCTTGCTCCGGACCGGCCGCCCCTGGATTGCTTCGCTCCTTTCAGTCGCTCGCAATGACGAAAATTTTTGACTCGGCGGAACGCGAACAAAAGAAAGAACAGGAATGAACCTTCAGAAATTCATCGTCCGTACCCTGCTGAAACTGCCCGACGGCATTCTTGTGAGGATGTCGGGCGGCAAGCCGCTCGCGATCGACGGCCGCATCCTTGATGCCCGCGCGCAGTTGCTCGCCGCGCAGGGCGCGCGCCAGCCTTCCATCACGACGCTCGATCCGGTGACCGCGCGCAGCGCCACCTCCGAAGGCCTGAGCCTTCTCGACGGTGCGCCGCGCTCCGGCGTCGAGGTGCAGCCGCTCGAAGTGCCGGGCCCCGGCGGCCCGATCGATGCGCGGCTCTATCTCCCGGCAGGCAGCACCGGCCCGCTGCCCGGCCTCGTCTTCTTCCATTTCGGCGGCTGCGTCATCGGCGATCTCGATACCTGCGACACCTTCTGCAGCATGATCTCGGACATCGCCGGCATCGCCGTCCTCAACGTCGCCTATCGTCTCGCGCCGGAGCACAGGTTCCCCGCCCAGGTGCATGACGCCGTCGCGGCGTACAAATGGGCGCAAGGCAATGCCGAAGACCTGCGCATGATCCCCGGCCGCATCGGCGTCGGCGGCGACAGCGCGGGCGGCTATCTCTCCGCCGTCGTCGCGCAGGAAGCGAAGCGCGAAGG
>JGI24660J20065_1000320_pt1 | contig 16303 bp, 10 predicted proteins | sample MalvirmetaMSP134_FD_20065 | JGI IMG/M metagenome (IMG submission 20065) | reverse complement strand
GTGCGGATCTCATGGGACATATTGGCGAGGAATTCGCTTTTCGTCAGGCTGGCCGCCTCAGCTTCCCGCGCCAGGCGCTCCGCCTCCAGTTTGGCCGCCCGAAGCTCGTCTTCGCTGCGGCGTAGTGCGTTTTCAGATCGGATTCGCTCGTCTACCTCCCGCGACAGTTTACGGTTCCAGTACAGGAAGATCAGTACCACCACGAGGGCGATAAGCACAATACGACGCACCACGGTGTAGTCCGTTTCCTGTTCGATATCCAGGTGGATCCAGCGATTGTAGATCGACTCGGTCTCGGTGGCATCCAGACTGCCCAGCGCTTTATTGAGGATGCGCTGTAATTCAGGCCGCTCCTTACTGACGGCGAACCTTAGCTCATACTGGTAAGGCGTGATGCTTGTTATCCGAAGGTTGGACAACCCCAGGCGGGCAACGGTATAGCTGACTGCCGGAATATGAGTCACCATGACGTCGAGGTCGCCGTTGGACAGGGCCAGCAGCCCTTCCTCGATGGACGTCATCGGATACAGATCGAGATTGGGGTGGTTGATCAATAGGTAGTCATGCCCCGCCTGGCGGTTAACCACACCCACCTTTTCGTCTCTCAGCTCCCTCAATTCGCCGATAAAGCGACCGTCGTCACGGATGGCAAGGGCAATGGGAACGGTCAAATAGGCACGGCTGAACAGGAAAGATTCCTCGACCCTTGGGGTTCGGGACATTGCGGGCAGTATATCCACCTCCCCCGAACGCAAAGCGTTTTCCTCATCGGCGCTGTTGTCCATCACCTGACGGCTGAAGCGAATGTTCAGTTGTTCTTCCAGGCGTTTGACCAGATCCGGCACGAGCCCGGCAGACTGACCATTCTGGGTATACTCGAACGGCGGCCAATCCGGCCGGAAGGCCACTCGAAGATTCGGGTTTTGATTGAGAAATGCCCTCTCGTCAACCGACAGGGAAATGGCGGAGGGATCCAGTTCCGGCAACTCGGTCTGCAACCACGACTGGCGGATCGACCGGTGCTCACCGTGGTCAATCGCCAGAACTGCCTGGTTGAGCACCCGATACAACTGGTCGCGCTCCTGGTCATTCTCCTGGTGACTCTCCGCTGCCATTTCCAGCACCACGTCGACCGATTGCTGGTTCAGCAGCGTGGCCACCCCAACCCCATTGACCATGGCAGACTGCAGATAGTCCGACACCACCGGAACCGGGCCCAGAAACGCATCCGCCTGTCCTGACAACACCCTGCCAACGGCTTCGCTGATACTGGAAACCGGCACGGGTGAAAAGCTATCGACAGGGTCAAGCAATGCGAACTGGTTGGGATCGTTGGTGATCAGGGCAATGTTCGCGTCCTCAAGGTCCGAGAGCGTGCGAATGCCTGCATCATCGGCACCAACGAATATGCCATAGGTCAAACTCATCAGCGGCGAGGAAAGCACTACATTGGAAGGAGGGGAACGATGGGCCAGATGGGTACTCAACCGGGCATCCAGGGTCCCATCCTGCAACCATTCACCGAGTTGTTCTTCCGGAGCCGACACCGGCTCAATAGGCACACCAAGCTTCTCTGACAGCCGATTGAGGTAATCAATGAAGATGCCCGCCAGCTCTCCCTCGCCGGTATCAAACACCAGCGGCACCTGACCACTTCGCACCCCGACCCGGAACGATTCTCTCTCCGCCAGCCAGCGCAGATCCTCGCTACCCAGCACCGGCGCCGGAGAGGGTTGCGGCGGCTCAGCAGCGGGCACGCCGGGCACCAGAATAGCGGTCAGCAACAGCACAAAATGAAAAACGGACCTCACTGGATATCCTCACCGGTTCGGCTACAGTTCAGGGAACCATACCCGTAAATTCTTCCGATTGCATTCAGCGGGTTACCCGATCTACTCTGATCGTGCCCACAGCGTTTTAAAGCACCGGCAACCTTGGGGAGAACCACAACCATGGATACCAGCAAACACGATTTCAGCACGCTTTTTGAACAACTCGGTATGCCATCCGACAGCGTCAGCATTGAGAGTTTTATCGCCCAGCACTCGCCACTGCCCCCGGAAATTGCGTTGCAGGATGCCCCTTTCTGGTCGGAAAGCCAGTCACACTTCCTCGAAGAGGGCCTCGAGGACGACTCAGACTGGGCGGAAATTATCGATGAGCTCGATGCCCTGATGCGGCACTGAATCAGACATCACGCCCTGCAATAAGCACCTGGTCGCGGCCGGAGTCCTTGGCGAGGTACAGAGCCTTGTCGGCCCGGTCGAACACATCGTCCTCGTCATCGTCCCCATCAAATTCCGCCAGCCCTGCCGAAAACGTCACCGACACCGGTTCTCCCCGGAAATGGAACGGCAGCTCCGCGATATGCCCGCGCATGCTATCCAATACCGACCGGGCGTTGTCCACATTGGTTTCCGGCAACAGGATCACGAACTCTTCCCCGCCAAAACGGGCGATGAAGTCGGTTGCCCTCAGCCGCTCACGGAGGGCACGGGCAACCAGTTGCAACACGCGATCACCCGCCTTGTGGCCATAGGAATCGTTCACACGCTTGAAAAAATCAATATCAAGCACACAGACCGACAGTGAATGACGATAACGCTGCCAGCGCTGATACTCGAACGACAGTCGCTCCTGCCAGGCTTCCCGGTTGGGTAATTGGGTCAGGACATCGGTAAGGGCTTTTTCGCGTTCCTCCCGGAGTTTTTCCCGGACCTGTTCCGACTGAGCCTCCATCGTCACCAGTTTTTCCTGCATGAGCTCCAGTTGCAGCGACAGGTTGCGCTCGCGCTCGGACTCCTGCTCCCGAAACCGCTCGACAGCCCCACTGATCGTCTCGAGGTGCTGGCTCACTGAGTCTTTCAGCCCGTCGAAGTCAACGCTGCTTTCCACTTGCTGGCCGAACGACCATAGCTCCTGGCGGATATCGCGATCCAATTCCTGCGAGGCATCCAGTCGCCCGGCCTGGGCATTCGCCTGCTCGGTAAAACACTGGCGCAACGCGTCCAGCCGTTCATCGAGACGCCGAAGGAAGGCCTCAAACTCCCTTTGCCCCCGGGTAACCGCGGCGATTACCAGTTCCGCCACGCTGCTCAGCCCCTCCCGCAGCTCATCCCAGTTATCGCTGCTCAACAGCGATTCCTGTAGCCGTCGGGCTCTTGCCTCCGACGCTGCCTCCAGTGTCACCTGATCCAGCATATGCCCCAGCAGTTCACCAACCCGCCGTGCAATCTTCAGGCGTTCGCTGTCTTCTGTGCCAGGCATCGCCAGTTCAACGGCAGGCGAAGCCAGCGCGTTCTCGGCGGCTTCCGCCAACATCGGCTGGTCGGACGGCTCCTGGCTTCCCCGGCCACCAAACAGCCGGCCAAACCGACTTCGTTTGCGATCCTGCCCGTCACCGCTGCCCAGCCCAGTTTCCAACACCAATGCCAGATCGACCAACCATCCGGTCGCATCGAGCTGAAGGGTTTCCGGTTTCCGGAGTCGCTTCTCCAGGTCTCGAATACGGTCCTTGCCGGATTTGAACATAGGATGGGAGCGCAGTTCCGACAGCAACTGCTCGAATGTGGTTCTCAGCCGGTCCGTGGATTCAGACTTGCGGTCGTCCAGGGCCGCCACCTGACGGTCAATTCTCTCCTGCAAATCCCGCCAGCTGTCTGCGTTGAGAGGGGGCTTTCGTAACTCGTCACGAACCCGTTCCAGCAAACGGTCCAGCTCCGCAGTCTGTCCTTCGGACGCCAGACTGGTACGCACCAGCATACGCTGAAGCAGGTTCCTTTCAGCTTCCCAATGCGATTCACGCTGTTCTGAAGATTCAAGTGCCTGGAGGTACTTATCCTTCCAGGATGGGTCCGATGACATTTAGCGCTCCTGGCCCTTTTACTGGACGCCTGTTCCGTGACTGATGCCTCAACGATGCTCCGTTTCCCGCCTGTTACCGCGACGGCGAGCCCTGGGATGGCTCTGATCGTAGACCTTTGCCAGATGCTGGAAATCCAGATGAGTATAGACCTGGGTCGTCGCGATGTCCGCATGGCCCAGCAACTCCTGCACCGCTCGCAGGTCACCACTGGACTCCAGCATATGGCTGGCGAAGGAATGCCGAAGCAGGTGGGGATGCAGTCTTTGGTCCGCCCCTTTCGACATTCCCCACCGGCTGAGGCGGGACTGGATACTGCGAGTACTGAGCCGATCACCTCGCCGGCTCACATACAGGGCATTCTCTCCGTCTGGCGCCATCGCTCCGCGCACGTCAAGCCACCGAGCCAGTGCCTCCAACGCCCTTCGCCCAACCGGCAGGAGGCGTTCCTTGCGCCCCTTACCCAGCACCCTGACCTCCCCACCTCGGACGTCTACGGATTGGAGATCCAGCCCCGCCAGTTCCGACAACCGCAGCCCTGAGGAATACATCAGCTCGAACATGCTCAGGTCGCGAATTTCCAGCGGATCATCGGGCGTTGCGTCCAGCAGGTGATTGAGCTGGTCCACGTCCGCCACCTTCGGTAGACGCCTACCGGACTTCGGAGCCCGGATGTCCAACGCCGGATTGTCGACAGCCAGGTGTTCCCGTAACAGGTATTCGTAGAACCGGCGGATGGCAGACAGGTGACGGGCAATACTCCGACCGCCCAAACCTTCACGGCTGAGCTGGGCAACGTATCGTCGCAAGTCGTGGCTGGTGACCGATCGCCAGGCCGGTGACGGTAGATGCTCAACCCACGCAGCAAAGCGGTTCAGGTCATCGCGATAACTGCCGCAGGTGCGTGGTGAGTGTCGCTTCTCCGACGCCAGATAACGCAGGAACGCGGCCACAGGCTCTGCCAGTGCGGCAGCCGGGCCGGTTTCCTCGTCAGCCAGCGACATGGTCAGCGGGACTCCGCGACCACATCGGTGACAGGCAACGTGGCGGCATGCCTTTGCAGGATAGGCGGCAACAGACGGCTCAGGGTGTCGCTGATGTAGGTCAGGAAGAGTGATCCCATACTCTGGTCGAAGTACCCGGGTTCGCAACTACCCACGGCAAACACCCCGACCAATTCGTTGTTACGCAGTGGCACTAACGCCACGGAGGCAATGGGTTCCTCCCGGTCCGGGAACAGGAAACTGCGCTCGCTCTCACGGAACTGGCCACAAACGGCGCGATCCCCTTCCAGCAAGCCACCCAGGCGCGCTTTCGCCTCATCCGGCGACACCACGTGTAGGGCGCCTTGCGCCGCTGCCGGCAACTCGCTGTCGGTGAAGAGAATCACCGAGGCCGCGTCCAGACCGAAATCACCACGGATACTGTCATCAATCGCGGCGGCCATATCATTCAGGTTGCGGGCCTCGATCACCTGCATCAGCAGGCGCTTGCTCTTTTCGAACAGACGGTCGTTGTGGCGTGCAATGGACACCAGCTCTACCAACTCGCGACGCAAGGTGTCGCGCTGTTCGCGAAACAGGTGCACCTGGCGCTCTACCAGCGAGATCGCCCGGCCGCTGTCGTGGGGCAGGGTCAGGCTGCGCAGGAGCTCGTCCTGATCAATAAAGAAATCGGGGTTATTCCGCAGATAATCTGCGACGGCTTCCCGGGTGAGCCCTTCGGCCTTCTTGTGGGCCGTTTGTTCTGTCATGCTGCTCTCCTGATGGTCAGGGCCTTGATGTGGCCGGCTGGCGATGGCGATTGTTCTGTCGGTTGGTACCTGATTTTGCATCGCTGTGCCGCGTGCTCTTACGTCGTTTCGGGGGCTGGTCTGCCGGCAGGCGAAGCTGACCCTCGAAAACGCTGGCCGTCGGGCCTTCCATCATAACAGGGGCCCCCTCACCCTGCCATTCGATGACCAGGCGCCCGCCTTTCAGCTCGACGTCCACCCGGCTGTCCAGCAGCCCTCGCAGGCAGCCGGCGACCACCGCCGCACAGGCGCCACTGCCGCAGGCCATGGTTTCGCCGGAACCACGCTCGAACACCCTCAGGCGAACGCGGGTCCGGTCAATAATCTGCAGGAACCCGATGTTGGCCCGCGCCGGGAACCGCGGATGGCTCTCAAGCCTGGGGCCAAACTCGCCTACCGGGGCGGCATCCACGTCATCCACCAATAGCACCCCATGGGGATTGCCCATGGAGACGGCACTGAGTTCCACGGTATCACCGCCGAGTTCCACCGTGTACACGTCCTTGCGGCGGTCGGCAGCGAACGGGATGGCCGGAGGATTGAGTTCCGGCACCCCCATATCGACGGTGACCATGCCTGCACGTCCGACTCTCAATTCGATAACGCCCTTGGCGGTCTGAACCCGGATCACCTTCTTGTTGGTCAGGCGCTGGTCGCGGACAAAGCGGGCAAAACAGCGGGCCCCGTTGCCGCACTGCTCGACTTCCGAGCCATCGCTGTTGAATATCCGGTAGCGGAAGTCCACATCGGGAAGCCCCGGGGGTTCAACCACCAGCAACTGATCAAAGCCAATGCCAAAATTCCGGTCGGCCAGTTCGCGGATCATCTCCGGGCGCAGGCGAAAGGGCTGGCTGATGGCGTCCACCACCATGAAGTCGTTCCCAAGACCGTGCATCTTGGTGAAGTTAAGCATTGGGCCCTGATTGCGCCGGGACTGACTCATCTCCGCCTCTCCACTCATTCCGGCAAACAGCTTTCTGGGCCAAGCTGTTCTTCCAGGGTTTCCCGCCGACGCACAATGTGCACCTGTTCACCATCAACCATCAGTTCCGGTGGACGGTTACGGGTGTTGTAGTTGGAGCTCATCACAAAACCATAGGCCCCGGCGGACCGAACCGCCAGCAAATCGCCCGCCTGGAGTCTCAGCTTGCGATCCTTGCCGAGGAAATCACCGGTCTCACACACCGGCCCAACCAGGTCCCACGCTTTCTCGTCACCGTCGTTGCGGGGCGTTACCGGGACAATGGATTGCCACGCGCTGTAGAGCGCGGGACGAATCAGGTCGTTCATTGCCGCATCTATGATGGCGAAGTTGCGATGTTCAGTGCACTTGAGGAATTCCACCCGCGTCAGCAAGATGCCGGCGTTGGCGGCAATGGACCGCCCCGGCTCCATGATCAGCTCCAGCGACCGATCGCCCAGGCGTTCCGCCAGCGCGGTCACATAATCCGACGGTTGCGGCGGCTGCTCCTGATCGTAGGTGACCCCCAGGCCACCGCCCATGTCCAGATGCCGGATATTAATATTCTTTTGCGCCAGGGCATCGATCAGTTCCAACACACGGTCCAGCGCATCGAGGAAAGGTGACACCGACGTGAGCTGCGAGCCGATGTGACAATCCACACCTTGTATGTCCAGGTTTGGCATGGCAGCGGCACGCTCATAGACGGCCGGAGCTTCCGCAATGTCGATGCCGAACTTGTTCTCTTTCAGCCCCGTGGAAATATAGGGGTGGGTACCGGCGTCCACGTCCGGATTCACACGCAGGGAAACCGGCGCCCTGACACCGAGCTCACCCGCCACTTCGTTCAGGCGATCCAGTTCGGTGTCGGACTCCACATTGAAACAGCGAACACCGGCCTCGAGGGCGCGGCGCATTTCCCAGCGCTGTTTGCCGACCCCGGAAAAGACGGTTTTCGCAGGATCCCCGCCAGCACGGATCACCCGCTCCAGTTCTCCGGCAGACACAATATCAAAACCGGCGCCGAGCCTTGCCAACACGTTCAGCACGGCGATATTACTGTTGGCCTTGACGGCGTAGCACACCAGGTGTGGCCGACCGGCAAGCGCATCATCATAGGCGCGGTAATGGCGCTCGAGGGTGGCGCGGGAATAGACATAGGCTGGCGTACCAAAACGCCGGGCAATGTCCTCAACCGCCACGTTCTCAGCGAACAATTCACCGCTGCGGTAATTGAAGTGATCCATGGATTTCCTGAGCCTGTTATCGGGGCAGCCTGCCGAACCTAGTGGTCTTCAGCCGGTTCGCTGCTGTCGTGTTCGCTGGATTTCTGACTGGGTGCGGCCTGCTCGGTTGCGGCATCGTCACTGGCAGGTGCCTGACGATACAACGGCCCCTTCTGGCCACACCCAACCAGAAACACGACCATCACCAGCAGGAACGTAAGTGTCTGTCCTGGCTTCATGGGTAGCTGCCCCCGTTGTCTGTATGCACGCAGTATACCTGAGTGAGGCCGCGCCCGGCGAGATGCTACCACCCACGATTCCGGATACTACAGATGCCGGTTCAGCAAATCTTCCAACTCGGTACGGTAGTAGAGATACTGGATGGTCTGGATATGCTGCTGGTATATCTGTGGATCCAGGTCATGGGGTAGGTGAACATCCGTCAGGTAGACCGGGTAGCGCTCGTCACTTTGGCGGAGCGAGCGAATATAGTGGGCCACCGCGGGTATCAGCTGGTCTCCATACTCCTGGACGGTAAATTCCTGGTCGCCACAGAAAATATCGAAACGCACCTGAGAGTCACCCTCCTGAATACCGATGGCCTGTACATCCAGCCCGGGCAGGCGCACGTTGCTGTCGGCGTCCGGCCGCCTCTCCGCACGCCACTGACTGTCGCGAAGCACCATCTCATAGCACTGAACACCTGCAACATCGGTCACGGCGTCCAGTTGTCGCAACTGCCGGCGTTCGATCAGGTTCTCTAGGAATCGCAGCAAGGGCACCAGCAGGAAGCGACGATTGGTGTAACCCTGCTGCCAGCAGAACACCGATCCCAGTTCATCCACGACCCACACCTTCGCGGTCTCTCCTGTGACGCGGTAGAACACCTGAATGTTATCCGGCTCGCTGGCATGGCACACGGCGCGTAATGGCAGGTCATCCAGCAAGGCGTATTGGTCAAACACCACTGGCACGTAGGATTCCTGCGGTTTGGACAGATACGCCATCAGCGCTTCGTTGCTGTCCAAGGCCACGAATCCGGGCTCAGCGCCACTGAATTGAAGCAGGAAGTATCGCCGATCCATCTCGATGACGTAACGCAGGGGATGAGGGCCGACACCGCCGGCGAAGAAATAACGCATCACGTCCATGAACAGCTCGCGTACGCGCCGGGCTATGGCGGCTCCGTGGCCTGTGCTGTGGCTATGAACCATGATATCCGGCAACCGGTCCGGAGCGTTGGCGACTGATGCCAGCACGTTTTTGAGGCACTGCACCAGCGTGTCTCCGGCGGCGTAGTGCTGCAAACTCACCTCGTGCCAGCTATTGAAGGTGACCTGGTCAATGGTATTCACCAGGTTTTCCCGTCCACCGCTGAAGCCCAGTGAATCGTGACGGGCGCTAAGCTTGTGCAAGCCCCGCTCGGTCAGATAGGCCTGAGGGTCGACCCCGACATTGACAAACAGCAGGTTGCGCAGCGGGTGCACACCCCGGGAAAGCGCCTCCCGGCCAGCCGGCTCCACCGGGAATGGCAGGAACGCACCAAGTGCATCCAGCATTTCCCGCAGTTCCGCCACCGAGGCAATGCTGCTGCCGGCTCGCACATTCAACCGTGTGGCCCGGGTCAGCAAGCCGTTGTAATAGCCCCACACCAACAGTTCACTGAGATTGCCCGAACGGCGTATGACCGGTTGCCAGAGCGCATCTGACGGGTCCTCAAGATCACGGTATAGCAACCAGCCGTCGTGACCAGCCGAACCACCCTGTTCCGACTGGTGATGGAACGCAAGATTCTCTTCTGCCAGGGAGGGGGCTAGCCCGGGGTTGATCTGCTCTACCTTCCCGGCCTTACGCTGAAACGCCGCATACAACTTACGCCCCAGCAGGTTCATGTCATTGCTGGTGATTGCCGCACGGGTGCCATGATCCCGAGCCAGCCGAGACAACAGCCGGTAGCTGTGGGTTAACTCGGCCACCACGGCCCGCCGAAGGGTGACCACGTCCTCTGCGCGCCAGCGGATCCGGTTGTCCAGGTTTTTCAACTCAGCAGCCGACCAGCCCCAGGAGTCCACCAGGGCCTGCAACAGCCTGGCTCTCCAGCCTGAGAGGGTCTGTGCCGAACGGGTAAGCGGCAGGCCTGCTTTGAGATAAAGGCTCTGACGCACCAGGACCAGGCGTTGGGGGGCATCTTCTTCAAACAGCCACTGCTCAAGGCGTTCGTAAAGCAGTACGTAGGGATCGAGCCGGTCAGGGTTGGTTTCACCGGAATACACCGCCGCCTTGAAGACCCGGGACAGCAGTGGTTTCTCATCGCTCTCTTGGCTCTCATTACTACGGGCATAACACTCGATCAGCAGCAGCTTGAGGATCGACTTCCAGGGCATGTCGATGCCTTTGTACAACTGCCAGACTCCAGCCCCCAGAAACTCTTCCTGCGGTATCGAGGACACGGGGCCGAAATCAATGTACTCATCACCCCGGATAAAACGGCAGTCAATCAGCTGCCGGGCGCACTCGTCATAGCGTCGCTCATCCTCCACGGGGACCAGCCACCACAATGGATAACGGCCGCCAAGATGAATGCTCGTGCGGTAGAATTCGTCCAGCAGCAAATAGTGCTGTGAACTGCCGCAGTTTTCCCCGGTCACTTCCGCTCGCTGCCTTCCGGCACGCCAGTCAGCGGCGGAAAACACAAACACATGAAGCTCAACCCCCAGGCTTTCGGCCCAGATGGACAGACTTTGAGCCTTACGTTCCAGGCAACGCACGCCCCGCTCCGAGAGATCCGGGCGATGACACAGCCAGATATCCAGATCACTGGCCACCGAATGGCCCAGGGTCCCGGGGCTGCCCATCAGGAAGAGGGCTTCCAGGTCTGGCTTTCTGCGCCCCTCGTCCTTGAGTGAAAAGGTTCTTGCCAGGCGCCGGGCAGCGTTCAGCGTGGACTCAGGGGGCCGATAGTGGCTCAGTCCGTAAGGGCAGTCGCTGTCGAGATAGCCGGGCAAAGACGGGTGATTTAGATGGAAAACCAGTGGCAACACTTCCAGAACAGCCTGTTGCCGATAGGTCAGGGCCGAATGGGCACGATCCCAGCGCTCCCGGTTGACAGCCATGAACCGGTCCCGCAGCCGGCGCAGCGTTTTTCGGTCTATACCCTCATCAAAGTCCAGGGCAATAGGAGCGGTTTGGATGGTCAAGGCGACTCCGCGGGAGAGGTTCTTTCCGATACCATTATCAGTATGATGACCGAATCGTGGCAAAATCGGCAAAAAAATAAAAGCGGGAGAACATTAGCACGCTCCTGCCACAACTTGGCTGAGGCTTTTCCGTCGTGAAAGAATTCTTTATCCGTCGAGACCGTTCCGACACCCCCCAGGGTGCCGAACGTCGAACCCTGATCCGCATCAACGACGACGGCGTCATCCTGTTCGCTGATCATCACGCCGAGGCAGTGCTGGGCTACGACGCCAGCGAACTGGAGGGTCGCAAGGTTCAGTGCATCCTGGCCGCACGCCAGGACGATCCCTTTGCACCGGCCCATCGCCACCGAATTGAAAATGGCGAGTCGATACTGATCACCTTCCGCCACAAGGAAGGCTTTTTCTTCACAGCGGGTCTCAGCCTGCGCATGGACATTCGCGATTCCGACCAGGCCGCCAGCGCATTTATAAGCCAGCGGGATCATTCCCCCATCGACCACCGCCTGATTCGGCTGACTGAAACTTCCGCCGGCGTTGGTATCTGGGAGCTGGACCTCCACAGCAATGAGTTGATCTGGACGGACGGCATGTATCATTTGCTGGAATTAAGACCCGGCAGCGAAATCACGCCCGAACAGGCACTTTTCTACTGCCAGTCCAGCCAGGGCAGGATACGCGCCCTGTTCCGTCGCTGCATCCGCACCGGGCAGCCCTTCTCCCTGACGCTGGATCTGATAACCGCGCGACAGAACGTTCGCCAAGTGACGTTGACTGGCCGGGCCCTGAAAGCCGGCGAACGGATACAGCGACTGGGAGGAACGCTGGTTGACCACACGCCTGAGCGCAATCATACCCTCGCCCGCCAGCAGGCGGAGCAAATGCTGGGCGCCACGATCAACGCCACCAACGACCTGGTGGTCGCCGTTGATCGCCAGCTAAACCTGTTGCATTTCAACCGTGCCTTCAGTCGCCAGTTCGAGATTACCTTCGGCCTCCGGCCGGAATCCGGAAGCAACCTGAGCGCCGCATTGCAGGGCTTCCCCAACGAACGACGGCTTATCGAGCGACTCTGGCACCGCGCCTTCGAACGCGACAGTTTCGTGGTGGAAATGCCCATGGCGCAGCAACACCGGGAGCTGCCCCTGTACGAGATCCACTATCAACGCCTGACCAATGACCAGGGCGACGTGATTGGCGCCGTTCATGTGGCCCGGGACATCAGCGACCGCCTGCAGAACTCCTCCAGCAGCGAATACCGCGTCCAGCATGATCCGGTCACCGGCCTGATGAACCGCAAAGCCTTCCTGGGCCGCCTGCAACGAACACTGGAGCAGAAGCCACGGCGGGAGAGCAGTGACAGCCTGCTCTATCTCGACCTGGATGGGTTTGACCACTTCAACGACATCGCCGGCAGCGGCACCTGCGACCGTTACCTGCGTGAGCTGGCCGGCAATCTCGGGGTCAAGATCCGACAGCGGGATGCGCTGGCACGACTGGCCGGCGACACCTTCGCCCTGCTGATCGAAAACTGCCCCGAAGCGCGCGCCCGCAAGATTGCCGACAGCATTCTCGAGCTGATCGGCGGCTTCGTGTTCCACTGGCAGGACAAGCAGTTACAGACAACGGCCAGTGGCGGCCTGCTGTTTCTGGACGACGACGCGCCCACCGATTCCGAACAACTGCTGACCCAGGCGGCTGACCTGTGCCACACCGCAAAAACGTCCGGTCGCAACCGGATTCATGCCGCCCGGGCCATGTCCCTGTCGCTGGACGAGGGCACGGCCAACGAGGTGCTGGCACAAATCCAGCAGGCACTCGACAGTGGCCACCTGAAGCTTGAATACCAATCGCTGCGCCCCGTGGCCAGCGTTACCTGGGGCGACCACATCGAAATACTGACCCGGATTCCCGGTGAGACGCCTGACAGCCCTCCCCTGACCCCGGACGCTTTCCTGCCCGTTGCCGAACGATTTGACCTGGCCAAGCGCCTGGATCGCCAGGTGATCCGTCAGACCCTGGCCTGGCTCGAACAGCACCGTCTGCTGGAGCCGCGCCTCAAGTACTGCGGCTTCAACCTGTCCCTGGCGAGCGTACTGGATGACTCGTTTGCGGACTTTATGGAAGCCGCACTGAAAGGATCACCCTTTGCCCCGGAATGCTTCTGCCTGGAGATAAGGGAAGCCCACGCCACCCAATACCCGGACGATGTCGCGGTGCTGTGCGACAGCCTGCACCGCATTGGCTGCCGGGTAGCGCTGGATGGTGCGGGAGCGTCGGTGGAAAGTTATGGCCTGGCGGCAAAGCTGCCGGTGGACATCATCAAGCTGGACCACAAGATCATGCAGCACCTGAACGACGATCCGGTGCAGCAGGTAATGGTAGAGGCGCTTCATAAAATAGCGGAAGCCTCGGGCAAGGTGACGGTCGCCACCTTCATTGAGAACGACGACACCCTCCGAAAGGTACGAACCCTTGGAATTCACTACGGCCAGGGCTTCCGCCTCTACCGGCCACGCCCACTGGAGGAGCTGAAACCGGTGGAGGTTACCCTGACCACGGGGAAGATCGGCGGCTAGCTAGAGTGCCTGGCGCGCGCGTGCGACTGCAGCGCGCACCTGCTTCGGCGCAGTGCCGCCAAGGTGATCACGCGCCTGCACGGAGCCTTCCAGCGTCAGCACATCGAACACGTCTTCGCCGATGACGTCGGAGAAGCGGGTGAGTTCTTCCGTGGTCATCTCCGAGAGGTCACGCCCTTCGGCAACGCCAAACGCAACCGCTTTGCCCACAATTTCATGGGCATCGCGGAAAGCCACGCCCTTCTTGACCAGATAGTCCGCCAGATCAGTTGCGGTGGAGAATCCCCGCTTGGCCGCCACGCGCATGTTGTCGGCCCGCGCTTCGATGGCCGGGATCATATCCGCGTAAGCCTTGAGGCAGCCTTTCACGGTGTCCACGGTATCGAACAACGGCTCCTTGTCCTCCTGATTGTCCTTGTTATAGGCCAGCGGCTGGCTCTTCATCAGGGTCAGCAAACTGATCAGGTGGCCGTTCACCCGGCCGGTCTTGCCACGTACCAGTTCGGGCACGTCCGGATTTTTCTTCTGGGGCATGATCGACGACCCGGTGCAGAAACGGTCCGGCAGGTCGATGAAATCAAACTGGGCAGAGGTCCACAACACCAGTTCTTCGCTGAAGCGCGACAGGTGGGTCATCAACAGGGCGGCAAAGCTGCAGAATTCGATGGCAAAATCCCGGTCACTCACGGAATCCAGGGAATTCTCACTGGCCCGATCAAAGCCCAGCAGTTTTGCAGTGATGCCGCGATCAATCGGATAGGTTGTGCCCGCCAGCGCCGCAGCACCCAAGGGCATCACATTCACACGCTTGCGGCAGTCCTGCAGGCGCTCGGCATCCCGCACCAGCATTTCGTACCAGGCCAGCAGGTGATGACCGAAGGTAACCGGCTGAGCGGTCTGCAGGTGGGTAAATCCCGGCATGATAGTCTCGGCTTCGCGCTCGGCCAGATCCAGCAGGCCGGCTTGCAGGCGCCGAAGCTCTTCGGCGATGACGTCGATTTCGTCGCGCAGGTAGAGGCGAATATCTGTGGCCACCTGATCGTTGCGGCTGCGACCGGTGTGCAACTTCTTGCCCGTGATGCCAATCCGATCCGTCAGTCGCGCTTCAATGTTCATGTGCACGTCTTCCAGACTGACCGACCACTCAAAGGTGCCGGCCTCAATGTCCGCCTTGACGGCTTTCAGGCCGTCAATAATAGTGTCACGCTCTTCCACAGTCAGCACACCCACTTCCGCCAGCATGGTGGCATGGGCAATGGACCCGGTAATATCGTGATGGTATAGGCGCTGGTCAAAGCCTACGGATGCGGTGAAACGCTCCACAAAGGCATCGGTGGGTTCGGTGAAACGACCGCCCCAGGGTTTCTCGGCGCTCTTGTTCTGATCCGTCATGGTCTATCTTTCCTGCTGACAGCCCGGCATCATTCTGCGGGAATGGGTAAATGGAATATCGCGGGATTATAGCATTCCGTGGCACTCAGTTGCCCTCCCCTAATCAGGAACAAGAATCAGGAACAGGTCCAATGGCCGCAAGACACAACAGGGAACGCCCAGCCCAGGCAGTCGCGGACAGCGACGCCGATTTCTATGTGCCGGACCTGTGCCGGGTCAGGGCCGTTTTCCTGCTAGTGGTCACCAGTGAATTGCTGGTGCTGGTACTGTCCATCGTTCAGGCTGAAAGCCACTGGATTGACTGGAACTACTTCGGCCTGCTGTCCCTGTTCGTGCAATGGACGGTGCTGACCAGCGCTGCGCTGATCTGCCTCATGCGGCGCTGGCTCTCACGGCTGACGGTTACTCGTGCCACAACGGTGATTGTCGCCATCGTGATGCTGGATGTGCTGGCTTTCAGCCTCTTCGCCGACAGCGTGCTCCACCCGCAACCCGGCCTGGAAGCCTGGCAGGGCGTTGCCAAGAAACTGCTGCTGGCACTGTTGATCACACTGATGGTGTTGCGGTACTTCTATATGCAGTTCCAGTGGCAACAACAACGGGAATCAGAAATGCAGGCCCGGCTGACAGCGCTGCAGGCACGAATCCATCCACACTTCCTGTTCAACAGTATGAACACCATTGCCAGCCTGATCGTCGTAAACCCGGAACGGGCTGAAGACGCCGTGCTGGATCTGTCCGAACTGTTCCGCGCCAGCCTGCGCACCGGTGACCGCCTGATTCCTCTGAGCGCCGAACTGGACCTGTGCAAACGCTACCTGGCCATTGAAAAGCTGCGTCTGGAAGACCGGCTGACACTGGAATGGCATATCGAGGACGGGCTGGATCAACAGGCCATCCCACCCCTGACCGTTCAGCCACTGGTCGAGAACGCCATTTATCACGGCATTCAGCCCCGTCCGAACGGAGGCACCGTAAAAATTGAGGCCTACCGCAAGGGATCCTCGGTCTACCTGATGGTGCAGAACCCGCGCCCCGACTCTGACCAGGGTAGCCACGAAGGCAACCGAATGGCACTGGCCAACATTCAGTCCCGGCTGCACGCCCTGTTCGGTGAACCCGCCGTGCTGAAACACAGCCACCAGAATGATATATATACCGTCACTCTCCGATTGCCGTGGCAGAAAGCGAGTGGCAACGGAAAACCGGCAACAGGGAGCAAGTAGGCAAGCATGGGCGACAACAATCACCGCAGCGTACTGATTGCCGACGACGAACCTCTGGCCAGGGAGCG
>JGI24660J20065_1000309_pt1 | contig 16700 bp, 14 predicted proteins | sample MalvirmetaMSP134_FD_20065 | JGI IMG/M metagenome (IMG submission 20065) | reverse complement strand
CTCGCGCCCTTCTGCGTCAGCGCCAGCAGCACGCGCTGCGAATGGACGAGCCCGCCGAGCTTGTCGAGGTTCTTCTGCATCTGCTCGGGATAGACCAGAAGCTTGTCGATGACGCCGGTGAGCCGCACCAGCGCGAAGTCGAGCGTCACGGTCGCGTCCGGGCCGATCATGCGCTCAACCGAAGAGTGAGAGATGTCGCGCTCGTGCCAGAGAGCCACGTTCTCCATCGCCGGAATGCTCATGCCGCGCACGAGGCGGGCGAGGCCGGTGAGGTTCTCGGTCAGCACAGGGTTGCGCTTGTGCGGCATCGCCGACGAGCCCTTCTGGCCTTCGGAGAAGAACTCTTCCGCTTCCAGCACCTCGGTCCGCTGCAGGTGGCGGATTTCCGTCGCCACGCGCTCGATGGAGGACGCGATGACGCCGAGCGTCGCGAAGAACATGGCGTGCCGGTCGCGCGGGATCACCTGCGTCGAGACGGGCTCCGCTTCGAGGCCGAGCGCCTTGGCGACATGTTCTTCCACGCGGGGGTCGATGTTGGCGAAGGTGCCGACCGCGCCCGAGATCGCGCAGGTCGCGATTTCCTTCCGCGCATTCACCAGCCGCTCGCGGCAGCGCTCGAACTCGGCATAGGCTTCCGCCATCTTCAGGCCGAAGGTGACGGGTTCGGCATGGATGCCGTGGCTGCGGCCGATGGAGACCGTGTCCTTGTGCTCGAAGGCACGGCGCTTGATCGCGGCCAGCAGCTCGTCCATGTCCTTGAGCAGAATGTCGGAGGCCCGCGCGAGTTGCACGTTGAAACAGGTGTCGAGCACGTCGGACGAGGTCATGCCCTGATGGACGAAGCGCGAATCCTCGCCGATGAATTCCGCCAGATGCGTCAGGAACGCGATGACATCGTGCTTCACCTCGCGTTCGATCTCGTCGATCTTCGCGACGTCGAACACGGCCTTGTCGCCGCGCTCGCGGATGTTTTTTGCGGCTTCCTTCGGGATCACGCCGAGTTCCGCCAGCGCCTCGCAGGCATGGGCCTCGATCTCGAACCAGATGCGGAACTTCGTGTCGGGTTCCCAGATGGCGACCATTTCGGGCCGCGAATAGCGCGGGATCATCAGGCGCCTCTCAAAGGGTTGGCAGGGCAGTTTCAAGGAATGCGCAGGGTTTAGCACCGGGGGCCCCGCCCCTCAAGTGTGGGGGCATCCAGCCCTGAAAACAGCACTCGAAGGGCTGAATCGCCTCCCGTTTTGCCTGCCGCCGGGCTAGGCTTTCCCCGAGGGAAAAAGACAAAAACAGGGGAGGGGCTCATGGACAGCAATCTGAAGGGCGCGAAGCCGGTCTTGCCGGAACTGGCGAAGCTCGATGCGACGGCGCAGGCCGATCTCGTGCGCAAGGGCGAGCTGACGGCGCTCGACCTGGTGGAGGCGGGCATTTCCCGCATCGAACAGGTGAACGGTGAGGTGAACGCCGTCGTCGCGATGTTTTACGACAAGGCGCGCGAGGCCGCGAAGGGCAAGCTCCCGCAAGGCCCCTTTACCGGCGTTCCGAACCTCGTGAAGGATCTCGACAACCTGAAGGGCACGAGCGCCACCTCCGGCTCGCGCTTCCTCGCGCAGAACGTCTCTCCGGAAACGGACCCGATCATCGCGGGCAAGGAGAATGCCGGCTTCGTCATGGTCGGCAAGAGCAACACGCCGGAATTCGGCCTGCTCGGCACGACGGAGTCGCTGCTGCTTGGCGCCTGCAACAATCCGTGGAACCTCGCCCATTCGCCGGGCGGCTCGTCGGGCGGCGCGGCGGCGGCCGTTGCCTCGGGCATGGTGCCGGTCGCGCATGCGACGGATGGCGGCGGCTCGATCCGCATTCCAGCGTCGTGCTGCGGCGTCTTCGGGTTGAAGCCGAGCCGCGGCCGCATCGAACTGGGCGAGCGCCAGCTTCCGGGCGATATCGGTTTCCAGCATTGCGTTTCCCGCAGCGTCCGCGACAGCGCCACGCTTCTCGATGCGACCGAACGCAAGGGATCGGCCGCCGTGCTGCCGCCGGTCGGCCGCGTCGACGGCCCGGGCAAGAAGCGCTTGCGGATCGCTTTCGGCACGATGGACTACAAGGGCAGGGAGCCTGCGGCCGATGTGAGGGCCGCCATCGAGGATGTGGCGAAGCTCTGCGCCGATCTCGGTCATGAAGTTATCCCCGCGAAGAACACGATCGACGGCAACGCCTTCGAGGACGCCTTCCTCGCCGCCTGGGCGTCAGGCCCGGCTGAACTCGTCGCACTCGTGAAACAGATGGGTCTCGAGCCCGAAGCCGTGCTCGAACCCTGGACGCTGGGCCTCGCCGATCTCTACAATTCGAAGCCGAAAGGCACGCTCGAAAACGCGCTCGCGCATTTCGAGAAGGTCACCGCCGAGACGGTTGCCTTCATGAAGGATTACGATGTCTGGCTGACGCCGGTGCTTGCCACCACGCCGCCGAAAACGGGCGAGCAGGCGCCGACCGTCCCCTTCGACACGCTTTACGAGCGCGTCTTCAATTATGTCACCTATACGCCGCTCCACAACGTGGTGGGCACGCCCGCCATGTCCGTGCCGCTCTCATGGAGCGCCGCAGGCCTTCCCATCGGCGCGCAGTTCGCCGCTTCGCCGGGGCAGGAGCGGGTGCTACTCGAACTCGCCTTCGAACTCGAGCAGGCCCGTCCGTGGGCGGACAGGTATCCGCCGGTTTTTGCAGGGTAGCCACTAACGCCGCGCGGCTTCCGCCTTCGTGGCCTCGTCCGAGATGATGTCGAGCAGGCGGCCCGCCGCCTGTCCGGGCGGCGTCGTCACGCGCCAGATCGCGCCGAAGCGGTGGATGCCCGCATGCTGCACGGCGCTGCATTCGAGGCTGAGCAGCGAGCCTTCCTTGAGTGCGCCCGACACCTCGTGGTCGAGCGCGAAGGCCCAGCCCGCGCCCCGCTTCAGGAGTTCGAGCTTCAGCGTCGCATTGTCGACGATCAGCACGTCGGTCGTGTGCACGCGGTAGTCGAAGCCATGCGCCGCCGCCTCCCGGTCCGCCACCACGATCTGGCGGTGGTCGTCGAGCGCGCTGAGAGGGAAGGGCTGTTCCAGCGCCGAGAGCGGATGGTTCGGCGCCGCCACCGTATGCATCGCATGGGTAGCGAGGTCGCGTCCGTCGATCTCCTTGCCGGAGAGGCCCGCCTCGAGGCTCACGATGCCGATCCGCGCGCGGCCCGACAGCACCTCTTCGAGGATGCGCGCCTCGTGGATCATGCGCAGGCGCAGGTTGATATGCGGGCTCTCGGCGAGGAGCGCGGCTGCCGCCGTTGCCAGAAGCGCCGGGCTGAACCCCGCATCGACGGCCACCGGCAGGTCCACATCCTCGCCGCCCGTCATTGCGGCAACGCGGGCGTTCAGCCGGTCGAGGCGGCGGAAGACGATCTCGGCGTCCGACAGCAGCGCGCGGCCTTCCGGCGTCAGTTGCGGCTTGTAGCCCGAGCGGTCGAAGAGCTTCAGCCCATAGGCGTCCTCCAGGTTGGTCACCGCGTAGCTGACCGCCGAGACGGCGCGGCCGAGCTGCTCCGCCGCGCCGGAGAAGGTGCCCGCGTCGGCAACGGCCCGGAACACCCGGAGCTGGTCCACGAGATTGGGATGCATGATCTTGTTCCGAAAATCAGAAGATGATTTCCAATCTTTTTCTATTTTTTAGAGAAAGAGCAAGGGCTAGCTTGCTTCCGTCAACAGAATCGCGCGCCGAAGCGCGGGCAAAAGGAGGAAGTGGTGATGGGCATTGAGCTTTCCCGGCGGGCGTTCCTGAAATCGACGGCGGCGACCGCGCTCGCGGCCGGCGCCTATGGTGCGGGCCTCCGCCCGGCGCTGGCGGCCCCCGAACTCGCGAAGATGGATGCGCTGGCGCAGGCCGAACTGGTGCGGAACGGCGAGATGACGGCGCTTGAGCTTGTCGAAGCGGGCATCGGCCGCATCGAGCAGGTGAACGGCGAGGTGAACGCGGTCGTGACGAAGTTCTACGAGCGCGCCCGCGAAGCGGCGAAGGGAGACCTCCCCGAAGGTCCCTTCACAGGCGTGCCGAACCTCGTGAAGGATCTCGACAACCTCGAGGGCACGCGCGCGACCTCCGGCTCGCGTCTCTTTGCGGAAAACATCTCGAAGGAAACCGATCCGCTCATCGCTTCCAACCAGCAGGCGGGCTTCGTCATGCTCGGCAAGAGCAACACGCCGGAATTCGGCCTGCTCGGCACCACGGAGTCGCTGCTGCTCGAGCCCTGCCGCAATCCCTGGAACCTCGATCACTCGACGGGCGGCTCCTCCGGCGGCGCAGCGGCGGCCGTCGCCTCCGGCATGCTGCCGCTCGCGCATGCGACCGATGGCGGCGGCTCGATCCGCATTCCCGCCTCCTGCTGCGGCGTCTTCGGCCTCAAGCCGAGTCGTGGCCGCATCCATCTCGGCGGGCGCTCGATGCCCGGCGATATCGGCGTGCAGCATTGCGTTTCCCGCAGCGTTCGCGACAGCGCAGTGCTGATGGACCTGACGGAGATGAAGAGGAGCGATGCCGTGCTCGCGCCGGTCGGCCGCGTCGAGGGACCGGGGAAGAAGCGTCTCAGGATCGCCTTCAACACCGAGAACTACTACGGCACGGAGCCCGATACCGATGTGAAGGCGGCGACAGAAAGCGTCGCGCAGCTTTGCGCCGACATGGGTCACGAGATCGTGCCGGTGAAGAACCCCGTCGAGGGCCGTGCCTTCATGGAGGCCTTCCTCACCGTCTGGTCGTCGGGCCCTGCGCATCTCGTCGGGCTCGCGAAGGAAAACGGTCTCGACCCGGAACAGGTGCTCGAACCCTGGACCACGGGCCTTGCCGCCTATTTCGCGTCGAAGCCGGACGGTGCGCTCGAGGAGGCGCTCGCCCATTTCGCGATGGTGACGGAGAAGACGAAGGCCTTCATGGCGGAATACGACGTCTGGCTGACGCCGGTGCTCGCCTCCGCGCCGCCGAAGATCGGCGAACAGGCCCCGGCCGTTCCCTTCGACACGCTCTATGAGCGCACCGTCGAATATGTGAGCTACACGCCGCTCCACAATGTCGTCGGCACGCCCGCCATGTCGGTGCCGCTGTCGTGGAACGATAACGGGCTTCCCATCGGTGCCCAGTTCGCCGCGCCCATCGGCGGCGAGAAGCTGCTCTTCGAACTCGCCTTCGAGCTCGAACAGGCGCGTCCCTGGGCGCAGAAATACGCGCCGGTCTTTGCGGGATAAGGCATCATTCTCCCTGACCCTTCCTTTTCTCCTTCGGAAGAGGGAGGGTCAGGTGGACCGTGCGCAATCGAACGAAAGGTTGCTACATGCCCCGTTCCCTTCTTCCCGAAAATGTCGCCACCTATGTCGCCTCGCTCGCGCGTGAAACGGATGTGCAGGCGCGGCTCCGTGCGGAGACGGCGAAGCTTCCCTCGGCCGGCATGCAGATCGGTGCCGATCAGGGCTCGTTTCTCTCGCTCATCGTCTCCGCCATCGGCGCGAAGCGCGCGATCGAGGTCGGCACCTTCACCGGCTACAGCGCCATCTCCATCGCCTCAGCCCTGCCGGAAGACGGCAGGCTCGTCTGCTGCGACATCAGCGAGGAATGGACGGGGATCGCGCGGCGCTACTGGAAGGAAGCGGGGCTCGATACCCGCATCGAGCTTCGCCTTGCGCCCGCGCTCGATACGCTTCACGACCTTCTGGCGAAAGGCGGAGCGGCCACATTCGATTTCGTCTTCATCGATGCCGACAAGACCGGCTACGACGCCTATTACGAGTCCTGCCTGAAACTTCTCCGGCCGAACGGCCTCATCGCGCTCGACAACACGCTCTGGGGCGGCGCGGTCGCGGAAGAGGGCAAGGGCGACGCCGATACGGAAGCCCTCAAGGCGCTCAATCTCAAGATCGCGGAGGATGCGCGTGTCGAATCGTCACTCCTCACCATCGGCGACGGCGTGACGCTGGTGCGGAAAAGGTGATGTTCGAAGGCCGGGGATAAGTTGCCTCGCCGGGAATTGTGACAATGCTGGTTCGGGCTTATCCTCGGCAGTTGGTGTCACCCTAATATCTCGTCATGGTTTCCCTCTTTCGAAACGAGGCAAGCAGGGTGGGGATAACCTAATATGATTTGTATACGGACTATCTGGATTTGATGTGTGGGCAGCATTTGTGACGTTCAGGTGACGTTACAGTGACAGTCTTCCGGGGATAAGTCCGAAACCTCAACGGGATCAACGCGCTGAGCGGATTCCGGCGATTGTGACAGTCGGGCCGCGTTCTGCGCGATTTATCCCCGGTTCAGATCAGTCCAAGCGACCTGAAGCTCGCGTGACGTCCTTTGCCCACGACGAGGTGGTCATGCACCTCGATGCCGAGCGGTTTCGCGGTGTCGACGATCTGGCGCGTCATTTCCACATCCGCGTTGGAGGGCGTCGGGTCGCCGGAGGGATGGTTGTGGACGAGGATGAGGGCGGAGGCATTCAGTTCCAGCGCGCGTTTCACGACTTCGCGGGGATAGACGGGGGTGTGGTCGACCGTTCCCTTCTGCTGCACTTCGTCGGCGATCAGCACGTTCTTGCGGTCGAGGAAGAGAATGCGGAACTGTTCCGTCGGGTTATGCGCCATCGAGGCGGCGCAATACTCGAGCAGAGCGTTCCATGAGCCAATGACGTTTTTCTTCATGACGTTCGACTGCGACATCCGGATGCCCGCTTCACGCACGATGTGAAAGTCGACGATCGTGCCTTCGGGAACCTTGAAATCGCGGAGCCGCGCCGGTTCGGCGCTCAGGGCGCCTGAGAGGCTGCCGAACTCCTTTAGCAACTCCTTCGCGAGCGGCTTCACGTCTCTCCGCGGGATCGAGCGAAAGAGGATGAGTTCGAGAATTTCGTAGTCGGGAAGGGCGTCGGGTGCTTTCAGGAAACGCTGCCGGAGGCGGTCGCGGTGACCGGCGTAGTGCGGTTTTTCCTTCGCGCCGTCCCCCACCGGCACGGGTCCGCTCAGACGTAGGGCGGGCAGTCGCGGCCCGCCGGGGACTTGGTGAAGATTTCGCAGCCCTCCGCCGTCACGCCGATCGAGTGCTCGAACTGGGCCGACAGCGAGCGGTCGCGCGTCACGGCCGTCCAGCCGTCCGACAGGATCTTCACGCCCGGCTTGCCGAGATTGATCATCGGTTCGATGGTGAAGAACATGCCTTCCTTCAGCACCGCGCCCTGGCCCTTGCGGCCGTAATGCAGCACGTTCGGCGCATCGTGGAAGACGCGGCCGAGGCCGTGGCCGCAGAACTCGCGGACGACCGAGCAACGCTGGCTTTCCGCGAATTCCTGGATCGCGTGGCCGATATCGCCAAGCGTCGCGCCGGGCTTCACGGCGGCGATGCCGCGCATCAGCGATTCATAGGTCACGTCGACGAGACGCTGCGCCTTGCGGGGCGCTTCGCCTGCGAAATACATGCGGTTCGTGTCGCCATGCCAGCCGTCGAGAATGTAGGTGACGTCGACGTTTACCGCGTCGCCCTCGCGCAGGGTCCGGTCGCCCGGAATGCCGTGGCAGACGACATGATTGACCGAAGTGCAGCAGGACTTGCGGAAGCCCCGATAGTTGAGCGGTGCGGGGTAGGCGCCGTGGTCCATGCCGAATTCATAGACAATCCGGTCGATATGGTCGGTGGTGATGCCGGGCCTGATCTCGTCCGCCAGCAGGTCGAGCGCCTCGGCCGCGAGCCGGCCGACGCGGCGCATGCCTTCGAAGGCTTCGGCGTCGTGTATCTTGATCCGCCCGATATTGCGTTCCGGGGCGTCGAGGGCTTCGGTATAGCTCATCTGGTCTTTCGCAAGGGTCTGCTGTGTTTCCGCTTCCCCCAACATAGTGCCCGGAGGCGGCATTTGAAAGCGGCGGCCGGGCGGCGCTATTCTGGGACAAATGAAACCTTGAGGGACCGCCCATGCCGCGCGTCGTGACCGCCTGCGTGCTTCTGATCGGCGACGAGATACTCTCGGGCCGGACGCGGGATTCGAACCTGGCCTATATCGCCGCCCATCTGAACCGGATCGGCGTGCAGGTGCGCGAGGCGCGGGTTATCCCCGATATCGAGGAGACGATCGTCGCGACGCTGAACGAGGTGCGCGCGCGGCACGACTATGTTTTCACCACGGGCGGCATCGGCCCGACGCATGACGACATCACGGCGGACGCCGTCGCCAAGGCCTTCGGCGTCGGCATTGATTATCACCCCGAAGCGGTGCAGATCCTCGGCGATCACTACAAGGAAACCGGCGGCGAATTCACCAAGGCCCGCATGCGCATGGCGCGGATGCCGGAAGGGGCGACGATGATCGCGAACCCGCTCAGCAAGGCGCCGGGCTTCCAGATCGGCAATGTCTTCGTGATGGCGGGCGTGCCGATGGTGATGCAGGTGATGCTGGACAGCCTGACGGACCGCCTCGAAGGCGGCGCCACGATGCAGAGCCGCACGGTCACCGGCCAGATCGGCGAGGGCACCATTGCCGAAAAGCTCGGCGATCTGCAGGCCCGCCATCCGGAGGTCGGGATCGGCAGCTATCCCTATTACCGGGGCAAGGTTTTCGGCACCAGCATCGTCGTGCGGGCGACCGATTCGACCGAGCTCGACGCAGTCGCGGACGAGGTTGCGGCGCTGATGCGGGAGTTCGGCGTGGAACCGGCGATGGGGGACCCCGCGTGAACCAATTGCCCGGAAATGCGGGGTTTTTGTCGTATATCTGCAACAGAATTGAGCAACATTACGAAAGTTTCAGCATTTCTGCGGTTTCCGGGCGATACAATCATTTCCGGAGCGACTAAAGTTTGCGGCATGAAGGTCTGGCGGCTGCCACCCGGAAGCGACATCGGGTAGCCCGGCAGAGGGGGAACAGGCTTCGAGCTAACAGGCCTGACAACAAAATTTAGGGTCACGGTGACCCGGAGGGAGAAACGACATGAAGAAGACCATCGGCATTCTGGGTATGGCTGCGGGCGCTGCGATGATGCTGTCGGGCGCTGCCTTTGCCCTCGACTCGAGCTTCGGCGCGATGTCGAAGGCCGGCACGCACAAGTTCATCGTGGTGTGCACGGGCGCACCGGACAAGGAAGCTTCGCAGGAAGGCGCCAACGCCACCGAAGCGCAGGCCGCTGTCCAGGCGACCGTCGCCGGCACCTGCCATCCGAAGTGGGTCGGCCTCGAAGGCTAAGCCTTTACCGGCCAAACGGAATTCTGCGGAAACGGCGGTCCCTCGGGGCCGCCGTTTTCCTTTTGCACGGGCGCGCGCGAGCGGGCATAGCTAGGGCATGCGGGCGCGCCGCCGCCCGCCGGGGCCCCTTGGCGAAACTGGTATACGCAGCAGACTTAAAATCTGCTTCTCGAAAGGGAGTGCGGGTTCGAGTCCCGCAGGGGCCACCAGCCTTCGCTCGCTGGTGCGAGCTACGGCTCGGCGGGCCAGCCTTCGCTCGCGGGCGCGCTACGACCCGGCGAGCCAGCCGGATGCCGTGATGGCCAGGTAAAGCCCTGTCATCACAAGCAGAATGGCCGCGGCGCGGTTGACGAGGCGGAGCGTTGCGGGAGGCGCTTTTGCCGCCGCACCGGCCGCGAGCGCCGCCCAGGCGAGCTTCACGGCGCCGATGGCGAGGGTGGCGGCGAGGATGACGAGGGCCGCGTCGGCAGGCGTCAGCGTGGCCATGTCGAGGAAGGCGGGCAGGAAGCCGAGATAGAACAGGATCGCCTTCTGGTCGCCGAAGGTGAGCAGGAAGCCCGCCAGGAAACTCGAAAAAAGCGAGACGGGACGGGCGGTTGAGGCTCCCTCGACGGTCTCCGCGCCGGACTGCCAGAGGATGAGGCCCAGCCAGACGAGGAAGGCGGCGCCCAGATATTTCACGATGACGAAGAGCCCGCCCATCGTCTCCGCAAGGAGCGTCAGGCCGAAAATCGCCACCAGAATGAAGACCGCATCCGCCGCCGCGATGCCCGCCGCCGCCGCGACGCCATGCCGGAAACCGCCGGCGGCCGCGCGCGCGACCACCGTCATGACGCTCACCCCCGGCACCGCGGCGAGCAGCGCCATCGCCCCGAACAGCGCCGCCAGCGCGGCCGGCGCAATCGTTACGCTCATCGTCCAACTGCCTGAAAAATAAGGACTTGCCGTCTCAGCCGTGACCGGCGACGGCATGCGGCTTTTCGTGGTAGAGCGCGTCCGCCGGTACGCTTTCGTCTTCCTTCAGCGCGGCATCGTGCTTGTAGAGCGTCGAGCAGTAGCCGCAGACGATCTCGTTCTCGCGGCCCATGTCGAGAAAGACATGCGGATGATCGAAGGGCGGCAGCGCGCCGATGCATTCGAACTCGCGCACGCCGATGCGGATCTCGCGGGCGCCCGCCTCGTTGCAGAATTTCGGTGTCGTGCCGCCGCTCATGTCCCGCTCTCCGTGATGTCCGACATGGGGCGAAACTAGTGGGGGCGGGGAGCATCCGCAAGACGCTTCGCGCGCAGGAACCGTTACGTATCCGTTACGACCAAGGGGAGCGCCAAGTCACTGGAATCGCTGGAGTTTCATTTATCCCCGATTGACTGTCACCGAACTGTCACAAAAACGTCATGAACGGCTTTTCCGGGTCGTTCCGGAGCGGTTGAGAGAGGCCCGGCGGCGGTTTATCCCCGGGGCTGGGGCCCCGGAGGGCCCGCGTGCCGGTGGAGGCTCGCCGCGGAGGCAAGGCTCGCATGGAAGCCGGGGGGCGGGGACAAGTTTTTCTCTTCTGTCCGTCTACGGATGAAAATGCCCGTGTCGCGGCGCATGACCCCCTGGCCGGGGATAAGCCCGAACCGGCACTGTCACAATTCGCCCGCGCGCGAGTTATCCCCGGGGCCGTGGCGCGGCGGGCGGAGCGAGGCGAAACGGGTTATCCCCGGACGTGGTCCCGCGCGAAACCGGGGCCGAAAGCGGGGACAAGTGCACGGCGGCGGAGGCAAAAAAGGCCGCGCGGAGGCACTGTCATCGTAACGCAATGAAAACGTCACAATCGGGGTGGTTATCCCCGGGCGGGGATTAGGCGAGGGGATGGTACGCCCACGGGTATCGCCTTCGGCGATCCCGAGTGCAGGCTCCGACGCAGAGGCGCAGAGAAAACTTGTTCCCGGTTTTTGGGGTGGGTGGGGAGACGATGCCCGGAACGGAAATTGCGCGATCCGCCGGGGATAAGCCCGGACCGGGGCTGTCATGATCGGAAGCAGAAAAACTTGTCCCCTGTTTCGGGCCAAAGCTCTGATGCCGCAATCGGGAGAGGCATCTGGAAGAGGTTGTACGCAGAGGCGTGGAGAAGATTTACCTTCAGCGACTGAGGAAGGATCGAGTAGTCACAGGACCGTAGAATTGATCAGATTGCGGAGTTCGTTAATTGTGAGGCAAGGCTTCGTAGTATGCACGATGCGGTGGCAGCTGGCGCACAGCATTGCCATTTCCTCGACCCTAGTAACACTGTCTGGCTGCAATTCTTCAATCGGTATTTTGTGATGGGCTTCAATACACTTCTCGCCTTCGGGACCGTAGAAATCTACGGGTTCCATTGCACATGCGTCACAAAGAAGCTTGCCGCCGTTTTTTGCGCGATAGTGGTTTTTTGCCCTACGGACAAAGCTTCGATCTCGTTCCTTGTAAGCATGGATTCTCGTCAATAGCCGCCCCTCTTTGCCGACTATCTCCGCTTCCAGGTCCGTTTCTGGAAGGGCTTGCACTTCTTCCAGTTTTACAACCGAACCCACGTTCGTCATTCCGAAGATGTCGGCTTGAGCTACGATGATCTGGTCAGCGGCGTGTCTAATTTCGATAGAATTGATCCCGGCTCTCAAAGCGTCGCCGTGTCTCTCAACGGCGGCAGCCAGTTCTGGATGAGATGCGCGTATTACTTCGACGCTTGCTAAGTCTTTTGCTATGGCAGCGAGACGGTCTTGTATCTCGATTTGAAAATCTGAATGCAAAATCGAAACTCGAAGCGGTGCAAGCGCCGCGTTTATTCCATCATCGTCAATTATATCAAAATCCATCGAGTCCATAATGAAGGACTTGTTTTCCAAAGGAAACGATACGGAATGCAGACGGTCCTCCCGAGCAGGCTCCGGAAGTCGAGCTATTGCCATTACCAACTGGGGAAGATGAAGTTTTTTCCGATTGTTGGGTTCGAATTTTCTAAGGCGAGGTTTTCCTTGAGCACGAAGGGCGCGGACTTCTGCTGGAACCGTAAGGTTCAGGTCTTCAATGAAGATCGATATGTTTCTGTCTTCTAAGGAATCTGCGGGGAGGTATTCAAATTCTCCTCGCCCTCCGGAAGGTCTCCATCGGACTGTGCATGTCGCCATTTCCGAGCCTTTGTAAACATTAAGTCTAACCTCTAGAATCTATCAAAGTCGTGATTCGGGTCTATCTCTTAAAAGGCCGCAGAAGGTCTATGGTTGACGAGATGGATTGATAGCAGTACTGATTAATATGTTCTACTTTTGTTCTCAAAGGGGGCGAATCTGTCTTACGCGGTAGCCTCATTTTTTTCCGGTATTGGGGGGCTTGATCTCGGGCTTGAGAGGGCAGGATTTCGGCTGCTGTTTCATTGCGAGATCAAACCCTTTTGCCGAGAGATACTTCATCAGCATTGGCCTGATCTTCCGTTGTCTGACGACATAAGGAAACTTGATGACGCAGAAATCCCTGAAGCTGACATCTGGGCAGCAGGATTCCCGTGCCAAGATCTTTCGCTTGCGAGAATGGGGCCGAGGTCTGGGCTTCGCGGGCAACAATCTGGGCTCTTTCACGAATTTATGCGACTCGTTCGAGCGCGCACTCCAAGAGCCGTTATCCTCGAAAACGTGCACGGCCTTCTCTCTAGCCACGGAGGAAGAGACTTCGCCGTCGTACTCAAGGCGCTGGACGAACTCGGGTATGGCGTGGCGTGGCGTGTGCTTAACAGCAAAGACTTCGGAGTCCCCCAGCAACGTCGTCGAGTCTACATTGTTGCCATGCATCGAGACAGGCAAGGTCCCGGAAAAGTACTTTTTGAGCCAGAATGCGGCGATTGGAATTTTAAGAAGAGTGGACAGAATGAGAAGAAATCTGCCTCCCTCTTTCAGAAGATCATTGGAAATACTCGCAAAGGGCCGCTAGTTAAGAGCATCGCCCACTGTATTTACGCTGAATCTGCTAGGCATACAGGTACCGATTGGTCGCGAAATTACGCTTGGTATCCTGACGGTCGTGTCCGTAGATTCACCCCAAACGAAGTGGAGCAGGTCCAAGGGTTCCCTCTTAATTGGACGCTGCCTCGCGAAATTGAGAAGTGGCCTACGGATAGGATTGATAGCCTTCGCTACCATGCGATAGGAAACGCGGTCACACCGCCCGTCGCTGAATGGGTTGGAGAGAGACTTTTCTCTGTTTTGAGGGATCAAGATAAAGAGCTTCGTGCTTCTGCGGCTATGGTGGCGGCTGAATGAATGGCGTATTTGCCGTCAGATGGATCATCTATCTAAAAAGAAGCGAAGCGAAAACATGGCGGCCATCAAGGGTAGCGATACGCACCCCGAGATGGCGGTTAGATCGGCTGCGCACCGCTTGGGTTACAGGTATCGATTGCACAGGCGCGATTTGCCTGGGAAGCCAGATCTAGTGTTTCCGGCCAAGTATGCCGTTATATTTGTACACGGATGTTTTTGGCATCAGCACAATTCCCAACATTGTAAGGCTCGACCTCCGAAATCCAACACCGACTACTGGGGTCCCAAGCTGCAGAGGAATGTTGAACGAGACCGCAGAAACGTTCGAGACCTGAAGCGGTTAGGTTGGCGCGTGCTGGTAGTTTGGGAATGCCAAGTGCGGGATTTGTCTGAACTTAAGCAAAAGCTCACGGCATTCTTAGGCTGAGGGTTACTATAGCCTCAGCTTCCTTCCTCGACGCGTCCTTCTATTCCTCCGAGAAGCGCGCGGCACGGGCGCGAATCTCATTCCAGCTCAGCCGCATGAAACCCCCAATTTGCGTCGAGGACAGAGCAAGCCGCTCGCGGGGGCGGGTCAAGGGCGGTGTTTGGGGGGCGGTGTGAGGGGGTGGCTTTCCTGCCCTTCGCGGGGCTCAGGGCGTTCGGTCCTCGCAAAGGTTCCCGGCCTGCGCCGGGACAGGCCACCGGACTTTTGCGTTTGCTTTGCAAACCGGACCTGCCCTTCGCGGGGCTCAGGGCGTTCGAGGCTCGAAAAGGTTCCCGGCCTGCGCCGGGACAGGCCACCGGACTTTTGCGTTTGCTTTGCAAACCGGACCTCACCCATACGAAAATGTGAGGGACGGGGTTCCGGAAGCGCTTGGTGGCGCGGCGGGAGACCGGCATAATCGCCGCAAATGACTTAATGTCAGGAACGGGCCGTGAAGAGCCCGTCCAGATGACCCTCGGGAGGAGGACCCCCTATGCCGAATGCGGCCGCTTCGGGCCAGGCAAGCCATGATGCCAGCCGGCCCTTGTCGCGATGGACGCTTTTCGCCTTCGCGCTGCCCGCCGCACCCATTTCCGCCATGGGGCTTCCGCTCGTCGTTCACCTGCCGCCCTTCTATGCGGGCACGCTCGGCCTCGGGCTGGTGACGGTCGGCGCGATCTTCATGCTGGCGCGGTTCTGGGACGTGTTCACGGACCCGGTGCTCGGCATTCTTTCCGACAGATACGAAACGCGCTGGGGGCGGCGGCGGCACTGGATCGTGCTGTCCGTGCCGATCATGCTGCTGTCCGTCTACATGATCTTCATGCCGCCCGTCGCGGTGTCGGCGGCCTATCTCGTGTTCTGGCTGTTCGTGCTCTATGTCGGCTGGACGCTGCTGACCATCTCGCACATGAGCTGGGGGGCGGAACTCACGCCCGATTATCACGAACGCTCGCGCGTGCAGGGCGCGCGCGAGGTGGCGCTGATCCTCGGCATGGTGTTCGTGCTGACGCTGCCGGTGCTGATCGAGCAGATGAATCCGGAAAATCTCGCGCAGGCGCGCGTCGCTTCCATGGGCTGGTTCGTGCTGATCCTGCTGCCGATCGCCGTCGCGCTCGCGGTGTGGCGCGTGCCGGAACGGCCGACGCAGCGGCCCGAGCATGTGCCGTTCAAACAGGCGGTGCAGGCGCTCATCGAGAGCCGGCCGCTGCAGGTGGTGCTCGCCGCCGACCTGCTCGGCGGCGTGTCGGGCGGGCTCGTCGCGTCGATGTTCCTCTTCCTCGCAGAAGACGCGCTGAAGCTCGGCAGCTATTCGAGCCTGATGCTGCTCGGCTATTTCATTTCCGGCGTCTGTTTCATTCCGCTCATTCTTTTCGTGGCGCGCCGCTTCGGCAAGCACAAGACGGCGGCGGTCTCGGCGATCTTCAACGCGGTGACCGTTCCGCTCATCCTGATCGTGCCACCGGGCGAACCGGTGGTCGCGCTTGCCGTCTGGGCGCTGCTGGGCGTCAACATGGCGGCGGGGCCGTTCCTGTTCCGCTCGCTGATGGCGGATGTCGCCGACCACGACGCGGTCGTCACGCGGCAGCAGCGCACGGGGCTGTTCTATTCGCTGCTGACGTCGACCAGCAAAGTCGGCGCGGCCTTCGCGATCTTCATCGCCTATTCGCTGCTCGACTCGATCGGCTTCCAGGCGGGCGGAGAGAACAGCAAGGCGGTGCTCGACAGCCTGCGCGCGGTCTATGTCTGGCCGGCCTGCATCATCAGCGCGGCGGTGGCCGGCATTCTCTGGTTCTATCCGATCGACGAGGACCGCCAGGTCGAGAACCGGCGCATCCTCGAGCAGCGCGGGCTCGAAACGGCGGCGGCGGCGATTGCGATGCGCACGGGCGCGCCCTCCGACGCGCAATCCTCCGGCGTCGCGGCGGACTGAGCATCATGCCGCATTTTTCTTCCGCAGGCGTCGAGATCGCCTATGAGGTCGAGGGCGAGGGGAAACCGATCCTGCTGGTGCACGGCTTTTCCGCGACGGCGGCGGACAACTGGGTGCGCACGGGCTGGGTGCAGGCGCTGACCCGCGCGCGCTACAAGGTCGTGACCTTCGACCTGCGCGGGCATGGCGCGAGCCAGAAGCTCTACGAGGCCGACGATTACGACATCGAGAAGATGGCGGGCGACGCGCTGGCGCTGATGGACCATCTCGGCATCGAAAAGGCCGACCTGATGGGATTTTCGATGGGGGCAGGGATCGCGATGCGGCTTGCCGCGCGGCATGGGACACGCTTCGGCAAGGTCGTGCTGGCCGGCATGGGCGCCAAGGCGCTCGAGCCCGCCAAGCCCGGCAATCCGGTTGCCGACGCGATGGAGGCGGCGGATGCCTCGGCGGTGTCCGACCGCTCGGCGCGCGCCTTCCGGCTTTACGCGGAAAATCTCGGACAGGACCTGAAGGCGATCGCCGCCTGCGCGCGCGAGCCGCGGCGCGGCGGCGCGGAAGAGGCCGCGCGCGCGGTGCGCAACGAGACGCTGGTGATCGCGGGCGCGCGGGACGACCTTGCGGGCGACCCGCAGGGGCTGGCGGAGCTGATGATGAATGCGCGCGCCGAAATCATTCCCGGTACGGATCACATGTTCGCGCTGCCGAACCCGATGTTCAAGGGCGCGGTGATGGACTTCCTGACCGGCTGGAACTGAATTTTCCGAATCGTTTTTCGAACCCTGGTGAGGCACAAC
>JGI24660J20065_1000252_pt1 | contig 18946 bp, 10 predicted proteins | sample MalvirmetaMSP134_FD_20065 | JGI IMG/M metagenome (IMG submission 20065) | reverse complement strand
GGGGCGCTTTTCCTTGCAGGCAGATGCGCATGGCCAGTCCCAAATATCCTAAGAAAGTTCGCTTTAGCCGACGTGCAGGACACTACCTGACCAATGCCTTTATCGTCGGCCTTATTCGGCTGGCTTTGGTGCTGCCGTATAAAGCGCGCATAGCGTTCGTCGGCTGGGTTGTTCAACATGTGATCGGGCCGGTAGCAGGATATCGGGCGCGGGCGCTTGATAATCTTGCGATGATCTGGCCGCAGATGCCGCAAGAACGGCGCGCAGAAATTGCCTCAAAGTGCCTTAACAACGTGGGGCGCAGCTTTATCGAAAACTATTCGGCGCGCGACTTCCCCAAGCGTATGGCAAAGAATACGCCGACCGGCGCAGGCGTCGCGGCGCTGGAAAAAGCGGCAGAACAAGGCAAGCCGGTCATTCTGGTGACGGGCCACTATGGCAACTACGAAGCGATGCGTGCCTGTCTTGTGGCGCGGGGGTATGACATCGGCGGACTCTACCGCAACATGAAAAACCCCTATTTCAACGCCCACTATGTCCAAACGATGGAGGCTTTCGGCGGCCCTGTCTTCCCGCAAGGCCGACGCGGCACGGCGGGTTTCGTACGGCATCTAAAAGAGGGCGGGCAGCTGGTACTGCTGTTTGATCAACACGTCTTTGGCGCGCCGGCGCTCGATTTCTTGGGGCAACCTGCCAATACAGCGCTTTCTGCCGCCGAGCTGGCACTGCGCTATGATGCGCTGTTGATCCCGTTCTACGGCATTCGACAGGCTGATGGGGTGTCATTCGACACGGTGCTGGAGGCACCTGTGCCACACAGCGATGCTGTCACGATGACCCAGGCTTTGAATGACAGTCTTACCGCACGGGTCAAAGCGGATCCCGAGCAATGGTTCTGGGTCCATCGTCGCTGGCGCATCCACGACAATTAATGCCTAAACATCTAGGTGTTTTGAGTGACTACTTGATCCGCGCCGCTGCCACGATCGGCCCCGCGTTGCTGCGCTGCACCAGCACAACCACCGGCATATCGCCGGTGATGGCGGCAGAGAGTGATAGCGGCGCTTGCCCGTCCCACTGATCAACCGTCTGCCAGCCTTCGACGATGTTATAATTCTCGAACGTGTGGCCCGCGTTTTCGCCGCGTTTGACCTGCGTGACCGCCATCGGGTGATAGCGCAACATGTGCACGTCNAACGGTCCGGCGGCACCCGATACNGTATGCGCGTTGATGCGCAGGGTTTCCCCGTCGCGTGCGATAGATAGGTCGACCTGNGGGGCGTCTTCTTTGTGCTTGTTGATCGCCTCCATCANCTTCATGGGTTTGGCNCCGACCACATCGGACTGGCCGTTGACGATCATCTCNGGNGTGTAAATCGACGTCCGCCCACCGGTCAGCGCGTAGGCGCGCTGGCGTTCGGCGTGCTCAGGCGCACCAAAGGGGTCTTGCCAGCCGATATAGTCCCAATAATCCACATGCAGCGCCAGCGCGATCACGTCGTCCCTTTTGGACAGCTCGGCAAACATCTCGTCAGCAGGAGGGCAGGAAGAGCACCCTTGCGAGGTATAGAGTTCGACGACAACGGGGCGATCCTGAGCAAAGGCGGGCGCTATGGACAGCAGGCCAGCGGCAATCAGGGACGTAAACAGGCGGGGCATCGCAGGGTACTTTCGGTTTGGATGCTCAATTCGTAGACTGCACCCGTTGTAATTACCACTCAACCTTTGTTGAGGCGCTGTAACGTCACGGGATTGCGTATGAAATGCCTCAGATCCAGTACACAACGGTATACAAAAGCGCCAGAAGCGCGTGTTTGCAGTTGAAACGACCCGCGCAATAAGGCATTTAGGCCCCAAGTCACCGACCTTTTTTAACCCATAAAGGGAGCCATCCATGACCATCTTCGTTGGCCAGGACACCGCCAAAACCCGCAAAACTCTATCTTCGGGCAGCCAATCCATCGCTTATTATTCGATTCCTGCAGCGCAGGAAGCCGGTCTGGGTGATTTCTCCAATTTGCCAGCCGCGCTTAAGGTGGTGCTCGAGAACATGCTGCGTTTCGAAGATGGCAAAACTGTCACCGTCGATGACATCAAGGCCTTCGCCGAATGGGGTGCCAAGGGCGGCCAGAACCCGCGCGAGATCGCTTACCGTCCCGCACGCGTTTTGATGCAGGATTTCACCGGCGTTCCCGCAGTTGTGGACCTTGCGGCGATGCGCGACGGGCTGGTTGCCTTGGGTGGCGATGCCGACAAGATTAACCCGCTGAACCCTGTTGATCTTGTCATCGACCACTCGGTCATGATCGACGAGTTCGGCAACCCGCGCGCGTTCCAGATGAACGTTGACCGCGAATACGAGCGCAACATCGAACGCTATACCTTCCTGAAATGGGGTCAGAAGGCGTTTAACAACTTCCGCGTTGTACCCCCCGGCACCGGCATCTGCCACCAGGTGAACCTTGAATATCTGGCGCAGACCGTTTGGACCGACAAAGACCAAGACGGCGTCGAAGTCGCATATCCTGACACGCTCGTCGGGACCGACAGCCACACCACAATGGTAAACGGCATGGCCGTTCTGGGCTGGGGCGTTGGCGGGATCGAGGCCGAAGCCGCGATGCTGGGTCAGCCGATTTCGATGTTGATCCCCGAGGTGATCGGCTTTGAGCTGACGGGTGCCATGATGGAAGGCACCACCGGGACCGATCTGGTGCTGAANGTGGTCGAAATGCTGCGCGAGAAGGGCGTGGTTGGTAAATTCGTTGAATTCTANGGTGCNGGCCTTGATAGCCTGCCNCTGGCGGACCGCGCGACAATCGCCAACATGGCCCCCGAATACGGTGCGACCTGTGGCTTCTTCCCGATCGANGCCGAAACCCTGCGTTACATGCGCACCACCGGCCGTGATGAAGACCGCATCGCGCTGGTCGAAGCCTATGCCAAGGAAAACGGCATGTGGCGCGGCGATGACTATGCGCCGGTTTACACCGACACACTGTCGCTCGACATGGGCACCATCGTGCCTGCGATCTCGGGTCCGAAGCGTCCGCAAGACTACATTGCACTGACCTCGGCACACACTGCATTTGCAGAATACGTGAAAGGCGTGCGCGAAGGTAAAGATACCACAGCCAACGCCGAAGTCCGTTGGGAAGGTGAGGGCGGTCAGCCCGAGCCTCAAGACATCCCCGGCGACGAGGGCAACCACAAGCGTGGCTACGTCCAGACCGAAGATGGCAACTACCAGCTGCATGACGGGTCTATCGTGATTGCGTCGATCACATCGTGCACCAACACGTCCAACCCCTATGTGATGATCGGTGCCGGTCTGGTTGCACGCAAGGCACGCGCCTTGGGCCTGACACGCAAGCCTTGGGTCAAGACGTCGCTCGCGCCCGGTAGCCAGGTTGTGTCCGCCTATCTTGAGGCCGCAAACCTGCAAGAGGATCTGGACGCCATCGGCTTCAACCTCGTCGGGTATGGTTGCACCACTTGTATCGGTAACTCCGGCCCGCTCGAAGCACCGATCAGCAAGGCGATCAACGACTACGACCTGATCGGGACATCGATCCTCTCGGGTAACCGGAACTTTGAAGGGCGGATTTCGCCTGACGTGCGCGCCAACTATCTGGCGTCGCCGCCCCTGGTGGTGGCATACGCGCTGGTCGGTGACATGAACGTCGATCTGGCCAACAGCCCGCTGGGTCAGGACAAGGACGGCAACGACGTCTATCTGAAAGACATCTGGCCAACATCCAAGGAAGTCGCTGATCTGGTCGAGCAGACCGTGACCCGCGAAGCCTTCCAGGAAAAATATGCCGACGTCTTCAAGGGCGATGAAAAGTGGCAGTCCGTCGAAACCACCGACGCCAAAACCTATGACTGGCCACCAACCTCGACCTATGTGCAGAACCCGCCCTACTTCCAAGGCATGTCGCCAGAGCCGGGTGTGATCACCAACATCGAGAACGCCAAAGTGCTTGCCGTTCTGGGTGACATGATCACGACCGACCACATCTCGCCTGCCGGTTCCTTCAAGGAAACCACGCCAGCGGGTCAGTATCTGGTGGAACGTCAGGTGCCTGTGCGTGAATTCAACTCGTACGGTAGCCGTCGTGGTAACCACGAGGTCATGATGCGCGGCACATTCGCCAACATCCGTATCAAGAACGAAATGCTGGACGGTGTTGAGGGCGGCTATACCAAAGGCCCCGATGGCGAACAGACCTCGATCTTTGACGCGGCTATGGCGCATCAGGAAAACGGCACGCCGCTGGTCATCTTCGGTGGTGAACAATACGGCGCGGGTTCGTCCCGTGACTGGGCGGCCAAAGGCACGGCGTTGCTGGGCGTCAAGGCGGTCATCGCCGAGAACTTTGAACGTATCCACCGCTCCAACCTGGTTGGCATGGGGGTTATCCCGTTCGAGTTCACTAACGGCGACACCCGCAAGAGCCTGGGCCTGACCGGCGAGGAAACCGTTTCGATCAGCGGTCTGGACACCATCAAGCCGCTGCAAGAAGTGCCTTGCACGATCACAATGGCAGATGGGTCGGTCAAAGAGATCATGATCAAATGCCGGATCGATACCGCGATCGAGATTGAATACATCGAACACGGTGGCGTTCTGCACTACGTGCTGCGCAACCTCGCGAAATCGGCCTAACCACCGGCCACTGGCCGTTTCGCACGGTCTTGAAAAGAACGCCCGTCAGGTTCCCCCTGGCGGGCGTTTTGCATACGCGTCCCCATTTTCACGGCAAACTTCCGCCTGCTTGCGTAAAATGACATAACCGGATGTGTTTTGCGGTTCACAATCGCGATTTTGGCCAACAGACTGTTTGCCGATGGCAGGCGCTTTCCGCTATGCACAAGGGAATAATAAACAAGTTTGCTGACGTTGCGGTCGCGCGCTCTATGTCTCACCCAACGGCACGTCGTTCTATGAGTACAGGGAGCACCGCATGGGGCATTTTCAATCAGACAGTTTTGCAAAGTTCTTGCGGGCGTCTACGGCCGCGGCAGCTTTGGTCTGGGGAGGATGCACGGCGGGTCTAGCGGCGACGCTCGACATCACCGGCATCGATAAGGACTCTGATCTATACGAGACGGTGCTCGGCGGATCGCTTCTGCGCGAACAAACGGACGAAGATGCAGACCCCACCACGCAAGAGCTTTTGGCCGCCGCGCAGGCCGATTATGCCCGCCTTCTGGCCGTGCTCTATGACGAAGGGTATTTTGCTGCCGTCATCAAGATTACCATCGACGGTGTAGACGCCTCTGCCATCGCGCCGGTCGCCCCGCCGCGCCAGATCAACCGCGCTGTGATCGACATCGAAACCGGTCGCAAGTTCAGCTTTTCCAAGGCCGAAATCGCCCCAGTCGCCCCCGGAACCGAGCTGCCTGATGAATTCGCCGCAGGTGAAACCGCAAGTCTCGGCGTCATGAAAGAGGCCGTCGCCGCAGGTATCGAAGGCTGGCGCGATCAGGGCCACGCCAAAGCCGAATTGGCCGACCAGCAGCTGACCGCCCGCGTGCCCGATGCCACGCTGGCGGCAACCCTGCGTCTGCGCCCGGGACCGCGCCTGCGTTTCGGAGAGTTGACGGTAAAGGGAAAAAGCGATGTGCGCCTGCGCCGGATCGTCAAAATCGCCGGACTGCCCACCGGAGAGGTCTATTCACAAGAGCAACTTGATCTGGCCGCCACACGGTTGCGGCGCACGGGCGCTTTCAGTTCTGTCGCGATGATCGAGGCCGAACAGATCACCGCGCCCGATGTTCTGCCGATTACAGCGCAGATCACTGACGCGCCCAAGCGACGCTTTGGTTTCGGCGGGGAACTGTCGTCGCTTGAAGGGCTCAGCGTCAGCACCTACTGGCTGCACCGTAACCTGCTGGGCGGGGCCGAAAGCCTACGTGTCGAAGGCGAGGTGTCGGGGATCGGCGGCGATTCCGGCGGCACGGATTATCGTCTTGGCACACGTTTTGAGCGCCCTGCGACCTTTAACGCCGACACGAATTTCTACGCGCTGGCCGAGATCGAACAGCTTGACGAGGTGAACTATTTCTCGCGTCAGCTCGACCTTGAGGCCGGGATCGAACGCATCGCCAGCGAGGAACGGACCTATACGCTTGGTGTCGGTTTGCGTACGGCTGAAACCCGCGACGCCTTTGGCGAGAACAAATATACGTTGCTGACGCTGCCCCTAAGCGCGGAACATGATTACCGCGACAATCGGCTTGATGCGAAAGATGGCTACTATGCCAAGGCCAGCGTGACGCCTTTTGTGGCGCTGTCGGGGTCGGATAACGGCGTGCGCACCTACATCGACGTGCGCGGCTATAAAACTTTTGGCACCACGCGGCCCGTCACCTTTGCCCTGCGGGGACAGCTTGGGTCGGTCTATGGCCCGACACTGGCTGAATCGCCCGCGGACTATCTGTTCTATTCCGGCGGCGGCGGCACCGTGCGCGGGCAACCCTACCAATCGCTTGGCGTTGATCTGGCCAGTGGCGATACGGTGGGCGGTCGCAGCTTTGCTGGCCTGTCCGCAGAGGCACGTTGGCAGGTACGCGACAAGATCGGCGTCGTGGCCTTTGCCGACGCGGGCTACATCGGTGCCGAGGAATTCTACGACGGGTCAGGCACTTGGCAGTCAGGCGCAGGGCTTGGTCTGCGCTATGCCACGGGCATCGGCCCCATCCGCGTCGACCTCGCGGTGCCTGTGTCGGGCCCCGAAACAGATGAGAATTTTCAAGTTTATATCGGTATTGGACAATCGTTTTGATCCACTTCATGCGCAGCTTTCTGGTTTTCGCCCTGATCTTTGTCGGCTCTGTCGCTTCGGCCCAAGAGGATGACAAAGGCTTCCTGACCCGCACGATCCAAGACGCCCTCAGCGGCGCGGGCCGCACGGTCAGTATTGACGGTTTCGCGGGTGCGCTCAGCTCGCGCGCGCGGTTCGACCGGATGACCATCGCCGACGATCAAGGGGTCTGGCTGACGNTGGAAGAGGTGGAGNTGGACTGGAACCGCTCCGCACTGTTGCGCGGCCGGCTGGAGGTGCAGGCCCTGACCGCAAANCGGCTGAGCGTGCCGCGATTGCCCGTGGCGCAGGAAGAAACGCTCCCCGATCCCGANGCGAAACCGTTTACCTTTCCGGCGATCCCCGATCTGCCCGTCGCCATNGATGTGGCNGACTTTTCGGTCGACGAGATCAATCTGGGCGCGCCAATTCTGGGCGAAGCGGCCACACTGACNGTTCAAGCCACNGCGCTNTTGAATGACGANACGGCGACNNTCGATATTCTGGCCGCGCGCACCGATGGCAAGAAGGGCGAGTTCAAAATCACCGCTGATCTGGATCGCAATGACAGCCTGCTGGACATGGCCGTGACCCTTTCCGAGGAAGCCAAAGGCATCATCTCGCGCACGCTGAAACTGCCTGATGAGCCCTCTGTCGATCTGGTGATTGCGGGGCAGGGGCCGCTTTCTGATTTTGCAACGGATATCAACCTTTCGACCGACGGCGAACAACGGCTCGCCGGTCAGGTTATCGTTGCCGCCCAAGGCGATAGCGCCGCACCTGACCGCCGTATTCAGGCCGATCTGAACGGCGACGTGACCGCGCTGATCCTGTCGCAATACCGCGAATTTTTTGGCCCCGATGTCGCGCTGACCGTGGATGCTTTGGTGCAGGCTGAAGGCGGTGTCGAGGTCAGCGATTTTGCCCTCAAGGCGCAATCCGCGGAATTGCAGGGCAAGGTCACGCTGAACAGCGACAACTGGCCCAGCCTGATCGACATCACGGGCACTGTCGCCAGCGCCGATGGCAGTCGCGTTTTGCTGCCAGTGGCTGGGGGCGATACTTACGTGCGGCGCGTCGGGCTTGATGTGAACTATAACGCGCAAGATGGCGACGCGATTGACGCGACGTTCGACGTGACCGAACTGGCCACAGACGCGCTGGCGATTGACGCGACGCAACTGACGCTGAACGGGACGTTGCAAGGCGCGGCAGGGTCGGTCGGCGAATTCATGGGCGATCTGGCATTCTCGGCTGACGGGCTGACGCTGACCAACGCCGCGGTTTCCGAAGCGGTCGGCCGGTCCATCAAGGGGCGTACAACCATCGCCTATACCGAAGGCACACCGGTTCAGATCACGGGGCTTGATCTTTCTGGCGCGGATTATGGTCTGACCGGTGATGTCACGATTAGCGGGCCAGCCGATAGCTTTCTTACCCAGTTGAAAGCCCGCCTTGAAGCCACCGACATCAGCCGCTTTTCCGCTCTTGCCGGACGCGAGATGGACGGGGCCGCGAATGTAGAGATCGCGGGGCAGATCACGCCACTGGACGGGACGTTCGACCTGAATATCTCTGGCCTGACGCAGGATTTGAAAGTGGGGATCGAACAGGCGGACGCATTGCTGGCTGGCGACACGACGCTAAGCCTTGGCGCATCGCGTGACGAGACGGGCACCTTCGTGCGTGACGTGCTGCTGGAAAACGACGCATTGACCGCCAGCGGTGGCGTCGAGCTGCGCAGCAATAATTCGCAAGCGCGATTTGATGCAAAACTGAACGATATCGAGACTGTGCTGCCGCAATATTCCGGTCCCATCACGATCAAGGCCGAGGCCGAGCAGGACACCCGTGGCTGGACTGTCGATGCCGTGACGGACGGCCCCTACGGTGCCGCGCTGACCGCCAAAGGGCTGGCAACGGGCGATAATGCGGTGCTCAACTTCACGGCCGATGTGCCCGAACTGCGTGACTTTGTGCCCGACGCGCCGGTCGAGGGCCCTATCGCGTTGGATGGCGTGCTCCGCCAGACGCCGGACGGGTGGCAGGTCGACACCAAAGCCTCCGCCCCCGAAGATGTGACCGCCTCGGTCCAGGGGCTGCTGACGCCGCTGGATCTGGACTTTAGCGCCTCGATCCCGCGGGTAGAGGCTTTTGCACCTCAGGTGACCGGCGCGGTAGAGGCGTCGGGCAACCTCAAGCAGTTGGAAGAAGGGTTCCAGATCGACGCGAAAGCCAGTGGCCCCTACGCCGCGCAGGTTGCCGTTCAGGGGATGTTAACACCTATGGTCGATATCTCTTTCGACGCATCGGTCCCGAATCTTCAGGAGGTGGTGCCGCAGGTGAACGGGCCACTTGCGGCGACAGGGACCGTGCGTCAGACGGAAAAGGGGTTCTTCGTCGATACCAACGCGACAGGCCCATATGGCGCGCGCGCGATGGTGGAAGGTTTGGCCACAGGCCCCGATATGTCGCTGACGTTTGACGTGTCGGTGCCAAATGTGCAGCCGCTGGTGCCGGGCGTGTCCGGCCCGCTGGCGGCAAAAGGATCGGTGCGGCAAACGCCCGCCGGCATCGCCGTAGATACAAACGCGACGGGCCCCTATGCGGCCCGGGCGTCTGTGCAGGGGGTTGTCACGGGGGATGCGCCCGCGCTGAATTATGATGTCACGATCCCCAATCTGGGGGCCGTGGTGCCAAAACTGTCCGGCCCGCTGAATGTGACCGGTACCGCACAGCAGGAAAGCGCTGGCTGGCGGGTCAATACGAACGCCACCGGACCAGCGGGCACCCGTGCCACGATCGCGGGGCTTGTGGGCAGCGATGGCAATCTGAACCTTGACGTGAACGGGAACGCGCCATTGGGGCTGTCCGCCCCGTTCATTGCGCCGCGGAGCTTGCAAGGTCAGGCACGGTTCGATTTGACGGTGAACGGGCCGCCGGCACTTGGGTCGGTCAACGGGAGCATTCAAACCTCTAACGCGTCGCTGTCCGCCCCCAACCTTCGGGTGACACTTCAGGACATCGCAGCGGATATCCGGCTGGCCAATAATCGCGCGCAAATCGACCTATCTGCGCGCAGCGCGGACGGGGGGCAGATCAAGGCGGGCGGGGCGGTGACCCTGACCGGATCACTGCCCGCCGATATCCAGATCGGATTGAACAACCTCGTGCTGATCGATCCATCGCTGTATCGCACGTCGCTTGATGGCAACCTGCGTCTTGCGGGACCGCTTTCGGGGGGGGCGAATATCAGCGGTCAGATCGACGTGGGCGAGACCGAGGTAAGCGTGCCGTCAACCGGTATGACCAGCATCGGTGATATTCCACAGATCGATTTCATCGGCGCGCCAGCAGATGTTGTGGCGACCCGTCGCAAGGCCGGTTTGACCGGTGCCGACGCGGGCACGGATCCCGCGGCAAGTGGCGACAGCGGGCCGGGGTTTGGCCTGAACGTCCGCATCAATGCGCCACGGCGGATTTTCGTGCGCGGCCGTGGTCTGGATGCGGAACTGGGCGGTAGCCTGTTGCTGACGGGATCGACCAATCGCATCATCTCGGCCGGTCGCTTCGACCTGATCCGTGGTCGTCTGGATATTCTTGGCAAACGGTTCGAGCTGGACGAAGGGGCCGTGCGCTTCCAAGGCGATCTGGTACCCTACCTGAGGTTTGTAACCTCGACGACCACCAACACAGGCGAGGTTCGTATCGTGATCGAGGGCAAAGCCACATCGCCCGAGGTTTCCTTTGAATCGACACCCGATGCACCGCAGGACGAGGTGCTGGCACAGCTTCTGTTTGGGCGAAACATCTCTGAAATCTCGGCGTTTCAGGCGCTGCAACTCGCCAGCGCGGTGGCGACACTTGCCGGACGCGGTGGTGCGGGGGTGATCTCTAACCTGCGCACAGGGTTCGGGCTGGACGATCTGGATGTGACCACCACCGACAGCGGTGCCACGGCTGTCCGCGCGGGTAAATACATTTCTGAGAATGTCTACACCGATGTGACCGCCGCCTCTGACGGGACAGCGGATGTGTCTATCAACCTTGATCTGACCAAGAATCTGACGGCGAAAGGGACGGTCGGGTCCGATGGGAACACCGGGATCGGTATCTTCTTCGAGAAGGATTATTGATCCGCCATTGAGCGCTTTGTTCTGCGGTTCAGCTAGGATGGGGGCCAGCCCCCGTCCCGGCGATGCCGGGACACCCCCGGGATTTTGACCATTTGGAACGGCTTACGGGCTATTCCGTCAGCGGTGTAAAACGGCCATAGCGGCCTTGGTCATACATCAGGCCCGCAACGCTGTCATCGGGGTCATAAGCGGCGTGCGTGACCTGCCCGAGGACAATGGAGTGGTCGCCCGCCGGATGCACGCCGTAGGTGTCACAGTGGAAGCTGGCGAGGCAGCCTGCCAGTGTCGGCGCGCCATTGGGGCCAATCGTCCAGTCGAATTGGTCAAACGCGTCGCCAGAGACAGCAAAGGCATCTGCCAGCGCCCGCTGACCGCTACCCAGAATATGCACAGCGAACTGCGCCGCGTTGGTAAATGCGTCATGACGTTTGGAACTGAGCGCAGGGGACCACTGCACCAAGGGCGGGTCCAGCGAAACCGAGGAAAAGGAGTTCGCGGTCATCCCCAATGGGCCATTCGCGGTCTGCACCGTCACAATCGTGACCCCTGTGCCAAAACGGCCAAAGGCGCGGCGTAGCTCGACTGTGGCGTCGGGCAGCGGGATGAAGTGGTGCAAAGGATCAGCCATGCCGCAGCGGTGCCACGGGGAGCCGGATTTGTCCAGACAGCAAACCCCGGCCCGTTGCGGCACGCCCTCTGCGGGTGGCGATGGTGGTCGATAAATACCGCTGTTTGGAACCGAATAGCGCCTGCCGTGTTGTTCCCCCACTGAGAGGCATGACCGTGAGATTTCGGACTGCCTGTCGGAGAAGGGGTGTTGGGATATGAGGTTCCAGCTACCGCCAACAGGCACCCGAATGCCGACGCTCACGACTGTTATTGGCGGGTTTCCCGCCGGAAGGATTAACTATGACACTGAATCGTTTTGCCCCCATCAAGCTGACTGTCGCAGCCCTTGTCACCGGCGCTGCTTTGTCCACGCCTGCACTGGCCGACGACGGCGAGACTGTGGACCACACCGAGGTCGGCTCGCTGAGCTGTGATGTTGGTGATGGCACGGGCTTTATCTTCGGGTCTACCCGTGAACTGACCTGCACCTTCAATCCTGTGCAAGAGGGTCTGGCTGACGAGACATACATCGGCGACATCAAACGCTACGGCATTGATATCGGTAAGACCCAGAATGGTCAGATGTCCTGGTTGGTGCTGGCACCAACTGAATCTGAATATTACGAAGGCGGGTTGAACGGCGACTATCAGGGTGTTTCTGCTGAAGCCACTGTTGGTGTTGGCCTAGGTGCCAATGTCATGGTCGGCGGTTCGGAAGACACGCTGGCGCTGCAACCGGTGAGCGTCAACACGCAGAACGGCGTAAACTTTGCCATTGGCGTGGGTGAAATTACACTGCAACGCGTCGAAGGCTAATTCAGGCCAATAGATCGATATGCAAAAGGGGCACCATTCGGTGCCCCTTTCGCGTTATGTGGTCAGCGGTTCATCCGGTTCGCGATCAGATCGTCGACAACCTCGGGCTCTGCCAGGGTAGATGTATCACCAAGCGTGCCATAGTCGTTCTCTGCGATCTTGCGCAGGATGCGGCGCATGATCTTGCCTGAACGGGTTTTGGGCAAGCCAGGGGCCCATTGGATCATATCGGGCGAAGCGATCGGGCCAATCTCCGAGCGGACCCAGTTGCGCAGCTCGGCCCGCAGGTCCTCGCTCGGGTTTTCGCCGCTCATCAAAGAGACATAGCAATAGATACCCTGTCCCTTGATATCATGGGGGAACCCGACGACCGCAGCCTCTGCCACCTTAGGGTGGGCGACCAAAGCGCTTTCGACTTCGGCCGTGCCCATCCGGTGACCGGAGACGTTGATCACGTCATCCACGCGGCCCGTGATCCAGTAATCGCCATCCGCGTCCCGGCGGCACCCGTCCCCGGTAAAGTAATAGCCCTTGTAGTCGCTGAAATAGGTCTGCTCGAACCGCTCGTGATCGCCCCAGACCGTGCGCATCTGGCCTGGCCAGCTGTCCGCGATACATAGAACCCCCTCGACGTCATTGCCCTCGATCTCGGCACCGGTGGTGGGTTCAAGTACGACCGGTTTGATCCCAAAGAAGGGCTTCATCGCGGCACCGGGTTTGGTGGCGTGGGCACCGGGCAGCGGCGTCATCAGGTGACCGCCGGTTTCCGTCTGCCACCATGTGTCAACGATGGGGCAGTTTCCTTTGCCCACAACGTCATTGTACCAATTCCAGGCTTCGGGGTTGATCGGCTCGCCCACGGTGCCAAGCAGTTTCAGGCTGCTCAGATCGCAACCGTCAACAAAGGCGCGGCCCTTGCCCATCAGCGCGCGAATGGCGGTCGGGGCCGTGTAGAACTGATTTACCTTGTGTTTTTCACAGATCTGCCAAAAGCGGCTGGCGTCGGGGTAGGTGGGCACGCCTTCGAACATGAGCGTTGTCGCCCCGTTGGCAAGCGGACCGTAGACGATATAGCTGTGGCCCGTCACCCAGCCCACATCGGCCGTGCACCAATAGACATCGCCATCGTGGTAATCAAACGTGACCTCGTGGGTCAGCGCGGCATAGACCAGATAGCCACCCGTCGTATGCACGACCCCTTTGGGCTGACCGGTCGAGCCAGAGGTATAAAGGATGAACAGCGGATCCTCGGCGTTCATCTCTTCCGGCGCGCAAGTATCAGAAGCCTCTTTTTCAAGCGCGGTATAATCCACGTCGCGCGCATCATTCCATGCCACATCACCGCCAGTGCGCCGCACAACCAGACATTTGACCGATGGGTCGCAGCCTGCCAAAGCCTTGTCCGCGTTGGCCTTCAACGGTGTCGCTTTGCCCCCGCGGGGCGCATAATCTGCGGTAATCACAACCTTGGCGTCCGACCCCTGTACCCGTGCCGCCAGCGCATCCGGAGAGAACCCGGCGAAGACGATCGAATGGATCGCGCCGATGCGCGCGCAGGCCAGCATGGCATAGGCGGCTTCGGGGATCATCGGCATGTAAATGATAACCCGGTCGCCTTTGCCGACGCCGATATCGCGCAGGATATTGGCCATTTTACACGTCTGGGCATGCAGGGCGCGATAGCTGATGTGCTGCGCCTCTTCGTCCGGGCTGTCCGGCTCCCAGATGATCGCGGTCTGGTCGCCGCGCGTTTCAAGATGACGGTCGATGCAATTGGCGCTGACGTTCAGCGCACCGTCGGCAAACCAGTTGATCTTGACCTGACCGAAAGTGAAATCGACGTCCTTGACCTTGGTAAATGGCTTCATCCAGTCGATGCGCTGCGCCTGCTCCAGCCAGAACCCTTCGGGGTCCGCGATAGAGGCATGATACATCGCGTCATATTTCGCGGCGTTCACATGGGCATTGGCCGCCATGTCGTCGGATGGCGGATAGGTCTGTGTGGCGACGTTGGACATGGTTCCTCCCTCAGAACTCTGTTCGTTTTCTGCCGCTCGGACGCATAGGCGCGGCGGCTCTCCCTTGGCAGATCATAACGGGAAGTGAAAAGAAGGAAATAAGCATATGGAAACACGCGGTTTGTCTGTAAATATTTTTCCGTTTTCTGCGCAGACTAGTAAATTTCGCTGACAACCCTGCCAAAACCCTAGGAAACAGCACCGATTGCCTGTTAACGGGGCCGATCGCGCGCGGGGCATGGTTCCAAATGGTGAAAAATCCTCGCCGAAGGCTCCCACAGGGGCAATCAAGAGATATGTTCAGGGGTTGGCAGCAAGTTGCCCTAAGGATAGTATTTCGCCCAAGCGGGCCCCAAACAGCCCGCATAAGGGAGATATCAATGAACAATCTACTGAACGGCGCAGCTGTCTGCGCTTTGACTTTCGCTTTTGCCTCGCAAGCGGCCGCGACGGAATGGAACGCCTCTGTCTGGGGTAAACGTCGTGCCTTCACNGAGCATGTCGAAAAGATTGCCGAGCTTGTGTCCGAAAAGACCAATGGCGAATTCACCATCAATGTCAGCTATGGNGGTCTGTCCAAGAACTCNGACAACCTNGATGGTATTTCCATCGGTGCCTTCGAGATGGCGCAATTCTGTGCTGGTTACCACGCCGACAAGAACCGCGCGATCACCGTGCTAGAACTGCCCTTCCTTGGGGTTCAGAACCTTGAAGAAGAAGTCGCCGTATCCCGCGCTGTGTATGCACACCCCGCCGTGGCCAAAGAGATGGCACAGTGGAACGCCAAGATGCTGATGACCTCGCCAATGCCGCAGTACAATCTTGTTGGCACGGGCGAGCCTCGCGATACGCTGGAATCCTTTGACGGCATGCGCGTGCGTGCGACAGGTGGTCTGGGCAAAGCCTTCGAAACCGTGGGCGCTGTGCCGACCTCCGTGACCTCCTCCGAAGCATATAACGCAATGGAATCCGGTGTTGTGGATACCGTGGCTTTCGCGCAGCACGCCCACCTGAGCTTTGGTACGATCAACAAGGCCGATTGGTGGACCGCGAACCTCAACCCCGGCACGGTGAACTGCCCTGTTGTGGTGAACATCGATGCCTATGAGGCCCTGTCGGACGCGGAAAAAGAAGCGCTGGACGGTTCTGTCGATGAGGCGCTGGATCACTATCTGGCGAACTATGGCGAGCTGCTGAACCGCTGGGACGCCGTGCTGGAAGAAAAAGGCGTTGAAAAAGTGATGTTCACGCCNGAAGTTCTNGCCGAGTTCAAATCCAAGGCAGCTGANCCTGCGCGTGAAGCCTGGATCAAGGANATGGAAGCCCAAGGCATCCCTGGCCAAGAGCTTTATGACCTGGTCGTCAAAACGCTTGAAGAAAAACGCGCGTCCAACTAATTGGCGCGGGGAGGGGGCTTGCCGATGCAGGCCCCCTTTGTTTGTACGATCTCCCTCCCACTCATTTGAAAGGAAAGCATCATGGCCGGTTCCTCCGCCGTGCTCGAAGACGGCAGTCTGCTTAGCCGTATCGACAAAGGGCTTTTACGCCTTGAAACCGTGTTTGCTCTGGTCTCTGGTATTGCCGTTTTCATGCTGATGGTGCTTGCCGTTTGGTCCGTTGGCGGCCGCAAGTTCTTTGGCACGCCGCTGGCGGGGTATGTGGACTGGATTGAATTCGCCATGCCGCTGATCGCGATCATGGGGATTTCCTATACCCAGCGGAACGGCGGCCATGTGCGCATGGACATCCTGATCGGCCAGCTCAAAGGCCGCGCGCTATGGGCAGCCGAGACATTCTCGGTCGTGCTGATCTTTATCCTTATGCTGGCGCTGATCTGGGGCTCTTGGGCGCATTTCCAGCGCAGCTTTGACTTCGCCGCCCCGATGTGGAGCCGTGACAGCTCCATCGATATCGGTCTGCCGATCTGGCCTGCGAAACTGATCGTGCCAATGGCCTTTACGGTGCTGGCTCTGCGGTTGCTGCTGCAGATCTGGGGCTATGGGCGGGCCTTTGTATTGGGGTTGGAAAACCCCGTTGCTGTACCCTTGGTACAATCCGCGGCCGAACAGGCGATGGCGGAAGCTGAACATCTAGACGGGCGGGACTGATTATGGATCCTATTGAAATTGGCCTATGGGTCTCGGGCGGGCTGCTGCTTATGGTGGTGCTCGGTATGCGCGTGGCTTTCGCCGCGGCAATGGCGGGTCTGGTCGGCCTGATCTGGATCTTTTGGTCCAAGAAAGGCATGCAGTGGTCCGAACTGGACTGGGCGCTGACGGTCGCGATCAAGACCGCGGGGCAGGTGCCACACTCCAAAGTGTCGAGCCAGACGCTAAGCTTGATTCCCACCTTCATTCTGATCGGCTTTCTTGCCTATTACGCCGGTCTGACCCGCGCCTTGTTCGAGGCCGCAAAACGCTGGATTGCTTGGCTGCCCGGCGGTCTTGCTGTGTCGACTGTCTTTGCAACCGCGGGCTTTGCGGCGGTTTCCGGTGCTTCGGTCGCGACGGCAGCGGTTTTTGCCCGTATCGCCATCCCCGAGATGCTGGCGATTGGGTACAACAAGAAATTCGCGGCGGGCGTCGTGGCGGCCGGGGGCACTTTGGCCTCGTTGATCCCGCCGTCAGCGATTCTTGTCATCTATGCGATCATCGTTGAACAAGACGTGGGCAAGCTGCTTCTGGCGGGCTTTATCCCCGGTGCGTTTTCGGCCATCGTCTATGCCGTCCTGATCGTGGGCATTGCGACCATCTGGAAAAGCGTCGGCCCCCCTGTAAGCGGCTTTACCTGGAAGCAACGGTTCGCGTCTCTCCCTGCCGCCATGCCGATCTTTGCGGTTGTGATCATCATTATTTTCTTTGTTTACAACCCCTTCGGCGACGCATGGGGCACCCCGACCGAGGGCGGGGCCGTGGGCGCGTTTATCGTGTTCCTAATGGCGCTTTATCGCGGCATGCGGTGGGCCGAGCTTAAGGACGCGCTGCTTGAAACCGCGAAGCTGACGGTGATGATCTTTACCATCATCTGGGGCGTGCTGATTTATGTTCGGTTCCTGGGCTTTGCCGATCTGCCGGGCGCGTTCGCCGACTGGATTTCGGGGCTTGAGGCTTCGCCGATCCTGATCCTCGTGTGCATCCTGCTGGCCTATGCGGTGCTGGGGATGTTCATGGATGCGATTGGCATGCTGCTTCTGACACTTCCGGTGGTCTATCCTGCCGTCATGGCGCTGAACGGGGGCGAGTTCGTCTCTGCTGCGGATAGCGCCTTTGGCATGTCGGGGCCGATGTGTGCGATCTGGTTCGGAATCCTGGTGGTGAAGATGGCAGAGTTCTGTCTGATCACGCCTCCCATTGGCCTCAACTGCTTTGTGGTTGCAGGGGTACGCCCTGACCTGAGCGTTCAGGACGTGTTCAAGGGCGTGACACCGTTCTTTATCGCGGATGCCGTTACAATCGCGCTGTTGGTGGCCTTCCCGTCCATCGTGTTGTGGCTGCCCTCACTCGCTGGCTGACATGACTTCCTGATCCTTCATATCATCGGGTTTAACCTGCTCTGCGGACAGGAAATTCCCGATGGTATGAAGCGGTTCAAAGTTCTCGCAAACGACTTTGAACACCACAAGAAAGGGCACCGCGACCAATGCGCCGGGGATGCCCCATAGCCACCCCCAAAACACCACAGTCAGAAATACCGCGACGGTATTCATCTCCAACCGGCGCCCGACCAGCCACGGGGTAATAATCTGCCCCTCTAAGAGGGTCAGCGTCAGGTAACCGATCGGGGCCAACATCGCATAACCGATGGTATCAAACGTCACGAGAGAGAATCCCGCGACCAAGAGCACCCCCGCAAACCCGCCGATATAAGGCAGGAAGTTCAGCATGAACGCCGCGATCCCCCAGATATAGGCCGACGGCAAGCCCAGCACTGTCAGATAGGTCCCGACTAATATGCCGAGCACGGCATTGATCGTGGCAATCGTCAGCAGGTAGCGCGACACCCGCTTCTCCACGTCATAGACCGTATGCAGCGCACGTTTCTTTTCCGTTAACGTCGGCATGGATTGCACAAGTTTTAAGTAAAACANCTCGCCNGAGCCAAGTANGAACAGCGCCAGAATCAGGATCACCGCCAGCGACGCCCCNGTTTTGCTCACCGTATCCATCGCGGTATCGAGCAATCCAGGTTGGCGCACGACGACCTCTTGCGGTTTGCCGCCGGTTTCGGTGCCCAGTTTCTCTACCTCTTCCGAGGCAGATCGCATCGTTTCGACCGCATTGCTCACGCCGCTCAGCTTTATCTGGATCTCGCGGCCCATTTCCGGGATCTCGTCGCTCCAGATCGCCACGGTGCCCGCGGACAGTAAAACCACGGCAGCAATCACCAAGCTCGTCGCGGTCACCAGCAAAAAGGCCGACACAGGATGCGGCACGCCGATGCGATACAGCGCGCGGCCCACAGGCGACAGGGTCAGGGCAAGCAAAAAGCCCAGAACAATGGGCAATATCAAGTCCTTGGCGAAATACGCGGTGACGAAAAGGGAAATCAGGACCAGCAA
>JGI24660J20065_1000250_pt1 | contig 19093 bp, 17 predicted proteins | sample MalvirmetaMSP134_FD_20065 | JGI IMG/M metagenome (IMG submission 20065) | reverse complement strand
TCTTCTGGGTTGGCGTATTTCGCGGCAGCTTTCGCGGCTTTGCCCTTTTTCGCACCGCCGGATACTTCATCCAGCGAGAACCCGTATTCGGCGGCTGCTTTTTCAGCGGCTTTGCGGGCTTCTACGCGGTCGCGTTCATATGCGTTTTTAATCGCCATCTTCACGTCTTCCAAATGCTGTTCCAGCTGTTTGTGGGACATTGTGCTTAGATCAATACTCATTCTCGCTCATTCCTTTGTCGAAAAGCCAATTAATGCTTTACGCCAAAAGAATGAACAAACAAAGAGTTTTTGAATTGGCCGCTTTTTATTCGGCGGCCACAGTTTCGGGATCGGCGAGTGTGACGATGTCTGCCATAATTGTATTCAATTCAAAGTCTTTCGGCGTGTAAACGCGGGCGACTCCCATAGCGCGCAATCTTTTGGCGTCTTCTTCTGGAATAATACCACCCACGATTACGGGAATGTGATCCAATCCGGCGGCGCGCATTTGTTTCATTAAATCCTCGACCAATGGAATATGTGATCCCGAAAGAATCGAAAGCCCGACAACGTGATGTTCCCCTACAGCGGCGGCGGAAACAATTTCCGACGGCGTCAGGCGAATACCCTCATAGGCAATTTCCATGCCGCAATCGCGGGCGCGGACGGCGATCTGTTCCGCGCCGTTCGAATGGCCGTCGAGCCCCGGTTTCCCGACAAGGAAACTCAGCCGGCGGCCCAGGCGGCTGCTGACGGCGTCCACGGCGTCGCGCAGGTCGTCCAGCCCCTCGGTCTTGTTTGACCGGCCAGAAGCAACGCCTGTTGGCCCACGGTATTCACCGTGCACGCTGCGCATCTGTTCGGCCCATTCGCCGGTGGTAACCCCCGCCTTGGCGGCGGCGATAGAGGGCTCCATTACATTGCGCCCTTCGGCAGCGGCGGCGCGCAGATCGGCCAGCGCCTTGTCCACGGCGGCCTGATCACGGCTGTCGCGCCATGCGTTCAGACGGTTGATCTGGTCGGCCTCGACCGCGGGGTCCACGACCATGATGCCGCCATCGCCCGTCATCAGCGGCGAGGGTTCGCCCTGTTGCCATTTATTCACGCCCACGACGATGGTCTCGCCGGCCTCGATCCGACCCAGACGGTCCGCGTTGCTTTCGACCAGACGCGACTTCATATAGTCAATCGCCGAAATCGCGCCGCCCATATCGTCAAGGTTCGCCAGCTCGGCCCGTGCGCCCTCTTTCAGCGCTTCGACCTTGCGGTCCACGGCGGGGTTGCCATCGAACAGGTCGTCAAACTCCAGCAGGTCGGTCTCGTAGGCCATGATCTGCTGCATCCGCATCGACCATTGCTGGTCCCACGGGCGCGGCAGGCCAAGCGCTTCGTTCCACGCGGGCAGCTGCACGGCGCGGGCGCGGGCGTTCTTTGACAGGGTCACCGCCAGCATCTCGATCAGGATGCGGTAGACGTTATTTTCGGGCTGCTGTTCGGTCAGCCCGAGCGAGTTCACCTGCACCCCATAGCGGAAGCGGCGATATTTCGGGTCTTCAACGCCATAGCGGTCGCGGCAGATTTCGTCCCAAAGGTCGCCAAAGGCGCGCATCTTGCACATCTCGGTGACAAAGCGGATGCCCGCGTTCACAAAGAAAGAGATCCGCCCCACCAGCATGGGGAAGTCCTCTTCGGGGACGCGGGGGCGCAAGGCGTCCAGTACGGCGGTGGCGGTGGCAAGGGCAAAGGCCAGCTCTTGCTCGGGCGTGGCACCGGCCTCTTGCAGGTGGTAGGAACAGACGTTCATCGGGTTCCACTTGGGCACGTTGGTATAGCAATACTCGGCCACATCCGCGATCATCTTGAGAGACGGGGCAGGCGGGCAGATATAGGTGCCACGCGACAGGTATTCCTTGATCAGGTCGTTCTGCACGGTGCCTTGCAGCTTGGACACATCCGCGCCCTGTTCCTCGGCCACAGCAATATACAGCGCCAGCAGCCACGGCGCGGTGGCGTTGATCGTCATCGAGGTGTTCATCTGCTCAAGCGGGATATCCTTGAACAGGCTGCGCATATCGCCCAGATGCGCCACGGGCACGCCCACTTTGCCGACTTCGCCGCGCGACAGGATGTGATCGCTGTCATATCCGGTCTGGGTGGGCAGGTCGAAGGCGACCGACAGGCCGGTTTGCCCTTTCAAAAGGTTCGCGCGGTACAGCGCATTGGATGCCTCGGCGGTGGAGTGTCCGGCGTAGGTGCGGATCAGCCAGGGGCGGTCTTTTTGCGGTTGCGACATGGGGCGGCCTTTCGTGAATCGAATGGGTAATATTCTTGCGCTGGTCGATTGATACGTGAAATAATCAGGCGCTGTCAATTCGCTGCATTGCGGCATGGGCGAAAGCCGCTGCGTTACGGTCGCGTGTGCCGTGCCTAGGGGTGCCCTATGTGTGGTTGACTGTTTTATGTTGCCCAGACAGCGCGGGTCCTGCAAGGGTTGGGCGATGACGCAAACGATTGAACTTCCCGTCTGGCTTTTCGCGGTGATCCTGCTGTTCGCGGCTGTGACCGCGCTTAGCCATTTCCTGTTGCCCTCGGTCCGGTGGTTCTTTCGCAGACGGCTGGAGAAAGCTGTCGCGCAGCTGAACACGCGGCTGACCCGCCCGATTGAACCGTTCAAGCTGGCGCGGCGGCACGATATGATCCAGCGGTTGATCTATGACCCGCAGATCAGTCAGGCGATTGTGGATCACGCGCGCGCCGAAGGTATCCCCGAGAACGTCGCCTCCGAACAGGCGCGCCGCTATGCCCGCGAGATCGTCCCGAGTTTTAGCGCCTTTGCCTATTTCAGCTTTGGCATCCGGCTGGCGCGGTTTCTGGCGAATGCGCTGTATGATGTGCGCACCGGATCGCNNAACGACGCGGTGATCGAAGGTATCCCGTCAGANGCCACGGTCATCTTNGTGATGAACCACCGCAGCAACATGGACTACGTGCTGGTGACCTACCTCGCGGGGGAGGCGTCGGCGCTNAGCTATGCNGTGGGGGAATGGGCGCGTGTCTGGCCGCTCAGCCGGTTGATCCGGTCGATGGGGGCGTATTTCATCCGNCGCAAGTCGCGCGGCGCGCTGTATCGCAAGGTCTTGGCCCGCTATGTGCAGATGGCGACCGAAGGCGGGGTGACCCAGGCGATCTTCCCCGAGGGCGGGCTGAGCCTGAACGGCAAGTTGATGCCGCCCAAGATGGGGCTGCTTGGCTATGTGCTTGAGGCCGAGTTGAAAGACCGCGATGTCGTNTTTGTACCGGTGGCGATCAACTATGACCGNGTNCTGGAAGACCGCGTGTTGATTGCTGCGGACGCGGCAGGCACGCGCCGCTTCGATGCGCAAATCTCGGTNATTTTGAAATTCATTGTTCGCAAGATCTGGCTGCGTNTGCGCGGCAAATTCCTGCGCTTCGGCGAGGCGGTGGTCGTGTTCGGCACGCCGGTACATTTGCGCGACTATGGCGACGCGCCGAATGTGGACGGGCTGGCGCAGGATCTGATGGGGCGGATCGAACACGAGATGCCACTGTTGTTCGTGCCCTTGCTGGCGCGGGTGCTGTTGCTGGCGGAAAAGCCGCTGGATGGCGTCGCGCTGGAACAGGAAATGCAAGGCATGGCCGCGCGGGCCTCTGACGAGGCTACGGTTGTGGCGCAGGACTTCGCCGCCAATGTCGCCAGAGCACGCGATCATCTGGTGCAGCGCGGGATGATCACGGCGTCCGATCGTGGCTATGCCCCCGCCGACGGGCAACGCCCCGCCTTGCGGTTCTACGCCAACTCTATCGCCCATTTCTTTGACAGATAGGTCACACAAGCAAAACTGCTGCCGAAATTGCTGCGACTGCAAAGTCATAAAATTACAATTACAGGTCAAATGGTGTTGCATTGTTGCGCGAAGGATCATATTCCACCAGTAGACGCCGCGATTCTGCACTGCGGCACAAACCTATTCTGACTGTGGAGACCGACATGGCCTTGGACACGAATATCGCGCAATACGACGCACCGGAAAAAGACCTTTACGAGATCGGGGAAATCCCGCCGATGGGCTACGTTCCAAAGCAGATGTACGCATGGACCATCCGCAAGGAACGCCACGGGAACCCCAATACCGCGATGCTCGAAGAGGTCGTGGACGTGCCGACGCTCGACAGTCACGAGGTGCTTGTCCTCGTGATGGCGGCGGGTGTGAACTATAACGGTGTCTGGGCTGCCTTGGGCAAACCCATCAGCCCCTTCGACGGCCACAAGCAGCCCTTCCACATTGCGGGCTCTGACGCGTCGGGCATCGTCTGGGCGGTCGGCGACAAGGTAAAACGCTGGAAGGTCGGCGACGAAGTCGTGATCCATTGCAACCAGGATGACGGCGACGACGAAGAGTGCAACGGCGGCGATCCGATGTATTCCCCCAGCCAGCGTATCTGGGGCTACGAGACCCCCGACGGATCCTTCGCCCAGTTCACCAATGTGCAGGCGCAGCAGCTGATGCCACGCCCCAAGCACCTGACATGGGAAGAGGCCGCTTGCTACACGCTGACGCTGGCCACGGCCTACCGGATGCTGTTCGGCCACGAGCCTCATGACCTGAAACCGGGCCAGAACGTGCTGGTCTGGGGCGCCTCGGGCGGTCTGGGGTCCTATGCGATCCAGCTGATCAACACCGCTGGCGCGAATGCGATTGGTGTGATCTCGGATGAATCCAAGCGTGACTTTGTCATGGATCTGGGCGCCAAGGGCGTTCTGAACCGGAAGGACTTCAACTGCTGGGGCCAGATGCCCACAGTGAACACGCCCGAATATGCGGCTTGGTTCAAAGAGGCGCGCAAGTTCGGTGCCGCGATTTGGGAGATTACAGGCAAGGGCGTGAACGTCGACATGGTGTTTGAGCACCCCGGCGAGGCGACGTTCCCTGTTTCCACCTTCGTCTGCAAAAAGGGCGGCATGGTCGTGATCTGCGCGGGGACTTCGGGTTTCAACCTGACGTTCGACGTGCGCTATATGTGGATGCACCAGAAGCGTTTGCAGGGCAGCCACTTTGCCCACCTCAAGCAGGCGTCCGCCGCCAACAAACTGATGGTAGAGCGCCGTCTTGATCCGTGCATGTCCGAAGTGTTCACTTGGGCCGATCTGCCCGACGCGCATATGAAGATGATGGCGAACGAGCATAAGCCGGGCAACATGTCGGTACTGGTGCAATCGCCCAAGACCGGCCTGCGCACGCTCGAAGACGCGCTGGACGCGAAAAAATAAGTCGGTGGCCCCTGTTCAGGGGGCGCTGACAACCGGCTGACCAGACACCCGCGCACCAATCCATCGGTGCGCGGGTGTTGTCGTATTTGGCATCACGCGGCGGTTTGGCACGGGCTGATTGCGCGAATAGCGGCGATGCCATCTGGCCCCCGGTGCCGCGCTGAATTAGGGTCGCGCCATGACAGTACCTGCCCTTACCTATTCCGCCGATCAGGCGGCTGCCTTTGACAGCGTGACCGAGATGTTGCGCCATGCGGGCATCGATCTGGATGACAATCTGCTGATGCCCCCTGCGGGCGGGGCGGACCAAGTGCTGGCGGTGACCGGCAAGGCGGGGTCGGGCAAAACACTGCTGCTGGCAGAACTGTACAAGGCGCTGGAAAATGCCGGCGTCGACATCGTTTCGGGCGATTACGAGCGCAAGAAGAAAGACAAGCGCACCCTTGCCATTCTGGCCCCCACCAACAAGGCGGCATCGGTCCTGCGGCTGCGTGGCGTGCCCGCGACGACGATCCACCGCATTCTCTATACGCCTGTCTATGACCCCGAATACGAACGCATCGCGGAATGGCTGGCGGGCAGCGGTGAACGCCCGGTGATCGAGGGGATGAACGAAGTCTCGCTGGACCGCGCCTTCGCGTTCTACGAGAATAACAAATCCATTCCCGGTGCCTTGGCCGCTGCGGGTCTGCGCGGGAGCGATTTCATCACCGGATGGAAGCGTCGCGAGGAACCGCTGGATATCGGGTTTGTCGATGAAAGTTCGATGCTGGACGACAAACAGTTCGAGGACTTGAAAGAGATCTTCCCGACGTTGCTGCTGTTTGGCGATCCGGCGCAGTTGGCTCCGGTGGGGCAGTCGGGCACGATGGTGTTTGAAAAGCTGCCCAAGGAACGGGTGCTGAACCTTAGCCGAATTCACCGGCAGCAGGCCGACAACCCGATCCTTGATNTGGCCCATGCGCTTGCCGACCCTGACCTGAGCTTTGAACAGTTCGAGCGTATGGTCGAAGACGCNTCAAAGAANGACGACCGTGTCGTCTGGGGCCAGCGGGTAGAAGTGGANTTGATGGCGCGGTCGCCNGTGCTGGTCTGGCGCAATGCCACGCGCATCCGGCTGATCAACGCTTTCCGGTCGGTCTATGGCGCGCCCGAAGACGCGCTGCTGGAGGGGGAGCCGCTGATCTGCGACGGGATCGAGCTGCCGTTGAAACACCGCAAGAAACGGCTCGACCTTGAAGCGCGCGGCCTGATCAAGGGCGCGCAGGTCGTTTATCTGGGGGCAGGGCGCAAGCCGGGCTTTAGCCGCCTGCATGTGATGGGCGCGGAAGACCCGCAAATCTCTGCCGCGTCGATCGTGAAGATCGAAAAACCGGACGAGGAAGAACCCTTCATCCCTTTTGCCGCGCGCATGGGGGCGACGTTTTTGCATGGGGCGGCGGTGACGATCCATAAGGCGCAGGGCAGCCAGTGGGACACGGTGCAGGTCTTTGCGCCCGACCTTTATGCAGCGGCGCGGATGGGCCGGTCAGAGGCGGGGCAACCGCTGTGGAAGCGGCTAGCCTATGTGGCGATCACCCGCGCGCAAGAGCGGCTGATCTGGGTCGTGCGCAACCGCCTGTCAAAACCGTCCGGAATGCTGCGGGTGGATGATCTGCGCGCGGCCCCTGCCGCCCCGCTGAGCCTTGAGGCCCAGACAGATGATCCGGCCTAGCGGCGCAGCGCCGCAAAAAGGCTAGAGGCCCCCCAGCCCGCCGCGATGGCAATCGCCAGCGATAGCAGCCCGTAGACCAGCGCATTTTCGCGCGACAGGTTGAAAAGCCAGCGTTCCAGCCCGACCTTGCGAACGTCGATCAACGTCCCGTATTGCGCCACGACGGACCCGCCNCGGGTCAGGAAAATGCGGGTGTTGTAATCGCCNTCGATCAAGGAGGCGGGCAGCTGCACCGTCGCGCGGAACAGGGTCTGTTCGTCCACGGTCACGCCTTCCTCGTCCAGTTGGTACTGGTTCGCCTTGCTGCGGATGCGCACNAGNGCGTCCGAGAAGGCGGCGGAATCCTCGATATTCATCGGCGCACCGACCGACCGGATCGCCCGCGGGACAGAGATTTTATAGCGCAGGTCCTCGGTGCGGTTCAGCACGTCCTGCAAGGGGCCACTGGTGGCGACGGCATAGAAGCTGGGGGCNCGGTCNACCTCTACGGCGGCGGTGTTCACCCAGATGCCAAAGGTCTTTTCCTTGCGCCGCACCGTGACGGGGGCCGACGGGCCGGACACGGTCACCACGACCTCAAGCTCGGGGCCTTCGGGGATCGGGGTCTCGCGTTTGACGGCCCCGAAGATGATGATCTCGGACCCGTTGAAATTGGTGGAGATAGAGACTTCGCTTTGGTTCAGGCCCAGCACAATCGCCTCATCCGCGGTGGCGGAGAAAGACAGGCAGGCCAGCGCCGCCACCAAAAGGGCACGCAGACGGATCATGATGTGAACCCGACGGAATAAAGCTCTGCCGGCTGCAGCAACAGTTCCAGCGCCAGCTTGCCGCAGACGACCAGCACCAGAAGTGCAAGCAGGATCCGCAGCTGTTCCGCCTTGAGCTTGGTGCCAAGGCTGGTCCCGAACTGTGCGCCGATCACCCCGCCGATCAGCAGCAGCACGGCCAGTACGATGTCGACGGTATAGTTGGTGGTGGCGTGCAGCATCGTGGTAAACGCAGCCACAAAGATGATCTGGAACAGTGAGGTCCCGACAACCACCTTGGTCGGCATCCCCAGCAGATAGATCATCGCCGGCACCATGATAAAGCCGCCGCCCACGCCCATGATCGCGGCCAAAAGCCCAACAAACGCCCCGACCAGCAGCGGTGGGATGACCGAGATATAAAGCCCCGTGACCCGAAAGCGCATCTTGAACGGCAGCTTCTGGATCCACGTGTGTTTCTTGCGCGGGGGGCGTTTGCCGCTGCGGGTCTTGTACATCGCATTCAGCGATTCAATCAGCATCAGCCCACCGATGATGCCAAGGAAAACGACATAGCACAGGTTGACCAGCAGATCGACCTGACCCAGCGATTTGAGGTAGTTGAAGATGGTGACGCCCGCCGCGGCCCCGACCAGCCCGCCCGCCAGCAGCACGCTGCCCATGCGCAGATCCACCGTCTTGCGTTTCAGATGCACCAGCAGCGCCGAGAAGGAGGAGGCAACGATCTGGTTCGCGCCGGTCGCCACAGCCACCGCAGGGGGGATGCCGATGAAGAACAGCAGCGGCGTGATCAGAAATCCGCCCCCGACGCCGAACATGCCGGATAGAACGCCCACGATACCGCCCAACCCCAAAAGGAGGAACGCGTTGACCGACAGCTCGGCAATGGGCAGGTAAATTTGCATAGAAGCAGTTAGACCGATCCAAAGGTTGAAATCAATCGTGGATGCTGCGCCGCCGCAATTTGCGACGGCGCGGGGAGCGTTAACGCTCTTTGACGTAGGGCTCGCCGCCGGCACGGGGCGGGATCGCCTTGCCGACAAAGCCCGCGAGGATGATCACGGTCATCACATAGGGCAGGGCGGCCAGCAATTGGCCCTGAACCTTGAAGTTCACCAATGCCTCGATCACGTCGGGGCGGGTTTCCAGCGCGCCGAACAGGCCGAACAGCAGCGTGGCCCACAGCGCGTACCACGGGCGCCACTTGGCAAAGATCAGTGCCGCCAGCGCGATATAGCCACGGCCTGCGGACATATCCTTGATGAAGCCGGCCTGCAGCGCCGTGCTGAGGTAGGCACCGGCAATACCGCAAAGCACGCCACAGATCAGCACCGCAGCATAGCGCAGCCCGATAACGGAAACCCCTGCGGTATCCACCGCAGCGGGGTTTTCGCCCACAGCGCGCAGACGCAGGCCAAAGCGTGTCCGATACAGCAGCCACCATGTCGCAGGGACCGCGAGGAAGGCGAGGTAGACAAGGATCGAATGACCCGAGATCAGCTCGGCATAGAGCGGGCCGATGATCGGGGTCTGGGCAATGTCATCGGCAAAGGGCAGGGTGATCGGATTGAACCGCGCCCCGCCGATCAGCGACGGCGTGCGACCGCCTTGCTGGAACCAGTCTTGCGCGATCAGCACCGTCAGACCGGCGGCAAGAAAGTTGATCGCGACGCCGGAAATCAGCTGGTTGCCGCGGAAGGTGATGGAGGCAAGCCCGTGCAGCAGGCTCAGCGCCATCGACGCGGCGATGCCGGCCAGCAGCCCCAGCCAGACGTTCCCCGTCAGCGACGCCACGGCCGCCGAAAAGAACGCCGCCGCCAGCATCTTGCCATCAAGGCCGATGTCGAAAATACCGGCGCGTTCGGAAAACAGACCGGCAAGGCAGGCCAGTAGCAGCGGTGTGGCAAGGCGCACGGTGCTGTCGAACAGTTGGATGAGCGTGATATAATCCATTATTCAGCAGGCTCCACCGGTTTGCGTTCGGGCTTGGGGGCCCGTGCGGCGCGCAGCGCCAGAAAGATCTTCTCGAGCGGCATACGCACCATGTTATCCAGCGCTCCGGTAAAGAGGATCACCAGCGCCTGAATGACGACGATCAGCTCGCGCGGGATCGAGGTCCAGAGCGCCAGTTCAGCACCACCCTGATAGAGGAACCCGAACAGGATCGCGGCAAGGAAAACGCCCAGAGGATGGCTGCGCCCCATCAGCGCCACAGCGATCCCGATAAAGCCCGCGCCTTCCGTGGCGTTCAGCACCAGCCGTTCAGCCTCGCCCATGACGTTGTTGATCGCCATCATGCCCGCCAAACCACCCGAGATGATCATCGCGATCATCGTGATCTTGACCGGAGAGATACCGGCGTATTTCGCGGCCGATTCCGAATGGCCATAGGCGCGGATCTCATACCCCAGCCGCGTGCGCCAGATCAGCACCCACAGGAAGATACAGGCCGCAACCGCCACCAGAAGCGAGATATTGGCGGGCGCTGCCTTGGAAAACTCGATCCCCAGCGGGGCAAGGATATCATGCAGCGTCGGCAGCTTGGTCGCGTCAGGAAAGCGCGCCGTTGCGGGGTCCATGCTGCCTTGGGGGCGCAGCATATTGACCAGAATATAGTTCAGCACCGCCGCCGCGATAAAGTTGAACATGATCGTGGTGATCACGATATGGCTACCCCGTTTGGCCTGCAGGAACGCGGGGATCGCGGCCCAGGCGGCGCCGAACACGGCAGCCATCGCAGCCGCACCGATCAGGGCCAGCGACCAATGGGGCCACGGGATATACAGACAGGCCAGCGCCACGCCCAAACCGCCCAGCATCGCCTGGCCTTCACCACCGATATTGAACAGCCGCGCGTGAAAGGCGATGGCAACGCAAAGGCCGGTGAACATGAAGTTCGTGGCGTAATACAGCGTATAGCCCCAGCCATAGGTGCTGCCCAATGCGCCGGACACCATCAGTTTGACGGCCGCAACGGGGTCTTCCCCGATGCCCAGAATGACCAGCGCCGACAGGATCGCTGCCAGCAATAGCGAAATCAAAGGCACGAGGACGACCTCGGCCCATTTTGGCATTACGTCCATGTTACACTTCCTTATGCGGATCGCCGCCCGCATGGGCCAGATTGTCTTCGATCTCTTCGATGGAATGGGGCGCATCGGTATCGGTGATGCCCGCCATCAGCAAGCCCAGTTCCTTTTCATCGGTCTGGCTGGCGTCTCGGATGCCCATGACCTGACCGTCGAACATGACAGCCACCCGGTCGCTGAGTGCGAGAATCTCTTCCAGCTCGACCGAGACCAGCAGGATCGCCTTGCCCTGATCGCGCAGGGCGACGATCTGTTCGTGGATGAATTCGATCGCGCCGATATCCACGCCACGGGTCGGCTGGCCGATCAGCAGCAGGTCGGGGTTGCGTTCGATCTCGCGCGCCAGAACGATCTTTTGCTGGTTCCCGCCGGAAAAGTTCTTGGCCGCCAGTTTGGGGTTTGGCGGACGCACGTCGAAACGTTCCATCTTTTCAACGGTGTCGGCCTTGATCGCGGCGTTATCCATCAACATGCCGCTGCGGTAGGCAGGGTCTTTGTGATAGCCGAAGGCGGTGTTTTCCCACGCCTGATACTCCATGATCAGACCTTCGCGCTGGCGGTCTTCGGGGACGTGGGCGATGCCGTGGTTGCGGCGGGATTGGCCGTCGGATTTGTTGCCGGTCAGGTCCAGTGCCGTGCCATTGACGCGCACGCTGCCCTTGCCGGTCTGGTATCCGCCCAGAACCTCAAGCAGTTCGGACTGGCCATTGCCGGCCACCCCCGCAACGCCAAGGATTTCGCCCGCGCGGACTTGCAGATCGATGCCGCGCAGACGCTCGACGCCCTTGTCATCAACGACGCGCAGCCCTTCGACATCCAGAATGACCGGACCGGGGGCCGCGGGTTTCTTGTCGACACGCAGCAGAACCTTGCGGCCGACCATCAGCTCCGCCAGTTCGGCGGGCGAGGTTTCGGCGGTCTTGACGGTGGCGGTCATCTCGCCGCGGCGCATGACCGATACGGTGTCCGTCGTCTCCATGATCTCGCGCAGCTTGTGGGTGATCAGGATGATCGTCTTCCCCTCGGAGCGCAGACGCCCGAGGATGCGGAACAGCTGGTCCGCCTCGGCTGGGGTCAGTACGCCGGTGGGCTCATCCAGAATGAGGATATCGGCCTGACGATACAGCGCCTTGAGGATTTCCACCCGTTGCTGCATGCCGACGCCGATGTCTTGCACCAGCGCGTCGGGGTCCACCTTCAGGCCGTAGTCATCGGCCAGCTTCATCAGCGATTTGCGCGCCTTGGCCAGCGACGGTTTCAACAGCCGCCCGTCTTCGGCACCCAGAATGATGTTTTCCAGGACCGTGAAATTTTCAACCAGTTTGAAGTGCTGGAACACCATCCCGATGCCTGCGGCAATCGCGGCCTGGCTGTCAGGGATGTCGGTCTTTTTACCGGCGATAAAGATGTCGCCTTTGTCGGCTTTGTAGAATCCGTAAAGGATCGACATCAGCGTCGATTTGCCCGCGCCGTTTTCCCCGATGATCCCATGGATCGTGCCGGGCATGACGCGGATAGAGATGTCTTTATTGGCCTGTACCGGACCAAAGGCCTTGGAGATGCCTTTCAGCTCGATCGCCGGAGCGGCAGTTTCCTGCCGCTCCGTATGTGTTGCAGTGCTCACGCTTAGAAGCTCAGGCTCGGGCAGCTGTCGTCGGACATGTAGTCATGTACCTCAAGCGACCCGTCTGCGATCTTGGCTGCTGCTTCATCCACAGCGGCCTGCATTTCAGCGGTAACCAGTGCCTTGTTGTGTTCGTCAATCGCGACGCCCACGCCTTCGTTGCCAACGCCCATGACGTTAAAGCCTTTTTCCATGCCGGGGCCATCGGACATCGCGTCAAACACAGCGTTGTCCACGCGTTTGATCATCGAGGTCAGGACTTTGCCCGGGTGCAGGTGGTTCTGGTTGCTGTCCACGCCGATCGACAGGATGTCTTCGTCGGCTGCGGTTTGCAGAACGCCAACGCCTGTGCCGCCCGCGGCGGCATAGACAACATCAGCACCCTGGCTGATCTGCGCTTTGGTCAGCTCGGACCCTTTCACGGGGTCGTTCCATGCGGCAGGGGTCGAACCTGTCATGTTCGAGATCACGGTCGCGTCGGGGTTCACGGCCAGAACGCCTTGGGCGTAGCCGCAGGCGAATTTGCGGATCAGGGGGATGTCCATGCCGCCGATAAAGCCGACAGTGTTGGATTCAGAGGCCATCGCCGCCATCATGCCGACCAGATAGGAGCCTTCGTGTTCGTTGAAAACAACGGAACGGACGTTGGGTGCGTCGACAACCATGTCGATGATGACAAAATCGGTATCAGGGTAATCGCCTGCAACCTGACCAAGCGCATCACCAAAGGCAAAGCCGGTCATCACGATGGGGTTGGAGCCCGCTTCGGCGAAACGGCGCAGCGCCTGTTCACGCTGTGCTTCGGACTGCAGTTCGATCTCGCGGAAGCTTTCACCGGTCTCTTCGGCCCAGCGTTGCGCGCCAGCAAAGGCGGCTTCGTTGAAGGATTTGTCGAATTTGCCGCCAAGGTCGAAGATTAGGGCGGGTTCGGCCAGAGCCGCACCGGCACTAAGAGCCGTGGCCGCAGCAGCGCCGAGGAATTTGGTCATAAGGGTCATGGAGTGTCTCCCGGTTTATTGTGTTGGGGCGCAAGCGCGAAGCCTTTGCCCGGTCGCAGTTCCGCGCTTGCGCCCGGTTCCGTCGATCAGATGTACGATACTGCGTAGCCCATGGGTAGGGTCAACCGGATTCTCAAGCGCTTGGGGATGATATTGCCTATTAACCGTGCGTAAACTGACGCGAAAGGATCAATGCATCAACGGATGGCGCATCTTTACGCTGATAATACCCGCGACGTGTGGCCGTCTGGCGAAACCCTGCGGAAGTGTAAAGTGCGATGGCAGCGGTATTGTCGGCGGCGACCTCCAGAAAGGCGGTGCCGGCCTGCGCTTCAAGCCCGTCCATCCAGCGTTGCAGCAAGCGGCGGCCAATACCCTGACGTTGGGCTGCGGGATCAACGGCGAGGGTCAGCAGCTCTGCCTCTCCCGCGATGAGGCGGGTCAGGGCAAAGCCCTGCGGTTCCGCCAGATACGTCACAAAGGGGGAGGCCAGCAGATCGGCGATCTCTTGCGCCGTCCACGCACGGTCGTGCACAAAAGCGGCGGCGTGAATCCGCGCCATATCCTGCGGCGTCATGAAAAGATCGCGGGCGGTGTGTCGCGGGCCGGGGCGGCATCGGCGGGGCGCAGATACAGCGGGGCAGGGCGCGGGGTCCGGGTGCCAAGCTTCGTGGCGGCAATGCGTGCCGTTGCCTCTGCCACGGGCATACAAGGGGGCAAGGCGGTGCCGTTACAAAGTGCTGCGATCATATCGGCCTGATGACCCACACAGACGGGATCAGCGCGCGAGGGCACTGAAGGCAGATCATCCAGCCCACACATCACAGGGTCGCGGTCGTCCATCGTGCCGAACACCTGCACGAACAGCTTGTCCTGCCGCGCATCGATGCTGCTGATGACAACGCCGTCATGCCCGAAGGCCAGCGCCTGAAGATGCGAAACACCTATCGCGGGCACCCCAAGGCCAAGCGCGAGCCCGCGCGCGGCTGAGACCGCGATGCGGATACCGGTGAAGTTCCCCGGCCCGATGCCGACGCCAATCGCTGTCAGATCGCTATAGGCCACATCTGCGCTGGCCAGCACCTCGGCACATAGGCCAAGCAGCCGTTCGCCCTGACCCTTGTTCATCGGTTCCTCGACGCTGGCGATGATCTGGTCGCCCGACAGCAAAGCGGCCGCACAATGTGCGGCCGATGTATCAAACGCCAGGAGAAGAGGCGTCTTAGGCAACCGGGCGTACCTCGGTTACTTCGGGGATGTAGTGGCGCAGCAGGTTCTCGATGCCCATTTTCAACGTCAATGTGGACGATGGGCAGCCCGCGCAGGCCCCTTGCATGTGCAGATAGACAACGCCGCGCTCGAACCCGTGGAAGGTGATGTCGCCGCCGTCCTGTGCCACGGCAGGGCGCACGCGGCTGTCCAGCAATTCCTTGATCTGGCCGACGATCGCACCGTCTTCGCCCGTATGCTCCGCATGGCCCGACGCGTGGTCATGGCCGGTTTCCATCACTGGCTGACCGGATTGAAAATGCTCCATAATCGCGCCAAGCAGGGCGGGTTTCAGGTGGTCCCATTCGATCCCGTCGGCCTTGGTGATGGTCACGAAATCGGTGCCGAAGAACACGCCGGTCACGCCTTCGACAGCGAACAGACGCGTGGCCAAAGGCGAGGCGCTGGCGGCTTCGGGGGCGGGGAAATCGGCGGTGCCCATCTCCAGCACGGTCTGACCGGGCAGGAATTTCAACGTTGCGGGGTTGGGCGTGGATTCGGTCTGAATAAACATCACATGCTCCTGAAAGGGTTGATGCAGATATGCGACCTGAGCGCGCGCAAGTCAAGGTTTGGAACGATTCTAAGTTTGCGACGGCCTGCGGTGCCGCCTCAGGTGATCATCTCGAGCCGTTCTTTGCTCATGTCACCGGGAACGATGGTGATCGGCACCGGCAGCGAGCCTGCGTTGCGGGAAAGCTGGGTCACCAAGGGGCCGGGGCCAGATTTCTTGTCGGTGCCCGCGCCAAGCACCAGCACGCCGACTTCGGGGTCATCGGCCAGCTGGTTGATGATCTCGTCCACGATCACACCTTCGCGAATGACCAGCGCGGGCTCCACGTTCAGCCGGTCGCGCATCCATTTGGCGAAGACCTCGAAATGCACCTCGATCCTTTCGCGGGCTTCCTCGCGCATGACCTCGGCCACACCGATCCAGTGATTGAATTCGTCAGGCGGGATGACCGACAGCACCACCACCCCGCCGCCAGAGTTGGACGCCCGCATCGCGGCAAATCGCATGGCGTTCAGGCATTCGCGGCTGTCATCCAGCACAACCATAAATTTACGCATAGCATCCTCCTGTTGAACGGCGGGGGGCGGGGTCAGCCACGGTCAGAGGCCGCCCAATCCCAATACATCTCGCGCACGCGGCGGGTCATGGGGCCGATCTGGTACTGCGTGTCGTCAAACGCTTTGACCGGCGTGACCTTCATCATGTTGCCGGACAAAAAGACCTCGTCCGCGGCATGGAAGTCATCAAAGCTAAGCACTGTTTCGTGCACCTTGATCCCGTCGGCGCGCATGTTCGACATATGCCGCGCGCGGGTGATACCGGCCAGAAACGTGCCATTGGGGATCGGGGTGAACACCTCGCCATCCTTGACCATGAACACATTGGCAGAGGCCGATTCGGCGACATTGCCCATGGCGTCGGCGACCAGCGCGTTGCCAAAACCTTTGGCGCGGGCTTCAACCATCATGCGGGCGTTGTTGGGATAAAGGCAGCCCGCCTTGGCGTTGACGACGTTGTCTTCAAGCACGGGACGCCGGAAACGGGTCCGTGTCAGCGTCGTGGCCGCATCGGGTGCCGCCATAGGGATCTGTTCAAGGCTGATGGCAAAACCGGTCGCGTCCTTTAATGGCACGATCCCCAGCTCGTCGCCCGCCAGCGCCCAATACATCGGGCGGATATAGACGGCGGCGTCCTTGGGGTAGCTTTTCAGACCCTCGCGTACCATCTCGACCATATCGGCGGTCTCGACCGTGGGGGTGATCATCAGTGCCTTGGCCGACCGGTTGATCCGCGCGCAATGCGCCTCCAGATCGGGGCTGAGACCGTCGAACAGCCGCGCGCCGTCGAATACGGTCGTGCCCAGCCACGCACCGTGGTCCGCGGCCTTGATGACAGAGATGTCACCCTCGTGCCAACTGCCTTCGTAAAATGTCTTGATATCTGTGCCAGTGGCCATTGCGTGTCCTTTGGTTACCGCTTGGGCGCGGTGCGGTAGATGCCCTCGGGCAGGTTCAGCGCGGCTGTCAGATCGTGCAGCTGTTCGGGCGAGAGGCTGATCTTGCAGACAGAGTTGGTGCGCGGGTCCCATTGCTCGAATGTGATAACGCTGGCAAAGGCCTGCACCGTCACATCTTCACGCAAGGGTGCTTTGCCTTCGTCGATCAGAGTGATCACACTGGCATCGAATTCGTGTTCAATCGTAAACATGAAGGCACAGTATTCTTTCGGTGGTCCAATGCAAGAGCAGCACTGCGCCGTCTGTTCAAATCCGCGCCGCCGCGTTAAAACGGTGGCAGATCTATTCGTTGCCCTTTTGAGGATGCGTTACGTGATGTTGAGATACTGTCTTGCTCTGGCCGCTGCGGCATTTATGGCTGCCTGCGAACCGACGACCATGTCGGGGCCTGTCTCCACCCAACCCGAGCAAGGGCAACCCGCTAGTTTTTCCGCCAATGAATCCGCCCGCAGCTTTATCCGCGTGTTGCAAACGGTCGAACCTGTCGCTGAACGCGAATGTCGCGTGCGGACCTCGCAGGTGAATTGCGATTTCAACATCGTGGTCGATGACCGCCCCGGCCAGCCCGCCAACGCCTACCAAACCGAGGATAAGGCCGGGCGTCCGGTCATCGCCTTCACCCTCGCCCTGATCGCGGATGCGCGTAACGAGGACGAGCTTGCCTTTGTCATGGGGCACGAAGCTGCCCACCACATCGAAGGGCATATCGCGCGCCAGCAGCAGAACGCGGTCGCCGGTGCGGTGATCTTTGCCGGTCTCGCCACGCTGAGCGGGGGCGATGCCACTGCGGTCGAATCGGCACAGCGCCTTGGGGCGCAGGTGGGCGCGCGGACCTATTCCAAAGACTTCGAGCTTGAGGCAGACGCCTTGGGCACCATTATCACCGCACGCGCAGGGTATAACCCGCTGCGGGGGGCCGAATTCTTTACCCGTATTCCTGACCCCGGTGACCGTTTCCTGGGCACGCACCCGCCCAATGCATCGCGTCTGGATACCGTACGGCGGACCGCGGCGGGGCTATAACGGCACCGCATGAAGCAGCTTGGTCAGATACTGACGGACCGCGGGTCCAAATATGCCGTGTCAGGCTGCCCCGCGTCCGATCGCGCCGCCGTGGATGCTGCGCTGAAAGAGCTCAAGCGCGATAAATCCTATGCCAAGGCAACCCACAACACCTGGGCGGTGCTGCTGTCAGACGGCGGCCCGCTGAAAGGCGATGATGGGGAATCCGGTGCGGGGATGGTGATCATCCGGATGCTAGAGCGTGAGGGTCTGGAGGATCACCTGATCGTGGTCACGCGCTGGTACGGCGGGAAACATCTGGGCGGTGACCGGTTCCGCCACGTGCAATCCTGCGTGCGCGCCTATCTGGACGCGGCCTGACACGGGCTTACAAGCTGATAGAGATGGCGGCGAAAAAGCAGATAGAGGCGGCAAGCACAAAGCTGTGCCAGATCGCATTCTGAAAGCGCATGCCGGGGTGTGCAAAGACGATCGTCCCCAGCGTATAGATCAACCCGCCGATGCCAATCAGCGTCAGCGCCGTGGTAGGCAGGTTTTGCCACATCGGCCAGACCAGCAGCACAGACAGCCACCCCATGCCAAGATAGAGATACAGCGACGCTCTGGACTCCGTGCTCCAGAAAGACAGTTTGGCGACCGCGCCGATAATGGCCAGCGCCCAGACCACGGCGAGGATGCCATAGGCGAACCCCGTTCCGATGAGCACAACAAACGGTGTGTAGGTGCCCGCGATCTTGAAGTAGATCGCCGCATGGTCAATCCGCCCCAGCAGGGCGCGGGTACGATCAAACGGCAAAAGGTGGTAAATCGCCGACGCCAGAAGCGACAGAACGAAGCAGGCCGCATATACCAGCGTCGGAGTAAGCTGCTCCCCCTGGCTTGCAGCATAGGTTGTCAGCAGGATTGTTGCCGGTATCGCAAATCCCAGACCCAACACGTGGATCGTGCCATCGGCGAGAGTCTTGTCGCGGAAACATTCCTGCGGGATATCGCGGCGCTTCAGGCGGGCGATGCGTTCGGCAAAAGCGACCTGCTTTGACGAAGGATACTGCGAAAACGGCCCGTCCACCGGTTTGGGCTTATGGGCGTCGATCCATTCAGACAGCGCGGCGCGGTCGGTCAACGCCCGCTTTGGAACAGGCGCGCCGGTCTTGAGGCTAAGTGAGGTAGCATAGTGCATCTGCTTCTCCGTCGGCGGCAAAGCGGCGCGCGCGTCGCGGGCTGAAACTTCTGCACGGGCAGGTACGGCCCCGTTGTCGGGATCGAACATGCCGGGAAACTGCGGTTGGTAGGACATTGTGTAGGCCC
>JGI24660J20065_1000245_pt1 | contig 19377 bp, 10 predicted proteins | sample MalvirmetaMSP134_FD_20065 | JGI IMG/M metagenome (IMG submission 20065) | reverse complement strand
CGTCTGGATGAGCGACTGGGACACCTACATGGACCCGCTGCCGACCGGCTCGCGCATGCTGGGTTTCATCCTCGGCGAGGTCGCGGAATCGCGGAACCCCGCCTTCCCGCAAGGCTCCCTCGTCACCGGCCTCGGCAACTGGTCGGACTGGATCGTGACGGACGGGGAGGGCTATGCGCCCTTTCCGAGGCCCGAAGGCGTGCCGCTCGCGGATGCCTTCGGCATCCTCGCGGTCGCCGGCCCGACGGCCTATGTCGGCCTTCTCGAGATCGGCAAGCCGAAGCCCGGCGACACGGTCGTCGTCACGGCCGCCGCCGGTGCCGTCGGTGCGCTGGTCGGCCAGATCGCGAAGCTGCAGGGCTGCCGCGTCGTCGGCGTCGCCGGATCGGACGACAAGTGCAGATGGCTGACGGATGAGCTCGGCTTCGACGCCGCCATCAACTATCGCAAGGAAGACCTGCTGGAAGCCCTGAAGCGCGAAGCGCCGAACGGCATCGACGTGCAGTTCGAGAATGTCGGCGGCGAGCAGCTCGATGCCGGCCTCACCCTGATGAACGAGGGCGGCCGCGTCGTCATCTGCGGCCTCATCTCGACCTACAATTCGTCCGGTCCCGTGCCCGGCCCCTACATGTTCCGCAATGTCATCATGAAGCGCCTCACCATTCAGGGCTTCGTCATTCTCGACTACGCGGCGCACTTTCCCGAATACCACGCGAAGCTCGTCGAATGGATGCGCGCGGGCGATCTCAAATACCGCCTGCATATCGAAGACGGACTTGAAAACGCGGTGGACGCGCTCCGCCTGCTCTACACCGGCGGCAACAACGGCAAACTGATGGTGCGTATCGGAAAATAACGCGCGAAAAAGCGCATCCCGGTCGCGCGGGCGCCTCTTCGGCGCCCACCACCCTTGGAGGAGGGATCGATGGGAGGAGCAGCGGAACCTGAGGTGTCGCGGGATGGCCCGCGCGGGAGGAAGGCGGCTGCGCCCTCATTCGCGAAGGCGCTGTCCCGCTCGCCCGCCTCCAACAACATCGTGCTGCGCAAGCACCAGATCGATCGCCTGAAAAATCACACCGGCGTCCGCCTCATCGTCGCGCAGGCGCCCGCCGGCTTCGGCAAGACGACGCTGTTGCGGCAATACTGCGCCTGGCGGGAGGGGCAGGGCGCCAGCATCGCCTGGCTTCATCTCGAAGCGCATTATTCCGACCCGTCCCCTTTCCTCCGCCTTCTCTGCGAGGCGATCACGGGAGCGATCCCCGACGGCGAGCCGGTCGTCACCCTGTCCGAAACCTCGTCCGCGTCGATCCAGGATTTCCTGCGCTGCGTTCGCGCCGTGCAGCAGGACATCGTCATCGTCATCGACAATTTCGAACAGGCGGCGCATCCCGGCATGGAAGCCGTGATCGCGCAGCTGGTCCGTGTGCTGCCCTCCGGCGCCCAGCTCTGCATCGGCACGCGCGTGATCCCGGCGATCAATCTTCCGCGGCTTCAGTTGCGCGAACAGGCCGTCGTCGTCAACGTCGAGGGCTTGCGCTTTCGCGCCAACGAGACCTCGGAATTCTTCCGCGAGTTTCGCGACATCTCCGATTCCGAAGTGGACCGCTATCAGACCGCGACCGATGGCTGGCCCGCCGCCCTTCAATGCATCCGCCTCTCGATGCGCGGCCGCACCGGCCGGGCGCGCGCGCTTCCCGCCTCGGGCGTCACGCCGGACCTGATCGACTTCCTCGCCACCGACGTCTTCGAGAATCTGTCCGCCGATTTCCAGCGCGTATTGCTCGAAGCCTGCATGCCCGAGCGCATCTGTCCCGAACTGCTGGAGCATGTCTCAGGCCGGCCCGACGGCGCCCATTGCCTCGACGAGATCGAACATCTCGGCCTCTTCCTCACGCCGGTCGACATGGAGCGGCGCTGGTTCCGTTTTCACACCGTTTTCCGGCAGGTCCTGCTGACGCGGCTCCGCCGCGAAATGTCGGAAACGGAAGTCCTTGCCCGTCACAAGCGGATTGCCGAGTGGTACGCGGAGCATGACTTTCGCGAGGAAGCGATCACGCATTATCTCGATGCCGGCCACGAGAAGGAAGCGGCGGCGCTGCTGAATGCCGGTATCGAGCGGCTCGTCGGCGAAGAGCGCCTCGATCTCATCGTGCGCTACGCGGATCGCCTCCCGCCGGAGATCATCCAGGAATACGAAGACATCCTCAACGCCGCCATCGTCGCCTACGGCTTCCGCCGCGAGTTCGCCAAGGCAAACCGCATCCTCGCGCTCCGCCAGGCCGCGCTCGAAAGGGAAGGGGCGTCGCAGGAAGCCTGGGGCGTCCACTACTACACCCGCATCTTCACCACGGCCGCACAGGATCAGGTCGTCGAGATCGGCCGCAACGCGCAGCTCGCCCTCGACCATCTCACGCCGGGCAAGGGCTTCGAATATGCCGTCGCGCTCAACGCGCGCGGATACTGGCTCTATCTGAACAGCCGCTTCGAGGAGGCGCGCGACGTCACGCTGCAGGCCCGCGCGCTTCATGACCGCGCGCACAATCCCTTCGGCCTGTCCTATTGCGAGTGGATTCACGCCAACGTCCTCGCGGCGCAGGGCTACAACGAGGAAGCGTTGAAGAGCCTGAAACAGGCCTATGTCCACAACGAGGAATGCGCGACCGCGAGCGTCACCGCCGGTTCGGTGATCGCCGCCTGCCTCGCCGAAACGCTCTACGAGAAGAACTGCATCGTGGAGGCCGAAACGCTGCTCCACGATCATCTTCTGCTCCTCGAACAGCAGGCGATCGTCGAACCGCTCGCGCTTGCCTTCCTGACCATGGCGCGCATCGCCAATCTGCGCGGCGAGGAGCGTGAGGCCGAGGAAGTCCTCGACCGCATGATGTATCTCGGCCACCGCTACAATCTGCGCCGCCTCGTCACCTATGCGAAGGCCGAACTCGTCCGCCAGGCGACGCTTGCCGGCGATCTCGAAAAGGCCCGCACCCGCTTCGCGAGCCTCGCCCATGCCGAGCCCGACAATGAAGACGATCTCGTTTTTCATGCGGGCGAAACCGAAGCGCATACCGTCACCGAGGCGCGCCTGTTGATTCTCGCCGGCCGTCACGCCGATGCCCGCGCGCTGATCCAGCCCGCCGCCCGCAAGGCGCGCGCGCAGCGCCGTCTCCGCCGCTTCATGAAGCTCAACCTGCTCCTTGCCATCTCGCTCAATGTCGAGGGCCAGGTGAATTCCGCCCGCCGTGCGCTGATCGAGGCGCTCCAGGTCGGCGCGCCGGACCAGTTCATCCGCCTCGTTCTCGACGAAGGCCCGCAGGCCGTCCGTCTGCTGCACGAGGCGCGTCAGGCCCTGCCGAAGTTCCCCGACCTGCCGCAGAAGGACCGCGTTTCCGCCTATCTCGACAAACTCCTGTCGGAAGCAGGCGAGTTCGCGCCGCCGCTGGCGCAGCACGATGAGGACTATGCCGACGAGGATGCGGGCGCGCCGCTGCTCGAGGATCTGACGGACCGTGAACGCGAGATTCTGCGTCTCGTCTCCAACGGTTTTTCCAACAAGGCGCTCGCCGACCGGCTCTCCTTGTCGACCAACACGGTGAAGTGGCACCTCAGGAACATCTTCGAGAAACTGCAGATCAGCAACCGCATGCAGGCCGTCTCCGTCGCCCGCCATTTCGGTCTTATCGAGTAACGGTTTGCTGTCTTGGCTTGCTCCCGAAGTTCGTCATGGCCCGGCTTGTCCGGGCCATCCACGTCTTCCTTCTGTTTCCGCAGCGCGACGTGGATGACCCGCATGAAGCGGGTCATGACGCGCTGTTTTCAACATCCTCTACTCCGCAATTCTCTCCCTCTCATTTCCATCCTTTCGGGTGGGGTTCGGGGGGTCGGCCACCGCTAATTTTCTCCTCATAAAGGGTCGGGTCGCTTCGTTTCGGCGCCCGCCGAAAAGACATCGGGGAGGAACTTGCGGTGGGGCTTCTTGTAAGCATCGATAATGGCGGCACGCTGACCGACGTCTGCGCGACCGACGGCGCTTCGACCGTTCACGCGAAGACGCTGACGACACCGCACGATCTGACCGAATGCTTCGTGAAGTGCCTCGAAGCGCTTTCCGAAAAGCTCGATGGCGAGATCGACCTGCCGAAGCTCGTCGGCTCCATCGACTACATCCGCTATTCGACCACGCAGGGCACCAACGCCATCGTGCAGCGCAAGGGGCCGCGCATCGGCCTGCTGACGGATGACGACGCCGTCGCGACCGGAGCGATGAACGCCGCCCCCGCGCTCTTCGAGGCCTTTGTCGGCGATCGCGTCCGCGTCGTCTCGCCCGCCGCCGCGACGGAAAACACGGCCGAACTCGTCACCGCCGTCTCGAAGCTCGTCTCGGCAGGCGCCGCCCGCATCGTCATCGCCTTCTCCGGCGCGGAGGCGGCAGCGTCCGAAAAATCCGCCAAGCGCGTCCTCTACCGCGCCTTCCCGCGCCACCTGCTCGGCGCCGTGCCGCTTCTCTTCTCGACGGAGCTGACGCGCATCGGCACGCTCGACCAGCGCGTCTGGACGTCGGTCGTCAACGCCTTCCTCCATCCCGCCATGGAAACCTTCCTCTACAACGCCGAGAACCGCCTGCGCGAACACCGCGCCCGCAAGCCGCTCCTCATCTTCCGCAACGACGGCAACTCGACCCGCGTCGCGAAGACGGTCGCGATCAAGACCTATTCCTCGGGTCCCCAGGGCGGCGTCGTCGGCGGCGAGGTTCTCCTGAAGCATTACGGCATTCCCGCCGCCTGCTCCATCGACATCGGCGGCACCACGACCGACATCGCCATGTTCAACGATTCCGCCGTCGCCGTTGCGCAATCCGGCCACATCGAGGGCGCGCCGGTGTCGATCCCGCTCGCCGCCATCGACAGCATCGGCGCGGGCGGCGGCTCGATCATCCGCGCCGAAAGCGGAAAGATCCTCGTCGGTCCCGAAAGCGTCGGCGCCGCACCCGGCCCCGCCTGCTTCGCGCGCGGCGGTACGAAGGCGACCATGACGGATGCCTTCCTCGCCCTCGGCGTTCTCGACCCGTCCTCCTATTTCGGCGGCCGCATGCCGCTCGACCGCGAGCGCGCCGAACGCGCCATCATGGCCGAAGTCGGTACGCCCCTCGGCCTCTCGCTCGCCGAAGCGGCTGAAGCGATGGCCGACGCCTATCACGCAAAGATCGCCGACGAGATCGGCGCCTGGGCGAAAGGCAATCCGGACGCGACGCTGCTCGCCTTCGGCGGCGCGGGCCCCATGTCCGCCTGCGGCGTCGCCGAGAAGGCCGGCCTCAGGACCGTCCTCATCCCGAAATTCGCCGCCGTCTTCTCCGCCTACGGCATCGCCTTTTCCGACATCGAGCACAGCTACATGGCCGAGCTCGTCCCCGGCCGCGAGGATGCCGTCGATGCGGCGAAGACCGATCTCGCCGAACAGGCGCGCCGTGGCATGCTCGCCGAGGGCTTCGATCTCGCCGAATGCCGTCTCGACTATGCGGTGCTGACGAAGAATGGCGCGGGCTACACGCGCGCGAAGCTCAATGGCCGCCACGACGGCGCCAACACCGAAAGCTGGCTCGAACTGCGCGTGACGAAGCCGATCGACAAGATTGCGCTCGGCGACCCGGCCTGTGAGGAGAAGCGCGAGGCGAAGCCCGCCGGCATCCGCAAGGGAACCTCCGATCTGCCGCTCTTCCGCCTGGAAGACCTCGCGCCGGGTGACTGGGGCGCCGGTCCCTGCCTCGTCGAGGAAGCCTTCTTCACCACGCATGTCCGCGATGGCTGGCGCTTCGCCGTCAGCGGCAATGGCGACCTGCTGCTCAGGAGATAGGCGTGAGGATGACGAACACGCTGTCCATGATGTCGGGTTTGAAAGAGGGCGAGACGCTTGCCGTCTGGACCACCCTCCCCCTGTGGGAGGGTCAAACCGTCGAAGACGGTTTGGGGAGGGGGACTCCGCTTTCGGCAAATGACGCGTCCCCCGTTTCCCCGGCTTACCCCTCCCCGAAATTCGCTTCGCAAATTTCGACCCTCCCACAGGGGGAGGGTGGGCTGAACGGAGAGGCTTCTGAATCGGGCTCTGATGCAGTGCCGGCAACCGTGGATCGCGCGCAATCGCGATTGGAGAAGAACCGGAGGAAAGTATGAAAGTCTTCATCACGTCGATGCTCACCATCGACCTCGACAGCGAGCGCTGGGAATGCGGCTCCTGCGGCCACGACATCGGCAATGCCCGCGACAACTACAAGAAGGGTCTCCTCGTGCGCGACCGCGACCCCTCCGAAATTCACGCGCCGATCCTCGACGCGGAGAAATACGACTTCACCTTCGCGCCCGATGCCGACTGGTGCCGCATCCTCGAATATTGCTGCCCGAACTGCGGCCATCTCGCGGAAGTCGAATATCTCCCGCCGGGGCATCCGCCCGCGCACGACATCGATCTCGACATCGATGCCCTGAAGGCGCAATGGGCGAAGCGCGAACCGCTCTCGGCGCCTGTGCTCGGCCCCGACTTCGTCGCGCCCCCTCATTCGCACTGAACGAAACCCAACGAGGAACGAAACACATGCGTCGCGTATCGGTCGACATCGGCGGAACCTTCACGGATTGCTCGCTTGTCTGGGACGACGTCTATGTCGAGGCGAAGGCGCTGACGACGCACCAGAACCTCGCGCTCGGCTTCAACGCCTCCCTGAAGATCGCCTACGAGCAGCTCGGCCTCTCGCTGGAAGAAGTCATGCGCGAGGTGGACAGCGTCCGCTACGCGACCACGCTCGGCACCAACGCGCTGATCGAGCGCCGCGGCCCCCGCGTCGGCCTCATCGTCACCGCCGGCTTCGAGGCGATGGTGCCGCTGAGCCGCGGCCGCGGCTATGGCGAGGGCCTGCCGGACCGTCTCCGCCGCGACCTGCCGATGGCGCAGCGCCCCGCGCCGCTCGTGCCCGTTCAGATGATCGTCGGCATTCGCGAGCGCGTCGCCGAGACGGGTGAGATCGTCATGGCCGTCGACCCGGAAGACGTGCGCGATTGCGTCCGCAAGCTCGTCGACAATGGCGTCCAGGCCTTCGTCGTCTCGCTGGTGAATGCGGTCGTGCAGCCCGAGCATGAATTGCTCGTCGAGGAAATCATCCGCGACGAATTCCCCGAGCATCTTCTCGGCTCCGCGCCCATCGTGCTGTCCCACAAGGTGGGCGGCCGCAAGGGCGAATATGCCCGCACCTCGTCGGCGATCATCGACGCCTTCCTGCACAACGCCATGTATCACGGCCTGTCCTCGCTGGAACTGAACCTCCGCGACAATGGCTACCGCAAGCCCATGCTCGTCATTCACAATTCGGGCGGCATGGCGCAGTTGAATTCGACCGACGCGCTCCAGACGATCCATTCCGGTCCCGTCGCCGGCATCAATGCGTCCGAACATCTCGCCGCCCAGACCGATCTCGGCAATGTCGTCTGCACCGACATGGGCGGCACCTCCTTCGACATCGGCCTCGTCGTGAAGGGCGGGGTGAAGTTCTACGACTTCAACCCGGTGATCGAGCGCTGGCTCGTCAACATCCCGATGGTCTATCTCGTCACGCTCGGCGCGGGCGGCGGCTCCATCGCCCGCTACGACCGTCTCCGCCGCGCCGTCGCTGTCGGCCCGGAAAGCGCAGGGTCCGACCCCGGCCCCGCCTGCTACAACCGCGGCGGCCGCAACCCGACCGTCACCGATGCCGACCTCGTCCTCGGTTATCTCATCGCCGAGCGTTACGCGGATGGCTCCATCCCCCTGAACGAACGCCGCGCGACCCGCGCGCTCGAAAAGGAAATCGGCGAGGTCATGGACGTCGATGCCGTCGGCGCCGCGAAGCTGATCCGCGACAAGGTCGACAACGACATGGCGAACGGCATCGCGCAGGAGCTGCGTGTCCGGGGCTACGAGCCGCGCCACTTCACGTTGCTGGCCTATGGCGGCAACGGGCCCCTTCATGCCTGCGGCATCGCCAACATGCTCGGTGTCTCTCGCGTCATGGTCCCGCCCTTCAGCGCCATCTTCTCGGCCATCGGCGCGGGCAATATGGACCAGCTCCATTTTCACGAGCGTTCGCTCTATCTCTCGCTCTACGATTCGAACACCCGCACGCTCTTCGACGACTTCCCGGGCTTCAATGCGCTGGTCGAGGAACTGGAACAGAAGGGCAGGGACGACCTCGTGCGCCAGGGCGTGCCGGAAGAGGCGATCCAGCACCGTCTCGAACTCGACATGCGCTATGGCAACCAGCTCGCGCAGACGGCTGTCGTCGTCTCGAAGAACCGGCTGAACTCCGCCGAGGACCTCCTCGAGGTCATGAAGGAATTCTCCGCCGACTATGGCCGCCGCTACGGCGAAGGCAGCCAGGCGCCGGAAGCCGGCATCCGCGTGAACACCATCCGCGTCGCGACTTATTCCAGCATGTCGACGCTCAAGTTCCAGGGCGTCCTGCCGGAGGAAAAGGATCTCACCGCCGCGCCGGCGGCTGCCGAGACCCGCGAATGCCACTTCGTCGGCCACGACGCGCCGCTCGCCACCGGCTTCTACGAACTCGCCGATCTCGATTTCGGCGCCGTCGTCGAAGCTCCCGCTGTCGTCATCTCGCCATCCACGACCTATCTGGTCGAGCCCGGCTGGAAGCTCCGCATCGGCCGCTACGGCGCGGGCCTCTTCATGAAGGCGGAGTAGGGGATGCAGACCTGTCGCCTGTATCGGACACCGCAACCCACCATCCCAGCTTGTCCGCCTTGGTGGACAAGCCACCAAGGAGTGAGGAGGGTCGAACCGCCAAAGGCGGTTCGGGGCGGGGGCATCGCCCGCACAGCGCGCTCCGCTCTTCGCGATGAGACTTCGTCATCGGGCCTCGCCTTCTTCCCACCCTCCCCCTGTGGGAGGGTCGAAAAATTCGAGCGGCACGCGCGGATTTTTCGGGGAGGGGGACTCCGCGACACCACGGCGAACGCGCTGATGAATGTATTCGAAACTTCTGTCGCGACCCCTCCCCAAACCGCTTGCAGCGGTTTGACCCTCCCACAGGGGGAGGGTGGGGCGCTCGCATCGGCAAACATAGTGCCGCAAACCACAAAAACGCTCCGGAGGAAACACAATGGGTGACGACATGGATATCGGCGGTGCACCGTCCTCCGCCGTGCAGGACTTCCTGAAGGAAACGAGCCTCTATCTCGCGCCCGATCCGGAGATCATGAACAATCACGGTCTCGAGCCGCGCACGGCCTACGAAGACCAGTGCATCGGCAAGGAAGGCGATCCCGTCCGCCTTGAAATCGTCCGCGAACGCATTCTCGCGGGCGTGAACGAATCCTACGAGATGCTGGAGAACATGGGCGCCGCGCCCGGCGCGAAGTGGGGCGACTGCGTCTCCGCCGTCTACACCGCGTCAGGCGACCTCTCGCTCGCCAGTTCCGGCGGCGTCGTCATCTTCTGCAACCTCGTTCAGTATCCGATCAAGTTCGTCAACAAGTACTGGTCGGAAGACCCCACCGTCGGCATCAACGAAGGCGATGTCTTCATCGTCAACGATGCCCGCTACGGTCAGGCGCACAACACCGACCAGTCCATGATGATGCCCGTCTTCCACGAAGGCCGCATCATCGCCTGGGCAGGTGCCACCGTGCATGAGGGCGAGAACGGCGCCATCGAGCCCGGCGGCATGCCTTCGCTTGCCGAGCAGATCTGGGACGAGGGGCTCAAGATGTCGCCCTTCAAGGTTGCCGAGAACTACAAGCTCCGCCGCGACCTCGTGACCTTCCTGCAGAATTCCGTGCGCGAGCCGAAGCTGCAATATGCGGACATGAAGGTGAAGATGTATGTCTGCCGCCGCATCGAGACGCGCATTCACGAGGCGATCGCCGAATATGGCGTGGAAGCCGTCGTCGCCGCGCTGCGCATGAACCTCGAGGACACGGACGCCGAGGTGCGCCGCCGTCTTCTCGAATGGCCGGACGGCACTACGCGTCATGCCTGGTGGACCGACGGCACGCTCCGCGAGAACGTGCAGATCAAGATCAACCTCGAACTCACCAAGAAGGGCGACGAGCTCACCTTCGATTATCGCGGCTCGAGCCCCGAATTCACCAACCGGTCGAACAACAGCCTCGACATCACGGTGAAGGGCATGCTTGCGCAGCTCTTCCTTACTTTCATCTGGCCCGACATTCCCCGCAACCAGGGCGTGCTCGCGCCGATGAAGTTCGTCTTCGACACGCCCTCGGTGCTCAAGCCTTCTTTCGGAACGCCGAACGCACAATCGATGATGACCGTGTTCACGGCATGGAGCGCGGGTCAGGTCTGCGCCATGAAGTTCCTCTACTCCAATCCGAACAAATACACGCGGGTGCTCGCGCCCTGGTTCAACATGATCAACACCTTCCTCTTCGGCGGGCTCACGCAGCACGGCGAAATGGTCGGTAACGTCTGCGCCGATATCAACGGCATGGGCGGCGGCGCGCTCGCGGATCGTGACGGCGAGCACGGCTGTTCGCCGATCTTTGCCACCATGTCGGACATCGGCGAGCAGGAATTCATCGAAGAGGAAATGCCCTTCATCCAGATCGTCTCCAAGAAGATGATGCGGGACAATCAGGGCTTCGGCCGCCAGCGCGGCGGCATGGGCTACCAGATGGTGCTGGCCATGCGCGACAGCCCCGCCTTCGGTTTCATGCTGACGGCGATGGGTGCCAAGTTCCCGAACATTCCGGGCCTCTTCGGCGGCTATGGCTGCCCGACCTATCCGCTCGCGCGGGTCTCGGGCGTCGACGTCTTCGAAATCCTGAAAACGGATCCGGGCTCCTTCCGCTACTCGATCGAGGAGCTGATGAACGACCGTCCGTTCAAGGACGCGAAATACTCGACCCATCCCATGACGCTGGGCTACACGCTGGCGAGCCGCGGCGAGCTCTACATGATCTCGCAGGGCACCGGCGGCGGTTTCGGCGATCCGCTCGACCGCAAGCCGGAGGACGTGATCCGCGATCTCGACGAAGACCTCATCACGCATGATGTCGCCTGGCGCGTCTACCGCGTCGTCTACGACAACGAAACGCTTCATGTCGACGAACAGGCGACCGAGGAAGCGCGCGAGATCATGCGCCGCGAACGCATCGCGAAGAGCAAGCCCTTCGACGCTTTCTGCAAGGAGTGGGTGAAGGGCAAGCCGAACGGCAAGGTGCCGTACTATGGGTCCTGGGACGACAGGAGCATGGTCCACACCGGCTCGCCGGATACGCTCCAGCCGGCCGCGCAGATCAACCCGCCCGTCGTCATGGCGCACCCGCTGCAGGTGAAGATCGACAGGCTCGAAGCCGAGCTTGCCGCCTGCCGCAAGCAGCAGGGCTAGGACATGGCTGCGCCATCGCTGCCCGCGCTCTGGATCGACGGCTACGCCTTCGGCACCGGCGTCCTGCGGGGTGGCGAGGAACCGTGGAAGACGCCGGACGATTTTGGCTTCTTCCTGCGCGACCTCGCACAGCTTCTCTCGCTCGATCTGGTCGAGGTCCCGGTTCTGCCGGCGATCCTCGCCTGGGGCGGGATGGAAGGCGTCGCTCTCGGCTCCCTCGGGGCGGATGGCATGGAGCGGCTCATGGCGGACACGCGCTTCCGCGCTCACCTGAAGCGCGGGCTCGAAACAGCGGCGGGCGCGCTCGGCTCCCGTGCGCTCGCGCTCTCGCTTCCCGGTCCCGGCGCGCTCGCCGCGCTCTGCGTCGAAGCCGATGAAGTGGACGAAGACGCCCTGGACGATCTCTCGCTCTCGCTTGCCGATCTTCTCCGCGCGCTTTACCGCCCGGAGCTCTCCGCCTTCCGTTTCGCCGAGAGCAACCCGCGCGCGCTCGAGTTCTTCGACCCGCTCACCAATGTCGCCCGCCACTACGAAGCCGCCTCCGTCCTCGTCCTGACGGGCGAGGCATCGGCCGCCGCCGCCGAGGCTTCCGGTTTCGATGCTGTCTTCTGCGAAGGGGAGGGCGGCAGCGGTCTCGTTCTCCCTGCCGCCATTTGGAAGGGGGCATCCGCGGCGCCGGTATCGGATAGTCCGGCATTCACGGATGTGCCGGCGGACATGGTTCCTGAAACCGTGCTCGCGAGGCTCAGGCAACTGAGCGGTCAGGCAGCCTGAATATCCTCCTCGGGAGACATTTCCCTCCACTCCCGGATGACTTGGCTGCTCTTCGGCAACGGAGAGCAGCCTTTTTTCTTTCAGCGATCCGGCCCACCCTCCCCCTGTGGGAGGGTCGAAATTTGCGTTGGCAAATTTCGGGGAGGGGTAAGCCGCAAGCGCCCCGTCTGCGCGCTTCGATCACCCCTTTCGTGTAATTCCGCTCATCCACCGTGTACGGAATACTCGCGCCACTTACGAGCGATACTCCGCGGGGAGCATTCCCTCCGTCTCCCCGCCAGACTTCGGCTGCCTCGCCCTCGATGCGAGGCAGCCTTTTTCTCGTCCTCGCACGACGTTCCTTCCCACCCTCCCCTCGGGGAGGGTCGAAAAATTCACGGAATTTTTCGGGGCGGGGGAAGGGGGACATCTCGAACCCGGCGATCAGCCTTGTCCCCGGGTCATTTCCGGCCAGAATCGGGGACAAGGGCATCTGCGCGGGGCGGGGATAACCCCGCCGCCACGCATCGCAGCATCGCCACGAAACGCTTTGTGACGTTTCCGTGACAGTTCGATGACAGTCGCCTACGCAGCGGCCGTTTTATACTCGGTCTGCGTCTCCGCGAAGCGCACGAAATAGTCGATCGCCGCAGGGTTCGCCATCGCGTCCCGGCTCGCCGCCTTCTCCAGCGCCACGCCGAGCAGGATCTTGCGCACCGGCACTTCCATCTTCTTGCCCGTCAGCGTGTAGGGCACCGCGTCGATTTCGTAAATGCGATCAGGCACATGGCGCGGGGAATACTTCTCCTTCAGCGCCTTGTTGATCTTTGCCTTCACCTCGTCCGTGAGCGTCGCACCCTTTGCCATTGTCACGAAAAGCGGCATGAAGAAATTTCCGCCAGGCAGGTCGAGATTGACGATGATCGAGTCCTCGATCTCCTCAAGTCCTTCTATCGTACGGTAAATTTCCGCTGTCCCGATCCGCACGCCATATCTGTTCAGCGTCGAATCCGAACGCCCCATGATGAAGCAGCCGCCGCGCTCGTTGACCTTGAAATAGTCGCCGTGCCGCCAGTGCCCTTCATAGGTGTCGAAATAGCTGTCGTGATAGCGGTGCCCGCCTTCATCGTTCCAGAAATAGAGCGGCATCGACGGCATCGGCTTCGAGACGACAAGCTCGCCGACCTCGCCGATAACCGGATTTCCTTCGTCGTCAAAGGCATTTACGTCGACGCCGAGGCAGCGTGTCTGGATCTCGCCGGCATGCACCGGCAGCGTCGGCATGCCGCCCACAAAGGCGGAAGCGACGTCCGTACCGCCGCTCTGCGACGTCACCCAGATGTCGGATTGCAGGTTCTCGAAGCACCATTCCATGTGCTCCGGCATCACCGGCGACCCGCCGAGCAGGATGCTCTTCATCTTCGACATGTCGTAGAGCTGGTTGGGGCGTATGCCCGCCTTCATCTGCCCATTGAGAAAGGTCGGGCTCGCGCCGAAAAGCGTCATGCCGGTTTCCGCCGCAAGTTCCCACAAACGCTCGGCCTTCGGCACCATCGGATTGCCGTCGTAGAGCACCACGGCCGAGCCTGCGACAAGTCCGGAAAGCAGGATGTTCCACATCACCCAGCCGGTCGTCGTGAAGTAGAACATGCACGACGTCGGCTTCAGGTTCAGATGGAAATGCGTGAATTTCAGCGCCTCCAGCGTGACGCCGCCATGCCCGTGCACGAAGGGCTTCGGCAGCCCCGTCGTCCCCGACGAGTAGACGATCCAGAGCGGATGATCGAACCTCGTATCCTCGAACGCGAAATCGCTCACCTCGTCGCGGTCGACAAGTGATTGCCACGCAACGGCTTTCGGCGTCACGGGCTCGCTGCTGAACTCCGCCGACGAGCCCTTCACATGCACCACATGTTCGAGCGAGGGCAGGGCGTCCGCCATCGCGCGCACTTCCGTCCGCCGGTCGAAATCCTTGCCCCCGTAGCGGTAGCTGTCGCTCGCGAACATGAGCTTCGGCGTGATCTGCCCGAACCGGTCGATCACGCTTGCCGAGCCGAAATCCGGCGAGCAGCTCGACCAGATCGCGCCGATGCTCGCCGTCGCGAAGAAGGCGACGGCTGCTTCCGGGATATTGGGCATGTAGGAAACGACGCGGTCGCCGGGCTTTATTCCAAGTTCTCTGAGCGATGTCGCCACCTTGAAAACCTGGCGGCGGAGCTCGTCCCAGCTGATTTTTCTCGCCGGGCCTTCTTCCCCGGCCGCGTAGATCGCCGTCTTGTCGCCTTCGCCTTTCGAGAGCAGCGTTGCGATGTAGTTCACGCGGGCCCCGCAGAACCATTCCGTTCCCGGCATCTCCGGATGACGCATCACGTAGTCATAGGGCGTCGAGGAGGTGAGGCCGAAATACTGCCAGATCGCTTCCCAGAAGCCGGCAATGTCGTCCGCCGACCAGCGCCGTACGTCTTCATAGCTCTTGAAATCATGCCCCTTGCCGTTCAGCCAGTCGGTGAACGCGGTGATGTTTGCATCCGCCACCATCTCGCGCGACGGCGTCCACAGCAGGTCTCCCATATTGGCCACGGCGTTCTCTCCCTCATGCCTACCGCTTCTTGTTGGCGTGATCCTAGGAAGGACGCGCATGCCTTATCCCCACCCGTTTGGGCGGCGCTTGACCGTGCCATTCTCTCCGATTGAGCGGTCCTCCCAACTCGTTCGTGTAATTCCGCGCCTTGTCCGTGACGCGCACCATGCGATCCGGGGTGGAGAAACGGCGCCGTCGTGATGCGCTGCAGCAAGTTCGATGCGTGTCTGAAATATCGCTGTTTCGGTCGTGTTTTCAGCGAAGACCGCACCGCCATCCTTTAGGGCGGGGTGCATCTGGACGCCGTCACTCACCATCCCTGCAACGGTCCGGATTCGCGTTTGCCGAATGAACGGGACCGGACGGGAGAGGGAACGGGAGAGGGTTGCCCCGACACGCTGAAGAGCTGCGGCACGTGTGCGTTTGCGTGTCGTGCCAGGTGTGCCGGGAGCTGTATCGGGGGATGCCTGGGTGGATAGGCTGAGTGCGCGAATTGCCAGAGCCACGATGACGTATCGCTGGCTGTCGCTGTTCGTTCTTGTTGCGATTACCGTTTTCTTCGGCGCACAGCTCCGGAACGTGGAGCTGCGTACGATTTTCAGCGATCTGTTGCCGAGCACCCATCCCTTCGTACAGACCTACAAGGATCACCCGAATTTCGGTAATCCCCTCACCGTCACCGTGATGATAAAGCGCACGGACGGCGAGGACATCTACAACGCGGAAACGCTCCAGAAGGTCTGGAATCTGACGCGTGATGTCGACCTCGCACCGGCGGTGGATCACGACCAGATTCTCTCCGTGGCGACCGAGAAGGCGCGCTATTCCGAAGCCACGCCGAACGGCATCGACTCCCGCCCGATCATGGGCGATCACGCGCCGCGCACCGCGGAAGAGATTGAAGAATTCCGCAATCGTCTCCTGAAGTCGCCGAACGTACGCAATTTCATGGTCTCGGAAGACGAGACCGCAACGCTCATCACGGCGACTTTCATCGAGCGCCTGCTCGATTACGGCGAAACGTTCGAGTACCTCGACAAGCTCGTCAAGGACGCGCGCGACGACAAGCACGAAATACACATGGCAGGCCAGCCTGTGCTCACGGGGTGGGTCTATTTCTACGAACTGCAGATGCTCGGCATTTTCGCCGTTACCGGCCTGGCGCTTCTGGTCGCGCTGATCATCTATATGCGCAACGTGGTCGGCGTGGTGGCGCCGCTGGTGACGAGCCTTGTTGCCGCGATCTGGGGCTTCGGTTTTGTCGGCTGGCTCGGACAACCCATCGAACCGCTCATCATGGTGGTGCCGCTTCTCCTCGTTGCGCGCTCCTTCAGCCATTGCGTGCAGTTCATCGAGCGCTACTACGAAGTTCTGCACCATGTGAAGAACCGCCGCCGTGCCGCCGAAATCTCGCTCAGCGTCATGATGGTGCCCGGCGTTCTCGGCATTACGACCGACGCGATGGGTCTCCTTCTCATCGGCGTCGCGCCCATCCCCGCCATGGAGCGGTTCGCGCTCTTCTGCGGCTTCTGGGCGATGATGCTGGTGCCGACGAATGTTCTTCTGACGCCGTTGCTCATGATGCTGTTGCCGCAACCACGCAATGTGAAGCGCATGGTCGGTGAGGCCGAGGACCAGCAGCGCTTCGGCGGCATCCGGCTGTTGCTTCGCGCGATTGGCCGCCTCTCCATCGGACGGACCTCGGTGCTGACGGCGCTCGTCGTCGGAACGCTCGCGGTTTTCAGTTTCGGCAAGGTTCTCGGTATCCAGGTCGGCAATCCCGTGGAAGGAAGCAACCTTCTCTGGGAGGACTCGGAGTTCAATGTCGCTGTATCAAGGATCAATAGTCACTTTCCGGGTTTGAATACCCTCGAGATCATCTTCGAGTCGAAGTCGCCGGACAGCCTCGAGCGTGTCGTGCGCAAGGCCGAAACCGCTCTCACCATGCAGCGGCTCCAGCACATGCTGGAAAGCCAGCCGAACCCGCCCGAAGCGTCCCTGTCCTTCGCCGACTATCTACCGGAAGCGAACCGGCTTTTCAGCGGCGGCAATCCGAAATGGGGGCCGCTCGATCACGACGACGCGGCCGTGAGCGCTGCCGCCGGTGCCTTGATGGTCGGTACGGGTCCGAAGGCCTTCCTGCACGTCGCCGATTTCGAGCAGCGTAACGGCACGGTGTCCCTCTGGTACAAGGACAACAGGCAGGAAACCGTCGACGAAGCCTTGCGCCAGGCACGCGCCGCGCTCGCCATCGTCGGCACGGAATTTGACGATTTCCGCATCCGTCTGGGCAGCGGCACGATTGCGCTCCAGCAGTCGATCAACGACACGGTTGACCGATACCAGTGGGTTATCCTCGGTCTTCTCAACGCCGTTATCTTCGTCACCTGCAGCATTGCCTACCGCTCGGCCGTCGCGGGCATCCTGCTGCTGATCCCGGTCAACCTGTCCAATCTCTTTCTTGGCGCGGTGATGACCGAAATGGGGATTGGCCTCGATGTGAACACGCTTCCGATCGCCGCCATCGGCGTCGGCGTCGGCATCGACTACGGCATCTATCTGCTGAGCCGGATCTACGAGGAATACCAGCTCCGCAAGGACATGGCGCAGGCGATCCTCACGGCAGTGACGACGACCGGCAAGGCAATCTTCTTTACCGCGACGATCGTGCTGATCGGCATCTTGCCCTGGTACTTCCTGTCGGAACTGAAGTTCCTCGCCGACATGGGACTGCTGCTGGTGATGGTCATGCTCATCAACATGGTCATCGCACTTATCGTGGTGCCGCTTCTGGTCTGGCTGATCCGGCCCCGCTTCATCGAGTCCAAGGAACTGCTGGTCAGCGAAGGCGTCGATCTCGCTGCCCTTGCTGCCGAGGAGAACGACGAGACGCTCCGCAAGAAAGCTGCGGAGAATGTGAAACACCCGAAAACCGAAATGGTCGAAGTGGCCCCGGTCCGGCCGTAGATCGCCGGAGGGTTCCTGTCCTGTTGGGAGGAGGAAGGAAATGCGAATTCGGAAGTACGACAGAGACTTTACACGGCGGGCTTTTCTCGAAAAGTCGCTGAAGGGCGTTGCCACGGCGGGTATTCTCGCGCCGCTCTGGCCCGAGATTGCGCGCTCCGGAACGATCGACAAGGCCTATCCGGAGGAGCTTCTCTCGATCGATCTTTACACGAAGGGCCAGATAAAGCCCGGCGATGTCATCACGGCGGACAATGTCGAGATCGTGAAGGACCTCCTCGATCCGATCGCCTATCGGCAGGTAAAGGAGATGGGAAGGCGCATCACCATCGTCGAAACGACGACCGATGTGACCAAGTTGTTCCCGCACGAATATCTCGAAGCCACACTCAGCAATGCGGGCAAGGCCAAATTCGACGCCAACGGCAATGTCGTTACGGATAACGGCAAGCCCTGGATCGGTGGTAACCCGTTCCCGGATGCGAAGACGGGCGAGGAAGCCTTCTACAACCTCACCCTTTCCTGGGGACGACATGACGAGTCGGTCTATGCGGTTCGTGACTGGGACATTTCGCCTTCGGGCAGCCTGTCCTACCAGTACGATTTCGTCTGGGCCGAGCAGAACACGACAGGGCTCGTGAACAAGTCCTCGCCCTATCTTGCGGGCGAGGAAGACAAGCTGCGCTATCAGGCTGTCTGGTTCACCTCGCCGACGGACGCCAAGGGTACGGCGTTCCTCAACACCTGGTACTACGACCAGCGCGAGTTCCCGGACCTGCTGGGCTATCTGCCTGCCTTCAAGCGCGTCCGCAACTTTCCGACCAACCAGCGTTTCGAGCCGCTGGTGCCGGGCATCACGATCTTTCTGTCCGATGCCTGGGCCGCCGGCGACCCGATGCTTACCTGGGGCAACTACAAGGTCATCGGCACCAAGCCGCATCTCGGTGCGGTGTCCGGCAACTGGACGGGCAAGAGCAATCCGAACTGGGAGCGCGAAGTTCATGGTGGTCCGAACGGCCAGACCTTCTTCGAGGATTACAAGGAGCTGATCCCCGAAGTGCTCGTGGTCGAGGCAGAGCCCATCGGCTATCCGCGTGCACCGGTCGGCAAGAAGCGCGTCTATATCGATGTGCGCAACATGATGTTCGTGTCGTACCTGACCTACGACCGGCGCGGAGAAATCTGGAAGTCCTTCGAACCGGCCTTCAGTCAGTATCAGGACGGCGACACGGCTTACATGGACGGCAGCCATCCGCTCTGGTCCTGGACGCATGTCCACAGTCATGACGTCCAGACCAACCGCATGAGCCGCTTCGTCCAGGCGAAGCAGATCACCGGCGGTTTCGGTCCCGAATACAACATCGGACCGAGCGTCTACGACAAATACCTGACGGCACAGGCGATCCGCCGTTTCGGCACGTAAGGCGAGGGCGGGAGTGCGGCTCCTGTGCCGCACTCCTTTCGCTTGGGGGAGTAACAATGCTTAAGAGAATTGCCGCTGCGATCCTTGTTCTTGTTGCGCTGCCGGTGGCTTTCGCCGCTGCTGCCACGGACGATCCGTTCCTTCGCTACAAGGGAACGCCGCACGACGCGCTTTTCGACGTCGGCTTCGACGGTTCCCATGGCATCGCGGTCGGTAGTGGCGGGACGGTGCTGACGAGCGAAGACAGCGGGCTGACCTGGAAGCAGGACC
>JGI24660J20065_1000225_pt1 | contig 20434 bp, 19 predicted proteins | sample MalvirmetaMSP134_FD_20065 | JGI IMG/M metagenome (IMG submission 20065) | reverse complement strand
GTTCGGCTTCAGAGCCAATCATGAACCGCCGTGGTACGGAACCGTATGCCCGGTGGTGTGAGAGGACGGGGGAGGTAACTCCCCCTCCTACTCGATGGCTCATGTAAACCACTCTCTGATTACGTTAAGGCACAAACTCCGTAGGGTTTCTGGTGGAAATAGTATTCCTTAATCTCTATAATTGGCGCGATTTTGGGTACGTCTGACACCCGCTTCCCATCGCTTTTCCTTAACCGGATGCCTGGCTGTGATTAACGCCGGTGGATCCGTTGCCCTGGCGCCATCATTCGGTTCAGGCCGGATTGGCACAACTGGGCGGCACGCGTCGGGCGTTACAAATCCATCGAATAGTTTCTGATGATTGGATGAGGCTAATGATCAAGATCAAAAAAGGCCTGGATCTTCCCATCAGCGGCGCTCCTGAACAGACCATTACAGACGGCAAACCCGTTCGCCATGTGGCGTTGATCGGTTTTGACTACGTAGGCATGAAGCCAACGATGGCTGTGAAAGAAGGTGACCGTGTAAAGCGCGGCACGCTGCTGTTTACGGACAAGAAGACCGAAGGCGTTCGTTATACTTCACCGGCAGCCGGTGTGGTCAAGGAAATCAACCGCGGCGAGCGCCGTGTGTTTCAGTCGGTTGTCGTTGAAATCGACGGCGACGAAGCTGAGACCTTTGCGCGTTACGATGCGTCTGATGTTGCCGGTCTGGAGCGTCAGCAAGTCGTCGATAACCTGGTCGAGTCCGGGTTGTGGACAACCTTCAAGACCCGTCCCTACAGTAAGGTGCCTGCCATTGATACGGCGCCGCATTCCATCTTCGTGTCCGTCATGGACACTAACCCGCTGGCAGCAGATCCCACAGTGATCATCCGTGAAAACGGTGCGGCCTTCGAACAGGGGCTGAAGATTCTCTCCAAGCTGACCACCGGTAAGGTGTTTGTGACCGGCAAGCCGGGCTCTGATGTGCCGGTTCCGTCTGACGACAGCGTGGAAGTTCAGCAGTTTGAGGGTGTTCATCCGGCGGGTAACGTAGGTACTCATATTCATTACCTCGATCCCATTGCCGGGGACAAAGTGGTATGGAGTATCGGCTACCAGGACGTCATTGATATCGCAAAACTGTTCGAGACCGGCGAGCTGTCGGTGAACCGTATTGTTGCGGTCGGTGGTCCGAAGGCCCTCAAGCCGCGCCTGATTCGTACCCGTGTCGGCGCCAACCTTGATGAACTTCTTGATGGTGAAATCGCCACGGACTGCGAGGTTCGCAAAATTTCCGGCTCTGTGTTCGGTGGTCGTCGTGGTGACGGGCCCTGTAACTACCTTGGTCGTTTCGCCAACCAGATCTCGGTTCTGGAAGAGGGCAACAAACGAGAGTTTATGGGCTGGCTGTCGCCGGGAGCCAACAAGTTCTCGGTTATGAACATCTACCTGTCCAAACTAGTTGGCGGAAAGCGGTTTGATATGACGACCACGACCAACGGCAGTGAGCGGGCGATGGTGCCTGTAGGGATGTACGAAAAGGTCATGCCTCTGGACATTCTGCCTACCCAGTTGTTGCGGTCTTTGATCGTGGGCGACACTGAAATGGCACAAAAACTGGGTGCGTTGGAGCTGGATGAAGAAGATCTGGCGCTGTGTACCTTCGTGTGCCCGGGTAAATACGAGTACGGTCCGATTCTCCGTGAGAACCTGACCAGAATCGAGATCGAGGGCTAAAACGATGGCAATCCGACAGTTTCTCGATGGTATCGAGCATCATTTCGAAAAAGGTGGCAAGTACGAGCGCTGGTATGCGCTTTACGAAGCGGTGGATACGATTTTCTATTCACCGGCTAGCGTGACATCCACTACCTCTCATGTGCGTGATGGTATTGATCTTAAACGCATCATGATTACGGTATGGCTGTGTACCTTCCCCGCAATGTTCTTCGGTATGTGGAACATTGGCTTCCAGGCCAACAGCTTCCTGGCTGAGAATCCTGACGCGCTGATGGGTGACGGTGGTCTGCGTACTGCCTTTATCAGTGCCCTGGCCGGCAATAATGCCGCCAGCATCTGGGACAACTTTGTCTACGGCATGGCGTACTTCGTACCCATTTACTTCGTCACCTTCGTGGTGGGCGGTTTCTGGGAAGTGCTATTTGCCACGGTACGTCGTCACGAAGTGAACGAAGGCTTCTTCGTGACATCCGTGCTGTTCGCGTTGATATGCCCGCCAACCATTCCGCTGTGGCAGGTTGCCCTTGGTATCACCTTCGGTGTGGTCATTGGCAAGGAAGTGTTTGGCGGCACCGGTAAGAACTTCCTGAACCCGGCCCTCACCGGTCGTGCGTTCCTGTATTTTGCCTATCCGGCCCAGATTTCCGGTGACACGGTATGGACGGCCGTCGACGGTTTCAGTGGCGCGACCGCGCTGAGCTGGGCTGCCAGTGGTGGCCTGGAAGCACTGGAAACCCAGATTGGCTGGATGTCAGCCTTTATGGGTTCGATTCAGGGCTCTATGGGTGAGACCTCAACGCTGGCGGTGTTGATCGGCGGCATTATCCTGCTGGTGATGAAAATCGCGTCCTATCGCATCGTCGGTGGCGTGTTGATCGGTATGATTGCCATGTCGCTGCTGCTGAACGTGATTGGCTCGGATACCAACCCAATGTTTGACGTGCCGGCACACTGGCATCTGGTGATGGGTGGCTTTGCCTTTGGCATGATGTTCATGGCGACCGATCCGGTGTCGGCGGCGATGACCAACACGGGTCGCTGGTGCTTCGGTATCCTGGTCGGCGTGATGACCGTACTGATTCGCGTGATCAACCCGGCATTCCCGGAAGGCATCATGCTGGCAATTCTGTTTGCCAACCTCTTTGCACCGCTGATGGACCATTATGTGGTTCAGGCCAACATCAAACGGAGGCTTGCCCGTGGCTAAAGCTAAAGAAACTGTCTCCAGAACACTGATGGTTGCTCTGGTGCTGAGCGTTGCGTTTTCTGTCGTGGTATCGACAGCGGCGGTAATGCTTCGACCGGCGCAGATCCAGAACCAGAACCTGGACATTCGTTCCAACATCCTGGCGGCTGCCGGAATGCTGAAAGAGGGCGCAACGGCTGAAGAGATTGAGGAGACCTTCTCTCGCTTCGACGTTCGGTTGGTTGACCTCGAGTCTGGTGATTACGTTGATCCCGGGGCCGTTGGTGTGAAGGAGCCGATGAAGTACGACATGTACAAGGCGGCTTCTGATCCGTCCATGTCGGTCAATATTCCTGCATCGGAAGACAAGGCCGGCATCAAGCGCCGTCCGAACGTTGCCAAGATCTACACCCTGAGTGAAAACGGTGAACTGGTCAGGGTAGTCCTTCCGATCCATGGCTACGGTCTGTGGTCCACCCTTTACGGGTTCGTATCGCTTGAGGGCGATGCCAACACCATTGAGGGCCTGGGCTTCTATGACCACGCTGAAACTCCGGGGCTTGGTGGCGAGGTGGATAACCCCCGCTGGAAAAGCCAATGGGTCGGCAAGGAAGTGTACGGCGATGAGTTGGAAGAGCCGCAGATTCGCCTGGTCAAGGGTGGCGTGGGCGCCGGTGCATCCGACAAGGAGCACAAGGTGGATGCCCTGTCCGGTGCGACCCTGACGAGCCGAGGTGTTGAGCAGTTGGTCAACTACTGGATGGGTGACCGGGGCTTCGCACCGTACCTGAAAAAACTTCGTGAAGGGGAGGTCTGATCATGGCAGACGCTTCAGCCAAACAGGTTCTCTTCGAGCCGATATTCAGTAACAACCCTATTGCCTTGCAGATTCTCGGTATCTGCTCGGCACTGGCGGTGACCACCAGCATGAACGTAACTCTGGTTATGTGCATGGCGGTTATCGCGGTAACGGCCTTCTCTAACCTGGCCGTGTCGCTGGTTCGCACGCAGATTCCCGGTAGTATCCGGATTATCGTGCAAATGACCATTATCGCCTCCCTGGTTATCGTTGTTGATCAGGTCCTCAAGGCGTATGCCTACGAAATCAGTAAGCAGCTGTCGGTATTCGTTGGTTTGATCATCACCAACTGTATCGTCATGGGCCGTGCTGAGGGTTTCGCCATGAAGAACGGCCCCTGGCTGAGCTTCCTGGATGGCGTTGGTAACGGCATGGGCTATTCCGTTCTGCTTATTTTCGTGGCGTTCTTCCGGGAGCTGCTGGGCGCGGGATCGCTGTTCGGCGTGTCTCTGATGCCGGTCGTCAACGAGGGTGGTTGGTACATTCCCAACGGTCTGTTGCTGCTGCCGCCGAGTGCGTTCTTTATCATCGGCCTGGCGATCTGGGGTCTGCGTACCTGGAAGCCTGAGCAGGTAGAAGAAGCGGACTTCAAAATGTCCCGCCACACCGTTAAGGAGGCCTTCTGATGGAGCATTATATCAGCCTGATCCTGAAGGCCATCTTTGTTGAAAACATGGCGTTGGCCTTCTTCCTGGGGATGTGTACCTTCCTGGCGATCTCCAAGAAGATTGAAGCGGCCGCTGGCCTCGGTATTGCCGTTGTCGTGGTACTGACGATCACGGTGCCGGTGAACAACCTGCTCTACAACACTATCCTCAGGGAAGGTGCGTTGGACTGGGCGGGTCTACCGAATGTTGACCTGAGCTTTTTGGGCCTTATTACGTACATTGGTGTCATTGCGGCACTTATCCAGATCATGGAGATGGTTCTGGACAAGTATATGCCGGCTTTGTATGCCGCTCTTGGGGTGTTTTTGCCGCTGATTACCGTGAACTGCGCCATCCTGGGTGCATCACTGTTCATGGTCGAGCGGGACTACACCTTCAGTGAAAGCGTGGTTTACGGATTTGGTGCCGGTGTCGGCTGGGCGTTGGCCATACTCGCATTGGCCGGTATCCGCGAAAAGCTCAAATACAGCGATGTTCCCGAAGGGCTACGGGGCCTGGGTATCACCTTCATTACGGTTGGTTTGATGTCCCTCGGTTTTATGTCGTTCTCAGGTATTTCACTGTAATCAACCCGGTGATTCGGTTTAACGAAAAGGCGAGACCATGAATACAGAAATTATTCTCGGCGTGGTCATGTTCACCGTTATCGTGCTGGCCCTTGTCGCGGTCATTCTCGCGGCACGGTCCAGACTCGTAAGCACCGGTGATGTGACCATTGAAGTCAACGACGACCCAGAGCATACGCTGACAACGGAAGCCGGCGGCAAGTTGCTCGGAACCCTGGCCGGAAGTGGCATCTTCCTGTCCTCCGCCTGTGGCGGCGGCGGTACTTGCGCCCAGTGTAAGTGCAAGGTCCTGGAGGGTGGCGGTGCCATGTTGCCCACCGAAAAGACCCACTTCACCAATCGCGAGGAAAAGGAAGGCTGGCGCCTGTCCTGTCAGGTTCCGGTGAAGCAGGACATGAAAGTGGAAGTGCCAGAGGAGTTCTTTGGCGTCAAGAAGTGGGAATGTGAGGTTATCTCCAACCATAACGTGGCCACGTTCATCAAGGAACTGGTACTGAAGCTTCCCGAAGGTGAAGAAGTCGACTTCCGTGCCGGTGGTTACGTGCAGCTTGAGTGCCCCCCCTACGAAATCCCGTTCAAGGATTTCAAGATTGAGGAGGAGTTCCATGAAGATTGGGACAAGCACGATATCTGGCGTTACAAGGCCATCAACAAGGAGGAGACCATTCGCGCCTACTCCATGGCCAACTACCCGGAAGAGAAGGGTGTTCTCAAGTTCAACATCCGTATTGCCACGCCGCCTCCGGGCACGGATCATCCGCCGGGCATCATGTCATCCTACGTCTTCAACCTGAAGGCCGGTGACAAGGTGACGGTTATGGGGCCATTCGGTGAGTTCTTCGCCAAGAAGACCGAAGCTGAAATGGTGTTCATCGGCGGCGGTGCCGGTATGGCGCCCATGCGGTCCCATATCTTTGATCAGCTCAAGCGCCTGGAGTCCAAGCGTAAGATCAGTTTCTGGTACGGCGCACGAAGCGTCCGGGAGATGTTCTACGTCGAGGATTTCGACCAGCTGTCGGAAGAAAACGACAACTTCGAGTGGCATGTGGCTCTATCAGACCCGCAGCCAACCGATAACTGGGAAGGCGAGACCGGCTTCATCCATAACGTGCTCTATGAAAAATACCTGAAGGAGCACCCGGCTCCGGAGGACTGCGAGTACTATATGTGTGGGCCCCCAATCATGAACGCCTCGTGCATCAAGATGCTCAAGGATCTGGGTGTTGAGGACGAAAACATCATGCTGGATGACTTCGGGGGTTAATTAGCTCACATGACATTCAGCATGTTCCGACCCGTCAGGGTGGTTGCGGCCGGCGCCTTACTGGTGCTGGCCCTGGCCGCGCTGGCGGGTTGTTCGTTTGAGGAAGAGGAAAAAGTCTGGGAAATCGCCGGGCCGGTGTTTGGTACGCGTTATCATATCAACGTCGTATTGACGGACAATCCGGAGCGGCTGGAGAATCTGGCGCAAGGCATTGAAAAGGTTCTGGAAGGCGTGGACGCGTCGATGTCCACATGGCGTGAAGATTCCGAGCTTTCGCGCTTTAACCGTCTGGACGATCAGTCTGAGTGGGTGGAGATCTCAACGCCGCTCTACGAAGTGCTTGCAACAGCTGATCAGGTTTCCGAACTGACCGGTGGCGCTTTCGATGTCACCATTGGCCCGGTGGTCAATCTGTGGGGTTTTGGGCCGGATGCCCGTCCGGAGACGATCCCCAGCGACGATGAGCTCGCGGCCAGGATGGCAGCCACCGGTTACGGTAAACTGGACCTTCAGGCGGATCCTCCGGCACTGAGAGCGAGTCCCAATCAATACATCGATCTGTCAGCCATTGCCAAGGGCTACGGCGTGGACGCGGTGGCCCGTTACCTGAAAGATGAAGGTATCGCCGCGTATCTTGTCGAAATAGGTGGCGAAGTTCAGGCTCATGGGCATAAGCCGGATGGTGAAGCATGGCGCCTGGCCATTGAGCAGCCGGTGTCGGAAATGCGTGAAATCAACCGTGTGGTTGCCCTTGACCGACATGCAATGGCAACCTCGGGTGACTATCGTAACTACTACGAATCGGATGGCCGCCGGTTTTCGCATACAATAGACCCGAAAGACGGTCGACCGATTAGCCATACATTGGCATCGGTAACGGTCATTTCGGATGACTGCATGACGGCAGATGCCCTCGCCACGGCCTTTAATGTGATGGGGCATGATCGGGCAAAGGCGCTTGCCACGCGTGAGAACATAGCTGCGTATTTTATTGTGCGGGGTGACAACGGGTTTGAAACGGATTACACGCCTGCGTTTTCCTCGTTCCTGACACATTGACGGAGAGACCTTATGGGTACTTTTCTGCTGGTCCTGATGATTGTCGTGCTGCTGGTTGCAGCGATGTCCGTCGGGGTAATTTTCGGCCGCAAGCCGATCAGTGGCACTTGCGGTGGCATTGGTGCCATGGGTATCAGCAAGTCCTGTGATATCTGTGGCGGCAACACCCAGAAGTGTGAAGAAGAAAACGAACGTCTTGCCAACGACGGCAAGTCCGCGGAGGCACTGACGTATGACGCCTCCCGCTCAGACGACCGCTGATCCGGCGTCCACCAACCTATAAAAATTCCGGGAGCTTCTGAAAAGCGCCTGCGCCCTGCCAGTGCGTGCCTGCAGGGTCTTTTCAGAGGCTCCCTCACGACGTAGATAAGGAGTCACTGCAGAATGGCAGAACATCATTACGACGTCGTCGTTATCGGCGCAGGCCCTTCGGGAGAAGGTGCAGCGATGAATGCGACGAAACACGGCAAGCGTGTCGCAATCATCGAAGATAAACCCACGGTTGGCGGTAACTGCACCCACTGGGGCACTATTCCTTCCAAAGCGTTGCGTCACTCGGTCAAGCAGATCATCACCTTTAATACCAACCAGATGTTCCGTGATATCGGCGAGCCACGCTGGTTTTCTTTTCCCCGTGTTTTGCAGAATGCACAGAAGGTGATCGGCAAGCAGGTCAAGTTGAGAACCCAGTTCTATGCACGGAACCGCGTGGATCTGATTAACGGCCGTGCCAGTTTTATCGATAGCAACCGGCTCGAGATACGGGGTAATAAATCCCATGAAGTCCTGCATTTCAAGCAGGCGATTATTGCAACGGGCTCTCGTCCGTACCTTCCGCCGGATGTAGACTTCCGTCACCATCGCATCTACAACTCAGATACCATTCTGAATCTGTCCCACACGCCCCGCACGCTGATTATTTATGGAGCGGGCGTCATTGGTTCGGAATACGCCTCGATTTTCGCCGGCCTGGGTGTGAAGGTGGACCTGATCAACCCGGGAAGCCGCCTGCTCACGTTCCTGGACGATGAGATTTCGGATGCTCTGAGTTATCACCTGCGCAATAACGGTGTGCTGGTTCGACACAACGAGGAGTATGAATCGGTCGATGGTGATGATCACGGGGTCGTGCTGTCGCTGAAGTCCGGCAAGAAAATCCGTGCGGATGCGTTTCTCTGGTGCAATGGCCGTAGCGGCAACACCGAAAAGCTGGGCCTGGACAACATCGGTCTGACGCCCAACGGCCGTGGACAGTTGGCGGTTGACGACCATTATCGGACTGAAGTGGAGAATGTCTACGCGGCCGGTGATGTGATTGGCTGGCCAAGCCTCGCCAGCGCCGCCTACGATCAGGGGCGCTCTGCATCCTCCGACATCGTGAAGGACGACTATTTCCGGCTGGTATCGGATGTGCCGACGGGTATCTATACCCTGCCGGAGATCAGCTCGGTGGGTAAAACCGAGCGGGAACTAACCGAAGCCAAGGTTCCCTACGAAGTGGGGCAGGCGTTCTTCAAGGACCTGGCGCGGGCCCAGATCACCGGGGACCCGGTGGGCATGCTCAAGATCCTGTTTCACCGCGAATCCCGTCAACTGCTGGGGATTCACTGTTTTGGCGACCAGGCCGCAGAAATCGTTCACATCGGCCAGGCCATCATGAATCAGGAAGGCGAGGCCAACTCCCTGAACTATTTCATCAATACGACCTTTAACTACCCGACCATGGCTGAGGCTTATCGGGTAGCGGCGCTCAACGGTCTCAATCGGATTTTCTAGCTGCTGATTGCGGGCCGAGTGCTGTCCGTGCTTTCCGCGCTCTCCTGGGGCGTTGGAAGGTGGAGAGCTGCTTTCGCGCGGTTGTCGAAGAACATCCGCGTGCTTGTCGGATAGTCGGTGATGATGCTATCGACGCCCTTGGCTTCAAGTTGAACCATGTCGTGNATGCGGTTTACCGTCCAGGTGGATACGTGCATGCCGCGCCTGTGGGCATCGTCAACGATGGCACTGGTGCAGATACGCCAGCCGATACAGAGAAAATCGCAGTGCAAACGGGCTGCGGTATTGACCGGTCTCGGAAACTTCCGGTCCGTTACGAGTCCGATCCGCACCTTGCGGTCCCGGCGGCGGGCTTCCTGCAGGAACCAGCTGTCGGAGGAGGTAATGACCACCCGCTTGTAAAGATCGCGACGTTGAATGATTTCTGTCAGGCGATTGCACAGAATATTCAGTCGGTGACGGTTGTCTTTCTTTACCTCCAGTTGCAGGTGCTCGAAATCCGGGAATTCGTTGAGCAACGCCTCCAGAGTGGGAATGCCTGCTTTCCGCGGCCAGGCTGTGGTGTTGCGCCGGGCGTCCATGTCTGCCAGTTCGGATGCCGTGTAGTTGGCAACGTTGCCTTCCTGTCCGGTTGTGCGATCAACGGTCAGGTCGTGAATGACCATTGGCATACCATCTTTTGATAGAACCAGGTCAAGCTCAAAGTGCCGAACCCCGTGGCGGTAGGCGTGGGTAAAACCGGCCAGGGTATTTTCGGGGGCTTCCCCCTTAGCGCCCCTGTGTCCATACACGATCATTCTGGAGAAGATTCCTTCAGACGGTTATAGATTTGCTGGCGTTGCTTCCAGGTGTCGTGGCACAGCTGAATGTCTTCCAGATACGCCGGTAATTCCCGCATCAGCAGGGCCTGAGGGCCATCCACCAAGGCTTTCTCCGGCTTCGGGTGGAAGTCCACCAGTACCATGTTGGCGCCCGCTATCACGCCCTGTGCGGTTGCGTGCATGACATCCAGGACGCCGTCGGGTGCGCGTTCGCGGCTGCCGACTGAGTGGGATGGGTCAACGCATACCGGCATGCGGGTAAGGCGCTTTACCGCCGGGACATGGGCGAAGTCCACCATGTTGCGGTGGGGTTGCCCAGCCTCGGTCTTCATACCACGCAGGCAGAAAATCACATTGGCGTTGCCTTCGCTGGCCAGGTATTCGGCCGCGTTCAGAGATTCATTCAGGGTGATGCCGAAGCCGCGTTTAAGCAACACCGGGTAAGTGCTCTGGCGGCCAATGGCTTTGAGCAACTCAAAGTTTTGCGTGTTGCGCGTGCCTACCTGCAGCATGACACCGGTAGGGCGCCCCAGTTGCTCAAGGCAATGGTCGATCTCTTCAATGTGGCTCTCGTGGGTGATCTCCATGGCAATCACCTTGATGCCATGTTTGCCGGCTTTCTCAAACACCCAGGGCAGGCAACCCTTGCCGTGGCCCTGAAAGGAATACGGGTTGGTCCGGGGCTTGTAGGCGCCCATGCGGGTGCAAACCTGGCCATTGTCCTCAAGGGCCTGCATCATCTGCTCCACGTGCTCAGGCACGTCGACGGCGCACAGGCCGGCGAAAATGTTCAGGTTGGACTGGTCGAAGGTCACGCCGTTATAGGTAAAGCCACTCTGGCGCTTGTCGTCCTTGTGCCGCCCCAGAATCCGGTAGTCGTCGGAGATGCGTATCGCGCGCTCCACGGCAGGCAGGGCCTCGATCTCGTCCTTGTCCAGGGATTTGGTGTCGCCCAACAGGTACACCTCTGTCAGGAGCTGCTTGGCACCCTGGACTTCATGCACCCTGACCGATACCCCTGGCAGGTTCTCCAGAAAATGCATGGTTTGGCGATAGGCTTCACTGTCCAGCGCGGTATCCGGGTGGAGAATGGCTAACATACTTGCTCCTTGAGGTTCAGTCAGCGCCTTCAGCACGATGGCGGGCCTGCATGAACTCCCTGTGGTTAAGATGCAGCAGATCCGACATGCGGCGAATAAGGTGTTCCTCGTACTTGTCAATTCGGCCGTCAGCAAATGCAACCCGCCAGATGCTTTCAAGAAGTGCCTGTTTTTCTTCCTGACTCAACTGCTCGTTGATAAGGCCGGTAAACTCATAAAGGGAAGTGGCGTCGTCTGCCTGGTTGAGCGCATCCTGAAGGATCTCTTCGGCTTCGTCACGGGTGACCTGGTGCGCTTCAACCGCAAAGTTGACAATCGTCTTCAGTTCTTCGTCATCCTGATCGTTGTCGACCCTGGACAGCTGCACCATCAGCGCCGTGGCGGCCACCGCAAGCTGGTGGCTGTCAGGTTGTGTCGGTTCATCTTCGGGCGAGCCAAACAGGCTTTTCAGGCGCTCAATCATGGTGTCAGGAATCTCCTCCCGGTGGTGGCTGGCGTCAGGCGGCCTGGGACAGCCGGCGGACGCGGTTTTCAAGCTCTATCTGGTCGTTGGTAAAACGACGTATGCCATCGGCCAGTTTTTCCGTGGCCATGGCATCTTCATTGGACTCCCAGCGGAACAGGCGCTCATCAATGTCGCCTGGCCTGTCTGAGCTCTTTGCGCCCTCTGCGGACAACTGGCGTGTCAGCGCGCCGGAGTCGTTCTCCAGCTCCTGAAGCAGGGCCGGACTGATGGTCAGGCGGTCACAACCAGCCAGCATTTCGATTTCGCCGGTGTTGCGGAAACTGGCCCCCATCACCACCGTCTTGTAGCCATTGGCCTTGTAGTAGTTGTAGATGCGGGTTACCGACTGGACCCCGGGGTCTTCTGCCGCCGGGAAGGCATCACGCCCCGTGGCAGCCAGATGCCAGTCCAGGATACGGCCCACGAACGGCGAGATCAGGAAGGCGCCGGCATCGGCGCAGGCAGCGGCCTGGATATAAGAGAACAGCAGTGTGAGGTTGCAGTGTATACCCTCTTTCTCCAGCTGTTCAGCGGCGCGAATGCCTTCCCAGGTGGACGCAATCTTGATCAGCACCCGGCTGGTATCCATGCCGAGGTGGTCATACAGCTCGACCAGGCGACGTGCGCGGGTGAGGGTGGCATCGGTATCGAAGGACAACCGGGCATCCACTTCGGTTGAAACCACGCCAGGTATGCGCCCGAGAATCTGCTTGCCTGCGAGTACGGCCAGCATGTCAGTCGCGTAGGTCAGCTGCTCCGCATCGGAACCGCCGTGTTTGCGGGCGGCTGCCACGGCTTCGTCCAGCATCGGGCGGTAGGCCTCGGATGCCGCGGCCTTGAGAAGAAGCGACGGATTGGTGGTGGCGTCTTCCGGCTTCCACTGGGCAATGGCCTCCAGGTCCCCGGTGTCTGCAACCACCGTGGTCATGGCTTTCAGTTGTTCGAGCTTGCTGGTCATTCGTCCTGTCATCCTGATCGATTTGTTATTGATCGCCCGTTTGGCGGGCGCTTTGGGTCATACGCCTACAATAACGGGCCGCTCTGACAGGAACAAGGCAGTATTAAGGTAACAAGGTGCTCAGGCTGGCACTACCGTGGCCTCGGCAGGCTCGGGAACTTTCGCCATGGCCCGTTCGATGACTTCAATGCCGGACCCGGGCTTGTGGGCGTTCTCACTGATGTAGCGCCGGAACTGGCGACCCCCGGGCTGCCCGTGGAACAGGCCCATCAGGTGACGAGAGATGTGACTGAGGTAAACGCCACGGTCCAGTTCACTCTGAATGAATGGTAATACAGCTCGTAATGCTTCGTGCCGTGAAGAAATCGGCATGGGCTGCCCGAAAAACTCGGTATCCACGCCAGCCAGCAGCCAGGGGTTATGGTAGGCCTCGCGCCCCAGCATGACGCCGTCGGTATGTTCGAGGTGCTCCCGGCATTCGGCAAAGGTCTTGATACCACCGTTAATGATGATCTCAAGATGCGGGTAGCGGGCTTTAAGGCGATAGACCCAGTCGTATTTCAGCGGGGGTATGTCCCGGTTCTCTTTTGGGCTTAGACCTTCGAGAACGGCAATCCGGGCATGCACGATAAAGGTACGACAACCGGCCTGGGATACCTTCTCGATAAACTCACAAAGGTCATCCCAGGATTCACGGCCATCAATCCCGATACGGTGTTTGACGGTTACCGGCAGGCTGGTGGCGGCGATCATTGCCTGCACGCCCTCAGCCACTTTATCGGGGTGTGCCATCAGGCAGGCACCGATCATGTTGTTCTGCACCCGGTCGCTGGGGCAGCCCACGTTCAGGTTTACTTCATCAAACCCGTACTGTTCAGCCAGTTTGGCGCAATGGGCCAGTTCCTGCGGATTGCTGCCACCCAGTTGCAGCGCCAGCGGGTATTCCGTCGGGTCGTGCCGCAGAAATCGAGCGGTATCACCGTGGATCAGTGCGCCGGTCGTGACCATTTCGGTGTAGAGCAGGGTGTGCCGGCTGAGTTGGCGCGCCAGATAGCGATAGTGGCTGGTGGTCCAGTCCATCATCGGGGCCACACAGAAGCGGCGGGAGGGCTTCAGAGTGGGAGTTTCCTGGGGCGCGTTCATGTTCATTGACTGCTCAGTTATACCGCTCACAAGTGATTCGAGGGGGCACAGTTTATCAGGAAAACGCACCTTTTGGCGTGAGGGGGTGTGCGAAAGGTAGTGTAAACACGGATGTCGCGACTGGATTCACGAGTCGTTGACGTGGCGATCAATGCGCGACAAAATACTGTATAAATAATCAGTATTGGGTCGAAGGCATGCTCGATTCGGCCTTTCAAAATTTCAACCAGGCAGGTGGATCCGTCATGACTGGACAAGGCCCGGTATCTTTTGTTGACGTTAGGCGCCGGTTCGAATTCCGGAGCATTGAAGTGGGTCGTTGGGTTACACCGCCTGAACGGGACCGGGCGGCAGGCAGGTTCTATGAGGCTTTGTGCGATCTTATGAGTATCCTCCAGGGCCCGGAACATCTGATCTCGTTGCGTGGATCACTGGGGTTGCAGTACGGGATCGGCGGCCGGCCGGGCGTTGCCGCGCACTACATCCCTGCAACCCGACAATTGGCGCTTGCGAAGAATGCGGGGGCAGGAAGCCTGGCCCACGAATGGTTTACACCGAAGCGCATCTGTTGACACCGAACACCGAAGCGACTATAATGGTTGACATAATTCTTTTTTTCGGTCAGCCCTATGCAACCAAGATCGTTCAGAATTGGAGATCAGTTTGAGTCAAAGGCCAAGTTAATCGAGTTGAGCAGATTTCAATTTGGTGACTTCACGTTTTCGGCTAGTGCCGGTTCAGATTCAACTCCAGATTACGAATTCCACAAAAAGCCAGGCTGGTGGCCGAAGGTGCCCGTTTTAATCCAGGGTGACGGCCTTCCATGGGAGATTGGTAACGCATATCTCTTAAAAATCATCAAAGAGAAGCAACCTTGGGATATGGAGACGGTTAGAAGCCGCGCCAATTACTTATTAGCTTTTCTGCGGTTTCTCGAAGACTCCAACACCGATTTTATGCACTTTCCTATACGTAAGTCCGAGCGTGTAACTTATGTATTTAAGTCTGAGATGGAAAAGTTTATAACCCGTGGCCTTGCCCCACATTATGCATCCAACATCATAAATACTGTTGTCCATTTTTATAGAACAATCGCCAAAGAGGACTTGATTGGCGAGTCCGAATTTGAGAATACTCCATTCAAAGATGTTCATCGCTTTATTAAATTTTGTGATGAGAGAGGCTTCGGTAGATACAAGAATGTCGTGACCTCAGATATTGCTATCAGTCACTCTAAACCTTCCAAAAGACTTGATAGGATTGAAGATGGCGGACAACTTAGGCCGCTTCGAATTGAAGAGCAGAAGGCCATTCTTTCCGGATTTGAAGCTGAACTTTGCCCTTACAACTTAGAATTAATGATGCGAATAGCGTTATCAACCGGGGCGAGATTGCAGACCGTCTGCACGATCAGGGTTTGCCATATCAAAAGAGCCTATAAAAAAATATTAAAGGAAAACGTTTCAAGCGTTGAAATTCAGGCCGGAAACGGTGCACGTGATAATGGACATCTTATAAATACAAAACGCGGAAAGCTGCATCGTTTGATATTTCCAAAAAAGCTCATTGAAGATCTTTATGTATATCTAAATTCCGAATACCATCAATCTCTGATGGAAAAATCCTATTATGGAAAAAACGAAATCAACTATCTTTTTCTGACAGATAAGTCTGCACCGTACTATATATCTAAACAAGAAATATTAGATCGACAGAACGATGAGTCGCATTATTCCGTAAATTCGAAGGATTTCACCCAAAATAAAGGTGACACTGTACGAATGAACCTTAAGAAGTTTCGCGATGATCTTCGAGAGCTTCATCCAGAACTAGGATACTTTAAGTTTCATGATTTACGTGCAACATTCGGAATGAATCTAGTGCGTAAACTAGATAGTAAAGGTTATAAGTCAGCGAGGATTCTTACTGAGGTTCGTACAAGATTGGCGCATACGAGCCTTGCAACTACTCAGGAATATCTTGATTTTGAACAAGATGATGAAAAATACGAGTCGGTTTCAGTAGAGTTTGAAGATGAATTATTTGGTGGATATGAAAGCGTTGGGAGAGACTCCAGGTCATGAGTATGCAGTTCAGAAAAATAAACTATATGCCTCTTAAGGCAAACTCTCTCAAAGAAGCTGAAATGGTCGTGCCTTTTCGGGCTGAGAATGTAGTTCTTTTCAAAAAAGAAGAATATCATCAGAATAAGTTTAAATATTGGGATTTAGGGCGCTTTTGCTTTACTAAAAAGGCCTCCAAAAAGTCGCTTAATCCTTTCAACACAAACCGAGAATTCACGGTCGATCTGTCGAGTTTTAGCACAAATCGCCGGTTTTTTGTTGAGCGTGCAGCATATTTTGTCCGTGAAACGCAATCTTCAGAACGCACCCTTGAGGACTTGGTAACAAAGGTTATGCGCTTCTTTCTTTTTGTAGAGGAAATGAGTGACGATCACTGGCCTCATAACAAAGAAAACGCGCTTCACTGCTACGAAAAGTACGTCGAAGAACTCTTACACCGTACGAGGCTTCCGAGAAACAAAAAGGCTGCTATGGCCCCTAACTCGGCAGCAGCTATCGGTAAAGCTGCTAGAGATCTGATTTCGTTCGCTTACGAGATTGATCCACGCGAAATCGAACGTAAAATCCCCTCGCTTGAATTCACTGGAGGTGCTCACCGAGAAGATCCCAAATCTAAGTCTGACCGCCAGGACTTTGTTCTGGTTTGTCTATCAATTTTTGAGCAGTTTCATGCCGCGATCCTAGATAGGAAGCCATTCCCATGGCGTATCGATCTAACAAACGCAGGGATTAATCAAACGTTTATGTGGGGCGGCAAGCAGTCGTTAAAAACACTTTACGACGACTATTTCTATAAGCCGAGCGGTGAAACAGTAACCTTGGATGAGCTATTGGCGATACTTGATTCTGACGGTTTTGAGAAAGCTAATGACATTGTAAAAATCAATGGCACGGGTAATACCAGAAGGTCAAGTGTAATTGCATGGTTTAAAGAAAGGGATCGTCATTGGAAGGAAGTCAACAACGATATAGATGTATACAACGGGCTTCTACTAACCTCATATGAGTTCGCGACACGCTGTTTCTTCTTCTGCTTTTTGGCCGCCACAGCGCTCAACTACTCAGTAGCAGCCAGACTAATACACGGCTCGGAAGAGTACATCCCAGAAAGAGGCTATGTGTTCCCAGGGCTGAAGGTAAGAGCCGGAAACAAAGTTGTTTATGCGACTTTCAAAAAGAATTTTGAGAAGTTTTTCAAGAAATTTAAAGAGCTAAGATCTTGGGCTGTTTCGAAGCTCGAAATTGAGCCGTCCTTATGGTTCTTCCTGTTCGAAGATCCAGAATCGAACGGTGGAAAGAATGGAATTCAAAGGTTACATGGCGCTAGGAATATAGCTAAAGATTCTTTTCGGAAGTTGCCTGGTGGCACATACAAAAGTCTAAATACAATATTTGATAAATATAATATTCCGGTCAAGTCGATTGCACCTAAAGAGCTTCGAGAAGGCGTCGCATTCGACTGGTACAGGCTTTCAGGCAATGACGCGAAGGCAACATCGATAAAACTTGGAAACACCGTAGAGACGGTTCAAAAAGCGTATTCAGAGGTTAACGCAGAAGACGCCTACCCTGAGATGCTCGATTACTACGACAGGGTGGTTGAAAGAGTAAAATCGGTAGGAAGGTCATCTCCTGGCTCGATTCCCGTGAAAATCATCCAGGATGATGGCGGATCGGACAATCTACCGGTTGGTAACTGCGATAACGAAAGCTTTGTGAAGCCCAAAAAGGCAGCCCAATTTTCTGAAGGCGCTCCCGAGCCCGATTGTGCAAGGAGTGAAACCTGCCTATTTTGCGAATTTTTTGCGCTGCATGCTGACAAGCCTGGCCTGAAAAAACTGCTCTCATTCCGAGAACTATTCCCTCTTATAAAAGAAAGAACCGGCTCGATAGATCGATATATCGAGGTGTTTTCCCCGATTGAGGGTCGAATTGATGAGATATTGGAACATATAAAAGAAACCTTCCCCGATAAGGCAAGCCTTCTTGAGGAGGTTGCAGCTGAAGTCTCAGAGGGAGAACTAGACGAATTTTGGGAGCACCATTTTAACTTTCTTATCGAGCTGGGGTACGCGGAATGAACGAACTACCTTTATACCTTCTGGAGGCCGGGGCATATGCGAAGCCCGATCCAATACCGGATGACAACTACGTTCCTAGCGCACAGCATGTGATGAGTCGCGATGCCGATGGCAAAGTTATTAGTGTTTTTGGCGATGCGAGTTGGAATTTCACGATGTATGTTGGCAAAGGTCTTACCTTCCATATCGAAGACTTTATTCGAGATGCAGCGCCAGCCAATTATCGTGAAAAATACTTGGAAGAATTCAAAATTATTTTTTTCAGGATAATATTTCACGCTCGTGTTCGTGCGATGAACTCCGTCGCTGAACTGTACCAAATACTCAAAAGACATACCCGCTTTGCCATTCAAACAGGCCTTTCTATTGAAGAATCTCTTAAAGATCGTTCAACATTAGACCTGATTGTTAATGATCCTGAGGTCACGAAGGCTAGCATTGGGCGTCGCCTTGTTGATGCAAATACCTTGTTTTCTTCCCTTCACTATTTGTCTGTGAAATTAGACAACTTTAAGCACTATCCTTCACAAAACATTTTCAAATACCTTGATCACTTGATGAAGGAGTACCCTTATCAACCACAACAAACCCCTGTTATTCCAACACGAATATTGTCGAGAAGAATTCAAACGTGCTTCGATTACATTGAAAAATTTATCGAATGCAAGCACCAATTCGCAAAGCTCTACGAGTTCCGAGAAGTTGCTTTTCGGGAATATCTTTCTAGAAATAATAACACTAAAAAATATGCTGGCTGGCAGTCTGGGTTGGAATTGAAAGAGGAAATGAAAAAAGAGGAGTACAAAGAATTTCTTACTTTCTTTGAGGTCCATGATTTTATTACTTTGAGAGGTTTAATTTCAAAAGTAAGGCTTCCGATTATTGAAATGATACACGCCTTCAGCGGAATGAGAGTCGGCGAGTCCGCATCCATTGCAATGGACGGATATCAGATTAAAACAATTGGACGGCAAAATGTTCCGATTATTAGATCGTATACGACAAAGATGGCTAAAGATCAGGGGTACTTTGCAGACTGGGTAACTTCACCTGAGATCGAGAAAGCTTTCGAAGCCGCAAAAATAATCAATTACGTTTTTCTTTTCCACGAATACGGACTCGCGCCCGAAGACGTTGATGAGTCCGAGATTCCTCTTTTTCTCGGAAGCCGTTTCGGCTCTAAAAATAAAGGAAACAGCGCCCTTTATGACTACACGATAGCGAAGCTAAAACTTAACGGCTGGCATTCACATCCGATCAATAGAGATCCCGAAATAATCGTTCGCGAAGATGACCTCGCCGAAATACTCGCTATAGACCCTTTCTCAGATCCTGAGACGCTGAAGCCTGGCATTGAAATTGGGCAGCCATTCTCCTTCCAGACGCACATGTATCGACGTTCTTTGGCGGTTTACTGCGCAAGGAGTGGTCTAGTTTCGCTGCCCACATTAAAAAAGCAGTTTAAACATCTGAGGGTACAAACCAGTGCCTACTATGGAAAAGATGCAGTATTTGCCAAAAATTTCGTTCTGTCGAAATCAGGCGAAGAAGCTTTTGACAGTGCCTTGACCTCTCAAAGAGGCTTCATCAAAGAATTCCAAGATGAACTGATGGAAGCGCAAGCAGACCTCCTCCATGATCAGGTCATCACATTTGATGAGGTTGTATTTGGCGGCATGGGTACTCAAATTCAGAAACAAAAGTTTTCGGGAACCCTGCCAACCATTTTCACAGATCGAAAAAAGCTCTTGGCTAGCATAAAGAAAGGCCGCGTACGTTTCGTGGAAACACCCCTTGGAGGCTGTATGGCGACGGAAGTATGCGACCGCATTGCGTTTAGTTCTATTACAACCTGCGTGGGTTGTAAATTTAGCGTTTTCAATAGTCGTACCGTTCCTCTGTTGGAGAAAACCAAAGCGGATTATGGGGTTCGTCTGGAGCAATTTGGAACAGGTACGCCCTACGGAAGACAGCTAGAACGCGATATTAGAGATATTGAGACAGTACTCGCGATGCGCGAGAAATTAATAAAATTAGTAGATGTGACGGAGGCTTCAGCATGAGCAATTTGAGGGGTGAAGCACTCTATAGGGCGGCATTTGAGAGGCTCAAAGAAGGCAAAGGAGAGATCGTCAACACATCCGATCCTGACTTTAGATTCACTACGACAACTGTGGCCAAAGAGGCTGGGAAAGGAAAAGGTTTTATCAGAGCATCTCGCTTTCCTGAACTGTGCAAAGAAATCGAAGAGCAAGAGGAAGTCCGACTATTAAAGAGTTCAGAGCGCACGAAGCCTTCAAAAAAGAAAGCATCTCCGGACGACAGGGTTAAAAAGTTATCCGAACAGTACGAGGCCTTGAAATCTGAGCATGAAGCTTGCTTGGAGAAGATGCTTAACTTGATCAAATCGAATTACGAACTGCAAAAAGAGAACAAATATCTTAAGGCGCAGAGCAACATTATCGATATTAGCTCTAGATCTAGCTAGCGGCATCTTGTAGACATTTCCGTTTAAGCAAACTAACAAACTAACGAACTTTTGTGAGAGAAAAATGAGAAAGGCCGCGCACAGTGAAGAAGAAATCATTGCAGCAGGGAAAGCCTTGGCTGCTGAGGGCAGAGAGCCAAATGCTAATGCAA
>JGI24660J20065_1000219_pt1 | contig 20822 bp, 26 predicted proteins | sample MalvirmetaMSP134_FD_20065 | JGI IMG/M metagenome (IMG submission 20065) | reverse complement strand
CAGGTACGGCGATGCCCACTATATTGCGCTTTCGGCTTCATTACGTGGGCGCGCATGCTGCAAACGTTATGCACTAAGAAGAATGAAGCGCTGGGCTAATCGTTTGTCGTGTTCTTAGAACGTTCATGAACCTTATGAGGAAAAGGGTCACATAGGATGATTGCCGAGACCGATTTACAGGAGATAAGGCCTAAGCTGCCAACAGCTGCATCTTCGTCTGCTCATGTGCAATCAGGTATTCCCGTTCCCAAGGCGATCCGCGTCAAAAACTTTAGTCCTGATGATTGGGAAGACTTTATCGAGGAATGGGCGACGAGCCTTGAAGGCTCGTATGGCAAGGTTCGTCGCTTCGGTGGCTCGGGCGACTGTGGCGTCGATATCGCAGGTTTTTGCACTGATAAGGGATTTGAAGATACGTGGGACAATTATCAGTGTAAACGTTACGCGCATCCATTGCGGCCGAGCGATGTTTGGGTCGAACTGGGGAAGATCATTTATTACTCGTACATCGGCGAATATACACCACCACGAAAGCATTATTTCGTGGCATCTCTCGGTGTTGGAACAACATTAGAAAAGCTTCTAAATAAACCTACCGAGCTGCGTGAAAAATTCAAAGAAAATTGGGAGGGGCACTGTAAAAGCGGAATCACCTCAACCAAGGAAATCGAGCTCAGCGGAAGTCTACTGTCATACGTAGACGCTTTTAATTTTAGGATATTTTCATCGAAATCACATGTTGAGCTGATTGAAGCGCATAGTCATACCGGGTTTCACGCAGTCCGGTTTGGCGGCGGTTTGCCTTCAAGGCCAGATCCCGAAGGGCCACCTGCTGTCCCTGCGACATCCGAGAGCCGGTATATCCGTCAGCTCCTTGATGCTTATGGAGATCATTTGGGGAGCCCACTCCAGGATATAAACGCGCTTGCCGCACACAGCACGTTGGAACAGAATTTCTGGAGGCAACGTGAGCGCTTCTATCATGCTGAAGCATTGAGAAACTTTGCCAGAGACACTGTGCCAGAAGGGACATTCGACAATCTTCAGGACGAGATTTATCACGGCGTTGTAGATGTTGCCGACTTAACCCATCCCAACGGGTACGAAAGGATGAAAGCAACGGTGGCACAGGCATCATCTGTCGCTTTGACGGCAAATCCACTTGCGTCAGCCACCAAGTCGCAGGATCGGCAGGGCATCTGCCACCAGCTAGCGAATGAGGATCGTCTCAAATGGATGATGGACGATGACTAACCACTCTCACCCGGCACCATTCAACAGTCCACTGGAAACTGGTATCCGCTCCCTAGAGATTCTGGTCGCTGCCTATCCGGAAGCTTTCGACCTCGAAAGACTGGTCGAAATGGATTATCTCGTTGTCCATTCCGAAGATGCCGATGGGCCTGAAAGTCTTCACGTAGCTCTGCCTATGAGAGCAGGAGAATTGCTAGTCCGACGTGGGCTAATTGAAAAGGGCATTTTATTGATGATGAGCCGAAACCTCATACAGCAAATACCCGCAGAGGATGGTTTCGACTACATCGCTGGTGACGCAGCTGCGCCTTTTCTCACCTCGCTAACATCCATCTATTCTCAGAGACTTAAAGAGCGCGCGCATTGGGCGGTCGAGCAGTTCGCGGGTGTGGAGACATCGGAGATTCGACAAATGATGCATCGGTTGTTTGAGAATTGGTCCAGCCAGTTCCAAATCATCGATAGACCGCGAGGTAACCAATGAGCAACAGGTACCTCCAACTGCGTCGGATCGCATTTTCCGGCCCCAACAAAATAGCCGAGTTGACGTTCTCTAACGGTGTGAATGTAATTTGCGGCGCATCGGATACGGGGAAGTCGTTCCTCGCGGAATCGATTGATTTCATGCTTGGAGGATCCGAATTAAGAGGCATCCCAGAACGAACTCCATTCGGTGAAATCCAATTCGACCTTGATATGACCTCAGGGGAGCAATGGCGCTTCTATCGCGCGAGTTCTGGCGGAAACTTCAAGGCTCGGAACCTTCTCGATGAGGATGCCGAAGTTGAAGTCCTCAAAAAAGATCATAGTCACGGAAAAACCGACAACGTTTCGGGATTCCTTCTCGATAAAATCGGGCTTCTTGGAAAACGCATATTGCGCAGCAAGAAGAAGGGTACAACGCAGAGTTTAAGTTTCAGGAATCTGGCAAGACTTGTGATCGTCCAAGAAGGCGAGATTCAGCAAACCGGCTCACCCTTCTGGGGTGGCCAATATACTTTGAAAACTGCCGAGTTGGCGACAATAAAGCTTCTTCTATCGGGTGTAGATGATTCCGATGTTGTTGAGACAGCGCAGAGCGGAACAGATAGTGCAAAACAGATCGAGCTGATTGATGAACTGCTGGCCGAAATTGGACAGGAAATTACAGACCTTGGTGAAGAAGATGCCGCCCTCAAGGAACAGATTGGTCGCCTTGACGAGACTATCGAGCATCGCCGGGAAAATCTGAAGGCTATTCAATCCCAGCTTGATTCCCTTTTGGAGCAACGACGGGAGTTGGTGGCTGTCCGAACGGCGATTCGGGACCGATTAGACGAAATTGTCGATCTGTTGGCTAGGTTTGATCTTCTCCTTGAGCACTATGCTGTCGATATTGAACGTCTGACAGCAATACAGGAAAGCGGAGCGATGTTCGCTCATGTGGAATCGGTTCCTTGTCCACTCTGCGGAGCATCACCGCAAGCACAACAACATGATGCTGCTTGCGATGGGGACGTTGAGGCAATCGTTCAGGCAGCTACCGCAGAAATTGAAAAGATAGTGCGACTGAAGGGCGAACTCCAAGCGACTGTCGCTAAATTAAAGTCCGAGGCAGTCTCTCAAGAACAAGAGTTGTTAGATAAAAATCGAGATTACGAGAATGTTAGCGCCCAGATTCAAGAAACCGTTGCACCGACTGTGAGTGAAGAAAGGGCATCTTTCTCGGAGCTTATTGAAAAGCGGGCAGAGGTCCAGAAGGGTATTGACCTATACGCCAGAGCGGCGAAGCTCGAAGAGCGTAGGATAGCTTTAGAGCAAGATGAAGGCGAAGCAGGTTCCTCTGGCGCGGTCGTCTCCGGCCTACCTGACTCTGCTGCGCATGACTTTTCACTCAGGATTGCCAAGTTGCTGAAGGCATGGGATTTCCCAGGTGACTGCTTCGTTCATTTCGACAAGGAAACGACCGATTTTGTCATCGATGGAAAGCCGCGAGGTAGTCGGGGCAAAGGGCTTCGTGCTATTACGCACGCAGCGGTAAGTATCGCATTGCTGGAGTATTGCCTCGAAAACGACCTATCGCATCCTGGCTTTGTTGTGCTGGACTCGCCGCTTCTCGCGTATTTCAAGCCGGAAGGTGATGAAGATCGGGAACTACAGGGCACAAATTTGAAAGAGAGCTTTTATGCTTATCTTGTCGACCACCACAGTAGCGATAGCCAGATAGTAATCGTTGAAAACCAGCATCCGCCCGATTCTGTATTGGACCGACTAAGCATGACAGTGTTCACCGGCAACCCAAATGATGGTCGGAAAGGTTTCCTCTAGGATTAATTGATGCTACATACGGAGCTGTGAGTTCGGGAGGCATTACAAGTGCCTATTGCCGGACGCGCCTGTGCTGGCGCTCCGGCACTCCGAAGAGCCAAGGCGTTATACGACCCAGCTAACGTTGTATTTGACTAGAATGTTGTGAGCTTTCTTTATGTCTCGATGGTTTGATTTTTCACAACCAGAGTACCAGCTTCGGGAATTGGGTCGTTTACGAATGCTCTGGCGAAACGTGCCGGACCAAGAAGCTGTTAATGCCATAGCGGAAGCGCATCAGTACTACAGTTTTTTGAAAGACATGATAATTGGGCGCCTCCAAAGCTGGTCGGAGGCGCCAGCAGAACGTCCACATTGGCACACGCCGACCCCTTTAAACCTTTCGACTAGGGCTGGCGCTGTGTCAAGTAGCATTGTCGTTGGGGCATCCATCGTCGAATGCGCAATGAGGGCCCACGCAGAAAACCGCAATTTGAAGAAATTGATGAAAAAAGACCCGAAGCACCGAACCTTTGGCTCAGTTATTTATGCTTGGGAGAATCATGGAGTCCACGGTCCAGAAATTACCGCGATCTTGCCTGATTTAAAGCGTATTCACGGAAAGCGAAATGATATCCACTTGTATGCTAGCTTTGGTCGAAACTGGGAAGATGTTGAGGCTGAGGAGCAAAACTTGGTGAACTCTCTGGAGAGACTTTTGGTTTTCTTCCAGCAACTCAAACCGGCGAAGATCTAAGTAGCTACAGGGGTGCGGGGAAGAGCTCATTGAGGGCAGTGGGCTCGAATACGGTACCGGCCAAAATGTGAGCGCCGATTTCAGAACCTTTTTCTACCACGCATACGGTGAGTTCCTCGCCAGCTTCCTGGGCCATCTGCATGACACGGCACGCTGCCGACAGGCCCGTCGGGCCGCCGCCGACGATCAGAACATCAAATTCCATCGATTCGCGTTCCGCTGCATTCTCCGGTTAGTTACCTGGTTTTGAGGGGCAAATATTTTGAGGCCTCGTAAACCTGCATGAGTAAGTACTCAGTTCTATCCAACTGATCTTTCTCTATGTGGCCAAATAGTTTTTGGTATGTCGCTTGATAGATGGTCTTTACTGCGGAAAGCACCTTATGGCCGTCAGGCGTCAGGTAGACTAAATTTCTTCGTTTATCGCTTGGGAAAGGTTTCTTCTGCACGAATTTTCTTTTTTCGAGCCTGGAGATAAGCTGCACCATTGTGGGCTGTTCAACTTCCATGCTTGCTGCTATCTGTCGCTGGGATGTGCCTTCCCCAATAAGATCCAGATGTAGGAGAGTGGCCGCGAGGCCATGGGTCATACCAATATCTTTGAGTTGTTTGTCGAATTCTTTGGAAGCCAAACGATGAATCTTGGAAAGCGTAAAGAAAAAGTGCTGATCCTTTGGCATGGTCCGTCACCGACTGTACGTTAAGCCTCGGAGTCCTGACACTGAAAAAGGCCCCCTGTAAAGGGGGCAAGAGGGCCAGACAACATTAGTTCACTGACCTCTGCGAGCTTTTCCAGTTCAGGAACCGCTTCGAACAGGTCCGCTACAAGGCCGTAATCAGCAACTTGGGAGATCGGCGTTTCTTCATCCTTGTTGATCTCAACGATCACTTTGGAATCGGACATGCCGGCCAGATGCTGAATGGCACCAGAGATACCAACGGCAATGTACAGCTGGGGCGCTACGATCTTACGGGTCTGGCCGACCTGCATATCGTTGGGCACGAAGCCGGCGTCAACAGCGGCACGGGATGCGCCAACAGCAGCACCCATCAGATCGGCTACCTGCTCCAGCATTTTGAAGTTTTCGCCGTTCTGCATGCCGCGACCACCGGAGACAACGATACCGGCGCTTGCCAGATCAGGACGGTCAGATTTGGCCAGCTCTTCGTTTACGAACTGAGGCAAACCAGCGTCTTTTGCAACGTCCAGCAGTGCAGCAACACGCGGCATGAAGTCTTTGCCCACGGTGCCAGCGGCGGCCAGGATATGGCTGTAGCCCTTGACTACTACGGCAACCAGCTCATCCAGGTTTTCACCCAGGAAGTGACCATAAGCAGCGTTATCGGCGACCAGTACCTTGTTAACGCCTTCGGCCTTGGCGGCTGCTTCAACAACGGCACCACAGTTCTCACCGGCAACCAGTACGTCGATGTCTCCGACGATGGCCTTGGCAGCCGCTACAACATTCAGGGTAGCCTGTTTCAGGCTGCTGTTGTCATTTTCAGCAATTACAAAGATGTTCATTTAGATCACCTTCGCTTCGTTCTTCAATTTATCGACCAGCTCGGCAACGTCGGCCACTTTCACACCCGCCTGACGGGAAGCAGGCGTTTCAACCTTCAGGGTGGAGAGGCGCGGAGCGCTGTCGACACCCAGATCGGCCGGGCTCACCAGCGGCTTCTTCAACCGCGATTTCGCAGAACGGGTTCACTGCCATCTTGACGTTGGCGAGGTCAACACCGGCGTTGTCCGGCTTGACGAGCACCTTTACGTTGTAGTCGATTGCTCGTTTTACAGCAACCAGAACCTTCATCCATATCTCCATTTTCTTGGCGTAAGAAACCGAATCCAACTTGAACGGGTAGGGGGGCGCTGGCATACAAATACCCGGATAGCTTTGCTATCCGGGTTTAATGTCAGATCTGTACAGAGGTTATACTGCGCAGCGAACATAAGGCGGTTTGCGTCGCCATCGTCACCGTTCACTTTTCCACTTGGAAATAGCCGTATTGAACGTCGAGATTGACGCTCTCGGAGTCCACTGATAGTTAACTTAGGCATTGGTATTTGTTTCGAGTTTTCCCCAACGGCCAGACCATCATCCACAGCGTCGTCCCAATCCATAGTGGTAAAACCATAAACGAGGTTGAATGCTCCGGGGCCAGCTTTGATGCTGGTGTCAATATTGGCACCATACCAGCAATAGTCTCTACATTGCCATTTGGATCAACATAAGCGTCCTCGCCATAGTAGTTCGTGCCCGAGCGCCACAGATAACCGTTGGTCCCATCGGTGTAGTTGGCGTTGCCCTGGATACTGGCAGTATCGGTAACATTGAACTTGGCTGAGCCAAAAACCGGAAACCCCATAGCAGCATCGTCTTCGCTTCCAGTGTCATAACCGACTTGCTGGATCAATGCAGCAGTAAAAAACGCAAGCGGTCCGGACTTTCCAGTATAGCGTGCAGTAAAGGTAGGGATGCTTTGCTTGGTCTATACTGAGGCAGTGCCGTCAGTGATACTGGCCAATGGACTCGTGTCTTGGTCGGGGTTTCTGGTGAAGTATGCATTGATCTTAAGCCCTCCGCTAAAAATCGGATATTGAGAGCCAGATATCGGATATTTCTAATACCTTGGGTTAATCGATCGTTGAGGACGTCTAGGTCAAAACATCACCTGACTACGCATAAGAGTCAGCCACCTTTAGCAGGCTATAGGTATCGGTGGTTCGCGTCGTTTTGATCAGCGAGGTGTGTTGGTTCAGGCAGTGGCCAACCAGGGTCAGTCGGCCGTGGGGTGTGTAGATTTCGGTCTTTGATTGCTGGAGAGTGAAGGTGCGCATGGGCCGATGCACTGACTGGGTGAATGGATTTCAGGTGCCATTATGCCGCCCGAGGCCTTGGAGTTGCAGGCTTTGGGGTTAAATCGAGTCGTGGGAAGTCACGGATTCAGAAATCATACTGTATTTAAGTTGAAAACAAACAGGCGAGACTGTATCTTGGTTTTTATGGCGATACGCCGATGAAGGTTTAGTACGATCATGTAGGAGGATAGGCGCATGACCAGAGAGAAAAACAAGATTGAGCTGAAAGTAGATCATAACCGGCATCTTTTTAAAGTGCCGCGAACCGCCTTTGTGGAGCAAGGTGTTTTCGAAGCAGAGCGCGAGGCCATCTTCGATAAGTGTTGGATTTATCTAGGTCACGAGACTGAAATACCGAATAAAGGCGACTTTGTCGCTCGTAACGTTGCTGGCCGGAATATCATTTTCAATCGTGACGTCAATGGTCGTGTGAACGCCTACCTGAACACGTGTCCGCACCGTGGCGCCACTGTGTGTCGCCACCGGTCAGGTAACTCGAAGTCCTTTCAGTGCTTCTATCATGGCTGGGTGTTTGGTAGCGACGGTAAGCTGAAGAGTCAGCCGGGCCAAGATGCCTACGACGAGAACTTCAATGCTGAGGGCGGCGCCGATCTACTGTCGGTGCCGCTACATCAAGAGTATCGCGGTTTTCATTTTGTATGCTTTGACCCCGATGCGGTGGACCTTGAGACATATCTTGCCGGCGCGAAAGAGTACCTTGACCTTGTGGTGGACCAGTCCGAAGCTGGCATGACGGTTGTCGGTGGCACTCAAGAATACAGTATCCGCGCCAACTGGAAATTGTTAAGCGAGAACAGCATTGATGGCTATCATGCCTCCACTACCCACGCATCCTACCTAGATTACCTAAAGGGCACAGCCGGCAGTTTGGCTGAGGCACCGCTGGATGGTGTCGGTCGGGACTTGGGGAATGGTCATGGCGTAATAGAATACACCGCGCCTTGGGGACGTCCGATTGCTCAGTGGATTCCCGCCTGGGGCGAGGATGGTAAGCAGGAGTTGGATCGGATTTTCGCGGAGCTGGTGGCTCGCTTTGGCGAGGAGCGAGCTAAACGTATCGCTTACAATAACCGTAACTTGCTGATTTTTCCGAATCTAGTCATCAACGACATCATGGCTATCACGATTCGCACCTTCTACCCACAGGCGCCTGACTACATGCACGTAAATGCTTGGGCGCTGGCTCCGAACGATGAGGAAGAATGGGCACGTGAAGCACGCCTGCTCAATTTTCTTGAGTTTATTGGTCCCGGCGGATTCGCTACGCCCGACGATGTTGAAGCGCTTGAGCAATGCCAGAAAGGGTACGCCAATCAAAAAGAAGCGGGCTGGAACGATATATCTAAAGGCATGAATAAGAGTCAGCCCGCCATGCAGGATGAAATTCAGATGCGTGCCTTCTGGACGCAGTGGGCTAAACGCCTTGCCGATGCGGCTGACGTCTGAAATTTAGGAGGGGAGTGAAATGCTATCAAAATACTTTAGTCGTACTGAAATCGAAGACTTTCTGTTTGAGGAAGCTGCTTTGCTTGATGATTGGAAACTAAATGAGTGGCTGGATTTATTCACGAATGATGCCACATATCAGGTGCCTGCCACCGATCTGCCCAGAGACGCGTCCCCGAAGAACAACCTGTTCTACATCGTGGACAATAGAGAGCGGCTAGAAGCGCGCGTGGTCCGTTTGATGAAGAAGACCGCCTTTTCGGAATACCCCCGCTCAAAGACACGTCGAGTCGTTAGCAACGTGCGGATTGAGGAAGCTGAGGACGACCGTTGCAAGGTCTCGTCAGTTTTCGTGACTTATCGCTCCAAAATGGGCCACACAGACACTTTCATCGGCACCAGCGAATACGAGCTGGTACGTCGCGACGGCGAACTGAAGATCGCGGCGAAACGTTCGTGCCTGGATCTTGAAGCCCTGAGACCGCACGGTCGCATCAGCATCATTCTTTGAGCTTTGGGGATAATCGGGTGTTGCTAAATGCATTTTTTTAAACTTGTTCTTGGGGTGCGTTATGAGTGAGATGGCGAGCTTGGCTCAGCCGCATAGGGGGCGAGTCGTGATTGTAACCGGAGCTGGCCGTGGCATTGGTCTGAGCATTGCACAACGTTTAGCTCGGGACGGCGCCAAGATGCTCGTCAGCGATGTCGAAGAGCAGATCTTGGCTGAGGCGGTGGAGAGCTTAGAGGCGGGAGGAGCGGATGTCGTTAGCTACTGCGGGGATCTTTCGCTGGAGAGCGAGGCCGAGGGGATGGCGGAGCTTGCGTTGGACCGCTTCGGCGCTATTGACATCCTAGTCAATAATGCCGGCGGCGGAGTGATCTTGCCCTTTCTCGAACACACTAAGGAGACTTTGCGTCGCACGATTGATCGAAATCTTTGGACCGCGATATGGTCCTGTCGCGCCGTGCTTCCCCATATGCAAGAGCGCAAATACGGCCGCATCTTGAACATCGGAGCCGATTCTGTACGTAACGGCCTGTGGAATCACGCTGGCTACAATGCGGCCAAGGGAGGCATGCACGGTCTTACCACTGGCTTAGCGAGAGAGTTCGCTACCTCCGGCATCACCGTCAACACGGTCGCTCCTTGCGCGGTCAATACGCCGCAACTGTCGGAGTTGCGCGAGCGAAACCCGGAACTGGTTGATCGTTGGGTGAGCGTTATCCCTATGGCTCGTGCGGCTGAAATGGGCGAGGTAGCTTCGATGGTCAGCCATCTTGCTTCCACGGAAGCTGCGTATGTCACAGGCCAGGTGATCAGTGTCAATGGTGGCAGTACTATGTTGTAGGAGAGATATGGAAAGCAAAATGCGCAAGTTAGTCAAAGCGGACGAGGTGCCTGAGGGGGAAATTGTTGGGGTAACCCTGCCAGATGGAAAGCAACTCGCGATTTACAATGTCCGAGGGCAGTTTTACGTCACCGATGACCGCTGTACTCATGGCGAGGCATTACTCTCCGAAGATGGTGAGCTGGATGACTGCATCGTCGAATGCTCTTGGCATTTCGGTGCCTTCGATGTCACTACGGGCGAAGCGAAAGCGATGCCTTGCACACAGGCGCTCCGCACCTACCAATCAGAATTGAAGGATGGCTGGGTGGTTGCCGAAGTGTCAGCGGATGGCTCGTAAGAGTCCGCCGCAGCCGCACGCAATAGCGTCAGAATACTACTAAGTTAATTGATTCCGGAGGTGGATGAAAATGAATATAAAAAATAGATTTTCACTGATCAGGTATTCACTGCGAGTAGCCAGGGGTGTGGCCGCTGGCACGCTTCTCTTGTTCTTTGCGACTGGGCCCACGATGGCGGCGGACGACCCAGTTAAAGTCGGTATATTGCTCCCCTATGGTGGGACGTATGCACATATCGGCAACGGCATTGAGCGCGGCCTGCGGCTGGCCATTGAGGAGCAGGGTGGTGGCAAGCTGGGTGGCCGCGAAGTGGAGTACGTTATTGTTGATAGTGAAATGAACCCTGGGAGAAGTATGTCCAATGCACAGAAGTTGATTTCTGGAGAGCAGGTCGACGTTGTCGTTGGTCCCGTGCATTCGGGTGTCGCCATGGGGCTATTGAGGGCGGCCCGTCGTGATGAGACGCCGGTTATCCTGCCAAATGCGGCAATCAATTCGGCTACAAGAGAGCTATGTGCTCCGCATGTTTTTCGCACATCCTTTTCTATGTGGCAGAACGGTTATTCTACAGGCCAACCGGCCTGGGATGAGGGCCACAAAAAAGTGATTACGTTGACGTGGGACTACACGGCCGGTCATGAATTGATGGATGCATTTAAGGAAGCTCACACGAAAGCAGGTGGTGAAACTGTCAAACAACTTTGGGCTCCATTTCCTGATGTTGAATTTCAGCATCATCTTGCCGAAATTGCCCGGATAAAGCCGGACGCAGTCTATGCTTATTTTGCTGGTGGCGCTGCTGTTAAATTCATTAAGGAATATCATGCGTCCGGACTGGCCGACAGCATCCCGCTCATGGGCCCCGGTTTCCTCACGGATACCCTTGAGGGCATAGAAGAAGAGGCCGAGGGCATTAAAACGACCCTCTTTTACGCCGATTCGCTTGATAATCCTTACAACAAGGCATTCCGTGAGGCTTTCAAGGCTCGCTACGATGAGGAAGCAAATATCTATAATGTGCAGGGCTATGATAGCGGCACACTGTTGGTTCGTTCTGTGCAAGCCGTTGACGGCAATGTCGAGGACAAGAAGTCCTGGATTGCGGCCATGAAAGACGTTACTTTCGAGAACAGCCCGCGCGGGTCATGGCACTTTTCCGATGCGCACAATCCGGTGCAGGACTACTATCTTCTCGAGGTTCGTAACGGTGTGAATGAAGTCCTCGGTATCGCAGCGCCAAACCTGGAAGATCCGGCTATCGGATGCTCAATGGCGAAGTAATTTTTACAGAGGAGGTCGAGCTTTAGGAGCCGGCCTCTGTTTGTTTCAGCTAGGAGCGTCCAATGGATTTCTCTACCTTTCTGATCCAGACAATGAACGGTTTGCAGTATGGGCTATTGTTATTTCTGATGGCCAGCGGGCTGACCTTAGTTTTCGGGATTATGCACATCATCAACCTGGCGCACGGCGCGCTGTACATGATTGGCGCTTATCTGGCGCTTTGGCTTATGGGATATGTCGACAACCTGTTTTTGGCGATCCTGCTCGGTATCCCGATTGCGTTTACGCTGGGCGCGGTCATGGAGCGGACATTAATCCGAACACTATATTATCGCAATCACGTCGATCAAGTGCTTCTGACCTTCGGCCTGATTCTGATCTTTAGCGCAGCGCAAAGTCTTCTTTGGGGCGATGAGGTTCACAGTGTGGCCATCCCTGAAATTCTCTCTAAGAGCTTCAGTCTTACGGATAATTTAAGCTATCCCGTATACCGTGTCTTTATTTCAGCAGTATGCGCGGTGGTAGCCTTAGGTATGTATCTTTTGCTGCAGAAGACGCGGCTGGGCATGATAATTCGCGCCGGTGCGAACAATCGTGAAATGGTGCAGGGACTGGGCATTAATATCAATTGGATCTACACCTTGGTTTTTGCCACGGGTACCGCACTCACAGCTTTTGCCGGCATGATCGCCGCGCCGATTTCTTCGGTTTACCCGGGGATGGGAGGTGAAGTTTTAATTGCCTGCTTTGTCGTGGTTGTGATTGGCGGAATTGGCTCGATCCGTGGGGCGTTTCTCGGTGCATTGCTGGTCGGCTTAACCTCAATCTGGGGTGCGGTGCTTGTGCCGGATTTAGCAGGTGCCGTGATGTATGTGTTGATGCTTGCGGTATTACTGTTCAAGCCCCGTGGGCTGTTCGCCTGAGTTTGACTAATAACTAAAAAGGGAGCCTTCCTATGCGTGCTCTGCCACTTTCTATAAAAGTTTTCCTGTTCTTTCTGACGCTACTGTTAGCATGCTACCCGATCTTTGGCGAAGCGTTGGTCGGCGCCAAGTACGATTTTCTAATGCAAAAGCTGACCACGGTTATGATCCTGGCAATTTTAGCCGTAAGTTTGGATCTGCTGGTAGGAGTGACAGGATTGATTAGCTTGGCCCATGCCGCTTTTTTCGGCATTGCAGGCTATACCTTGGTTTTGATAGCCCCGCAGTATGCGGCGGCCAATATTTGGGTGGTGCTACCGCTAAGTGTCGGTGTTGCGGCCTCCGCCGCCCTAATCATAGGTATTATGATCATTCGAACCAATGGCATTTTCTTTATAATGGCTACTATCGCTTTCTCGCAAGTCCTGTACTACGTGTTCCACGGTGCGCCTTTCGCTGGTGGCTCTGACGGCATCTATCTTTTCTCCGAACCTGAAGTGACCATCGCTGGTTTCCAACTTTTAGATTTGAGTAGTCGAACCACCCAGTTTTACGTGGCCCTAGTCTCTCTATTGGTCGTTTATTTCTTCTTGCGCACGCTACTACGAGCTCCGTTTGGCCGAGTCCTACTGGGCATCAACGCCAACGAGTCGCGGGTGCGGGCGCTTGGTTTCAATCCACTTTACTACAAACTTGCTGCCTTTGTTCTGTCCGGCACGATTGCTGGCTACGCTGGAGTTCTTTCAGTCGCCCAGTACGGCTTTATCGGTCCCGGAGAGGTAAGCTGGCAGCTCTCGGCCCATGCTCTGGTCATGGTGATCTTAGGCGGTGTGGGGACTTTCTTCGGGCCTATTCTCGGCGCCTTTGCCTTTGAAGGAATTCATTACGGATTCTCTACCCTAACCGATGATTGGGAACTTTGGATGGGCATTGTCGTCATCACTATGGTGTTGCTTCTTCCTCAAGGTATCGCAGGTCTGATTCAGCAATTGGCCCAGCGCGATGACGGCGACAACATAGGCAAGAGCCGGAAGTATCCACCTGGAATAGGCGTGCTGGTGAATTGGGCGAGGGGTAGAGGCGTAAAGCGACCAACGATAGGCGTTTCGCAGAGCGCCCGTCCGGCCGCTGACAAGGAGGACGGCCATGAGTAATGTCATTTTGGAAACTAAGGGGCTGACCAAAAACTTCGGTGGCGTAATGGCTGTTGACGACCTTTGTCTCAAGGTCAGGGAGCGGCAGATACATGCCATCATTGGCCCGAATGGCGCTGGCAAAAGTACATTGTCTAACCTAATCAGCGGCATGCTTACACCTTGTAGCGGTAAAGTGATTTTTCAGGGCCGGGACATTGCAGGGCTCTCGTCAAACAAAATCTCGCAGCTAGGCATCGGCCGCAGCTTTCAACGCACTAACATCTTTTCTATGTTCACATGTCTCGAAAACTGTTCACTTGCCGCGCAGTCTCGCTTAAGACACTCGTTTCAACTCTTCCGCCGTTGCGAGAGCTATGTCGACCTGCGTGAAAAGGCTGAGAACGCGTTGGAACTATGCGGACTGGCTCACCGACGTAACGTGATTGCGTCGACCATGAGCTACGGGGAGCAGCGCCAATTGGAAATTGGAATGGTGCTTGCCACTCAACCGAGTTTTCTGGTGCTCGACGAGCCAATGGCCGGCATGGGTAGCCATGAGTCCGGTCGAGTGGTCGAGTTACTGCGCATGCTATCAAAAAATTACGGTATTATTTGGATTGAGCACGACATGGATGCTGTATTCAGTATTGCCGACGAACTCACCGTCATGTTGAACGGGCGGGTTTTAGCTAACGGATCCGTGAATGCAGTCCGCTGTAACCCCGCGGTGCAAGAAGCTTATCTAGGCGATGGAGAGGAGGAGTTTTAATGACGGTCGTCATTGAACAACCGGACACAGCGCCGGCAGTTATTGAAGCCAGCGGACTACATACGTATTACGGCAGTAGCCATGTCTTGCATGGCGTGGATCTAAACATTGCTGCTGGCGAAACGGTCGCGCTTCTCGGTCGCAACGGTATGGGGAAGACCACCACGATTCGCTCAATTTTAGGCTTTACCAAGCCGCGATACGGACGTGTGAACATCAAAGGGCAAAACCTGACGGGCGCTCAGCCGCACCGAGTTATCCGTAAGGGCATAGGCTATGTGCCAGAGGGTCGGGGGATGTTTTCCAATTTGACCGTGCGCGAAAGCCTAGTGATGGCCGCCCGCCCGGGTGTAGACGATCGCAATGACTGGACACTAGAGCGTGTGCTCGATACGTTTCCTAGACTGGCGGAAAGGATCAAGCACATGGCGGGCAACCTCTCCGGTGGCGAGCAGCAAATGGTAGCTATTGGGCGAGCGTTAATGACTAATCCGGATTTATTGATTATGGATGAGGCTACCGAGGGACTGGCACCGTTGATCCGGCACGATATCTGGCGTGTGACACGCGCTATTAAAGAAACGGGAATCGCTACCCTGATTGTGGACAAGAATGTTGGAGCACTGCTTGAATTCACTGATCGCAACGTAATAATGGTTAAAGGCGAGATAGTCTTTGATGGCTCCAGTCAGACTTTAAAGGATCGACCGGAGATCCTGGAGCAATATATAGGCTTGTAAATTAGGCCACGGGCACTCTGTTGAGTTATATCGAGCAATGGCTCGATAGTAGCGATCTTTAGTTGTGAATGAACATGCACGTTAGAATTGGTAATGATTTATCATATTTTGAGTGCGTCAGCTCACTACTGGACGACGGAACTTTAGGGCGAGGATATCGTGTTCGGTTGATCGCGGCTCAGTTTGTAAAACCCTACGTCAAGAGCAAAAAGAACGATCGGGTAGACGCGGAAGCGATATTCCAAGCCATGAGTCGACCAAACATGCGGTTTGTCGCCCCCAAGACGGTTGTCCAACAGGACATTCAGGCAGCTCACCGCATCCGTGAAAAGCTTGTTGGACAACGGAGGTCCAAAGCCAACCAGATACGAGGGCTGATGGGCGAATACGGAGTTTGGGTTCCGTGGGCATTCAGCAGATCATCGCCGGCTGCGCGCTCATGGGGCAGTGTAGGCGGTTTGGTAACCGATCGATCCTATCCCGCGTCTCTGGAGTTTGAAAATGTCAGATTATACTAAATCGTCCGGTAGTCCGGCATAAGTGTTTAAGGGTGAGTTGTCCTTTAGCGGAATACGTGTGCTTGGATGTCTTGTAACGTCCGGATCTGTTCGAAAATCCACGGTTCAGAACTAATCATAAGCGTATGGAAAACCGTTCGGGACTTCTTGTATCAATAGCTCTCCACACGCACGTACAAAGAGCCCCTGCAGGGGCTGGCGTCGGACAATATTCCTTGTGGCGAGATTATATGATGCGCTTACTTCTGCAAGGACGAGGCAAAGTGGATTGGTGGTTGTTCTTGACATCCAGAGTTTAACTACCCACCGGTTATGGCACCGCCATACCGTTTTGACGGAGTGCGGCTGCTGATCTGGGATTCACCTCCGGTGCTGGGGGCTGGGATCGAGGACATACTGCGCAAAGTTCTGTATTTGGACAATACCTATATTTCAGAACTCAAGGCTGCGAGGCCATTTAACAAACCGGGCCTTTTTTGTGTGCATGAGGTGAGATCAATATGACTTATAGACTGATTGAAGAGCGTATGCCATCGGGAAAGTATACCAGCCATGTGATGATGGCCGGAAATCCTGACAACCCTCCGTTGATCCTGATGCATGGCGCGGGACCCGGTGCCAGCGCAGCATCCAATTGGCGGCACTGTTTTCCAGAGCTTGCGAAGGATTTTTACGTTATTGCCCCGGACATGATCGGTTTCGGACAAAGCGATATTCCGGATCCACTCCCTCCACACAGCGTAACGTGGATGGGCATGCGCATAGAGCAGGTGCTTGGGTTGATGGATCACCTCGGTATCGAAAAAGCGAATATCCTAGGCAATTCGATGGGCGGCGCCGTGACCTTGCATCTTCTGATCGAGGCACCTGAGAGATTTGATAAAGTTATGTTAATGGGGCCAGCCGGAGCCAAGATGAGCCGCACCCCGGAAATGGCGCGTTTGCTAAGTTTCTATGCCGATCCGCGATTAGCGCGGTATCGCGAGATCATTACTAGCTTTGTTTATGATCCCTCAGCACTGTCCAACCTTGATGCCATCATTGAAGAGCGCTTCCGGATTGCGGTGGATCCCCAAGTCCGGCTGGTGCAGGAAGTTATGTTCGAATCGATGAAGACTGGCATGGACGCACTGGTCGTTCCGCCGACTGACTTGGCCAGGATGTCGCATGAGGTTGCGCTGGTGCACGGCCGGTTTGATCGCATTGTGCCGCTCGAAGCTAGCCTGTATTTGCTGGAACACCTGAAGCGGGCGGAACTTCATGTTCTGGATCGTTGCGGGCATTGGGCGCAGATTCAGCGCTGGGATGCAATGCTGCCTTTGATCCGTACTCACTTTTTAGAAAGCTGAGGAATTCCCAATGTTGGATCAAGCAATTATCAAGCAGTTGGCCGCCGAGCTGCACGAAGCGGAACGCAACAGAGTTCAGATACCCCAGTTTTCGCAACGGTTTCCCGACATTGAATTCAATGATAGCTACCGGATTCAGCGAGAGTGGATGTGCATCAAGCTTCAAGAGGGCTCTACTTCAATAGGTCGGAAGATCGGAATAACCTCGCGCGCCATGCAGAAAATGGCGAATATAGACGAGCCCGATTACGGTTTGTTGCTCGATCACATGCTGATTGCTGAGGGCAGTTCTATTGACGGCGAACGGTTCATCCAGCCATGGGTCGAGGTCGAGTTGGCATTTATTCTTAATCGGGACCTCCGAGGGCCGGACCTGACAATGTTCGATGTGCTGGCAGCAACCGATTGGGTCGTACCCGCCCTTGAAATTATTGACGCAAGGATTATGCGTGTCGACCCTGAGACGGGTGCCCAGAGGCGCGTTCTTGATACGATTGCGGACAATGCCGCGAATGGGGGTATTGTCTTGGGATCGAGTCCGATTCGCCCTGAAGAAATGGATTTGCGTTGGGTTGGTGGAATACTTTTCAAGAATGGAGTTGTTGAGGAAACCGGGCTGGCGGCCGGTGTTCTGAATCATCCGGCAAACGGCATTGCCTGGCTTGCCCGGAAACTCAGTGATTGGGACGAGGGGTTGTCTGCCGGCGATATCGTGCTGGCGGGGTCCTTTACCCGCATTGTTCCCGCAGAGCGAGGTGATCAGTTCTGCGCTGAATACGGCCCGCTTGGTTCAATCCACGTACGTTTTGAGTAACACTATGAACGCCACTCCAGTAAATAGGTTCAAACAAGCGCTGCGGGAGAAGCGCGCGCAAATTGGTTTTTGGCTGACGCTTGGTGATCCGACGAGTGCAGAAATTTGCGCAAGTGCTGGGTTTGACTGGCTGTTGATTGACGGTGAGCACGTTCCGCATTCATTACACAGCGTTTTAGATCAAGTTCGCGTCATCGATGGGTACCCAAGTACTCAGGCAGTTGCGCGCGTTGCGTCTGCTGATCCAGTGGTGATCAAGCAGTACCTGGATCTTGGCGTGCAATCTTTGTTGGTTCCGATGGTCGAGAGCGCGGAAGAGGCAGAGTCAATCGTGGCCGCCTGTCGGTACCCGCCAGCAGGTAACCGTGGTATCGGTGGTGCTCGGGCAGCTCGGTGGGGGCATATTCCCAAGTACCTTCATGATTCGAATGAACAGATTGCGATAATCGTTCAGGTAGAAAGTCAGGCCGGACTTGCCAATCTGGATGAGATCATTCGAACCGAGGGCATCGACGGTGTTTTTATTGGTCTTGCAGATCTATCGGCCTCCCTGGGATATCTCGGGCAGCCAGGACACCCAGAGGTACAGCGCTTGACCATGGATGCGTTTACCCGCATCAGTGTGGTTGGCAAGGCCCCTGGGATTCTGGTCAGAGACCAGACGCTTGCACACAAGTATCTCGATTATGGTGCGTTAATGGTCGCCGTAGGCCTGGATGCGCACCTTCTGGCCGCTGAGACGAAGGGGCTGATTGGCACTTTCAAAAAATAACGGCCAATAAAGGAATAGAAATGGAAAAAGTTCGTAACCGTCCGACCGTCACACCTTGTCAGATATAGTCGGCTTCCAGTTGTGGGGCAATAGCTCATCGATGGCGTTGTTTTTCTGCGTCGGCAGTCGGGCCAGCACATCCTTCAGGTAGGTATACGGATCATGCCCGTTCAGCTTTGCGGGCTGGATCAGGGTCATGATAGTAGCAGCACGTTGACCACTGCGCAGTGAACCCGCGAACAGCGAATTGGACCGGCCAAGCGCCCAGGGCCGGATCTGGTTTTCCACCCAGTTATTGTCGCTGGGCACCGCATCATCGTCCAGGTAGCGCGTCAGCGCTGCCCACCGTTTGAGGCTGTAATCCAGAGCTTTGGTGGTACCGGAGCCATCCGGCACTTTCTGGCGATGCGCCAGCATCCACTGGTGCAGTGCATCAGCAAGCGGTTTCGCTTTGGTTTGTCGAATTCCCCGGCGCTTATCCGGTGGCAGGTCTTTGGTGTCCCGTTCGATCTCATAGAGTCCGCCGATGTATTCCAGTGCTTTCGCAGCCAGTTCGCTCTTGTTGGCTCCATACAAGTCGTAGAACTTGCGCCGGGCGTGGGCCATGCATCCGATTTGGGTGATGCCGTTGCCGAACCGGGCCTTGTAGCCGGCATAATCGTCACAGACCAGCTTGCCCTGCCAGTCACCCAGGAAGGTGCGGGCGTGTTCGCCTGCACGGCTGGGGGCGAAGTCATAAACAGTGTCTTTCAGGTCCGAGAACGGTGTGGTGTAGTAGGCCCAGACATAGGCCTTGTGGGTTTTCTTCTTGCCCGGAGCCAACATGCTGACTGGCGTTTCATCGGCATGCAGAACGTCATGCTCCAGCAAGGTGTTTCTCAGTGCATCCACCAGGGGCTGCAATTGGAAGCCACAGGGGCCCACCTATTCAGCGAGCGTGGAACTCGGGATCGTGAGTCCAGCACGGCCGAAGAAGGCGTTCCTGGCGGTACAGAGGCAGATGGTCGGCGTACTTGGTCACCAATACCTGAGCCAGCAGGCTGGCGGTGGGAATGCCCTTGTCGATAACCTGTGGTGGTACTGGTGCCTGGATCAGGGTTTCACAACTATCACAGGCCCACTCGCCACGGATGTGGCGCTCGACGGTAAACTCGCCAGAGACATAATCCAGTTTTTCACTGATGTCTTCGCCAATACGCTTGAGGATGGCCACTTCGTGGGACAGCTTCTCGATGATGGCATTGCTGCGCACCAACTCCCGTTCCTTCCGGCCCAAGACTTGATCCTTGGCGTCCAGAGAGCCCATCAGTTCCGTTGCCAGGGCACGGAGCTGATCGGCAGAGCGTTGGTTGATATCGGGGCGCTGAGTCATGCCCGATAGTATGCCAAGCCCATGAGCCGCAGGCGATTCGCGGTTCTGGCTATAGCGGCAACGGCACTTGTGGTTACAGGATAGAGATAACGCCGTCGGCCCCAAGGCGTTGCCATGGCAACGCCTGCACCAGGGCAGATAATTTTTCTTCGTTCAGGTCCAATTGGTCACAGCGCCAGGTCTCGCCCCAGTGAAACTTGCCCCGGTTCAGTCGGCGGGCACACAACCAGATGCCGAGACCATCGTGGATCAGTACCTTCATCCGGTCGCCCCGCTTGTTGGCAAATAGATAGGCGCAATGGGGTCTGGCCGAACCGAAGACCTGAACAACCCGAGCCAGGACCTTGTCGGGCCTGGCCCGCATATCCAGTGGTTCAGTGGTCAGCCAGATCTCGTCAATCCGGGTCATCCCAGCAGGTCCCGCAACAAAGCGGCGCACTGGTGGGCCTGCTCCGCAGGCCACTCCACCACAATTGCGCCACCGGCGCGGGGAATCTCGATTCGGATGGTGCTACGCTTATTCGAGGCTGATTGATTTCCAAATGCAGAAAATGCTGCCGGCAAGTTGACCGGCATGAATCCCGGTGTTTTCGAGGGTACTTTATCCGCTCGGTGCGCCTCACTGATCAAGCGCCAGACTATGATGGCGTTGAGGCCATTATCCAAAGCGATCCGGGAGACGGATGCGCCCGGCTCTTGGCACTGGGCGACAATCCCGGTTTTGAATTCCCGGGAAAACCGGCGACGGCGTTGGTAGGGTTTGGTTACGCTTAAGTCGTTCATGTTAAGTGTCCACTAGAAAATAAGTGGACACTATCCTGACGGCGACAG
>JGI24660J20065_1000208_pt1 | contig 21298 bp, 24 predicted proteins | sample MalvirmetaMSP134_FD_20065 | JGI IMG/M metagenome (IMG submission 20065) | reverse complement strand
TTCGAGCGGCGTCGCCGGGTTGAGCGAGAGGCCGGCCTTGCAGCCCGCCTGTCTGATCGCCTGGACGGTGCGGTGGGGGTGCGGTCCGGCTTCCGGGTGGAAGGTGATGATGTCCGCGCCCGCTTTCGCGAAGGCGTCGATATAGAGGTCGACCGGCGAGATCATCAGATGAACGTCGAAGACCTTGTCCGAGTACGGCTTGATCGCTTTCACGATGTCGGGCCCGATGGTGATGTTCGGCACGAAGTGGCCGTCCATCACGTCGACATGGATGTAGTCCGCGCCCGCTTCCGTGATGGCGCGGACCTCCTCGCCCAGCCGGGCGAAGTCCGAGGCCAGAATGGACGGGGCGATCTTGATGCCGCTCATGACGCGAAGCTCTTGTGGTGGGTGATGCCGCAGCCTACTGCATTTTGCATTCCGGGCTTCTGCAATCAGTGATTAACAGCTAGATTCGCGGGGTGCAAGATTGAGCGGGCCCGGCCCCGTCCTGTCCGTTCGGGGATATCCATGTCTTCTTCGTCATCCGCCGGGGCGCCGGTGCTCAGCTTTCGCCAGCGCCTCACCTGGGGTGCCCATCTCTTCAAGGCGCTGTTCTACCAGTATCACCGCGAGTTCGCGGAGCGGATCGCGCCGTTGGTGCCGGAAGACGGCGTCATCGCCGATGTCGGCGCGCATTCGGGCCAGTTCGCCAAGCTGTTTTCGCGGATGGTGCCAAGCGGGCGGGTCCATGCCTTCGAGCCGGGCGGCTATGCCCTGTCGATCCTGCGTCCCGTGGTCCGGCTGTGCCGCCTGCGCAATGTCGAGATCGTGCCCGCCGGGCTTTCCGACATGCCGGGCAAGGAGGTACTCAACGTGCCGCTCAAGAAGCGCGGTACGCTCGGCTTCGGCCTTGCCCATATCGGCGCGGAGCTCAGCGGCCGGAATGTCGTCTCGCAGGAGATCCAGCTCACCACGCTCGATCTCTTCGTCCATGAGAGAAACATCACGCGGCTCGATTTCATCAAGGCGGATATCGAGGGCTGGGAGCCGCATTTCCTGCGCGGCGCGCGCGAGACCATCGCGCGGCTCCGGCCCTCGCTGATGATCGAGGTGTCGCCGAAGCAGCTTGCGCAGTCCGGGTCGTCGCAGGAGGAAATCTTCTCGGTCTTCGAGCCGCTCGGCTACCGGGTCTTCAAGACGCGCGAGCATGAGGGCTACCGGCTTCACGCCGTCACGGGGTTCGATGGACCGGCGGATTATCTCTTCGTGCCGGAAGAACGGGCGTCGCTTCTCGAGACCGGCTGAGCCTCAGCGCTTGCGCGCCAGCACCTTCAGTGCGGGCTTCAGGCTCCAGACGAAACGGATCACGTCGAAACCGTGCCGGTCGAGAAAGCGCGTCATCGAGTCCTTCGTGAAATAAAGGATGTGATGCGGCGGGAAGACCTGGTCCCAGTCCGGAAAGTTCCTGGGCACGCGCCAGTGGCCCGCATTGGGCGTCGTGAGATAGAGCAGTGCGCCGGGCGCGAGGCGCGGCGTCAGCGCCTCGAAATAGGCATGCGGATCGGGGATGTGTTCGATCACTTCCGTCGAGAAGGCGAAATCGAAATTGCCCCATTCGGGCGGCAGGCTTTCGATGGGACCGGCGTGATACTTGCCGCCCGGGAAGATCCGTTTCGCGCCGCCGACGCTTTCCGGGTCGATGTCGATGCCATGCGCGTCGAAGCCGAGTTCGCGGGCAGCCTCCACCGTCGTGCCGATGTTGCAGCCGAGATCGATGAAGCGCTTGCCGTTCGCGAGGTGCATGTAGCGCTTCAGGCGCTTGCGCGAGCGGGCGACCTTCTTCTTCGCCTTCTTCGTGTAGCTGATGCTCGGCCCGTAATTGTCGTAGATCGCGGCGACGTCCGCGCCGGTCGGCATCGGATGAACGAAGCCGAAGCCGCAGGCCGTGCAGCGAAACATGTTGTGGCCCTTGTGCGCGCCGAGCGGCACGAAGGAGGTGCCGCCGCAGATCATGCAGCTCGCGGGCGTTTCGGTCTTTTCGTGTGCGGTGTCGGGCAAGGTCGTGTTCCGGAAAATTCGGGCGCCAGCCTGCCTTCGGGGCCCCCGTTCGTCAATTGAATAGCACGTGCGGGCGGCGCGTTACGCGCGTTCGAGCCGCGCGGCGTAGAAACCGTCCATGCCGCCCTCGACGCCCATGTGGCAGGGCAGGCTGCGGATGTCGCCGTCGCCGGTCAGGATTTCGGCGAGCCCGCCCACTTCGTCCGCCGTCACGGGCCGGCGGCGAAAATCCGCATTGGCGGCAAGGAATCGCTCGATCTGATGCACGCCCTCTTCGGGTTCGAGCGAACAGGTGCAATAGACGAGCGTGCCGCCCGGTGCGGTGAGCGCCGCCGCGCGATCGAGAAGCCTCGCCTGCAGCGCGGCGAGCTTGTCGCGGTCGGCGGGGGACTTCAGGTGGAGCACGTCCGGGTGCCGCCGCGCCGTTCCCGTCGCGGTGCAGGGCGCGTCGAGCAGGACCCGGTCCCATTGCCGGCCGGGATCGTAGCTGCCGGCATCGGCGGCCACGGTTTCGGCGGCAAGGCCGAGCCGCGCGAGGTTTTCCGTGAGACGTTCGAGGCGCGGCTTCGAGCGGTCGAGCGCGGTCACGGTCGCGCCCCTCGCGGCGAGCGCCGCCGTCTTGCCGCCGGGTGCCGCGCAGAGGTCGAGCACGGCGCGCGCTTTCACCTCGCCCAGAAGTTTCACCGGCAGTGCCGCCGCCGCGTCCTGCACCCACCATGCGCCTTCCGCGAAACCCGGAAGGTCCTCGATGCGCCCCGCATCCTCGAGGCGCAGCGTCCCCGTCGGCAGGATCGTCGCGCCGAGCGTCTCCGCCCAGGGAGCGAGCTCGCTTTCGTCTTTCACCGAGAGGTCGAGCGGCGGGTCTTCGTAATGCGCGCGGATGATCGCGCGCGTCATCTCCTCGCCGTAGGCGGCAGTCCAGCTTTCCCACAGCCAGTCCGGCGTATCGAGACGCTCCGTATCCAGAGTATCCAGTATGGCGTCGCCTTCGCGTGTGACGCGGCGCAGCACCGCGTTCACCAGCGCCTTGTAGTGCCGCGCTGTCGCGTCCTGCGCCGCTGCCTCGACGTTCATCGATACGGCGGCATGATGCGCGACGCGCAGGAACAGGATTTCCGTCACGCCCGCGCGCAGGATGTTCATGGTCGCGCCCGCGCGTTTCGGCAGATCCTTGTCGAGAAGCGCGCCGATCACATGATCGACGGTGCCGAGGCGGCGGATCGCGGTGGCGGCGATGGCGCGGGCAAAGGCGCGGTCGCGCGGTTCGGCGCGGGCGAGGCTGCCCGTGGCCGCTTCGTCGGCGAAGGCATCGTCGAGCGCGCGGCGTTCCTTCAGCACGGCGGTGAGAATGGCGGCGGCGCCTTCGCGCGCCGCGAGGCCCGGTTCGGTTGGTTTCGTCATGGGGGCGGTTTAGAGCACAGCCGCCGCCCGCCGGGAAGGGGGTGCCGGATCAACCCCGGGGACGGCCTGCCGCCTGGCGCATCGCCTGCGCGAGCTCGCGCAGCGCCGAGATGCGGTTCGCGGTCGCCGGATGGGTCGAGAAGAGGCTGTCGCGGCCGCGGCCGTTCAGCGGATTGATGATGAACATGTGCGCGGTGGCAGGGTTCGCTTCCGCTTCCTCGTTCGGGGCCTTCCGGGCCGCCTCGTCGATCCGCTCGAGCGCGGAGGCGAGCCAGAGCGGATTGCCGGAAATTTCCGCGCCGCCCGCATCCGCCGAATATTCGCGCGTGCGGCTGATCGCCATCTGCACCAGCGCGGCCGCCATCGGGGCGAGGATCGCCAGCGCCAGCGTGCCGATGAAGCCGCCCGCGTTGCGGTTGCCGCCGAAGAAGAGCGCGAAGTTCGCGAGCATCGAGATCGCGCCCGCGATCGTCGCCGTCACCGTCATGGTGAGCGTGTCGCGGTTTTTGATATGCGCGAGCTCATGCGCCATCACACTGGCGAGTTCTTCGGGCGTGAGCATGCCGATCAAGCCGCTCGTCGCCGCGACGGCGGCGTGTTCCGGGTCGCGGCCGGTCGCGAAGGCGTTCGGCTGCGGATTGTCGATGATGTAGATCTTCGGCGTCGGGATGCCCGCGCGCGCGGCGAGTTCCCGCACGATGCCGACATAGTTCGGCGCCGTCGTCTCGTCGACCTGCCGCGCCTTGTACATGCGCAGCACCATCTTGTCGGAATTCCAGTAGGCGAAGAGGTTCATGGCCGCAGCAACGACGAAGGCGATCATCGCGCCCTTCGGGCCGCCGATCAGAAAGCCAAGTCCCATGAAAAGCGCCGTCATGGCCGCGAGGAGCATGCCGGTTTTCAGTGTGTTCATTGGCTCTGTCTTCAACCTCTCCGTCTGTCCGCGCCTCCGGGGTGGAAGCGCGCCGTCGCCCGCTTTATATGTATCCTGATTGTGGCCGGTTCAAGAAAGGCGAATTTTCATGGCGGATGAGGAGAATCCGGCGGAAAGGGGCGCGCGAAAGCCGCTTTCGCCTGCCGCCCGGCGTGCGCTGGCGGAAGCCGAGGCGCGCCGCCGCGAAGCCGATGCCGCGCCGCAGCGCCCGAAGGAGATCAACGGCCGCGGCGGCGCCGAGCCCACGCGCTACGGCGACTGGGAAGTGAAGGGTATCGTCAGCGATTTCTGAATGGCGCCGGCCCGGCGTCAGGGGGGCGACGGCAGAGGAGTGAGTTTGCCCGAGAGGTTTTCGCCCCGTATTCGCCGTGCGCTTGCGGCCGCCGGCATCGTCTTCCGTTTCCTTCTCTTCTTCGGCGGGCTGGGCTTTGCGGTCTGGTTCGCGGTGGTCTGGTTTCCGGACGCCTACAATCCCTTCGTGCCGCCGGACATTCGCGACGAACCCAACGTCGTCACGGGGCTGAAGCTCCGGGGCCTCGCGGACGAATACGACATCTGCGTCTCGGTCGTGCGCGCGTCCGGCACGAAGTACCGCCGCGACAGCATCGCGTCGGACAGCGAAGGCTGCGGCATGCCGCAGGGGCTCACCCTCGAACAGTCGCGGATTTCCTATGGCGGCGGCATCCAGCTCACCTGTCCCGCGACCGCCGCGCTACTGATGTGGGAGCGCCATGTCGTCGCGCCCGCGGCGGCCGAACATCTCGGCTCCGGGGTCACGCGGGTGCGCCACTACGGCACCTATGCCTGCCGGAACGTGAACAACGCCCAGTCCGGGCGCCGCAGCGGTCATGCGCGCGGCGACGCCATCGACATTTCGGGCTTCGATCTCGAAGACGGGCGCCGCATCACCGTGCTCGACGACTGGGGCGGCGATACGCCGGAGGGCCGCTTCCTCGCCGCGGTGCATGACGGCGCCTGCGGCCTTTTTTCCACCGTCCTCGGGCCGGATTACAACGATCTCCACGCAAACCATTTCCATTTCGAGATGGCGCGCTGGGGCATTTGCCGGTGAGGCGTCAGAACAACAGATAGATCAGGATGATGACCGGGATCGGAACGCCGATCGCCCAGAGCAGGATGCCGCGCATTTCTTGTTCTCCTTGTTCGCGTACGGATACGTTGCAAGGAATGGAACGAGCGAAGCGGCAAGTGAGTTCCCGCGTTCAGACCTCCAGCCGGTAGCCCGCGCCGTCGCGCTTCACATGGCCTGCCGCCGGCGTCGCGAAATGCGTGCCGATGACGAGCGTATCGGCATCCGCCATTTCGGCGAGGAAGGCGTGACGCGTCTTCTCCGCCATGTCGCCGTCGGTGTCGAAAGCGCTGCGCCAGCCGGTCCGCGCCATCTGGCAGGGGTGATGCATCAGGTCGCCGGTGATGATCCGGTCTCGCCTTTCGAGGAGATGACGATGCTGACGTGGCCCGGCGTGTGGCCGGGCGTCGGGCGGAGCCGCACCTCGTCGCAGACGACATGATCGTCGCTCACGAGATCGGCAAGCCCCGCATCGAAGATCGGCTGCACGCTGTCGGCGAGCACGGGCGCGTTGTCCTCGTCGTCCTCGGTGGACCAGAAGTCCCATTCGCGCTTGCCGATCAGGTAGCGCGCCTTCGGGAAGGTCGGCACCCATTTGCCGTCCACCAGCATCGTGTTCCAGCCGACATGATCGACATGGAGATGCGTGCACAGCACCGTGTCGACGCTGTCGCGCGGCCAGCCCGCCTTTTCCATGTCCTTCAGGAATCCGGTCTGCAGCTTGTTGAAGAAGGGATTGCCGCGCTCCTTGTCGTTGCCGACGCAGGTGTCGACGACGATGCGGTTTCCGGGGGTTTCGATCAGCAGGGCCTGGATCGCGACGCGGATATGGCCCTCCTCGGTCGCGAAATGGGGCCGGAGCCAGCCGATCTCCTTCACGGCGTCCGGGTAGGCCTGCATCACCATCGAGCCTTCGCCGCCGCCCGGCAGCGCGGCTTCCACCTCCACCACGCGCGTGATCGCCACGTCGCCGATCTGCCAGTCCGCCATGATTGTCCTCCCCAGGCCCGGATTGCGAAGAAGGTCAGTTAGGCATGGAGGACGGCAGGTGCAAGGGGCGGATTACCCCGCCGCCTTGTTCTGCCGGTTGTCGACCAGATCCGTCACCACGCCGGGGTCCGCCAGCGTCGAGGTGTCGCCGAGGTTCGAGAAGTCGTCTTCCGCGATCTTCCTCAATATGCGCCGCATGATCTTGCCCGAGCGCGTCTTCGGCAGGCCGGGCGCGAACTGGATCAGGTCCGGCGAGGCGATCGGGCCGATCTCCTTCCTGACCCACTGCACCAGCTCCTTGCGCAGCGCGTCGGAGGGTTCCTCGCCCGCGATCAGCGTCACATAGGCATAGATGCCCTGGCCCTTGATGTCGTGCGGATAGCCGACGACGGCGGCTTCGGCCACCTTCGCATGCGCCACCAGCGCGCTTTCGACTTCCGCCGTGCCCATGCGGTGGCCCGACACGTTCAGCACGTCGTCGACGCGGCCCGTGATCCAGTAATAGCCGTCCTCGTCGCGGCGGCAGCCGTCGCCGGTGAAATAGCGGCCCGGATACTGGATGAAATAGGTCTCGACGAAGCGCTGGTGGTCGCCATAGACGGTGCGCATCTGCCCCGGCCATGAATCGTCGATGCAGAGATTGCCGGTCGTCGCGCCCTGCTGCACGTTGCCTTCGGCGTCGACGATCACCGGCTGCACGCCGAAGAAGGGCCGGGTCGCCGAACCGGGTTTGAGGTCCGTCGCGCCCGGCAGCGGCGTGATCAATATGCCGCCCGTCTCCGTCTGCCACCAGGTGTCGACGATCGGGCAGCGCCCGTCGCCCACCACGCGGTGATACCAGAGCCAGGCTTCGGGGTTGATCGGCTCGCCGACGGAGCCGAGCAGGCGGAGCGACTTCCGGCTCGTCTTCTTCACCGGCCCCTCGCCCTCGCGCATCAGCGCGCGCAGCGCCGTCGGCGCGGTGTAGAAGATGTTGACGTTGTGCTTGTCGATCACCTGCCAGCAGCGGGACGCATCGGGATAGTTCGGCACGCCCTCGAACATCAGCGTCGTCGCGCCGTTCGCCAGCGGCCCGTAGAGAATGTAGGAGTGCCCCGTCACCCAGCCGACATCGGCCGTGCACCAGTAGATGTCGCCGTCCTGGTAGTCGAAGACATATTTGTGCGTCATCGAGACGTAGACCATGTAGCCGCCGGTCGTGTGCATCACGCCCTTGGGCTTGCCGGTCGAGCCGCTGGTATAGAGAATGAAGAGCGGGTCTTCCGCGCCCATTTCCTCCGGCGTGCATTCCGCCGGCACCTTCGCCGCTTCCTCTGCGTACCAGACGTCGCGGCCCTCTTTCATCGCGACGTCGCCGCCCGTGTGGCGGATCACGATCACGCTCTTCACGTCCGGGCACTTCTTCAGTGCCTCGTCGGTATTGGCTTTGAGCGGAATCTTCCGCCCCCCGCGCACGCCCTCATCCGCCGTGATGACGCAGTTCGACGCGCAGTCGGTGATGCGGCCGGCCAGGCTGTCCGGCGAGAAGCCGCCGAAGACGACGGAATGCACCGCGCCAATCCGCGCGCAGGCGAGCATCGCATAGGCCGCCTCCGGGATCATCGGCATGTAGACCGTCACCCGGTCGCCCTTCTTCACGCCCTGCGCCTTCAGCACGTTCGCGAAGCGGCAGACCTCGTCATGCAGCTCCCGGTAGCTGATCTTCCGGTCGACGGAGGGGTCGTCCCCCTCGAAGATGATCGCCGTCTGGTCGCCGCGCTTTTCGAGGTGCCGGTCGATGCAGTTGACGGAGGCGTTGAGCGTCCCGTCCTCGAACCACCGGATCGAGACATTGTGCGGGTCGAAGCTCGTGTTCTTCACCTTCGTATAGGGCTTCATCCAGTCGATCCTGAGCCCCTCCTCGCGCCAGAAGCCTTCCGGGTCGCTGACGCTGCGCTCATACATCTCGCGATAGGCCGCGTCGTCCAGCAGCGCGCGGCTTTTCCATGCGTCGGGAACGGGAATGAGGGTGTCGGACACTTCTTTCGGCGACATGGGGGGCCTCCCTGCAGGCGAGTGGGGTCTCGGCGTCTCGGTTCCGGCGTCAGGCGCTCGGCCGGTTTCCGGCGCGTTGTTCTCGTTGACGGGCATTATGTCCGCCGCTCCCGCTTTGAACAAGGCGGGCGGGAGAACAAGGCGGCAGGCTCCTCCCCGTCCGCACCCACGGGATGTCGTCGAGGCGCAGGCTCGGGCGCGGCCAAGACGTAGGTGTCATCCAAGTTACTTGCACGATACCAAATTCGCAGGAATTCCCGACGACTTCGTAGGCATTGAATATGGCAGTGTTCGGCGATCCTGATTGGAAAGCGACAACTGAGGGGATTGCTCTCGAACCCGCCAACTGTCTCAATTGAGGCTAAAGGGGTTACAGATAAAAAGGTCCCCGCCCGTAGAACTGCATGAGTGTTCCATGGCCGACACCCGCACAAGCGATCAGCGCAGGAAGATCATGCAATCGGTCGGCACAAAAGATACCGGTCCGGAACTGATCGTTCGTCGCAAGCTCTACGCGCTCGGCTACAGATTCCGGCTTCACCGGAAAGATCTCCCAGGGAAACCCGACATCGTTTTGCCGGGAAGGAAAAAGATCATTTTTGTCCATGGTTGCTTCTGGCACGGACATGCCTGCCGAAAGGGTCAATTGCCGAAGTCCAAGCTGGAATATTGGGGTCCCAAAATTTCTGCAAACGTCGCGCGGGACAGACAGAGATTGGCGGAACTAAAGGTTCTAGGCTGGTCGACTTTAGTTTTATGGCAATGCGAGATTGCCCAGCCGGACTTACTCGAAAGGAAACTCATTCGCTTTCTCGACCCTTGAGTTTTCGATCGACTTTAGCGATAAGCCGAGTTAGGATTCGAAAACTGTCTTTATAAGACTGCTCGAAACTCTCGGAAGGATCGGTCGAATGAAGCGCCCCATCGGCATAGATCTGTTCTCTGGAGCCGGTGGCATGTCGCTTGGGTTCGAACAAGCGGGCTTCGATATAGTCGCGGCCGTGGAGATCGACCCAATTCATGCCGCTACTCACAAGTTCAATTTTCCTAACACTGCAATTATCCCCCAATCCGTCACCGAACAAACCGGAGCGAGCATCCGCCGTGCCGCTGGTATCGGCTCTCGTCGGGTAAACGTTGTCTTTGGCGGTGCTCCATGTCAGGGCTTCTCGCTAATCGGCGCGCGGGCACTGGACGATCCTCGAAACGCGCTTGTGCGCGATTTTGTGCGCATTGTGCGCGAATTGGACGCCGATTATTTCGTCTTTGAAAATGTGAAGGGAATTACGGTCGGCAAGCATGTGAGTTTCCTGCGGGAATTGGTTCAGACTTTCGAGCGGAACGGCTATGAAGTTCGATTGCCATGGGAAGTTCTCAACGCAGCGAAATATAATGTCCCGCAGTCGCGAGAACGTTTCATTCTTATGGGGAGCAAGCAAGGCCTCGCGCGTCCCGAGTATCCCTCCCCTCTCTGCCGTCCTGCGGGTACGCCCGCCGACGGTTCCGGGCTTCGCGCGGGACCTTCGTGCGCTGAGGCGTTGGGCGATCTGCCCGACGCCGAAAAGTTCAAAACACTTCTGGATTCCGACTCGGTCAAAGCGACGTGGGGCAAGCCAAGCGCCTATGCGCGTACGCTTCGGGGCTTGTCGAACGATGCCGATGGATACGGATACCGCCGTGAATGGGACCCGTCTTTGCTGACCTCCAGCGCTCGAACCGATCATACGGCGATATCGCGTCGACGGTTCTCCGAAACCAAAGGCGGCGCGGTTGAGCCAATTTCGCGCTTCTTCAAATTACCGGCAAAAGGGGTGAGCAACACTCTCCGTGCCGGCACGGATAGCGCGCGTGGTGCTTTTACTTCGCCGCGTCCCATCCACTACAAGTATGCTCGATGTGTCACCGTGCGAGAAATGGCGCGGCTCCACGGTTTCCCAGATTGGTTCCGTTTCCATACGACGAAGTGGCATGGGGCCAGACAGATCGGAAATGCCGTTCCGCCGCCACTGGCGCGGGCCATAGCCGAGAAAATAATCGAGGCGATTGACTGTGCGCCGCTGCGCCCGAAGCACTCCATTGCGCTGGGCGATCCCGCTCTCTTGTCGATGGATATGGGGCAAGCGTCGGCATATTTCGGCGTCCAGTCCCCGATAGGAAAGCGGGACAAAAAAGGGAAGCCCAAACGCCGTCAATGGGATGATCGAGCGACCGGCCTTGCTGCAGACTAGCTTATTCCGCGTACGGAGGGGACGAGCTCATAAAGCGTTTCGGATGCCAGTTCGAGGTCGCTAAAATCTGCAAGCTCGCCTCTGCTTATGCCCTTGAATTCGGCGAGATATATACCGTCAGATTCGATCGTCATAGCTACAGGTACAACAAAATCGACGGCAGTTTCTGTGAACGCTGCCCGAAACTGCTGCTCGATCTGTTCTTCAAGTATGCGCTGATTTTTCTTTTTTGCTTCGACAGTCACAATCATCTGCGCCTCCGAGCCATCTTCGCGACGATAGGTGGCCGAATATAAGCTATCGATTTCTGTGCGACGCAGCTTTATGCCAATCTGAAGATGAAAAATCTCCAGGACATCGAGTTGGGAAAACAAGGCGAAATGCGTTTCTAGGATCGCCAGCTTGACAGCGACCTGAATCAAATAAGTTTCATCGTTTCGCCCGAGCGCCTTTGTCGCAAGCGGAACTGAAATACTTTGAATCCTGTGACGCTGCACCTTGGCGTGATACCCAAACCGATCCGGAAACGGTTCCGTCTGCCCTTCGATGTAAGGTACGAATTCGAAGACATTTCCGTCTCCGGTGACTTGTCGGGCGCTTATCCGCAATTGCTTCAAGCGATCAGGCCACATGCCTGATGCACCCTTGCCGCGAATAATATCTTTAACGAAGTTTGCTGGGTTGCTTGTTGACAGGTTCACGTTGTGATGCTTCGTGCACCAGTTGATCGCCTCTACAACGTCGGTGTTGGTTACTACAGTCCTCGACAGTTTGCCTGTCTTGGAATCCATCAGCGAATCATAGATTCGTTCGATGACAATAGGCTTTTGTGATCGCGCCATTTCTCACCCGCAACCCCGAATTCCTCGCTCCGCCAATGCATTTAGAGCGACAGATTCAGGTGAATTTTCACCAATTCCTTCAAGAGGTCTGAGTTACATGTTCAAATAGAGCCGGTCGACCTCAACGTGAGGCGTCCTGAGAACGTCGGCCCGTGATGTTCAGTGTATGAATTGGTTATTTCCCCGTAGAAGAGGTCAGCTTAACCTCTTGCTGCGCGATCTCACAACCTGGCGCCAACTGACCCCCTCAAACCCCCAACTCTTCCCGCTTCTTCTTGCTCAGTCCCGCCGCCACCAGCGCATGCGAGGCCTTGAGATATTGCTTCAGCTCCCGCTTGCCGAGGCCCTTGTCGTAGCTCTGGATCCATTTCATGCCGCGCGAGGCGAGATAGGGCGCCGGGCGGCAGCCTTCGGCGTCGCGCAGCATCTCCCAGGCGATGTCGGAGACCTTGAAGGTGATGCCGGGATGATGCCCGCGCTCCCAGCCGCCGATCGCGAAGACCTTGCCGCCCACCTTCCAGACATGCGCGCCGCCCCATTGCACGACATGGGTGGTCGCCGGCAGCGCGCCGCAGTAGGCGTTGAACTCGCGGTAGGTCAGGGGCATCTCCTCTCCTCGCTTGTTTTGCTTCTTTCCCACCCTCCCCTTGTGGGGTGAGGGGCGGTTTGCGTAGCAAACGAAAAGGTCCGGTGGACCTTTTCGAGCACCGAACGCCCTGAGCCCCGCGAAGGGCAGTCAAACGGCTGCAAGCCGTTTGGGGCGGGGGCGCTGAAGAAGCGGCAAATATATTCGCCGGCGAATTCGCGGCTCAGGGCGATGACCCCGCCCCGAAATTTATCTCGCTGACGCTCGAAAATTTCGACCCTCCCTCAAGGGGAGGGTGGGAAGATGTTTCGTTACGCCTTCACAACCTTGCCGCCCGTCAGCGCCGCGATATCCGCCTCGCTCATGCCCGCTTCCCGCAGCACCTCCTCCGTCTGCTCGCCGAGGCGCGGCGGGTGGCGGCGAATGCTCGACGGGCTTGTCGCGAAGCGCACCGGCGGCTTCAGCGCGAAATAGGGCCCGGCATGCGGGTGGTCGTAGCGCGCGAAGAAGTCGACGGCCTTCAGATGCGGGTCGTCCTGCAGGTCGTCCAGCCGGTTCATCTTCACGGCGGGAATCGACAGCGGCTGCAGCAGCTTCAGCCATTCCGCCGTCGTCTTCGTCTCCGTCGTCTCCTCGATCATCGCATAGAGCTCGCGGATGTGAACCGTGCGCGCCTTGTAGTTGTTGAAGCGCGGATCGTTCTTGTAGTCGTCGAGGCGGCCGGCCAGCTCGAAGAACTGTTCCCACTGCTTGTCCGAGTAAGGCAGCAAGCCGATATGCCCGTCCTTGGTGCGGTAGGGGCGGCGGTCGGGATTGGTGATGCGGCCATAGGTCCATTGCCCGGTCGGCGGGTCGTAGACATGGTCGTAGAAATGTTCGGCGAGCAGGAACGAGGTCACGGCCTCCAGCATCGGCACTTCCACGAACTGCCCCTCGCCGGTCCGCTCCTTGTGGAACAGCGCGGCGGTCACCGCCTGCACCATGAACAGGCCCGACACCTTGTCCGCCATGATGGTCGGAATGTAGCGCGGCTTCGGGTCGCCATCCATGCGGCCCAGCAGGTCCGCCGCGCCCGAGCCCGCCTGGATCAGGTCGTCATAGGCCGGCAGCCCCGCGTAAGGCCCGTCCGAGCCGTAGCCCGCCGCATGCACGAAGACGATGTCCGGCTTCACCGCCTTGACGTCCTCGTAGGCGAGGCCGAGCTTCTTCATCGCCGCATAGCGGATGTTCGAGCAGATCACGTCCGCGCCCGCGACGATCTTCAGCAGCGCCGCGCGGCCGGCCGGGCTGCCGAGGTCGAGCTCCACCGAGCGCTTGTTGCGGTTGATGGTCATGAAGATGGGGCCGAGATCCGCCGCCGCGCCTTCGGGCAGGTGGCCCGGCCAGCGCATGATGTCGCCGCCCGATCCGCCGCCGCCCGTCGGCGAGGGCGCCTCCACCTTGATCACGTCCGCGCCCATGTCGCCCAGGATCTGCGTCGCATAGGCGCCGAACACCACCGCCGTCAGGTCGACGATCTTCACGCCCTTCAGCGGGCCCCTGTTTTCGGTTTCGAGTTGCTTCGTCTTCTTCCCGCTCAACGCCGTGTCCCCGCTCGTGATCGCGCGCCTCTTTACGGGCGCCACTCATACAATATGTCGGGCAGGCCTTCCTCGTTCGCCGCGCCGTTGGTGCGGCGCGCCTCGGCGAGCCCGTGGCGCTCATAGAAGCGCCGGGCGCCGAGATTGGCCTGAAACGTCCAGAGGGAAAAGCCCCGCGGCAGCTCCGCCTTCGCCTTCGCGAGCAGGAGGGAGCCCGCCCCTGCGTTATGCGCCGCGGGCGCGACATAGAGATGATGCAGCCAGGCCTCGGGCGGGCCGGGCTCCAGCGCCGCGAAGCCGACGATCTCGCCATCCCGCTCCGCCACCCAGACCGCGCTCCGCTTCACCACGCGGCGAATGAAAAGCCGCGTCTCCGCATCGCTGTGAAGGTCCGGCAGATAGCTCATGGTTTTCCGCGCGGCGATGAATATCTCCGCAATCTCCGGCCAGTCGTCATCGGTGGCGCGATGGATGTGCATGGAGAGGTTGTAGCGCTGCGCCGCTTAAAAATGAAATTGTCACCCCGGCGAAAGCCGGGGTCCATCTGAAGGGCCGCGCATGACGCACGCTCCATGGATCCCGGCTTTCGCCGGGATGACACTTTTGGGTTTGGCTTGCTCAACGCCTTCGCATTTACCCCTGATCCCTCCCCGTCATTGCGAGCGAAGCGAAGCAATCCAGAGCCGCTTGCGCCGTGCCTGCCGCCCCTGGATCGCCACGGCCGCTTCGCGGCCTCGCGATGACGGCTGCTCGCAGATCTGCAGGCGCTACCCCAGCCCCTTCACCAGCAGCACGCATCCTTCCGTCGCCGCCTCGCGGTCCTTCGATATCTCGCGGTAGAGCGGCGAATCCTTCCACGCGTGAAACGCCGCCTCGTCGGGAAATTCGATCAGCACGACTTTCGTGCCCGTCCACGCGCCTTCCATCACCTGCGGACCCTCATCCGCCGCAAGCAACCGGCCCGCATGTCCCGCCATCGCCTCCATGAAGCGCGCCGCGTAAGCCTCATACCGCGCCCGGTCGTGAATCGTGAACTGTGCCAGCGCATAGACGGTCATGGGAGGCTCCCTTGGTGTTTGTGTTGAAGAGATGCTGCGGGAGGAGGCCCGTTTCGGTAAGCCGTCGAATATGCGAAGAGCTTTGCATCTTCCTTCCACCCTCCCCTGGAGGGAGGGTCAAACTGCCGTAGGCAGTTTGGGGCGGGGGCTCTGACATGCGTCATTGAACCAGCTATCGAATATATTCGCGGCGGCTCAGCGACCCCGCCCCGAAATTCGCTGCGCAAATTTCGACCCTCCCTCAAGGGGAGGGTGGCAGAAAGGAACGGGAGGGACGCGAGAGTCCACATTCTCCGCCACCTCCCCTATGATCCCCCCATGCTGCTGCATCACTCGAGCTGGCCGGAAATCGAGGCCTATCTCGCAAAGTCGAAAGGGATCGTGATCCCCATCGGCTCGACGGAGCAGCACGGGCCGAACGGGCTCATCGGCACGGATGCGATCTGCCCGGAAGCCATCGCGCATCGCGCGGGCGCGGAAGCGGGCTTCCTTGTCGGCCCCACTTTCAATGTCGGCATCGCGCAGCATCATCTCGGCTTTCCCGGCACGATGACGCTTCGCCCCTCCACCATGATCGCCGCGATCCATGACTGGGTCGCCTCGCTCGCGCGGCACGGCTTCGAGCGCGTCTATTTCTTCAACGGCCATGGCGGCAATGTCGCGACCATCGAGGCGGCCTTCTCGGAAATCTATGCCGACCGCTCGCTCGCGCAGGACGCCTCGAACCGCGGCCCGGTGAAGTGCAAGCGCGTCAACTGGTGGGACTTCAAGCCCGTCATGGATTTCTGCCAGAAGCGCTACGGCTCGGCGCATGGCGCGCATGCGACGCCGTCGGAAGTCGCCGTCACCTGGTTCGTCCATCCGCATGCGATCAAGGATGTCGAGATGGCGCCGAAGGTCGCGCCCTGGGGCCGCTACACGGACGCCGAGAGCTACCGCGCCGCCTTCCCGGACGGCCGCATCGGCTCCGACCCCTCGCTCGCCGACCCGAAAGACGGCGAACGCCTCATCGCCCTTTCCGTCGAAGGCCTGATCGAGGACTTCCGGAAATTCGAGGCAGCGTGATGCTCAAAAAGATCAGTATAAAGATCAAATCGCGTCTTACGAGCCGCAATCGCCCTCGCCGCCGGATCATGCGGCACTTTCGGGAAAGCGTCAGGCGGAACGCCGAGCTCTATCGGCGTCTTGCGAAGTAGCTGCTCGCATTAGGTGACCTGGAAAATCGGTGTCATCCCGGCACTTGTTGCCGGGACCCAATCCACGTCCCTGCTGTGGGAAGCCCTCGACGAAATCCAGTTTACGGTCCAGCACGGAATGCGGCGGAAGAACATAAGCGCGTCCGAGCGCTCTTCGGACCGGGCATGACAATCTTCAATACCACGACCTCTCCGGCATACTTGACCGGCAAGCGAGTGGGTCCCGGCAACAAGTGCCGGGATGACACTTTTGGTTTTGTTTGATGCCCAGGCAAACGACAGAACCGAATTCCATATCGTCCGCCTACCCCCTAATAAGATCGTCATTGCGAGGAGCCCAGCGACGAAGCAATCCAGGGCCGCTTGCTTCGTATGTGCCGCTCTGGATTGCTTCGCTTTGCTCGCAATGACGATGGAGAGGGCGGGGACTATTTTTCTGCCGGTACTTCTCAGCAACACCGTGGATAACTCACGTCACTTCTCCGCCACACCGGGGATAACCCGTCGCGGAAAGATATCCCCGCCCGAGGACAAGTCGCGCGCCGCAACCCGAAGAGGCGGCGGGAGGGACGGGCGCGCAGACCGCGCGGGCACGCGTCCCGTCTCCGCGAAACGTACAAAAGCGCTTCGTGACGTTTCAATGACAGTTCGGTGACAGTCGCCTGCGTTTATCCCCGGAATAGCCTCACCTTGCGGCTATCCGCACCACGCCGTCCGTCACCTCGACGGGCACGTTTTCGAGATGTTTGCCCACGCAGGGACCGCTCGTGCAGAGCCCGTCCTCGATGCGGAACAGCGCCGCGTGACCGCCGCAGATGATCCTCGTTTCATCCATTGTGAGGAAGCGGCCGGGCCGCGCGTCGAGCCGCTGGTTCGCATGCGGGCAGCGGTTCACATAGGCGCGCACCGTGTCATCCGTCCGTACAAGGAAGAGTTCGAAGCGCGTGCTTCCGCTGCCGAAACCGAAGTCCCGCGCGCCCGGCTCGGCGATCTCGTCGAGCCGGCAGATCGCGGTGCCGGCGGGCGGCGTCGCGTCGTCGCTCACGGCGCCTTCTTCAGTCCGCCCATCTTGCAGACGAGTTTCCACTCCTCCGCCGTCACGGGCTGCACGGACAGGCGCGAATTCTTGACAAGCACCATTTCCGAAAGCGCGGGCTCCGCCTTCACGTCGGCAAGCGTGACGGGCTTCGGCATGTCCTCGACCGCCTCGATCACGACGAGGCCGAACTTTCCCTTCTCGTCCGTCGGGTCGGGACGGTGTTCGCCGATCACGCGCACGATGCCGACGACGCATCTGTCGTCATTCGAATGATAGAAGAAGCCGAGGTCGCCCTTTTTCATCGCCTTCATGTTGTTGTTCGCCTGATAGTTGCGAACGCCGTTCCAGGGCTCGCCCTTCGCGCCCTTCTTCTTCTGCTCGTCCCAGGACCAGGTGTCGCGTTCGGATTTGAAAAGCCAGTACGCCATTTTCTATTCCTTCGGCCCGAGCAGCCATTTCCACGCGCGCACTTCCGTCTGCGCAAAGAGACCGGCCTTGTTGTAGGGATCGTTCTCGACCAGCGTCTCCGCCGTCTTGCGGTCCGCGACGTCGATCACCAGCATCGAACCGTTCATCACGCTCGCGTCGTCATTCGTGAAGGGTCCGCCGATTTTCACGCAACCTGCGTCGCCCCAGTATTTCAGATGCGCGTCGCGGTTCGCGAGGCGCAGCTCCAGCGCGTTCGGCTTGTCGGTGCAGATGAGACAGAAGAGCATCGTGTTTCCTCGTGGCGTTTCAGGTTTCGCTGCGGAACGGGCGCGCGAGCAGCGCCGCAATGACGTTGTCGACCGTCGCCGCGCCGGTCACGATGTCGGCGACGGCTTCGGCGATCGGCATTTCTATTCCGTGATGGCGGGCGAGCGCCACGACGGCGGTGGCGGAGTGGACGCCCTCGCTCACCGAGTTGCGCGCGCCCATGATGTCGTCCAGCGACTTTCCCTCTCCGAGCGCGATGCCGAGCGACATGTTGCGCGACTTCGGCGAGTTGCAGGTGAGGATCAGGTCGCCGAGACCGGAGAGGCCCGCAAGCGTTTCCGCGCGCGCGCCCATCGCGAGGCCGAGCCGCGTCAGCTCCGCGAAGCCGCGCGTCGTGAGCGCCGCTCTTGCGCTGTCGCCGAATTTCTTTCCCTCCACGATGCCGCAGGCAATGGCGAGCACGTTCTTCACCGCGCCGCCGATCTCGGCGCCTGTCAGGTCCGACGAATAATAGGGCCGGAAGGTCGGCAGGCCGATCGCATGGGCGAGCGCTTCGGCGACCTGCTCGTCCTCGCAGGCGAGCGTCACCGCCGTCGGCAGTCCGCGCGCGACTTCGGCGGCAAAGCTCGGGCCGGAGAGAACGGCGGGTGCTGCCTGCGGCATGGCTTCGGCCAGAACCTCCGTCAACAGACGATTTGTCGATTGCTCGATCCCCTTCGCGCAGAGCACGACCGGCTTTCCCGCCGCGATGTCGGGCGCGAGTTCCTCCAGCACGCGGCGCATGTGCTGCGCCGGCGTCACCATCAGGATCGCATCGGCTGCCGCCGCTTCCTTCAGCTCCGCCGTCGCGCGCAGGCTTTCGTCGAGGGCGATGCCGGGCAGGAAGGTGGTGTTCTCATGGGAGCCGTTGACGCTCGCGACGACCTCGCTCTCGCGCGCCCAGAGCGTGACGCTGCGGCCGGCCTTGGCCGCCACCTGGGCCAGCGCGGTGCCCCAGGCGCCCGCGCCGACCACCGCTATCCTGTTGTATTCAATACTCAAATTGGCCTCCCGCCAGTCCCGCCATGCTGCAGGCGCTAACGATTGAACGATTCGTTGAATATTTACTCGGCCGCTCTACAATCATCTGTATGACCGCTCAAGACGATACGCACCAGAAAATCATCGCGGCCGCCAAACGGCGTTTCACGCATTACGGCTATACCAAAACCACGATGGCCGAGCTTGCCGTCGATTGCGACATGTCGCCCGGCAATCTCTACCGCTATTTCGCGGGCAAACTCGACATCGCCGAAGCGATCTGCCGCGAAGCCTCGATGCAGACGGCCGAAGACCTCGCGCGCATTCTCACGACGTCCGGCCGCAGCGCCGCCGAGCGCCTCCACGATTTCCTGTTCATGGATCTCCGCGAAACCTTCCACAAGCTCGAGGAAGACCCGAAAATCGTCGAGATGGCGCAGATCGTCACCGCCGAACGGCCGGAATTCCACAATGAAGGTCTCAAGCGCGAGCGAGAGGTTCTCTGCCGTATCGTCGAACTCGGCAACATGTCCGGCGAGTTCGACGTGACGGATCCGGATTTCGCCGCCGAGATGATCCAGGCGGCCACGCTCAAGTTCAGCTATCCGCAGCTTTTCACGCGGCTGCCGCTCGACAAGCTCGAGCGCGAACTTGAAGGCGTCTACCAGATCGTCGTTGCCGGCCTGAAGGCGGGCTGCGCCTGCGTCGACCCGGAAAAGACCGCCGTCGAGGCTTGAGTCGTTCCAGACTTTTCCACAACCCGTTGGTTTTTATTGCGCCGCCACAAATCGGCGGGGGCCGCAGCGCTAACTCTAAGCCACTGATTTTGTGTGGAAATATGTCCCTTTCGGCGATTTTCTGTTGCATCGCAGCAACATAAATCCTGAAGATTGAATATATTTTATTTTATTCATTGTTTTTTGTTCAAGCCGCTCCTAAATCCAGCCTGTCAGCGGGCGACCCCCGGAAAGCAAGCCCGCTGAAGCATCAGGAGACGAGCCATGACCAGACTGAATTCCAAGCTGACGAACCGCGTCATCACCCTCGCCGTTGCCGGTTACACCGCCGCCTTCCTCGCACAGATCGCTGTGCAGTACGTGGCCTGACGGGCAGCACCGGTATTCGCGGCGGCATTGCCCGCCATACGAGAAGGAAGATCGACATGACGCAGAACCGGAAATTCCTCCCCCTCGCGGAGCGCGTCGTCGCAAAAGCCGCCGCCGCGCTGCTCGTGGCCTACACGTTCGTCCTGATCGTGCAGACCTCGGGCGTCGCCCGCATCATCTGACCGCAAGGCCGGGCACACAGGTTTCCTCGACCGGACTTCCATCCCTCCCCTCAGCGGAGTCCGGTGATCCCCGACCCTCTCGAAGAGGGTTCTTGACCCCGCCGCTCCCCTCGCGGCGGGGTTCTTTTTTCAGGCGATGTGCTGTCTGGCGAAGCGGACGATATGCGTGATCGCCTCGCGCGCCTCGGGCAGCATGTCGGCATTGAGCTGCCAGACATGCCAGACCTTCGGCCAGACCTCGATCGAGGTTTCAACTCCGGCGGCCTTCAGCGCGTCAGCCATGCGGACGGAATCGTCGCGCAGCATTTCCCCCTCGCCGGCCTGGAAGAGGGTTGGCGGGAAGCCGGTCACGTCGCCGAACAGGGGCGACACGAAGGGATCGCGCTCGTCGACGCCGGGGCAATAGACGGGCATCAGGCTTCCGACCATCTCGGGCACGAACATCGCATCGCTCTCGGCATTGGCCCGGTGCGATTCACCGCCACCCGTCATGTCGGTCGCGGGCGAGAGACAGATGAGCGCGGCGGGGAGAGGAAGTCCCTCCGCCTTCAGCCTCAACGTCAGGGCGAGGGTCAGGTTGCCGCCCGCCGAATCGCCGCCGACGAGAATGGATTTTGCGGAAATACCCTTGTCGAGCAGGGCCTTATAGGCGGTGACGCAATCGTCGAGGCCGGCAGGGAAGCAATGCTCGGGCGCAAGCCGGTAATCGATTGCATAGACGGGGATGCCGATATCCTTTGCGAGCCGCCAGGTCAGCGGGCGATGCGTCAGCGGCGAGCCCGCGACGAAGCCGCCGCCGTGAATGTAAAGGAAGGCCGCGTCGTCGCGCCCGCCCGGCGCGGTGAGCCGTTCGGCGGGCACGGTGCCGAGATTGAGGTATTCGACCGAGATGTCCTGCGGCAGTTTCGACGCCCTCGGCTCCATCTGCTTCATGAGCGGCCGCAGCAAATTGACGTCGGGGTTCTTGCGGAACTTGCGCTTCACCTGCCAGCGGATCAGCAGGTTGATGAGGGTCAGCTGCAGGCTCATTCGTTCTCCTCTCAGGCTTTGACGCCCGCGCCGCGCGCCGGAGCGGCATCGGGGTCGAGCGGCCAGCGGGCGCGGGGCCCTGTGTCGATCGGGTCTGTCAGGCCGAGCGCCAGCCGTTCGGCACCCGCCCATGCGATCATCGCGCCGTTATCGGTGCAGAGTTTGAGTGGCGGCACAACAAATTCGTAGCCAAAGGCGTGCGCCGAGACCATCAGACGTTCCCGGAGCAGCATGTTCGCCGCAACGC
>JGI24660J20065_1000205_pt1 | contig 21380 bp, 19 predicted proteins | sample MalvirmetaMSP134_FD_20065 | JGI IMG/M metagenome (IMG submission 20065) | reverse complement strand
CAGACTTCACTCGGACAATAACAAGGAACACCCAATGCGTACGCTCCTCCTGGCTCTTCTGCTAGTAAGCCCCCTGTGTTTCAGCAAAACCGTGGTGATTATCGAGAGCTATCACCAAGGCTATAAATGGGACGCTGATTATATCGCCGCCGTCCAATCAGTGCTGGGCGACGACCACGACATTCACGTGCTTGCCCTCGACACTAAAAGATTGCCGAAATCAGAATGGCCCCAAAAAGTAGCCAGCCTCCAGCAATCCATTACCGAGATCCAGCCTGACATTGCCATTCTGGGAGACGACAACGCATTCTCCCTCATGGCCAACCACTTGGTTGAGCGGAAGATTCCGGTTGTATTCCTGGGTGTCAACGGCGGTCCCGCACAGCACCCTACCCTGGAACACGATTTGGTCGCCGGTTTGCTGGAACGGCCATTTTTTGAGGAGAGCATCCGTCATCTTCAGAAAGTATTGAAAGTGGATAAACACTTTCTTGTATTAATGGACGACTCACCCACCATGCGAAACGCAGTCAATGAATACTTCAGCGACAAGAGAAGTGCCGAAATATATGGCTCTAAACTGGACATCGTCCTTACCAACGACAAAGACACCTGGTTGCAGTCGGTTGTTCGGGCTCACGAACTGTACGATGCAATCATCGTTGGCACCCACCACACCATCCGGGATGCAGAGGGCACCTACATCGCACCGGACGAACTCATTACCAGAGCGTTCAATCAAAGCCGGGTTCCCATCTTTTCCTTTTGGGATATCAACATTGGTAAGCAGCAAGCCATTGGCGGCTTCACTATTTCGGCTCACCAGGAGGGCATTACTGCCGCCCGCTTGGCGTCCCTCATCCTGAATGGTGTCAAGCCTGCCCGCATCCCGAAAATGAATTCCCTGAGCGGGCACTACATCTATAGCCGAAGCGGAATGGCTCACTGGAACCTGGAGCTTTCCCCCATGATTGCGACCCAAGCAAACTTCGTTGAATAAATTGGTTGAGCGGCTCCAGATTATCCCGGACCTGCCGTTAACCAAGAGATCTCGCATGCATAGAGGGGCAGACCAGTGGCTGTAGAAAAATTAGAAGTTATTGAGCGTCGGCTAGGTGTCAGCGGAAAACTCCTGATCGCACCTGTTTTTATTCTGCTTTTATTCGCACTCGTAACCTTCTACAGCATCCGGGAATTTCAGAACCTTGATGCGCGAATGGATACGGTGGCAAGGGATCTCGCACCGGAAACCGCTGTGGCGACCGGCGTGCTTATCAATCTTTACAATATGAGATTGAGAGTCTTTGACTACTACGCTACCGGTAACGAAGACGTCCTGGCACGCTTCAAGCAGCTCGAGACGGATTTTTTCAGTGAGCTTTCGGCGGCGCAGCAGACGATTAAAAGTACCGACCGCGTGCAACTGGTTGCTGAGATCGAAGAGGCGACATTGCAGTACGCGAATGTCTTCAAAAACGAACTGGTACCCGCCAAGCAGCAAGTCCAAAATATCATTGCCAATGAACTCGACCAATACGGCCCCACTGCTTCAGAGGCGCTGCGCAGGGCTATGGATGGCGTTACCAACAGAGAGCCGGACAGCCGGTTGCGAGTCATTCTGGAACAATTGATTCACGATACGCTGATGATGCGAATGGCCTCACAGCGCTTCTTTGCCGATGGCGACGAATCCTCGGAAACTGCACTGGGTTACGCCATGGAGGATATTTCCGATGCGCTCGAGTTTCTGGATATGGACTCAGTCCCCGGGTACGTCAGCCAGTATTTCGATACGGCGATAGAGGCGCTTGGGAAATACCAGTCGTCGGTCAATGAACTGCTGGTTCAGCAAAAGGCGATGATCCGGACGAAAGAAGACAAGCTTGACGTACTGGGCCCCCAAATCACTGACATGGCTCAGGATCTTGAGAGAGAGGTTTTTGCCTCCCTCGAAACCGTGGCCGACGAAGCGGAAGCAGAGACCGAGACGGCACTCAACCTGACACTCGCTGCGTTCATTGCGTCTGTCGTTCTGGGGCTGGTGGTAGCCCTGCTGATGAGCCGTATGATGGGCAATAGCGTCAAACGTGCCCGGTCGGAAATTTTGGGTTACCTGGAAAACATCGGCAATAACGAAGGCGACGTTTCTACTCGACTGACCAAGGGCCGCCCGGACGAGATTGGGGACTTTATTTCAGCGGTCAATGCCTTCCTTGAAACCCTGGAAGACATCATTTCCCGGATAGTTGCTTCGTCCCGACGCCTCAGCACGGAGTCCGAGTCGTTATCTGGTATTACAAACAGCACCACTGCCAATGCTGAGCAACAACGAGATCAGGTGACTCAAGTTTCGGCGGCGATGCAGGAAATGGTCTCCACCTCCGACGAAATCGCGTCCAACACCAGTGATACAGATGAATCCGCACGCCAGGCTGCCGAGCTGGCAGGAACAGGCCAGGAAACGGTATCGACTGCGGTTAAGTCGGTCACCCGGCTTGCGGAACAGGTCGAAGAAGGTTCCAAGCGCATCCAGCGCCTTGAACAGGAATCCGGCGAGATCGGCAACGTACTGGACGTTATTCAGGCTATCGCGGAACAAACCAACCTTCTCGCCCTCAATGCTGCCATCGAAGCAGCACGAGCGGGAGACGCAGGCCGTGGGTTTTCGGTTGTAGCCGATGAGGTCCGTGGCCTCGCCAAGCGAGTTCAGGATTCTACGGTCGATATCGAGCGGATTGTCTCGAATCTGCAAAGCGGCGCCGCCGGCGCGGTGGTTGATATGAGCAAGGCCAAACAGATGGCCTCTGAAGCCAGTGAAGAAGCCGGCAAATCTGGCGCTGCCCTGTCAGAAATCATGGCGGCCGTAAACCGGATTGTGGATATGACAACGCAGGTTGCAAGTGCCACTGAGCAACAGCGGGCGACCGCTGCTGAGATGACTCAGAACGTGGAGGCCAGTAGTAGTGCCATCGACAAGCTCACCGACGATATCGCCCACGTTAACCAATCCAGCAATTCCCTTGCGGAGATGGCGGAAGACCTTAACGGCCTGGTGCGTCGCTTTAAAACGTCAAACTAGGACCCTTTTCCGCTTGTGTTAACTGCGTCATGGGCGACATGTTCAATTACTGATACTTTCAATACTCAAACAATAGCTATAAATACAGCGTATCAGGGAGAGATTCACCCATGAGCCATTCACGTTTTACCAGGATGCCCGGCTTTCTTGCCGCGCTGACGGTGTCCTTTTGTGCAGTCGCTCAGGCCGATCCTGCCGACACCATCTTTGCTGCTGAAAATGCCCTCTATGGTGCGGGCTATGATATTGGCAAGGCCGATGGGTGGATGGACGACACCCTACGCTCGGCCATCCGGAAGTATCAATCCGGTCAAGAGGGGTTGCAGGCCACTGGAGATCTGGACCCACAAACGCTGTCCGCCCTGGGAATCGCCGTTAAAGATGGCGATTCCGTGACTGGCAACACCGCGCGAAGCCGTGAGGAGGCGATGGCTGAGGCGGGAATCAGCAAGCAGCGTTTCGGGTCACCCAGTGCAAAACAACCCGTTGCAGTTGCGCCTGAACCGGAGGTTCAGCGGGAGCCAGTGCCGGTATCGACTGAAGCACCAACCTTGGAAGAAGAGGCGGCACCTGTACCTGACGCCATCCTGGCAACGGACGATAACCCGGTAATTCAGTCCGAGCCGGAAACAGCCCAAACATCAATGCAAGCCCCTCAAATCGTAAAGGAACCGGAAAGCAAACCTGTTGCCATTGCGGCTGTTGAAGAGCCCTCAGCCATGGAGAAGCCCCAAACCATTGACGAGCCCTCAATTATTGAGGAGACATCAACTGTCGAAAAGCTCTCAACCGTTGATGCAGCGCCTTCAGTGGCCCTCGATGTGCCTTCCGAGGCGACCGAAGAGACATCAACGGATGTTGATTATCAGTTGCCAGAAGAACCAACGGCTTCTGACAATCCGGAGATTTCGGAATCATTGCAGGCCACACGTTCGTCCTCAGATAACACGTCGAAATCCACCACCGTCGCGAAGAGCAGTGGCGGTTTTTTCAGCTCGTTATTCGACTTCCTCTTCGGCTGGCTGATCTGAGGACATACGCGTATTCCGAACTGCCCTGGATTAGCTCACACTGGATGGCCTTGTTTCAAACTTACTGACTTGCAGCCAAGGCCAACCACCCCATGCCCTCTCAATTGCAGGAAGCTCCCTACTCTCCCGCCAGGATTACGCTGATCATATTTTCACTCGCCATGGGCGGGTTTGGGATAGGTACGGGAGAGTTTGCCATCATGGGGCTTATGCCCGGCGTTGCCGCGGATCTGGGCGTTACGGAACCACAGGTCGGCCACTTGATCAGTGCTTACGCGCTGGGCGTCGTCGTTGGCGCCCCTATCCTGGCCATTGGTGGAGCCAGGCTCTATCGCCGGCACCTGCTCATCTTATTGATGTCGTTCTGCGCACTGGGAAATATTGCCAGTGCCCTGGCACCCGGGTATGGATCACTTCTGGTGTTCCGGTTCATCGCCGGCCTCCCCCATGGCGCCTATTTCGGCGTTGCCGCCCTGGTTGCCGCCTCACTCGTACCGTTTAACAAACGCGCCAAGGTGGTGAGCCTGGTCATGATGGGGCTTACCCTCGCACTGTTGATCGGAAACCCACTGGCAACGATTCTTGGGCAACATCTGGATTGGCGGTACGCCTTTGGGTTTGTGGGTGCTATCGCAGCCCTTACCGGATTGTTGATCGTTCTTTTCCTGCCTCTCAATCGACAAGAGGAACGGCAAAGTCCATTCTCGGAAATCCGGGCGTTCAATCGCGCGGAAATCTGGTATCCGTTGGCCATTGGTTCCATCGGGTTTGCCGGCATGTTCTGTGTATTCAGTTATATGGCTCCAACACTGCTGGAAGTCACCGGGGTCAATCCTTTCTGGATTCCGATCGCACTCGCGGTCTTCGGGCTTGGGGGATTGGTTGGGAACATCCTCGGAGGTTGGCTGTTTGATCGACTCCAGTTCCGCAGTGTGGGCTGGATGTTGCTGTGGAGCATCAGCATGCTCCTGCTGTATCCTTACGCCACAGAAACCATCTGGACCATGCTGGTGATGTGCTTCCTGGTCGCCTTGATGGTTGGCCTTGGGCCCGCGCTGCAAACCCACCTGATGGACGTGGCGCACGGTGCCCAGACACTGGCTGCCGCCTCTCACCACGCGGCCTTCAACGTGGCCAATGCTCTTGGGCCCTGGCTGGGCGGGATGGCTATCAGTGCCGGCCTTGGATGGCAGTCCACAGGGTATGTTGGTGCCACAACAGCCGTTGCCGGGCTCGCCATATTTCTGTTGGCATGGCGTCAGCAGTCCGGCGCTGAGCGTGCGGACAACAACGTTCCGCTATATTAATCGGGGTCGTAAAAGAGGGGCTGGGCATCGCAATGGTGCCTCGCGCCTATGTGGCCGCGGAGCTTGGAGCCGGCACGCTTCAGCATTTAAAGCTTGGCGCGGAGCCGGTACCCCGCTCGATCTACGCAATGTATTCGGATCGGCGGTACCTGCCAAGGCGTGCCAGGGAGTTCATCCGGTTTTTAAGGATGTCTCTATAGTCGTTTGTTTTAAAACAGATCAGAACTTCCAGAACGGCGTGTCCAGACGCTGTGCAACAAGCTCAGGTGGGTAACCAACGTCCTTCAGAAGTCGGGGTTCCATGGTCAGGACCAGGTGGAGGAAGTTACGCTTCATTCTCCACCCTTTGTACAGTGATGCGGCTCTTTTCATTTCAATCATCCATCTATCGATAACAACAAAGGGTTTAACCGTAATCGGTTTTAAGTAGTTACCTATTTTATGGATGATTCCTGTCCGGCCCCATACTTGGAAACCACTACGAGGCCCTGTTTCGGGGCCTGTGAGCCTAGCAACTTGTACCTATGCCGCCCCGTTCGACTTCTTTACGAGCGTCTTATACAGGTCATCTTTCAGTTGCAGTCGCTGTTGTTTCATCTGGTGCAACTGATCGTCCCCGATCGGGGCATCCCTGCGTTCCAGGCCTTCGATTTCCTGGTCCAGCTCTGCGTACTGCCGAAAATGGTGCTGGAACGTCGGGTCGTTCTTTCTCAGTTCGTCGATCAATTCGCCAAACTGGGGGAATTCGTTATGAAGTTCATGGTTGGAAATGCCCATTACCTCGTCTCCTTCTTTTCGCAGAGTGGTCAGTCAGGATGCCATTCATCATCGGGAGTTGTGAACCGTTAAAACGTTATAAAGCAGCTCCCTATAAATCCGAATCCAGCCGTTCCAATCCGAGAGAAGCTTTAAACTCACGATACTCATCACGGTAGACAATGGCACCGAGAGCCATTGCGGCCTTGGTGGCCATGCGATCGAAGCTCTCCCGGATCAGTTGGGGTATCCTGGCTTTCGGTCTAACGCTGGCCGTTTCAATCAGCACGGCGCCCATAACGAGCAACGCATCAATTCGACGGTTATCACGGTCGCCATCCATTATGTGGCGGGCGACCGATTGCGCGTCATTGAGTATCACCTTCTCGTCGTCGTTCAGTGTGGCGCCGTCGAACGCCATAAAGCTTTGATAGCGACGCGCCCGCTTCAGCATGAAGGCCTCGCGCACTGCCGGGTCCGGTTCGCCGGAGTCCGGCCTGGTGTTTAGAAGTCCGTGAAGCCGGAAATCTACTTCCCCTGCTTCTCGTTTCTTTTCGAAGACGTGCCTGATATCAGTTCGGGCGATATCGGATGTGGTTTCCATAGCCTCGGCGATCACGGCATCAAACGTGGTTTTCTCGACCACGTCCAGGACACGCCGAATGGTATGGATAGACTTCATCAGCTCCGGCCACAGGCGCGGGTCTGCCTGGCCCGGTTCGTCCGGCATTTTGGTTTCGAGGGCCCGGGCACAGAAAAACGCCTTTTCAACGTCACGAATCGCAACGCCCGGTTCGTTCGCGATCCATTTGACGCCATAGTCATTGAGGTCTTCAATCAGGCTTGAGGTGAGAATAAGCAGGTAGTACTTCATACCGAGGGGAAGGTCTGTCATCAGCAGCACTCCTTCACAACAAGAGTTCCTGTCTACAGGTATAGCTGATTACAGGCTGAGTACCAGCTTTTCCGGGGTATCTCCCGCTCATCTTTGACAAAATGCTAATAGCTGGGGACGATCAATAGGGTATAGGATGATTGAAAGAATCTGAGTATTGATCCGTTCACCTGAGGAAACTAGCACATGACGTACGCGCGAATTGTCGGCACGGGCTCCTATCTGCCCGAAAATGTCATGACAAACGAAGACATGGAGAAAATCGTCGACACCAGCGACCAGTGGATTCGTGAGCGTACCGGCATTGAGCAGCGACACATCGCCGTAGAAGGCGAAACCACCGTCGATCTTGCTGAAAAAGCATCCCGCCAGGCCATTGAAGCCGCCGGTCTTCAGCCTGCAGACATCGACCTGATTGTGTTCGCCACGTCCACCCCTGACAAGATTTTTCCCAGCTCAGCGTGCATTCTACAGGCGCGACTCGATATCCATGGCTGCCCGGCTTTCGACATCCAGGCGGTTTGCAGCGGGTTTGTCTATGCGTTATCGGTGGCTGACAAGTTCATTAAAACCGGCAGCAGCAAAAAGGTTCTGGTGGTAGGCGCAGAACTATTCTCCCGCATTCTGGACTGGGAAGACCGAGGCACCTGTGTGCTGTTCGGTGACGGTGCTGGCGCCGTGGTGCTGGAAGCCAGCGAGGAAACCGGCATTCTGTCGACCCACATCCATGCTGACGGCAAATACGAAGACCTGCTCCACGTTCCCTTTGGTATCGGCGATGGTTTCGACCAGGTTCGGGCCGGCAAAGGCCATGTCCACATGAAGGGCAATGAAGTCTTCAAGATTGCCGTGAACACCCTGGGTCGAATTGTGGATGAAACCCTTGAAGCCAACCAGATGAAAAAGTCCGACGTGGACTGGCTAGTGCCGCATCAGGCGAACTTTCGAATTATCGCGGCCACGGCTCGCAAGCTGAACATGTCCATGGACCAGGTAGTGGTGACCGTCAACAAACATGGCAACACCTCCGCCGCGTCGATTCCGCTAGCGCTGGACGTTGCCGTTCGCGACGGACGCATCAAGAAAAATGAGGTGCTGCTACTGGAAGCCTTCGGCGGTGGGTTTACATGGGGTTCTGCGTTAATTCGATTCTAACCATCTACCGCTATTCACGTTAGACGTATACTCTACTCGGTATCCGAATTCCCATAATAACGTCAAAGGGAAGATTCCGTGAACGAGAGTGCCCGCAGTACAACGCCGTCTGTCATCATTATTGGCACCGGCTTTGGTGGCCTGTGTATGGCCATACAGCTCCGAAACGCCGGTATAGAGAGCTTTACCCTCTTGGAAAAGGCCTCTGGAGTCGGGGGCACGTGGCGAGACAATACCTACCCCGGTGCAGCCTGTGACGTCCAGTCTCACTTGTACTCCTTCTCCTTTGAACCCAAACACGATTGGTCACGAAAGTTCGGATTGCAGCCTGAAATTCTTGGCTATATGCAACGCTGCGTTGAGAGGTACAACTTGGCCGCGCATATCCGGTTTAATAAGGACGTCGCCAGCGCAGTTTTCAACGAAGCCAACAACACCTGGACAGTTACCACCACCGACGGCGAATCCCTGACCGCCGATGTCATCGTCACCGCTACCGGCCAGCTGAATCAGCCCGCCTGGCCGAACATCCCCGGCCTGGATACCTTTGCGGGCAAGACGTTTCATTCCGCCCGTTGGGACCATAGCCACGACCTGAGTGGCAAGAACGTTGGCGTGATTGGCACCGGTGCAAGCGCCATTCAGTTTGTGCCGGAAGTCGTGCCACAGGTAAACGCTCTCAGCCTTTTCCAGCGTTCTGCTGCCTGGGTACTACCGAAACCCGACCGGCCGTTCTATAACTGGGAGCACGCACTGTTCCAGACCATTCCGGCCTGGGACCGCATCTATCGTTCCCTGATCTATTGGAAGAATGAAAGCCGCGCCCTGGCGTTCACCCGTTTTAACAGCTTGCTCGAAATCTTTGCCTGGCAGGCGAAGCGTTTTGCCAAACACCAGGTTCGCGATCCCGAGAAGTTCAGGCATCTGGTTCCGGACTATAAGATCGGCTGCAAACGAATACTGATTTCCAACGACTGGTATTCAGCCGTTGATCAGTCTCACGTCGAGCTTGTCAGCACTGGTATTGAGCGTGTCGTGGAGGAAGGGGTGATTACCACCGACGGGGCCCTGCACCGGTTAGACACGATAATCCTGGGGACCGGATTTGCAGCCTCGGAATTCCTGTCGCCGATGAACATCGCCGGCCGCAACGGCGTGTCGCTCAACCAGGCTTGGGCCACTGGATCAGAGGCCTACAAGGGCATTACGGTTTCCGGGTTCCCCAACCTGTTCATGCTCTACGGGCCCAACACAAACCTCGCCCACAACAGCATCGTGTACATGCTGGAATCTCAGGTCCGGTACGTGCTCGGTTGCATCAATACATTGAACGCAACACCAGGCACGGCGATGGATGTAAAACCAGATCGGCTTCGTGCGTTCTCTGAGGGCGTTCAGACAAAGCTTAAAGACAGCGTTTGGGAATCCGGTTGCCATTCCTGGTATCTGAACAGTGATGGCAAGAACACGGTGAACTGGCCCGGCTTTACCTTCACCTACCGCAAGGCCACGCGAGAGGTGAACCCGGATGACTACGAGTTCCTGCACCCTTCCGTTTAGCCTCTATTTGCTCTATCCAGATTCGTTGATTTGACATCTCTAACATATTCATAGGATGATTGGGTCATCATTTACCAGGATCTTAAACATGCAACTCGCCAGAATCTCCAAGGGTTCTCTCGTCGAAACCGCCATAGAAAGCCTGCGCCAAGCCATTGAAAAAGGTCACTGGGCGATTGGCGAACGACTGCCCGTTGAAGCGCAACTGTCTGAGTCCCTCGGCGTGAGCCGTAACACCGTTCGTGAAGCGGTCAGGGTCCTGGTGCATGTCGGTATGCTGGAGACACGTCAGGGGGATGGTACCTACGTTCGAGCCACGAAGGACGCGGGTGAAACCCTGCGAAGGATCAACCGCGCTCAGTTAAGGGACAAGCTCGAAGTACGGATCATGCTGGAAACCGAGGCTGCGAAGCTCGCTGCGGAACGCCGGGACGCCAAGGACCTGGAGAGAATGACGCTCGCCCTGGATGAGCGGGCGAAAGCCGGTGACGATGTTGAACGCCGAATCCGTCACGATCATGCGTTTCATACAGCCCTGGTCGCAGCGTCACACAACCCTGCCCTGTCGGAGCTGTACGACTATTTTGCCCATTCGGTGACACAAACCATTGAACTGACCGAACTCGATTCAGAACTTCCTGAACCTTCCCAGGAGGATCATGAACTGCTGCTCGCCGCGATCCGACAACAGGACTCCGTTAAGGCGGAAACCCTGTCGAGGGCTTTGCTTCAGCCGAGCCTTAAAGCCTTGGGGAAGAAGCATCCATGAAATTCAGGCTCGATACCTTCACGCTATTGCTGTTAGGTGCGATTGTCCTTGCCACGTTCCTGCCGGTGCGTGGCAATGCCGCCGACGCCCTGGCAACCGCTGGCACCGTGGCTGTGGCTCTGCTGTTCTTCCTTCATGGCGCAGCGCTTTCACGTGAACAGATCGTGGCCGGTGCCACCCATTGGCGCCTGCACATCATCATTACTGCTTTCACCTTCGTTTTTTTCCCCCTGGTAGCGCTACCCATCAACGAAATCAGCCGCTTTGCGCCTCAGTGGATGCCGGCGGATCTGGGGTTGGGGTTCCTGTATCTGGGCGTGCTGCCGTCGGCCGTCTCTTCCTCAATTGCCTATACGGCCATGGCGAAGGGCAACGTGCCCGCCGCCATCTGCAGCGCCGCCGCTTCCAATGTGTTTGGCATGATGTTGACGCCATTCCTGCTGTTGCTACTGGTGAGCACGTCGGGCGACGGCGGGTTTTCGGTCGCTGAGGCGCTCAAAGACATCGTGCTACAACTGCTTCTGCCGTTTGCGGTTGGACACGGCCTGCGCCCTCTGCTGGGTGGTTTCCTGGCACGGCACGAAATGCTTGCTTCCCGCTACGACAAATTCGTGATCTGGCTGATCGTGTATTCCGCTTTTTCCCATTCCGTTGCAAGCGGCCTGTGGCAAAACCTGCCTTTGAAGGCGATTCTGCTGGCCATTGGGTTGTGCTTCGCGCTGCTGGGATTCTTTATGGTACTGGCGATGTTTGTGGTTCGCCGGTTTGGATTCAGCCTGGAGGACGAGGCTGCCGTGGTGTTCTGCGGCTCAAAGAAGAGTCTGGCGTCCGGCCTTCCCATGGCCAAGGTGCTGTTCTCCGGACACCCCGGGTTTGGCATGATCGTGCTGCCGATCATGTGCTACAACCAGATACAGGTCATTGTGGGAGCCATGCTGGCTCAGGCGTATCGCCGCAGGATTGAGGCTGCGTCAGCCGCCGCCCCCCATTCCACTGAATAAGGTTGCTAATACGGCCAAGCCGACAATCCAGCCTATCACCGCGGGCCAGAAGTTAACCATCTGCGGCGGCAGTTCTTCCTGTGGCTGCTGATCACCCGTTGGCGTTTCCGCCTCCATGTCCTCCTCGGCGTCATGCTCCTGCGCGTCCCGCAGGCTATACCAGTCGAACCACCCCGCCAGAAACTGCACAACCGGCGCCGGGAAACTGCCGTTTTCCGCCATCGGCCGAACCTGAGGCTCCAGCGCGTCGGCAATTTCCTTGCGAACATGAGGCTGATCTGCAGGAGGCTCCCCGAGAATCGCTTTCCAGATCTGTGCGTCCTTGCTGCGGCTGGAATCGTTCAGCAGGGCTCGGACCTGAATCACCACCTCTCGCACCACTTGTCGTTCCGAGGAATCCAACTCCTGGCCCTCCTGCCTCACTGCCACAGGGGTATCAGCAACCTGAGGCTGTTCTTCATTACCGGCATCGGACGGTTCGTTGTCCGTTTGCGGCTCGCCGCCCGTTGCTTCCTTGAAAGCCTGCTGCAACCGTTCAAGCTCCTCCCCAGAGGCGAACTTTTCCTGTTGCTCATAAGCCGCCCTGATACGGGCATGATCACCGGTGGGCTCGATACCCAATACTTCCCAACAATTCATAGAGTTATAACTCATTCATCAGACTTTCATTAAATTTTAGAGAGACAAATGTAATCTGGTCACATAGGATATAAAAAAAGCGTTCACCATAAAAAAATCCCACACTCGGCAAAGTATAAAACGACACTCATGCCCGTTACGACCTATCTCATTAAAATTCCGGGGCTTGTTCGCCCTAATGCGTATCGCAGTCGCCTGATGGCGGTGTTTGCGGGCACGTTCATCGCCGTTGTTCCGGTGGTAGCGGCGGTAGCGGCGGTAGCGGAGGAAAGCAACGAGCAAACTTTCGAGCTGGCAGCGCTTGGCGATTCACCGGAAGCCTTTGAAATGGATTCCAGAATTCCAGAGGTACTGACCACAACCCGTCTCAGGCAACCGAAGTCACGTGTGCCCGGCACGACCACCATCATCACCGGCGAAATGATCCGGGATCTCGGCATCATGAACCTGGTTGAAGTATTTCGCCTGGTCCCTGGCATGACTGTAGCCGAGGTTGGGAGCAACAGTCCGGTAACGAGCTACCACGGTACTGTACATTACGAGCAGCGCCGACTGCAGGTTCAGGTCGATGGCCGTACGTCGTACCGCCCTAACCTGTCCGACATGGATTGGAATACCATGCCGGTTCCCCTGGAGCTGATAGAACGAATCGAGGTCAGCCGTGGCCCAAACAGCGCCGCGTATGGCATCAATGCCTTCCTCGGAACCATCAATATCATCACCCGTGCGCCCGAGGATACGGCCGGCATCGAAGCCCGCGCCATTACCGGTTCCAGAGGCTATAAAAGGGTGTTTGGTTCCGCCGGCAACGCCTCTGGCGACTACAACTGGCGCCTCGCCTACGAGAAACGCAAATCTGACGGTTTTGACGAGCAGGAAGACGATGACATCTACTATCCCTTTCATGATGGCTACGACATCAACACCTTTACGTACGACAGCAGTTTATTCCTGAACAGCCAGTACAGTTTGGACTTGCGTGGCGGTGTGGTGGATGGCGTTGACGAAGAGGACCAGATCAAGAACGGGAAGCTCGGCGCCAATGACCACCCTGACATCATCGTCGACGACTACTACCTACAAACCCGCCTGAACGTAACGACCTCCGAAAACCATTTCTATCATGTTCAGGCCAGCTTCCAAAACTATGATCGACGGCAGCGCTGGAACATCTGCATTCCCGGGGATACCTTTAACAATATTCTTCAGGGAAACAGCCCTGATCTCGTCCCCTGCGCCGCGAACGAAGTAGACCCTTTCAGGGCAAACTTGAATGAAGACATCGAGGAATCCCGCCTGGAGTTCGAAATCCAGGATACCCTGTTGTTCAATCCGGACCTCAAACTGGTATCAGGTCTTGGTTATCGTAAGGACACTTATCGATCGGAAACCTATTTCAATGGCCGCGGTAACAATTACCAGTCGCAGGTTTTTGCGAACCTTGAGTATTCCCCTTTACGTTGGCTTACCCTGAACGCTGGCGGCAATTGGGAAAAAACCACCACCACGGATGAAGGCTACTTTTCACCCAGGGTGGCTGCCAACTTCATCCTGGCCAACAACCACACGCTTCGATTTGTCTACTCCGAGGCAGTCCGGACGCCGGATGCGTTCGAGCAGAATCCGGACTGGTCCTATCGCCCCAGGAACGTCCAGCCGCCTTACGCTTTTCTTGAAGGGCAACGATTCCTGGTGGCTAACCTAGTCGACCCCGCCACGTCAACTTATGGCAAAACACTTGAAGAAGAGCGCATAATTTCACGGGAAATAAGCTATTTTGGTCAGTACTACCTGGACAGCTCTATCTTGTCACTGGAAGTTCGCTATTTCAACGACAAGCTCCGCGACATGATCAGTGGCATTATCAACGAAGAAGACTGGACCATTGACAACAATGTCGCACTCGATCAAAAAGGCTTCGAAGTCGAAGCGTCACTGGACTTTCCCGGTACAAAGCTGAGGATGAGCTATGCTTATCTGGATCAGGACGGTCGCTATACCGGCGCCAATGATCGCGATGCCGGTGACAAACAATACGCCATTGACTTGCTCGGGCGGTTGTCGGTCAGGCATTCAGGAAGTTTTGCGTGGATACAGGACCTGCCTTTTAATCTGACCTCGTCGGCGGCGTACTATTTTGCGGATGAGTTCCGGCGTTCGCATTTTGAGCGTCTGGATCTGAGACTGGCAAGGTACATTTTCAAAACCGGCTACAGCTATGAGTTTGCCGTTACCATGCAACACTATCTGAACAGGGACGTGGATCTGAGCCCTGATAACGTCATCAAGGACCATAACCAGTTCTTCGCTGAAGTCGGCGTAAGATTCTGAAGGCACCACACGGACGATAACCGACCCTGGACGGTATGAAACCAACGCACAACACCAAAATAGGGAGAGAAACAAGCGGCTATGCCAGTCGGCGCACACTGGCCAGCGCCGTACTGTTCCTGCTTGTCGTGTTGTCCTTGTCTTTTCAGCCTGTTCACGCGCAATCCACGTCCGGTTCCCAGGTGTATCTGGCCGGTTCCGAGAACTCGGCTTTAAACCGCCGCATGCGCTCCCTTCTTCAGGAGGCGCTGGGAAGTACCGCCACCATTCGCTCCCTCAGTAGCGGCCAGACGTCTCAGGACAATACCACACCAGTCATCACGCTCGGACCAAAAGCCTTTACACGGGTCAGGCAGGAAAATCGTCATGTGCCGATCCTGGCTTTGCTTGTGGATCAATCGTTTATTGACGGTTACGCTGAGCGCTCCGGGGGCTCGGTTTCCGGCATACTATACAACCCCCCATTGATCAGGCAGGCCGTCGCTGGGCAAGAAATCCTTCCTCATGCGACCCGAGTGGCGATGCTCGCCCGTCCCGAAACCATTGAGCTTTACGAGCCTGTGGTCGACAAATTGCCAACCTACGGCCTCGAGGCGCGGGTATTTGTCGTCAGCTCCGACGACGACCTGATACCAACGCTCATTCATGCGCTGAACTACGGTGACTTTATTCTGGCCGCGCCGGACAGTGGTATATACAACCCCAGGACTATCAAACACATCTTGCTGACCGCCTACCGTCGTAACCGGATTGTTATCGGCCCGAGTCAGGCCTATGTTAAAGCGGGGTCGCTGGCGTCGACCTATACACCTTTAACCGAGATTGCCAAACTGGCGGCGGAATACATAGAACAATACCGCCTCGATGGCCAGTTTCCCCCGCCCGCCTATCCCGATGTTTTCAGAATTGAGCTCAACGACCAGGTTGCGCGTTCACTGAACATTCCGCTACCCGACCGTGAGGAAATCATCGAGTCTGTCAGCGAGCGGCTTGCCGGCTCCAAGGAGGCGTCTGATGATTAAGCGTATGGGCAGGCCAACCTCCCTCACGCGGAAGCTGTTGCTACTGGGTGCTGCCCCGGCGACTGTCATGTTCATCGTGCTGATGGTGTTCTTTACGTCTGCACGGCTTGACGACGCTCGCAAGGACCTTGCGGACAGTAGCCAAATGCTTGCTGACAGCCTCGCTCCAGCGGTTGAGTACGCCGTCGTTTCAGGGAACGCGGCCTCCCTTGAACAGATACTGTCGCAATCATTGCGGCGTAGTCGGGCCCAATGGATCCGCGTCTCTAACGTGGTAAATGACGAGGTTGGATTTGTCTCCACAGACGACCCTGGCAATATCAGTGCTGAGGACACCTTCGACGTCTTTGAATCAGAGATACTCCAACAGCCGCTAGACCTAGGTGAAGAGCGCCAGAACGAATGGTTCGAACCAAACTACGGGTTCGGGTCGGGAGCGCTTCGTGTGGGTACGGTTCAGGTCGGTGTCAACAAAGCCCAACTCGCTGCACGCCAGCAAGACATCCTTTGGACATCATTAGCGGTTGGTTTTTCGCTGCTGTTGTTTACGCTATTAATCGTCAATCATTCGCTGAATAGCATTGTCTCACCTATCCACGGCTTATCCCGTCGGGTTGCAAAACTGACCAATCGCGAATACGAAGAAGTTGAGGTCGGCCTTACAGGTACCACCCGGGAAACCCAGGAACTGGAGGAGAGCCTGAACGCCCTCTCCAGGCATCTTCGAAATCTCAAAGCATCCAGGGATGAAACACTGGCTTCCTCTGAAAAAGCCCGTGAACGCTCGGAAATGGCGAATCGAGCCAAATCCGAGTTTCTTGCCACCATGAGCCATGAGTTACGAACACCGCTCAATGGTGTTCTGGGGATGATCGAACTTGTGACCGATGAAGCCCTGAGCGCTCGACAGAAAGACTATCTCCAGACAGCGCGGCAGTCCACCGAGGATTTGCTGACGGTTATTAATGACATCCTGGACTACTCCCATATTGACCGCGGTACGCTGGAACTGGATAGCCGCGAATTTGACCTGAAAGAACTCATCACCAACTGCACCGCCAGCTACCGTCATGTAGCGGAGCAGCAGGGTTTGGTCCTGTCGACCCTATTCACGGGAGATTGGCCAGACCATCTGGTTGTACTGGGTGACGCTCCGCGCCTGCGTCAGATCCTGGCGGGCCTTATCGATAATGCCATCAAATTCACAGGCGACGGTTTCATCAAAGTTCAGGCTGGCTTTTTCGCCGTTGAAGAGAACTGTCTGGTGCTCAACTGCACTGTCAGCGACTCGGGCTGTGGCATTCCGGTCGAGCGGATTCAAGACATCTTTAACTCCTTTGAGCAACTCGATACCGGTGATTCACGTCGTTATGGCGGCACCGGAATGGGGCTCTCGCTGGTCCAGAGACTGGTGGAACTGATGGGAGGCCACGTTAAAGTTCAAACGGACATTGGGAAAGGGTCACAGTTCCGCTTTGAACTACCCTTTGAACTGGCAACCCAGGGAGATCACTTTGAGCAGGCAGAAAAGGCCCCCATCGAAGCCGGCAGTGAGCAAGCCCGCGCTTTGGTCGTAGAGGACAACATTGTGAACCAGAGGGTCGCCACCGCTTTGCTTAAACGGTTAGGCTTTGACACAGATACTGCTGCCAATGGTGAGGAGGCGCTGCAACTTGTCCAGACCAACCACTCAGGCTACGACGTTATCCTGATGGACTGCCAGATGCCTGTAATGGACGGCTATGAAACAACCCGCTGTATCCGGGAATGGGAAAAGAGTAACGGCCAGGGCGGAACACCCATTATCGCGCTGACAGCCGACGTCCTCCCGGGAACCGAATCCAGTTGTCGAGAAGCGGGCATGAACGATTACCTGGCCAAGCCAGTAAGAAAAGAAAATCTGAGAGTGGTACTCAGCCGCTGGATACGGGTGTAACCAGCGGCCCTTCGTAAGACGGAAAGGTTACGCGACGGGCTCACGCATGGTGACGAACTCTTCGGCGGAGGTCGGATGGATACCGATGGTGCTGTCGAATTGCTCTTTGGTCGCGCCAGCTTTCAGGGCAACCGCTATCCCCTGGGTAATTTCCCCCGCATCGGGCCCAACCATATGAGCACCCAGCACCCGGTCTGTGTCAGCGTCCACCACCAGTTTCATCAGTGACCGCTCATCCCGCCCACTCAAGGCATGTTTCATCGGTTTGAACTCCGACCGGTAGATACGGAGCTTATGCCCGGCCTCCCTTGCCTCAGCTTCCGTCAGGCCGACCGTTCCGATATTGGGCTGGCAGAATACCGCCGTCGGAATGCTTGTATAGTCCATCTCGCCCTGGCCGTCTCCGAACAGTCGGCGAGAAAGCACCATACCCTGTGCCAGCGCCACCGGCGTCAGTTGCGGTGTGCCGATAACATCTCCGAGGGCTGTAATGGAGGGCACGGCCGTCTGAAAGTGATCGTCCACAACCACATGGCCGGAGGCACTGAGTTGAACCCCAAGTGCCTCAAGCCCCAGGCCATCCACCAATGCACGGCGCCCGGTAGCCGCCATCACAAGACCAGTGTTCATACGGGAGCCATCGGTCAGGTCGACGTTGTAGTGGGTGCCCTCGCTCTCGATGGATTCGATATTGACGCCAAAGCGCAGGTCCACGCCCTTCTTGCGTATTTCCGCAGCGGTAAACTCTCGGATGTCCTCATCGAAGCCGCGAAGAAACAGGTCCCCCCGATAAAGAAGTGTCGTCTTAACGCCAAGCCCGGCAAGAATACCGGCAAATTCAACCGCTATGTAACCACCGCCCCAGACCACAGCCTGCCTCGGCAGTTGCGGCAGGTAAAACATCTCGTTCGAGGTAAGAACACACTCCTTGCCGGGCACATCCGGGACCACTGGCCAGCTGCCGGTGGCAATGGTGATATGCTTCGCCGTATAGGACCGTTCTCCCACCACAATGGTGTGAGCGTCGGTCAGCGACGCGGTGCCTTCAATCACCGTAACGCCGGCATTGGCAAGCATACGCCCATAGATCCCGTTAAGACGTTCGATTTCTGCGTTCTTGTTGGCAACCAGTCTGGTCCAGTCAAAGCTCACCTGGTCGCCGGGCACGTTCCATCCATACCCCGCAGCGTCCTCAATGTCTTCTCCGGCGTGGGAACCATAGACAAACAATTTTTTGGGCACGCAACCCACATTGACGCAGGTCCCGCCCAGGTAGCGCGATTCCACCACGGCCACTCGAGCTCCCTTGGCCGCCGACATGCGCGCCAGTCTTACACCGCCGGAGCCGGCTCCCACAACAATAAGATCAAAATCCTGTCTGTCAGACACAGTATCTCCTGTCGTTATCGACAATCTGTTCGTTCAACCGGATACCGCCGCCTGTTCGTCGGGGCGGACCTCACGGAATAGTATATGATCCTCAAAGCTCCCCAGCCGAATAGTGCCAAGGCTTCGGAACCCTTCTGACTCGTAGAAAGGAAGGTATCGGCTGTTGCCCGTATCCAGGACAAGCCCACTCCCCCGGGGATTTTCCCCGCAGAGCCGCTCAACCGTGGATAACAGCAATCGCCCATATCCCTTGTTCTGATAGTTCGGATTCACCCCCATCAACGGCAACTGGTGAGCCAGAGGCTGGGGGAGCATTTCCCGTATCCTCTCATGGTAATCCAGGTAGCGACGGGTGCAGGCGAACCCTGTTGTCAAAACCATACGAATGCGCCAACTAAACTGCTCCGCGAGATTCAGCCGGAGTTCAGGCTCGCCAATAAAAGCAACGGCCACAAGTGTATCGTTCACCAATACGCCAACAGCGTCCTGGTTCAGATCAAAATAGAGGTCGATCAGTTCCCGAACGGTGGCGCGGACACGTTGCTGGTAACCGGGGCGACCGTGGTCAAAAAGGTACTGGAACGTGGGCTCGTCACGGTAGGCATGAACCAGTATGGAAATCGCCTCATTTCGGGCGCTCCTGTCAAGGCGGACAATGACCGGCTGCGGATTGTTCTTGTTTTCTGTACCGTCGTTCATCAGATGCTCTCCAGTTGCCTGTCTCAGATCGTCAGTGTCAGACGTACGGCTACAATTCCCGGGTTGTTCTGCCGGTCCATGGATGCCTGATCTATCCGGACACCGTGGCCGGTGTTCAACCGTTCCAGCCAACTTGCCACCTCGGTAAATGGTACGCCCTCGAGCCAGACGCGAATGGCGTCCTCCCCGCTGGGCTCAAAGCGCTGCAGGGAAAGGCCTGCCTCGCTGGCGCTACGCGTCACCAGTGCCATCAGCGCACGGCCGTCTGCGGGCGTATCAGCACCTGCAGCGCCTTGAGACGTTCCAGTACTGGACAGACGTTCCAATGACTGATGATTGGCCTCAAGCCACGCCAGCAACTCGGTGGCGCGATCCCTCTCGCCCACGGCTTCGCTATGGAACTCCGTGGCGGAGCGCCAAACTCCGAAGTAGAGAATGCCCAGGAGAACAGCCACCGCAAGAACCGACAGGGCCTGCTGATCCCTGCGAGGCAATTGGTCATACTGGGCGATGAGTTTTCCGACGGCTGGCTGCTCCTTGATCCTGTTTAGCATGCCATTATCCTCCCGAAACCGTCAGGCGACCGCGGGCGCCATCGGATTCATTAACCACCGAACCGATCTTCGCTTCCAACCCCCGACTGGTCAGGCCATTTCTCAGGGTACTGAGCTTGTCATAGCTGTCCGCCCGCACATCTACCACAAGTTCCCCGCGATTCCTGCTGTAGTTAACCGAATTGAAATTGACAGCGCGTGAATCGGGAATCTTCGAATACTGCTCACCCGTGTACTTCATCAACGTGATAAAACCGGCGTCCGGCCCCTCCGCCTGAAGTTGACGCATTTGGCCTTCAACAACCCGGCGTACGTTTCCTGAATGGGTCCTGGTATCTCCCGGGAAGGCTTCACGATAAACCGCCATCGCCTGTCCGCGGATCTCGTCGGCTTGCTGCTGGTGATAGAACCCCATACCTACTTCCACGCCAATCTGGATCACAAACCATACGCAGGCCACGGCAACAAGCGGTTTCCACGCGCCCAACACACTCGATTTACCCGTGCGGATGCTATAGGCCCCCTGGCACAGGTTGATCGGTTGGCAAAGGTGATGATGGTGGGAATGTGCCAGCAGTTCCAGAGGCATCAATTCAAGCGTTTCCTCGCGGACCGTCAAGCGCCCAGATGATTTCAACTCGCTCAAGTCAGACTGCTGACGCTCATATTCCTGCTCAGTGCCGTAGACCGTGACCGGCACCTCGGCAACCACTTCATCAGAAGGCGGAAGCGCGAGCGTCTGAGCGAACATCGCCAGGTTCCGCGCATGCACGCTGAGCCATTCTCCTTGGTCACTGGACAGCATGGCGGAATCGCCATCCAAACATACCGACCAACCACCTTCAGTGACGGGCAGCAAGCTGGAATCCGGGTAGATCGCATCCAGCTTAAGGTGATTCCACCCACTGAACATCGCCACCCATTCCGCCATTTGCCCATGGTCTATAGCGGCCACCCGAAAACCCTTCTCCGTGCGGTTGCCAAGGGCCAGATGAACGTTCTCGATATCCTGGGCAACCTGTTCCTCAACCGCATAGGGAAGCGCCTGATGCACAAATCGCGTTTGTTTAGCGGGAATGTCAGCTACGCAAAACAACGCTTCGTCGCCGGGGATGAGGCCGACCAACAGCACGTTCTCAAGGTCATTCTGGGTCAGGGTCTGTTCAATGACATCTTGTGAATCCGCTGTTCCCCGGGCCTGGGCATCTCCACTGGCATCCACCAGCACCCAATTGTACAACTGGGCTTCCGGGTTGG
>JGI24660J20065_1000182_pt1 | contig 23059 bp, 23 predicted proteins | sample MalvirmetaMSP134_FD_20065 | JGI IMG/M metagenome (IMG submission 20065) | reverse complement strand
AAGATCACCTTCTGGATCGTCGCGCTGCTGATACTGACCGCGCTGGCGTTCCCTTTCGTCTTACCGCTGTTTTACTGAAACCTGATCCACCCTATTAACTGAGAGGCACTACACCATGAAAAAGTCCCTGATCACCGCCAAGCCGTTCACCTAAAGTGGATCTGGCTTGGCCAGGCCGGGTGACCAAGAGGGCCGGTGGGTTTTTCCACCGGCTTTTTTTACGACCTGGCCTTCGTGTATTTGTCGAGATAAATGATTTTTTCCAAGTCTACAGGGCCTTTTGCTAGACCCAGGCGCATCGCCGGAGTCTTTCCTTCTTTATTTGTTTTGCAGTAGTTGTAATAAACCCGGTAGATATCTCCAAGTTGGCTGTATCGGTCTGGATTGTAAGGTGAGTACCCATGCCAGATCCTCCGCCCACTGGTTCCAGAGCCAAATGGTCGTTCAAAACAACTCATGGCTCGCCGGATTTGCATAAAGAACCGATCTACCGCGTGCAGTGATCCCATCTGAAGAAGACTCGCTTGATGATCCAGTGAGTATCGGTCGATATGGGTGATGGCTGCGATCATTTTTTCTGATTCTGCCATTGTGGCTTCAGGATGCTGAACCCATTTTTCGGGTGATTTCGGAAAGGGCAGTGGTTTTTGTATCCGGTCGATCAACATTTGTTTGATGACTTCCTTTCTTTCCTTCCGTGACATCTTCTGGACAGAGACGCCAGCATATTCGCTGATCAGCTCTTGAGAGTCTCGGATTAATTGTCGCTTGGCATCGACCGTTTTATCTTTGCTCGCTCTGATTAAAAAACCATCTGATTCTCCGTTCAGTATTTTGTCTCGGAACGCTGAGAGGTATGCGCCTCGCATTCCTGAGTCCTGATCCATATAAAAACGAGTTCGCCCTACAGATCCCAGAAGCTCCTTAAGCAGAAAGAAGTGGGCTGTCATGGTGTATTCGTTATGGATCAAGACTCCCTTTGCCGGTAGGCGAGTTGTGGAATCAAAATCTTCAGAGGAGCCGCTCACATTCACGGTACTATCGAAGGCAGCCTTGCGCTGCACTTCCTCAGCCAAGGACCCTGCCGCCAGTTGCTCTGCGCGGCGTGAGGAGCGCTTGGAGGCATCTGCAAACTCCTGTTTTAGCCATAACCTTGCGTATTCGCGATGATGTTTGGGTCGGTCATAATCACCAATCTCGATAGCGTGCTTTTCTATCAGTTCTTGGTCCACGCTCGCATCAAAATTGAAGTTGAAGGCGAACACATAACCGGTCCGGAGACAGGCCGTAGCAATTCCATAAATCTCACAGTTCCGTTTATCTTTCCGCTGCGTCCAGTTGCTGATTTGCACCTGACGATCTGTCGCCAGATACAATCGATGAATATCCATTTTCTTCAGATCAGCTTCCCGACGACTTGCAAAATCCAGACATTGTCGGTGTAGGAAGTTTATTTTTCCGTAAACCGTCTTTGGATGAATAGACTGAATTTCAGAGATACGCCGTAAGGGGGTGCGGTTAACCAGAAGCTTGAAGAAGAACTTGTTCGTTTCAGGCTTTCTGTGCGTGCGGTTTCTTTTCTTGGGTGTAAATGTCTTCCCACATGAGAGGCATTGATAACGCTGAGAGCCTGAAGCAGTTTTGCCACGCCGCTTAATTCCCTCTCCGTGATGCGTGCATCCGTTAGGACAATTTAGGTCAGGACCCGACAAATACCGGCTAATGCGATGAAGCTCCTGAGCGACTGCCTGGTTACTTTTAAGTGCAGAGGTGATACTGCCGGAATACTCACCCGATTGTTTTCGGGCTTCACAGGATTTGCAGGTCAGGGAGGCTAAATTTAGACCGGTTCCCTGAATCCTGAAGGGTTCCGGGATCTCCGGAATTTGACGATCATTCGTTTCTCTATTAGATTCTTTGCATATCCTTTCTTCCGGAACAGGCGAGAGCCCAAAATTCTCGCAATCCGGTGCCCCGCAGCCGTTAACCTGAATCCCCTCAAACCTCTCAGGAACTCGTGGCCAATCCTTCTGGCAAGATTTCTTTCTCATAAAAAAAGGCACCATACTGTCTGGATATCCAGTAGTATAGCGCCTTTTCGGGCCAGGCCAAGCCGCTCAGATCCACTTTAGGTGAACGGCTTGGATCACCGCCGTACTGTTTACGCTGTTCAGCCTGCCTGCCCTGGCGGCGCAACAAACGGTGACCCTGTCCGTTCCAGGCATGACCTGTTCGGCCTGCCCGATCACCGTCAAAGCCGCTCTCAAGAGGGTTGATGGGGTGAGTTCTGTTCAGGTCCGCTATGAGGAGCGTGATGCGACGGTGACCTTTGACGATGAGAAAACCTCTGTTGAGGCGCTGACTCAGGCGACTACCAACGCGGGTTATCCATCGGCCCTGAAAGACACCAAGGCAAAACAAGAGTAGTCGTGAACGAGCAACTGCAGACCGGGGTGCCAGGCATATACGCCGCCGGCGACTGCACCAGTCAGCCCCAGTTTGTCTATGTGGCGGCCGCAGGTGGTAGTCGGGCAGCGGTCAATATGACCGGTGGTGAGGCGCGGCTGGATCTCAGTGCCATGCCGGAGGTGGTCTTTACCGATCCGCAGATTGCGACTGTCGGTCTATCCGAAGCCGACGCCGAGGCAAGAGGCTACGTCACCGACAGCCGTACCCTGACCCTCGACAATGTGCCGCGGGCCCTGGTCAACTTTGATACCGGAGGCTTCATTAAAATGGTCGCGGAACGTGAAAGCGGGCGGTTACTGGGTGTGCAGTCCGTGGCGGGTGAGGCCGGCGAACTGATCCAGACCGCGGTGATGGCGCTTCGTGCGCGCATGACTGTCAACGAGATTGCCGATGAGCTGTTCCCGTACCTGACGATGGTAGAAGGTTTGAAGCTGTGCGCTCAAACGTTTACCAAGGATGTCAAGCAACTATCCTGCTGCGCGGGATAAGGCAAGGCAACCCTTGGATAGCATGGGCAAATGCTCTATTAGTGACCTTGTTTGATGACGTAAACTGATGCCGTAGTCAACTACGGAGTAAGCCCGCATGGTGAATAAAGTAAATCCACTGACCATCGGTGGGCTGGCCAAGGCGGCCGGTGTCCATGTCGAGACCATTCGCTATTACCAGCGGCGGGGCCTGTTGTCGGAACCCCAGCGTCCTCCCGGTGGGATCAGACGCTATGGTTCTGCCGATATCGATCGATTGACGTTCGTGAAATCGGCGCAGAACCTGGGCTTCAGTCTCGATGAGATTATCGACCTGCTTCGGCTGGAAGATGGTGCCCACTGCCAGGAAGCCAGTGTCCTGGCCGAGCACAAACTGCAGTCTGTGCGTGGAAAGATCAAAAAGCTGGTGAGGATTGAGAGTGTTCTGAGCGATATGGTCGCTCGATGTCATGAGCAAAAAGGGGACATCGCGTGCCCTCTCATTGCGTCATTGCACACCGGAATCAGCAAAGTCCCAGAGGCAGATCTCTAACCATATGATTTTATTGCTGGCATGGTACCCCCGGCAGGACTCGAACCTGCTACCTTCCCCTTAGGAGGGGGACGCTCTATCCAGATGAGCTACGGGGGCTGATCGTCAGAAGGCGGGTATGATAGCGGGCTGAGTGATGTGTCTCAAGGGCTTGCGGGAATACTTCCGGAATAGAAGGAGATCGCTATGACAGAAATTCGGTTGAAGCGTGCCTATGATGAACCGGCCCGTTCTGATGGTCCGAGGCTGTTGGTTGACCGGGTGTGGCCGAGAGGCGTTGCCAAGGAAAAGGCCAGTCTGGCCGAGTGGTTGAAGGATTTGGCCCCATCCACTGAATTGCGTAAGTGGTTTGGCCATGACCCGGCCCGATGGGACGGGTTTCGTGAAAAGTACCTGCAGGAACTGGCATCGTCCGATCGTGCGGACCTGTGCACTCTGGCATCCTACGTTGATAAGCACGAACGAATCACGCTGGTATTTGCAGCCAAGGATACAGATCATAATAATGCGGTAGCGTTGAAACAGTTTATTGAGGCGAGGCAGCTACCGGTTTGATCGGGCACAGGGGATACCAGGCGCATTGAAGACACCAGCACAGCACACTTCCAAGACACCGCCCCAGCCGTTGCGTTTAAGCGTTATTGTGCCTGTTTGGCAGGAAGCCGCCACCATTCGCGACACCCTGGATCATCTGCAGCCGCTCAGAGCGGCGGGCCATGAAGTCATTGTGGTGGACGGTGGCAGTGATGATGGAACAGCCAGGCTGGCGCAGGGTCATTGTGACCGTGTCATCCAGTGTGGCCGTGGAAGGGCGCCGCAAATGAACGCCGGCGCACAAGCAGCCCGTGGCGATGTCCTTCTGTTCCTGCACGCTGATACCCGTTTACCGGATTCTGCGCTGGCGGCACTGGAGCAATTTAATGCAAGCCGTAAGGCATGGGGGCGGTTTGATGTGCGTCTCAGCGGCAAGAGAGTGCTGTACCGGGTGATCGCCTGGTTCATGAATCAACGCTCCTGGCTGACGGGTATCGCTACTGGCGACCAGGCTCTGTTCGTGCGTCGGCCGGTGTTCGAGGCCTTGCGTGGCTTTGAAGAGATGCCGTTGATGGAGGATGTGGAACTATCGTCTCGTCTGAGACTGGTGTCACGACCTTTCCGTATTACCGATCCCGTGGTCACGGATAGCCGGCGCTGGGAACAGCAAGGTGCCTGGCGTACCATCCTGCTGATGTGGCGATTGCGCTGGCGCTATTGGCGCGGCGACTCGCCGGAAACCCTTGTTACCCTCTACCGGTCGGATGTTCGTAATGCCCGTCAATCCTGATGCTTCAGTGCTGGTTATGCAGTTTTCCAAGTGGCCGGAGGCGGGCAGGGTGAAAACCCGTCTGATGCCGGCACTGGGCGCCGAGGGCGCTATGGCGGCACACGTCAGGCTCAGTCTGGCCGTGCTCGATAATCTGGTGGCCAGTGGTTATACCGTCCAGTTCCTGTGGGACCGGGCGCTGGAGAATGCGCCCACGGGTGCTGCTCCTGTACTGGAACGGCTTGACGTTCACGGCGTTGCTCAGGCTGTACAGGAGGGCGACATCCTTGGGGAACGCATGTCACAGGCACTGGACGCAGGGTTGCGTGGCTTTGGCAAGGCGATGATTGTGGGCAGTGATTGCCCCTCCGTGGATGCGGACTACGTGCGAACAGCCGTGGCTGCGCTGGACGAGGTGGACGTGGTACTGGGGCCGTCGGAGGACGGCGGCTATGTACTCATCGGTGCTCGCCGGGTCCTCCCGGGCATGCTGGCCGACGTGGCCTGGGGAACGGAAAAGGCGTTGTCGCAAACCTGTGACCGCCTTACGCAAGCGGGTTTGTCATTCAGGTTGCTTCCGCAACGATGGGACGTGGATGAACCCGAAGACTGGCACCGGTTCACGGGCCAGTCCTCAGGTTGAGAGCTGATCAGGCGTCGGGAACAGCGCTGCGTTGCAGCAACAGCTCAACCGCGCTGGCGTTGTTTTTTGCCTCGGCTGTAGTGAACACCTGCAGTGCCTGTTTACGGTCAATGACCTGCTTTTGCAAAGTATTAACCAGGGCTTCCCGGCTCACGCGTTGTATCGCCTTGGCCAGTTTCTCCCTTGATTTGAAGTCGGTCGCGCCGCGGTCGATTTCACGCCAGTAACGCTCCGAAATCTCACCAAGTTGCCGATCCTGTTCCATCAGTTGGCTGATGACAGCCTGTTTCTCTCGCGCCAGGTCCTGCTCCGAGAGGTTGGATAACGTGTCCTTGAAAGCCTTGGAAAATTCCCGCACCGCTTGGTCGATCTGGTCGCCACTGGCTTCCGGGGATTGCACCACGAAGCCCAGCGCCGGGGTTTCCAGCATTTCGAACGGGGTAGCGTAAACGATATAGCCAAGCTGGCGATTGGTGCGGAGCTCTTCATAGAACGGGCTGCTGATAATCTGCCCCAGCAGGCGGAATACGGCGCGTTCCTCAAAGCCGGTGTTATCGCCCTGTACATAGAGGGTATAGCCGGTGTCCGGATGGTCTACCTCCAGCGGTAACAGGGTTTCACCTTCCGGTAAGGCCCGAACGCGGCTGCGCTCGACCGTTGTCAGCTCACTGTCGTCCAGCACCATGGCATGGATACGATTGGTGAGGTTAAGGGCGGACGCTTGTGTCATATTGCCGTGTGCCAGCATCACCGGGTCGACCTGGGCCAGGAACGCCTCGGCGAAGGATTTGAGTTCATCCAGCGTGACTTCCCGGGCGGCCTTAAGCTTCTCTTCTGTACTCCAGGCGCCCTCGATCAGCAGGCTCTGAATGCGTTCAGAGGTCTGCTGCACAGGCCGTTCCTTGGCCTTGTTTAGCAGTCCATCGATCATGTTTTGCCGGGCAATGCGGAAGCGTTGCTCGGTGAGTGTGGGGTCCGCTACCTGGGTCAGGATGCGGGCCATCAGGGTGTGGAGTTTGTCACTGTAACCGCCGACGCGGACGGTTATGCCCCGAAGGTGGGGGTAGATGCTGTAGTCGAGTCCCGCCAGCTGGGCGGGATAGGCCCATGCGTTCACGTTGGTGTTGATGGCATCCACCAACAGCGACGACAGCACATTGCTGCGAGCGGATGCCCGTGTCGCCGGGGTTCGCAGGCTTAGGTACACATTGGCCTTCGGCGTCTCGAACCGGGTGTCCCGGGCGTACCAGACCTCCATGCCACTGACGGTCCCCATGGAAACGGGCTGCTCCATGGTTGCGCCGTCGATCATGTCGAGTTCTTCGGGAATAAAAGGGTTGTCGAGCGGCAGGGCCAGCCTGGACACCATGGGGTTGTCGTCCCGTTGCCGAATGTCCCGGATGGCGAGGGGCTTCAGTTTCCAGGCGGCGTCGTACCACTGGGTCAGGTTGGGGTCTTCAAGGTTCGGTTCTGTTTCCAGGACGGACACCAGCACGTTATCCGGAGTAAGCCGGTTCAGAATGTTCCGGTATTTATCGGGTGCATAGCTTTCCATCATCCATGGCGCCTGGAGTACGTCCTCTGGCGCCACATGCCGCATCTGTCGCGACAGATGCATCACTTCCTGCACTGGCTGGCTCTTCTCACGGAAACGGAAATCGATCTGTGCCAGTTGTTTCATTTCTTCGAAACGAGAGCGGGAAATGCCTTCCTCGCGCACCTTGTCGATGTAGGCAAAGGTCAGTTCCAGAATGGTTTCCTGATTATCAAGGCCCTCCGGGGTCAGCGCCATGTTCAGTTCCAGGGTGGCTTCCTGGCCGGTATCCATGCCGCTACCTGCGGACAGGCTTTCCACCAGGCCAGCCTTCTTCAGCACGTCAAACAGGCTGCCCGGGCCTTCGTGGCCAAGCAGGCTGGCAACGTAGTTGGCCGGCTTGTCGCGGTAGTGGTCTTCCTGAGACGGGATGGGGAAGGTGAGCGTCAGGTTGCGGATATCCTTCAGCGCATCCGCATGCACGCGGGCGGGTAGGGTGCCTGGGCTGAACAGTGGCTCGTCGTGGACCTTCGCGTTCAGGTTGCGGTTTTCGATGCGGTCGAAGCGGCCTCGTACCATGGCCTCGAGCTGATCCAGCGATTGCGGGCCGTAGACGGCAAGCGTCATCAGGTTGGACGAGTAATGGGCTTTCCAGAAGTCGATCAGGTCCGGGCGCAGGGGGCGCTCTTCGGTGTTTTCCAGGGTAGTCAGGTTACCGACGGCAAACTGATGGAACGCGTGGTCGGGATTGCTGACGGCCTTTTTAACGGAGTAGAAGCGACGGCTGTCGTCTTTCTGTTTCGAGCTGTACTCCGAGTGCACGGCGCGGCGTTCGCGATCCACCAGTTCTGGCGTGAACAGTGGCGCTGAAAATTGCTCGGCGAAGCGATCCAGGGCTTCCTTCAGATGCTCGGCCTGTACGTCGAAGAAGTAGTTGGTGTCCTGGAATGCGGTGAATGCGTTGTGACTGCCACCATGGCTTTTGATGAACTTCTGGTACTCGCCAGGGTCAGGGTATTTTTCCGTGCCCAGGAACAACATGTGTTCAAGGAAGTGAGAGAGGCCTTCGCGGTTGGCGGGGTCATCGCCACTGCCGACGGCAACGTTCATGGATGCTGCGGCTTTGTCGGAGCCCGGCGCGGAAATCAGAAGCACCCGCAGTTGGTTGTCCAACTGCACATAACGGTACAGGTTGTCGTCGTTCGGGCTTTTTACGGGCGACTGGCTCGCCAGGGCAACCGAACTGAAGGCCAGTACCAGCGCCAGGAGAAATCCTTGCTTCAGGCCAAGGAAACCTTGGGCAAATCCATGGATGCCAGGGTGCATACAGTCTCTCTTTACGTTGAAACGTTAATGAATCAGGGCGTTACGGGTACTTTCCGGTTGTTGATCCAGGGTTTTCTTCGCCAGGCTGGCGGCTGCATCGGCATCGAGTTGGCCAGAGGCGATGCGCTCAAGAACTGTCCCCATCACCGCAACGGACTGGCGATAATCCGCAAATTCGGCCTGAAAGGCGTGATCAATGGCCTGATACACCGCCTGGATTTTCTGTTCCCGGGTGCCGGCGTCGGCGGCTGTGTCGTTGATGGCCTTCAGACAGGCACGTGCAATGGCAATGTAGCGTTCAGCGTTGGGATCGTCTTTGTGCATGTTCCGGATTCCGAAGTGCGGGAAATGTAGAAAGTGTGTAAAGAGTATAGAGACAGAAACTGCCGTTGAAGGTTCCGATTATGTCACCGCCACCGTCAGGTTTCATTTCCTTCCGGTAATGGTAAGGATTTGCGGGCAGCCTGCCCACCTTGTGCTAGTCTCAATTTCAGCGTGTCGGTTAACCGAACAGGTTCCGGCGTGTATTGCATGCATGAACTAGAGTAAACGCTCTAATTAAAACAAGAACTTACAGAGTAAATACTCTAAAAAAAATCGATACATGAGTGTTGCAATTAAGTACAATGCCGGCGTGCATCGGCGGTATAAGACTTTGGTCTAATACTCTCGATGACAACAAAGGAAAAAGACAACAACTGAGCAACAAGCAGGGTGGACTATCAATGAATTACTTTCTGACGGGTGGCACCGGATTTATCGGCCGTTTTCTCGTTGAAAAACTGCTGGCTCGCGGTGGCACAGTGCATGTTCTGGTGCGCGAGCAATCACAGGAAAAACTGGACACGTTGAGGGAGCGCTGGGGCGCGGATGAGTCCAGGGTGAAAGCAGTGATCGGCGACCTTACCAGCCCGAACCTGGGCATCGATGCCAAGACGATGAAATCGCTCAAGGGTAACGTTGATCATTTCTTCCACCTTGCTGCGGTGTATGACATGGGGGCGGACGAAAAGTCCCAGCAGGCCACGAACATCGAGGGCACCCACAGTGCCGTCAATGCGGCAGCCGCTATGGAAGCCGGTTGCTTCCATCATGTTTCCTCCATCGCGGCGGCTGGCCTGTTCAAGGGCACCTTCCGCGAGGATATGTTCGAGGAGGCGGAAAAGCTCGACCATCCCTACCTGCTGACCAAGCACGAATCTGAAAAGGTGGTTCGCGAGAGTTGCACCGTTCCGTTCCGGATTTACCGCCCTGGTATGGTGGTTGGTCACTCAAAGACCGGTGAGATGGACAAGGTCGACGGGCCCTATTACTTCTTCAAGATGATCCAGAAAATCCGCCACGCACTGCCCCAGTGGGTGCCGACGATCGGCATCGAGGGCGGGCGCCTGAACATCGTGCCGGTGGATTTCGTGGTGAACGCCATGGACCACATCGCGCACCTGAAAGGGGAGGACGGTAACTGCTTCCATCTGGTGGATTCCGATCCGTACAAAGTGGGCGAGATTCTCAATATTTTCTCCGAAGCCGGTCATGCTCCCCGTATGGCGATGCGGATCGACTCGCGCATGTTCGGGTTTGTGCCGCCGTTTATCCGCCAGAGCCTGAAGAATCTGCCGCCCGTTAAGCGTCTGACTACCGCATTGCTGGACGACATGGGCATTCCGCCTTCGGTGTTGTCGTTTATCAATTATCCCACACGGTTTGACGCCCGTGAGACAGAAAGAGTCCTCAAGGACACCGGTATCGTCGTGCCGCGCCTGGAAAGCTATGCAGCGGTTCTGTGGGACTTCTGGGAGCGTAACCTGGACCCTGACCTGTTCAAGGACCGCACCCTACGTGGCACCGTGGAAGGAAAGGTCTGTGTGATCACCGGTGGTACCTCCGGTATCGGTCTGGCGACAGCCGAAAAACTGGCGGATGCCGGCGCTATCCTGGTGATTGGCGCGCGCAAGAAAGAACGCCTGATGGAGGTGGCTGCTGAACTGGAAGCCCGAGGCGGCAACGTTCATGCCTACCAATGTGACTTTGCCGACATGGATGACTGCGACCGGTTCGTGAAAACGGTGCTGGACAATCACGGCCATGTGGACGTATTGGTCAATAACGCAGGCCGTTCCATCCGTCGCTCACTGGCGCTCTCGTTCGACCGTTTCCACGATTTCGAGCGTACCATGCAGCTGAACTACTTCGGCTCCGTTCGCCTGATCATGGGTTTTGCTCCGGCTATGTTGGAGCGTCGTCGCGGGCACGTGGTCAATATCTCATCCATCGGTGTGTTGACCAACGCGCCCCGTTTCTCGGCCTATGTCGCGTCCAAGTCAGCGCTGGATACCTTCAGCCGTTGTGCGGCGGCGGAGTGGTCGGATCGCAACGTGACCTTCACCACCATCAACATGCCGTTGGTGAAAACGCCGATGATCGCGCCCACCAAAATCTACGACTCGGTGCCCACGCTGACACCGGACGAAGCGGCGGAAATGGTGGCAGACGCCATCGTGTACCGTCCCAAGCGCATCGCCACGCGTCTGGGCATTTTTGCCCAGGTCATGCAGGCGCTGGCGCCGAAGATGGGCGAGATCGTGATGAACACGGGTTACCGCATGTTCCCGGACTCTCCGGCCGCTGCCGGCAGCCGTTCCGGCGAGAAGCCGAAGGTGTCCTCCGAGCAGGTGGCCTTTGCGGCGATCATGCGGGGTATTTACTGGTAGTATTGCCCTTGGAGATCAAAAAAACCCCGCTTCGCGCGGGGTTTTTTGTGGCTGTCTATCAAGGTGCCTCTTCTGTGTCGTCCGGTATGGGCGGCGGTGGGAAGCCACCGATTTCGCGCCAGCGGTTGACGATGCCACAGAACAGATCTGCGGTTTTCTCTGCGTCATAGGCGGCCGAGTGCGCTTCCTTGTTGCTGAACGGAATGCCCGCCAGCTTGCAGGCTTGCGCCAGTACGGTATGGCCGTAGGCCAGGCCAGCTAGCGTTGCCGTGTCGAAGGTGGAAAACGGATGAAACGGGTTGCGGCGGATGTCTGAACGCAGGGCAGCGGCGAACACAAAGTTGTGGTCGAAGGTTGCGTTGTGGCCAACGAGCACGGCTCGTTTGCAATCGTGGGCTTTGACCGCCTTGCGGATGGGCCCGAAAATCTCGCTCATGCCTTCTCGTTCCGGAACGGCTTCCCGCTCCGGGTTCCACGGGTCGATACCGGTGAAGTCCAGCGCAGACTGCTCCAGGTTGGCGCCCTCGAAGGGGTCGATCTGCTGAACGTGGGTTTCAGCCCGCTTCAACCAGCCGTCCTCATCCATTGTCAGTATGACCGCAGCGATCTCCAGCAGGGCGTCCTTCTCAGGATTGAAGCCGCCGGTTTCCACATCCACCACAACCGGCAGGAAACCACGGAAGCGGCGGGACATGGGATGCGGTTCTTTATGTTCTTCAGTCACTTAAACTCCTGGAGTCTCTGGCCAGGGTTGCCGGCCTGGTACACAAATGATTGATAAGGAACGATTAACAGGGAACGGTTGGTCGGCTGATGTTCAGACAAGCCGCCATCTCAGGCTTTCGCCGGCCTTCAAAGGCACGATGGTACCGTCAGCCAGGGGCAGTTCGTCGGGCATCTCCCAGGATTCTTTCACTAGCGTGATGGTATCGCTGTTTCTGGGCAGGCCATAGAAATCGGCGCCATTAAAGCTGGCAAAGGCCTCCAGTTTGTCCAGCACACCCAGGTCTTCGAAAATCTCCGCATACAGGGGCATGGCGCTGAACGCTGAATAGCAGCCGGCGCAGCCACAGGCGGTTTCTTTCTTGTCTTTCGAGTGCGGCGCAGAATCCGTTCCCAGGAAGAAGCGGCGGTCTCCGCTGACCACTGCATCCCTTAACGCCTGTTGGTGCCGGTTGCGTTTGAGGATGGGCAGACAATACAGGTGAGGGCGAATGCCGCCGACCAGCATGTGGTTGCGGTTGTACATCAGATGTTGCGGCGTGATGGTGGCACCCAGATTGTCACCGTCATGGTCACGCACGAATTCGGCTGAATCGGCGGTGGTGATGTGCTCCAGAACCACCCGCAAATCCGGAAACGCCTCCATGGTCGGCGCCAGTACGCGCTTGAGGAAGATCTTTTCCCGGTCGAAGATGTCGATCTCTGCGTCGGTGACTTCGCCGTGGACCAGCAACAGCATGCCGCAGTCACTCATGGCCTCCAGTACCGGATAAATGTTGCGGATGTCGGTCACACCGGATGCGGAGTTGGTGGTGGCGCCAGCCGGGTACAGTTTGGCGGCAATCACGCCCGCAGCCTTGGCATCCCTGATTTGCGCAGGCGTAGTGGTTTCTGTGAGGTACAGCGTCATCAGCGGGTCGAACCCGGTGTCGCCGGCTGCGGCCAGTATCCTGCTACGGTAAGCCATGGCCTGTTCGGCTTCCGTCACCGGTGGCGCCAGGTTTGGCATGATGATGGCGCGGCCAAAGCAACGGGCGGTGGCGGGTACGACGTCCTTGAGAATGTCGCCGTCCCGCACGTGGAGGTGCCAGTCGTCAGGACGGGTGATGATCAGTTGTTCGGTCATTTACGGTTCCGGGATCTGCTGGGGCCCGTCAAACGTGAACCCCTGAAAGAAAAAATCTGGCGAAATTATATCAGAAGCCGACAGCGATTGTTTTGGCGGGCGTCCTAAAGAAAGACTGACTTCGGCCGTTACGAGGGTAGTGAATCTTTTCTGACGGATGGATGGTATGGCACGAATTTCCGCCTTCCTGCGTGGTGCAGTGGTTTCCAGTGCGATTGGTGCACTGACGGCAGGCTCTGTTGCGGTGCAGGCCGCCACCTTTGGCGCGGGTATCGAGAACAGCCAGTGGTACCTGTCGGAGTCCGTATTCGAGTGTACTTTAGTGCATCAGGTTCCGGGCTACGGCCGTGCCGTATTCCGCCACAAGGCGGGTGAGTCGCTGTCCTTCTTTCTGGAGTCGGAAACGCCGCTCATGCGTCCTGGTCAGGCTCAGTTGGTGATGGAAGCGCCGTCATGGCGCCCGGGAACCGCCACCCGTCCCCTTGGTCGGGTTAACGTGGACGACAGTCGTCGGCCGCTGATGCTCGAGTCACGCCTCGCCATGGTGCTTGTCCAGAGCCTGCTGGAGGGGATGGACCCAACGGTTACGCGTGAGTCCTGGTACGACGGCAGCCTGGTTCGGGTGAAAGTGTCCAACATTAACTTTGCGGGCCAGTTCTCTGGTTATCGAAGCTGCACCGCCGGCCTGTTGCCGGTCAACTACGATCAGATCAAGCGGTCCCGCATTTCCTTTGCGTCAGGCAGCACCAGCCTGTCCGAAGCTGACCGTCGGTTTCTCGACAACATTGTGATTTACATCCAGGCGGATTCCACGGTGGAGAGAGTGTTCGTGGATGGGCATACCGACAGCAGCGGTAGCCGTATCGACAATCGCGCGTTGTCCGAAGAGCGGGCCAATGCGGTGGCGGATTACCTGATCGGGCAGGGCATTGATGCTGATCTCGTGACCACCAGGGCCCATGCGGACCAATACCCGGTATCACGCCGCGCGGCAGACAACCGGCGCACCACAATTCGCCTTCAGCGGGAAGGCGAACGGCCGGACCTGCAGCAAGCCAATGGCTACGAGGCCGCAACGCCAAATACCTGACATTGCGCGCGGCAATCTCAGTGGATGGCGTTGAGCACCTCAAGGTGAGCGTTGACACTCTCGGCCAGCGCCCTCAAATGATAGCCACCCTCCAGGGTTGAGACAATACGGTCGTTGGCATGGTCGCTGGCCACGCTGGTGATCATTTCCGTCAACCAGCGGTAATCCTCTACTTCCAGGTTCAGCTCCGCCATCGGGTCCAGTCGGTGGCCGTCAAAGCCGGCGGAGACTAGCACCAGTTGCGGGCGGAAGTCCTGCAGCCGTTTCAGCCACGCTGCTTCCACGATCTTCCGGTACTCGTCTGCCGGAGTGCCTGCCTGGATGGGCGTATTGATGATGTTTTCCGCCTGGCGATGCACGTGGGAATGTGGGTAGAACGGATGCTGGAAACTGGAACACATCAGGATGCGTTCATCACCGCCCACGATATCCACCGTGCCGTTGCCCTGGTGTACGTCAAAATCAATAATCGCTACCCGCTCCAACTGGTGAAAGTTCAACGCCCGCATGGCGGCCAGCGCGATGTTGTTGTAGAAGCAGAAGCCCATGGATTTACTGCGTTCGGCATGGTGCCCGGGTGGCCTGGCGCACACAAACGCGTTGGTGAGCTGGCTGCTGAGCACCATATCGACCGCTTCAATGCTGGCGCCAGCGGCAAGTCGGGCGGCTCTCAGGGTGTCCGGCATCATGGCGGTATCGGGGTCGGTATACACCCGTCCCCTGGTGGGCTGCATCAGATCAAGTTGGTTCAGATAGCGTTCGGGGTGCACGGTCTGCAACTGGTCCCGGGTGGCTTCGTCAGGTCGCACCCAGTCGAGATCTTGCCCCAGGCCGGTGTCGGCCAGGTAACTGGTGATGGCTGCCAGTCGCTCGGGGCACTCAGGGTGCTCCGCCCCCATATTGTGTTTCATGCAGTCGTCGTGAGAGAAGAATCCCGTTGTCATACTGGTCCCGAACACTCTGGTTGTGCTTGTATTTTGTCCGATATTATCAGGGATAGACCGGGCTTTCTGCGTTTCTTTGGTCTTATGGCGGAGATAGCCGTTTTACATCGTCAGGCAAGCGCCTAAGATAAGGTGTACACACGCCCGGTCGACTCGAATCAAGGAGTGAAACTTGAGCACCCGTTATCTGGAAAGCCTTTTCAACCCGTCTTCTATTGTGGTGATCGGCGCCTCGGAACGGGCAGACAACCTCGGTGGCATGGTTCTGCGGAACCTACTCGGTGGTGGTTATCCCGGCCAGTTGATGGTGGTTAACCAGAACGATTACGACAACGTCCACGGCGTACCCTGCGTCAAGAAAGTATCCCGCATGGGGTTCAGCCCCGATCTGGCGATTATCTGTACCCCTCCGGATACCGTGCCGAAGATGATCAAGCGACTGGGCGAGGCAGGCGTCCGCACGGCTATTGTGATGACCGGCGGCATGTCCAGGAGCCACAGTAAAACCGGTCAGCCATTAATGTATTCGGTTCGCGATGCTGCGCGGGAGACCGGCATACGCGTGCTTGGCCCCAATACTATTGGGCTGATGGTGCCAGCCCGCAGCCTGAACGCCACCTACGCCCACATGGGCGCCATTCCCGGCAAGGTGGCGTTCGTGGGCCAGTCCGGCACCATCGCCAGTTCGGTAATCGACTGGGCGTTCGCCCGGGGTGTGGGTTTCTCATACTTCCTGACACTGGGCGATGGGATGGATATCGATCACGACGACCTGATTGATTATCTGGCCCAGGACAGCCAGACCCGAGCAATATTGCTGCACATTGAGAATATTCCCAATCCACGCCGCTTCATGTCCGCCGTACGTGTGGCTTCCCGCACCAAGCCGGTGATTGCCGTGAAAAGCGGCCGTGTGCCGGAATCGGAATGGTTCCCCCACGAGCTGCCCGCCGGGCTGACCCAGAGTGACCCCATATACGATGCTATGTTGCAGCGTGCCGGTGTGCTGCGAGTGGATGGGTTGGGGCAGATGTTTGATGCGCTGGAAACGCTGACACGAATGCGTCCCCTGCGGCGGGAAACACTGGCCATTATGGCCAACGGCGTTGGCCCTGGGGTACTGGCGGTAGACCGGTTGGCGTATCTGGGTGGTGAACTGGCAAAGTTGTCGGGCAAGTCGATCGATTCACTGGCGGAACTGCTGCCACCGTACTGGACCCGAAAGAATCCTATCGACCTCGGTTACGCCGCCTCACCGGAGCTCTACGCCAAAGCAATCAAGATTCTTGCCAAAGACCCGGAAGTGGCCAACGTTCTCGTGATGTACGCGCCCAGCCTGACCGAGGACAGCCTGCGGATTGCCGATGCGGTGGTTCAGGCTACCAAGGGCACGCGCTTGAACGTCTTCACCTGCTGGTTGGGGCAAAGTACGGTGCTGGATGCCCGCGATGAGTTTTATCGGGCGGGCTTACCGTCGTTCTTCAACCCTGAGAAGGCCGTTATGGCGTTCATGCAGCACGTGCGACACCAGCGCGTGCAACGGTTGCTGACCGAAACGCCGGAGTCCTTTACCGACCACCTGGCCGACCATACCCAAACACGGCGTATCGTCGTGAATGCCATTCGCTCCGGTCGGGCGCACCTGTCCAACCAGGAAGCCCGCGACGTGATCCGGAATTACGGCATTAATGCCGTCGAGACCATGTATTGCGACGATATGGAGGAAGTGCTGGAGGTCTTCGCCGTGGAGCGTCGTCCGGTGGACATCACGCTGATCCATGAACAGGCCTGTCATCCGCTTGTGGAACTCAGCCCCGGACAGCGCCGTTACAAGGGCACGGTTCAGAAACTGAACAGTGAGGGGGCGATTATGGATTCCTGTCGCTTCCTGATGGACGAATACCAGAAACATTACCCTGACAGCGGTTTTCTGGGTTTTGCGGTGCAACGTTCCTACCAGCACGTCGGTGGCATCGAGTTCAGTGTGGGGATCACCCGGGACAAGTTGTTTGGGCCGCTGGTAGTCTGCGGCGCCTCGGGGGCGCATATCAACGTAATGACGGATCGACAGATTGCGTTGCCGCCGTTGAATATGGTGCTGGCCAGGGAGCTATTGCGGCGTACCTACATGTACAAGTTGCTGAAAGAACACAGCCTGAAGCCCGAGGAGGACATTCGCGCGGTCTCGGAAACCCTGGTGACTCTGTCCCAGATTGTGATCGATATTCCGGAGATTCGCGGGCTGGAGATCTCACCGCTGTTGTTCAACGACCAGGGCACGGTTGCGGTGAACGTGGCGATCGACCTGGCGGACAAGCCGGGGCGGCCGATTATCCAGCCGTACCCCAGGGAGCTGGAGGAGTGGATCGTGCTGCCGAAGTCCGGGCGCCGTGTCATCATTCGCCCGGTGCTGGCGGAAGACGAACCGGCGCACCGTGCGTTTCATGAACTCCAGTCCCCGGAGTCCATCCGTTACCGTTTTTTCCAGTACCGCAAGCACTTCTCCCGTGAAGACGTGGCCCAAATGGTGCAAATCGACTACGACCGGGAAATGGTCTTTATTGCCAATGCGCCAAGGGAGGACGGCGAGGGGGAGGAGACCCTGGGAACGGTGCGAACCTGGACCGATGCCGACAACCTGCGCTGTGAGTTCGCGGTGATGGTGCACGACAGGATGAAAGGCGAGGGACTGGGTGTGGCCCTGATGCAGAAGATGATCGACTATTGCCGTGCCAAGGGCACGGTGGAGATGGTGGGTGATGTGTTACCGGACAATCGTCCGATGCTGCAACTGGCTGAGCATCTGGGCTTCGAGATCCACTACAACACGGAAGAGGAAGTAATGGACCTGACGCTGGTACTGAACGAGCCGGAGAAGGATTGGCAGCGGGAACGCCTGGAACAGACGTCCCACTGAATATCCAGGTTCAGCTTTCTTCCACAATCGCGGAACGGTCTTCGCCGCCCAGGGCTTCCAGCAGGCCAGGAATCAGCCTGGCCAACTCCAGGGTCATCAGTGAAAATGCGGCGTCGAAGCGTGCTGCGGCGTCATCCGCATCCACATCGTCCAGCTTTTCCTGCAGGGTGTCGCCGAATTTCAGGCGACGGATGCCCAGTTCCTCGTCCAGCACGAATGACAGGTTGTCGTCCCAGGTGACAGACAGCTTGGTCACCTGCATGCCGGCGTCCAGATGACTGCGGATTTCATCACCCTGAAGATCCAGGCCTTTGCAGCGCACCACGCCACCGTCTTCGGATGTGTCTTTCAGTTCGCACTCGGTGCCCAGCTCGATGCTCACGGGTAGATCAATGGACTCGTTCAACCAGCCGGTGAAGGTGAAGGCGGGTGCCTGCTCCACGGCTGGCGGGCGAACGGGCAGGGAACCCAGGCTTTTGCGAAGTGTTGAGGCGAGATCTTCCGCCTGTTTGGAGGAGCCCGCGTCAACAACCAGTACACCGTCTGCCGGTGCCAGATAGGCGTAGCAGCGACGGTTCTTGGAAAATGCCCGGGGCAGCATTTCCAGCGTCACTTCTTCTTTCAGTTCGTCCTTTTCCTTGCGTCGCACCTTTCGGTGTTGTTCCGCTTCAATCATTTCAGCCTTCTCGTCCACCAGTTCCTTGATGACGGAGGCGGGCAGCAGCTTCTCTTCCTTGCGCAGGGCAATCAGGTGATAGCCGCCGGCGCTATGAACCAGCAGATCGCTGTGCTTACCCATGGGCGATACCCAGCCCTGGCGTGAGGTTTCCTGGGGACCACAGGGTTTGAAGGCGTCTTCCTGGAGTTTTTCTTCCAGGGCTTCGGCGGTTATTTCGAATGGCTTGGTAAAACGGAATACGCGGGCATTACGAAACCACATGGTCCGGATCCTTGTTGGTTATTCGATGATGGTGAGAGTCTGAAAAGGGTGGGGATGATACGGCCACGGGTCCGTGGCCGTAAAGTGACAATGCTGAAAACCTCATCTTGGGCAGTTAGAGATTCATAATCTCCACCATCACGGTCTTGATGATGAACCCCACCACGCCAGCACCGAGTATGGTGAACAAAATGATGGTGCCAAACCGCCCGGCCTGGGACTTTTTGGCCAGATCCCACACGATGAATCCCATCCAGACGATCAGGCCTGTGAGAAAGACCAGCATGGCGAGCTGGGAAAAAACGGCTTCACTCATTAATGTCTCCGGATTCAGTGAACGGTTTACGGCTTATCCCGTAGGAATACCCAGCTGTCCGCATCGGACTGCTCTTCGCTGAACCGGTAACCTTCCAGGTCAAAGCCTTTCAGGTCACTGGCCTGGGTGATGTTGTTCTGGATGGCGTAGCGACACATCAGGCCCCGGGCCTTTTTGGCGTAAAAACTGATCATCTTGTACTGGCCGTTTTTCCAGTCCTTGAACTGCGGTGTAACCAGGCGACCTTCAAGGTCCTTTTTGCGAACGCTCTTGAAGTATTCGTTAGAGGCCAGGTTTACCAGCACGCCATCATCAGCCTTCAACAAGCGGTTAAGCTCATCGGTGACCTTGCTGCCCCAGAATGCGTACAGATCCTTGCCCCGGCGGTTCTCGAACTTGGTGCCCATCTCCAGACGATAGGGTTGCATCAGGTCCAGCGGCTTGAGCACACCGTAGAGGCCGGACAGAATTCTCAGCCGCTTCTGGGCAATCTCGAATTCTTTCTCGCTGAAGCGTTCCGCATCCAGGCCGGTGTATACATCACCCTTGAAGGCAAGCACCGCCTGGCGGGCGTTATCCGGTGTGAAGGGGGTGTGCCAGGTGCGAAAGCGTTCAGCATTGAGCTGGCCGAGCTTGTCGCTGATCCCCATCAGGTTACTGATGTCATGGGGTTCCAGGTCTTTAAGCTGGTCTATCAGTTCACAGGCATCCTCGAGAAAGTCCGGCTGGGTTGTCTTTTGGGTCGCCAGCGGGCTCTCGTAGTCCAGTGTCTTGGCGGGGGATATCACCATCAACATGTCGGGCTGTCCTCATCGAAGAAAATTCATTAACTGGTCACTGGTGAACGGCCAGTCCAGTTCTTCACCGGTATCGTTACGGCGCAACACCGGAATCCGGGTGCCATAGCGTTCAACCAGTTTTTCGGACTGGGCAATGTCCACGGCGTCCACGGGCACCGGCTCCGGCATGGGCGTTCTGACCAATAGGGCTTCCGCCAGTTCGCACAAGTGGCATTGGGACGTGGTGTAGAAAATCAGTTCCATTATTTCGGCTGTGCGTCTATTTGTTGGCCATTCACGTCGTGGCTGTCCTTACCCATCAGGTACAGATACACCGGCATCAATTCCTCCGGTGCTGGATTCTGGTCCGGGTTCTCAGCCGGGTACGCGGTGGCTCTCATATTGGTACGGGTGGCGCCGGGGTTAAGACTGTTCACGCGGACGTTGTGGCGGTCGTCATCCAGCTCCTCTGCCAGCATCTGGCTCAGGCCTTCGATGGCGAATTTGGAAACGGCGTAGGCGCCCCAGTAGGGTTTGGCCCGGCGTCCGACGCCGGAGGCGGTGAAAATCACCGACGCATCGTCGGATTTGCGCAGTAACGGAATCATTGCCCGGCTCAGCAGGAAAGGCGCGGTGGCATTGACATGCATGACCTTGTTCCAGATTTCCGGATCGTACAGTTCGATCGGGCTGCGAGTGCCCAGAATGGCTGCGTTGTGGAGAAGCCCGTCGATCCGGTCGAAGTTGTCTTCAATGGTCATGGCCAGCTCTTCATACTCCTTCACCGCGGCGCCTTCAAAATTCAGCGGTACGATGGCTGGTTTGGGATGACCGGCCGCTTCGATCTCATCGTAGACGGATTCCAGTTTGGAGACGGTGCGGCCGACGAGAATGACGGTAGCGCCGTGAGCCGCATAGGCCTTTGCTGCAGCCCTTCCTATCCCGCTGCCGGCACCGGTCACCATGATGATGCGTTCTTTCAGTAGGTCGGCCGGTGCTTGATAGTCCTGCATTCTGAGTCTCCATTTGGGAAATGCTGAAATAGTGCTGCCATCGGCGCTATTGTAACAGTTTTGCCAGGTCGCTGACGGTGTCCGCAATAAGGTCGGCTTGCCACAGGTCAACGGTTTCCGGCTGCTCGATATAACCGTACCGAACCGCAATGGTTGTCATCCCGGCGTTGCGCCCGGCCTCGATATCGCGCTCATGGTCGCCCACGTATACGCCCGTTGTCGGTTCGACGCCCACTTCCTTGCAGGCAAGAAACAGAGCTTCTGGATGCGGCTTGCGGTGGGTGACATGGTCGGGGCAGACCACTGCTGCACAGCGGTTTGCAAGTCCCAGGGCTTCCACCAGCGGAACGGCGAAGCGAACCGGCTTGTTGGTGACAATGCCCCAGGGGATACCCCGTGCTTCGAGGCTTTTCAGCACGTTGTCCATGCCCTCGAACAGAGTGGTTTCCACGGCGACGCCGGCCTCGTAAAGGTCGAGAAACGCGGTGTGTTTTTCCAGGTAGTCGGGATGGTCCGGGTCGAGCCCGAAGCCAATCTTGATCATGGCCCGGGCCCCGTTGGAGACAGAGCGCCGGATATGCGGTGCGGGCAGGCCTGGTAAACCGTGAGAGAGTCGCAGCTCATTCAGGCAACGAATAAAGTCCGGTGCGGTATCGATCAACGTACCGTCCAGGTCAAACAGGACGGTCGACGGGGTTGCTGGCATGGCTGACTCTGGGGGGGTGGCGTTCACGACGGCGTACTGTCCTCTCGTGTGTCCATGGCGTGCATCATGTAGTTCACGTCCACATCCCGCCCCAAGCGGTAGGCTTTGGTAATCGGATTATAGGTCATGCCGGTCAGGTCGCGGATGTCCAGGCCAGCGTGGCGGAGATGGTCGGACATCTCGGACGGCCGGATAAACTTGCGCCACTCATGGGTGCCCTTGGGCAGCAGGCGGAGCATATATTCCGCGCCGACGATGGCGAACAGGAAGGATTTTGGATTGCGGTTGATGGTAGACACGAACAGATGCCCCCCCGGTTTGAGCATGGTGGCGCAGGCGCTGATCACCGACGCCGGGTCGGGCACATGCTCAAGCATCTCCAGGCAAGTCACCAGGTCGTATTGGCCCGCATGTTCCGGGTCTTGCGCCAGCTCTTCCACAGTGATCTGACGGTAGTCCACCTCAATGCCGCTTTCCATACCATGGAGTCTGGCGACGGATAGCGGTGCTTCTCCCATATCAATGCCGGTGACATGGGCGCCGCGCAGTGCCATGCCCTCGGAGAGCAGGCCACCGCCGCAACCGACATCCAGCGCCCGCTTACCGGCCAGGGGCGCGCGTTCATCGATGTAGTTGAGTCGCAAGGGATTGATGTCGTGCAGAGGCCGGAATTCGCTAGTGGGGTCCCACCAGCGGCTGGCCAGTGCCTCGAACTTGGCGATTTCGTTCTGGTCTACGTTGTGGTTACTCATGTGCCGTTCTGCCTGGTCGCTGAGAGTGTGAGCGTCAACTGGTTTGCTGTTCGCGAATACGGTCGGCCCAGCCCTGGACGCGTAGCATCAGGTCCGGGACGTCAATGCGGGTGAGTTTGCCTTCCTGCACCTGGGGTACGCCGTTGATCCAGCTATGGCTTACCTGGCGGCCATGGTTGCTGTAAACCAGATGGGAGGCAGGATCATACACTGGCTGCAGGAACGGGTCGCCGAGATCCACGGCGATAATGTCCGCCAGTTTGCCAGCGGCCAACGATCCCAACTCATGATCGCGCCCAAGAGCTCTGGCGCCCTGGATGGTCGCCATAGCCAGTGCCTCGTGGGCGGACAGTGCCGAGGCGTCGTCTGCGACCACCTTGGCCATCGCCGAACAGGTCCAGGTCATTGTTGCTGGCCGCGCCATCCGTGCCTATGGCGACATTGACGCCGGCCTTGCGGAATGTTTGCACCGGGCTCAGGCCACTGGCCAGTTTCAGGTTGGATTCCGGGCAGTGGATAACGTGGGCACCGGTCGACTGGAGCAGCGCTACGTCTGACTCATCGATTTGCGTCATGTGCACGCACTGGGTGTTGGCGCCGAGTACCTTCAGCTCCGCCAGGCGCGCAGTAGGGCGCTTGCCGGACTTTTCCAGGGCATCCGCAACTTCGAAGGCGGTTTCATGCAGATGAATCTGAATGGGGGCGCCCGTTGCCTGCGATAGCGCCACGGCTTTACTCAGTGGCTCG